>WNFM01285926.1_pt1 | contig 42936 bp, 42 predicted proteins | sample 5400271 | NCBI WGS metagenome assembly WNFM01 (sample SAMN13153352, study PRJNA577476) | soil metagenome | isolation source: 60 cm saprolite on Douglas fir-dominated hillslope | place: USA:California | collected 2013-09-17
CGCAACCGTCAGCTCGACCACGCCCAGACCCGCGCCCAGGTGGCCGCCCGTCACCGACACCGCATCGACCAGCTCGCGCCGCAGCTCTGCCGCCAGCTGAGCCAATTCGCCCTCCGGCAGGCGCCGCAGGTCCTCGGGCAACACAACCCGATCCAGCAGCGGCGTGTCATCGCCGCGCGGCGGTGCGTTGTCGTCTTTCCCCTCTGATCGGTCGCTTGCGGGAGTTCTTGCCACGGCTTGAATCCTCGCTTTTCTTGGTCGGGGAGCCCCGTCTCTCCGGGGACAACTAAACACAGATGATTAGGATTGGCAAATTGATGGGTCAAGGCGACTCTGCTCGTTTTATGGGCATTTTTGGGGCACGAGACCGCGATCTTGGTAAAGCGTTAGCGAAACTGGGATGGTGTTGCCATCTCGCAACAGAGCGGCGGCCCGTCCCTGTGCAGTGCAGCGACAGCTAGCCTCTGCGCGTTTTCCGCGTATAATGCGCCCGCGAAATGAACCGACCCTTCCGTCCGCCCCAAGCCGAAGAGGATAGCGCATGCGGGTCGTCCTGGCCCAACCCCGAGGGTTCTGCGCCGGCGTCGAGCGGGCCATCGAGATCGTCGAAAAGGCGCTCGAGAAATATGGCCCGCCGATCTATGTGCGCCATGAGATCGTCCACAATCGCCACGTCGTCGAGCGGCTGCGCGCCAAGGGCGCGCATTTCGTCGACGAGCTCGACGAGATTCCACCCGGCAGCGTCACCATCTTCAGCGCCCACGGCGTCTCGCGCGCCGTCGAAGCGGCCGCCGAGGACCGCACGCTGCCGGTGATCGACGCCACCTGCCCGCTCGTCTCCAAGGTGCACAGCGAGGGCCAGCGCTATGCCGCCCAGGGCCGCGAGATCATCCTGATCGGCCATGCCGGCCATCCGGAGATCGAGGGCACGATGGGACGCATCAACGGCAAGGTCCATCTCATCTCGCGCGCCGAGGAAGTGGCGGGGCTCAAGGTCAGCGACCCGGCCAAGCTCGCCTTCATCACCCAGACCACGCTCAGCGTCGACGACACGCGCGCGGTGATCGATGCGCTGCGCGAGCGCTTCCCGACCATCGTCGGCCCCGACACCAAGGACATCTGCTATGCGACGCAGAACCGCCAGCGCGCCGCGCGCGAGCTCGCGCTTGCCGTCGACGTGGTGCTCGTGGTCGGCGCCGCCAACAGCTCCAACTCCAACCGGCTGCGCGAGATCGCTGCCGAGCAGGGGGTGCGCGCCCATCTCATCGCCGATGCCGACGCACTCGATCCCAAATGGCTCGATGGCGCCGAATCGGTCGGCATCACCGCCGGCGCCTCGGCGCCGGCCGAGCTGGTGCAACAGCTCATCGACCGCCTGAAGCAGCTCGGCGAGGTCGAGCTCTCGGCGCTGCCGGGCATCACCGAGAATGTGCGCTTCCGCATGCCGCCCGAGCTCGCCGACAACGTTGCCTGAGACCTGAACCGTACCCACTTACCTAGCCACTTGCCGCCTGAGGGGAATGTTCCTTGGCCGTTCCATTGCACCAAAAGATCCGCGTCGGCGCCTATGTCGCCAAGCAGCGGCTCAAGGGCGTCGAGCGCTATCCGCTCGTGCTCATGCTCGAGCCGCTGTTCCGCTGCAACCTGGCCTGCGCCGGCTGCGGCAAAATAGACTACCCCGACGCCATCCTGAACCAGCGCCTCTCGGTCGAGCAGTGCCTCGAGGCGGTCGACGAGTGCGGCGCGCCGGTGGTGTCGATCGCCGGCGGCGAGCCGCTCCTCCACCGCGAGATCGAGCAGGTGGTCGAGGGCATCATCGCGCGCAAGAAGTTCGTCTATCTCTGCACCAACGCGCTCCTGATGGAGAAGAAGCTCGATCGCTTCAAGCCGAGCCCGTTCTTCGTCTGGTCGGTGCATCTCGACGGCGACAAGGAGATGCACGACCACTCAGTGTGCGAGGAAGGCGTCTACGAGCGCGCGGTGGCGGCGATCCAGACCGCGAAGGCGGCGGGCTTCCGCGTCAATATCAACTGCACGCTGTTCGACGGCACCAAGCCCGAGCGGGTCGCGCAGTTCTTCGACGACGTCATGGCGAGCGGCGTCGACGGCATCACGGTGTCGCCTGGCTATGCCTATGAGCGCGCGCCCGACCAGGCGCATTTCCTCAACCGGCGCAAGACCAAGGAGCTGTTCCGTGACATCTTCAAGCGCGGCAACGGCGCCAAGAAATGGTCGTTCAGCCAGTCCTCGCTGTTCCTCGATTTCCTCGCCGGCAACCAGAACTACCACTGCACGCCCTGGGGCAACCCGACGCGCAACTATTTCGGCTGGCAGCGTCCCTGCTACCTGCTCGGCGAGGGCTACGCCCGGACCTTCGCCGAGCTCATGACCGACACGGATTGGGACGCTTACGGCACCGGCAATTACGAGAAATGCGCGGATTGCATGGTGCATAGCGGCTACGAGGCGACCGCGGTCATGGACGCGGTGAAGCATCCCATGAAGGCGCTGGGCGTCGCGCTCAAGGGCGTGCGCACCGACGGCGCGTGGGCCGAGGAGATCCCGCTCGACCGCCAGCGGCCGGCCGAATACGTCTTCTCACGCCATGTCGAGGACGCGATGGAGCGCCTCAAGCACGAGCCGGTCCGCAAGGCCGGCTAGCGGCTTCGCGCCGGTAAGCGCGGCTGCTCGCGTCATCGCCGCGCGGCAATGAAGCTGAGCTTGAACGCTCCTTGCGCCTCGGCGAGCACCAGACCGGCTTCGCCGGCGGCGAGTTTGAGATCCTCCGGCTCGCTCGCGCGATAGGTTCAGCCGCTCGCGATCGACAGGCCGAGCCCGGCGATCTTCTGCGGCACGGTGAGCGTCACCAGCCTGTCGCCGAGCCGAACCACGCGTCGGGCTTCAGCGCCGCGACGAAACCGCATTCGAAATCGAGCTTGTGACCGAGGATATCCGGGTGGATGAGCACGACGACGCTGCCGCCGTAGCGCGCCACCTTGCGCGCGAGATCGAGCGCTTGCGGCAGCCGCTCGCCGAGCGGCGGCAATGCCTCGTCCTCCACCGTTACCGGGAATTCGAAGATCGAAGTCTCCGCCGTATTCTCGCGGCTGTAGTCGAGCGCGAAGGGGAGATGCGTGAGCGAGCTGTTGGCGGTGACCGAGGAGCTGTAGCGATAGCCGGCGGTTAACAACTCATCAGGACGCGGCCGACGGCCTCTCGGCGCGACCACGCTCCGGCACGCGCAGCTTGTCGAAATCGCGGGCGATTCGGACATTGGGAAAGTACCGGCGGGCCTCGGCGGCAACGGCATCGCTGTCGTAGCGCCCCGACAAATGCGTCAGATAGAGCATGCCGACCCCGGCTTCGGCGGCGAACCGCCCGGCCTGCGCTGCCGTCAGGTGACCATAGTCTGCGGCCATTGCCGCATCCGCTTCGAGGAACGTCGCCTCGATCACGAGGGCGTCCGCGCCGCGCACCGGCGCGACCAGGCCGATGGCGAGCGGCGCCGATCGCTCCGGCCACAGCGCCCGCAGATAGCGCTCGACGAAGGAGAGCGTCTCGCGCCCGCCATGGATGCCGAGCGGGCCGCCCGTTCGCAGCAATCCGAGGGTGGCGATCAGCCCGGCGAGCCCGAGCACATGGTCGAGATGGCGGTGGGTCAGCAGCACGCGCTCGAGCCCGCCGGAATCCCAGACCGGGGCGCAGGATTGCCTCTGCGTGCCCTCGCCGCAATCGACCAGTACCCGACGCCCGCCGCAGCTCACCATCAGCGCCGGCAAGCCGCGCTCCGCCGATGGCGTGCTCGCGCCCGTGCCGAGAAAGGTGAGTTCGAACATCGCTCCTCCGAAGGGGTGCGCCGCGCGGACCTCGTACACGGCGAGCATCTCTCGAAGCGAACGCCGGCCGGGGCGTCGGCGTGCTCACCGACGGCCGCCGCCGGGCTCAGCGGTACTCCGCCAGCGCGTTGCCGGCGCGGCGCAGCGCCGCGAGAGCGCGGCGCGTATCGCGGGCAAGCTGCAGCAGCGTCGGCAGCTGCCCCGGCTGCCGCGCCAGCGACAGCAGGACGCGGCCGAGCGCCGGCCGTCCGGCGGCGTCGAGCCCGATCAGCGCCGCCGGCGGCAGGGCGCGCTCGGCCGGGTCGGCGACGGCGCGCAGCACGGCGAAGGGGATGCCGGCCGCCGCCGCTGCATCGGCGACGAGGTGGCTTTCGAGATCGACGGCGATGGCGCCGCTCCGGCGATGCAGCGCCGCCTTGCGCGACGGCGTGTCCGCGGCGCGGGCGGCGCCGATGACGTCGCCGCCGGCCGCGGCGATGCCGGCACGACCGAGGGCCGCCGCGAGCGCGCCGCGCAGCGCCGCATCGACTCGGCGATGACGCCCGTCCTCGCTCGACACGGCGTGCGGCAGGATCAGCGCGCCCGAGCCCAGCGCCGGATCGAGCCCGCCGCAAATGCCGAAGCTGACGAGCGCGCTCGCGCCTTCGGCGATGAGCTGCGCGATCGCCCGGCGCGTGCGATCGGCGTCGCCGCCGACGGCGACCGCGCGCCAGCCGATGCGCCGGACGATGCACGCTTCCGCGGCGAGACCGGTGACGGCGGCGGTCGGCCTCACCGGCGAATGGCAGCTTGCCGCATGGTCCTGTTCCCTCCGCCGCTCCGGTGCGCCACCGCGGGCGAACATGCCGTGAGTTCCGCCTGGGCGCAACGTGCCGCGATAACGCGGTTGCGCCGCCGGGCGAGATGGTCGCCGAGAACGGTCAGGACCATCGGCTCGGGCCGGCCATCAGCGGCGGCGTCGACATCGCGGGCCTGGGCGAGCTCTCCTACAATGTCGGCTATCTCTTCGGTCTGACGCCGACTTCGCCCAACGCCACGCTGGTGTGGCGCCTCGAGCTCGATTTCCGCTTCCGACAGGCGGGCTCACATGCCCCAGGCGAGGCAGTCCTCGTCGCCGCGGCACAGGTTGCGATAGCGCGCCAGCGCCCAGAGCGGAAAGAACGCGCGGTAGCCGTGGTAGCGCAGATAGAAGACGCGCGGGAAGCCGACGGCGGTGTACCACGGCTCGTCCCAGAGGCCGTGCGCCTGCTGCGTCTCGAGCAGATAGCGCACGCCGCGCGCCACCGCGGGATGGTCGACCTCGCCGGCAGCCATCAGCCCGAGCAGCGCCCACGCCGTCTGTGAGGCCGTGCTTTCCTTCCCTTCGCCGCGCGGCTGTTCCGGCGAGTAGGAGGCGCCGTCCTCGCCCCAGCCGCCATCCGCGCGCTGGCGCGCCACGAGCCATTCGACGGCGCGTCGGATCACCGGCGCGTCATGGTCGATGCGCGCCGCGTTGAGCGCGCACAGCGCCGACCAGGTGCCGTAGATGTAATTGGTGCCCCAGCGGCCGAACCAGGAGCCGTCCTTCTCCTGCTCGCGCCGCAGATAATCGACGCCGGCGGCGAGCGCCTCGTCCTTGAGGCCGAGCTGCGCCAGGAAACCGACGCAGCGCGCCGAGACGTCCGCGGTCGGCGGGTCGAGCAGCGCGCCGTGATCGGCGAAGGGGATGTAGTTCAGATAATAATAGGTGTTGTCGGCATCGAAGGCGCCCCAGCCGCCGTTGCGGCTCTGCATGCCGATGACCCATTCGGCGGCGCGGTCGATGGCCGGGCGATAGGCGGCGCGGTCGAAGCGATCGAGCGCCAGCGCCACGACCGCGGTGTCGTCGACATCGGGATAGTGCGGATTGTTGTATTGGAAGGCCCAGCCGCCCGGCCGCAGCCCCGGCCGCCACGCCGCCCAGTCGCCGACCACGTCGAGCACCTGCCGCTCGACCAGCCAGTCGAGAGCGTGCCGCATCGCCCTCTGCACGCCCGGGCCGCCCGCCTCCATCAGCGCATGGCAGGCAAGCGCGGTGTCCCAGATCGGCGAGACGCAAGGTTGGCAATAGGAGCGGCCGGGCTCCAGCACCAGCAGCTTCTTCAGCGCCGCTTTGGCGGTGACGAGGTTCGGATCGTCCGTGGGATAGCCCAGGCACTCGAACATCATCACGGCATTGGCCAAGGCCGGATAGATGGCGCCGAGCCCGTCCTCGCCGTTAAGCCGCTCGATGACGAAGACCTCGGCCTTGGCCACCGCGCTGGCGCGCCAGCGCTCGGGGAAAAACGGCTCGAGCGCGCGCAGCGCGCTGTCGATACCGTTGAACACATGCGCCCAGAGCGAGCCGCTGGCGCGCGGCGGCCGCGCCTGTGTGCCCGGCGCGAACAGCTCGCGCACGGTGATGCCGCGCGGGTTCTCGGCGCGCGGCTTGCGCGCCATCAGCACCAGCAGCGGCACGATGACGGTGCGCGACCAGTAGGACACCTTGCTGAGATGGAACGGGAACCAGCGCGGCAGGTGCATGATCTCCACCGGCATCACCGGCACCGCCGTCCACGGCAGCTCGCCGAAGAGCGCGAGCTGGATGCGCGTGAAGACGTTGCACAGCGCCGCGCCGCCGCGGCGCAGGATCGCCGTGCGCGCCCAGGCCATGTGCGGCGCCTCGGGCGCATCGCCCGCCGCCTTGAGCGCGAAATACGCCTTGACGCTGGCGGACAGATTGAAGTCGCCGCCATGGAACAGCGGCCAGCCGCCGTGCTCGCCCTGGATCGCGCGCAGATATTGCACCAGCGCTGCCTGGACCCCGTCGTCGATCTCGCCGAGATAATGCTGCAGCAGGATGTATTCGGCGGGGATGGTGGCGTCGGCCTCGAGCTCGTAGACCCAATGCCCGTCCGCGCGCTGCTGCGCCAGCAGCGCCTCGCGCGCGCCGTCGATCGCCCGCTCGAGCTCGAGCGAAACGGCGGCGTCCACGGTCTGGGGGGCGGCGGATGAGAGCATCGCTCTGTTAACGGCCTCGCCGGGAAAAACCGGCGCCAGCATGACCGCTCGGCGTACCGGCCTCAAGTCCTTTTCGCGTTCCGCGCGGCCGCGAACCCCGGCCGGCGGATGCGTCAATCTGTCCAATCCTCTACGCGTCCAGCAGCCGCGCGGCGGCGGCGAAGCCGGAGCGGATGGCGCCCTCGATGGTGGCGGGTAGGCCGGTCGCGGTCCAGTCGCCGGCCAGCGTGAGATTGACCCAGCGCGTCGCTGCCGGCGGCCGCCGCAGCAGCTGCGCCGGCGTTGCCGCGAAGGTGGCGCGCCGCTCCTTGACGATCTGCCACGGCGGCAGCGCCGGGTCGCTCAGATCATAGGCGCGCACCACGTCGCGCCACAGCAGCGCCGCCAGTTCGTCGGCGGGCGTGTCGATGAAGCGGTCGGCGGCGCTGATGGTGACCGACAGCACTTCGCGCTTCCGGAACACCCACTCCGCGGCGCCGCCGACGATACCGACGAAGAGCGGCGACTCCACCGGCGCGGCGACCCGATAATGCGCGTTGACGATGGCGCGGAACTCGTCCGGCGCGGCGAGCCCCGGCAACAGCCGCGCCGCCACCGGCGCCGTCACCGCCAGCACCACCGCCGTGCCGGGCGCGAGCGATTCGCTGACCGCGTCGAAAGCCAGCGTCGCCACGCGTTCGCCGGCGAAATCGATGCCCCGCAGGCGCGAGCCGAACCGCACCTCGGCGCCGGCGGCGCGCAGCCGATGAAGCGCCGGCTCGACCAGGCTCTCGGACAGCCCGACCTCCGGCATCAGCGGCCGGCAGGCGCGGCCGCCGCGGCCGAAGGTCTCGCGCAGCACGCGTCCGAGCAGCGCCGCCGAGCCGTGCTCGACTTCGGTGTTGAGGGCGGCGACCGCGAGCGGCTGCCACAGGCGGCGGAAGATGGTCGCGCGGCGGTCGAGCACGTCGGTGACGGTGTCGTCGCGCCTAGCCATGGCGATGCGCAGCGCGCGGAGATAGTCGAGCGCGCGCGTTCCCGGCACGCGGCGCGCGCGGTCGAGGAGCCACCAGGGCAGCCTGCTCGCGCTGGGCCGCACCACCCAGCGCTCGCCGGTCGCAAGATCGAGGAAGGGATAAGCGGGCTCGTCGGGGCCGATCAGCGTGGCGGCCGCGCCGATGGCGCGTAGGTAATCCATCGTCGCGGTGTTGCCGGCGATGAGCAGATGGTTGCCGTTATCGATGCGGCAGCCGAGCGTCGTGTCGTCATAGGAGCGGCAGCGCCCGCCCGCCTGGCGCGCCGCCTCGTGCAGTACGACGGCGACGCCAGCCTCGGCGAGGCGCAACGACGCGGCGAGGCCGGCGAGGCCGGCGCCGACGACATGGACGCGGCGCAGTGCAGCGACTTGATCGGTCACCCCCCTCACCCTCCCGCCGCTCCGCGTCGGGCCCCTCCCTCTTCCGCAAGGGGAGAGGGGAATTTTCCACACGTTGGGTGGCCCCCCTCTCCCCTCGCGGGAGAGGGTTGGGGTGAGGGGGTTGGTCCAGAAGCACTCACAGCAAGCCGTGGCGCAACGCCAACCAGAGCTTGAGGCGGGAGGGGAGCTTGACGTCCCGGCCGAGATCGCTCCAGCCGCGGCGGCGCAGCCGGACGAGGATGGCGTGATAGACCGCGGCCATCACCGCCGCCGGGCGCATGGCGCGGCGCGGGCAGTCGCGCATCGCCGCCTGCGCCTCGGCGAAGTGCCGCTCGGCGATCTCGGCGAGCTGTTCGCACACGGCGCCAAGCCGCGGATGGCGCAGCACCGCCTGCGGCTCGCGCTCGGTGATGCCTTGCGCACTCAGCAGCTCGCGCGGCAGATAGAGGCGGCCGCGCGCCGCGTCCTCGGCGAGGTCACGCAGGATGTTGGCGAGCTGCAGCGCGCGCCCGAGCGAGCCGGCGACGCGGTCGGCTGCCGGCACATCGGTGCCGAAGATGCGCACCGAGAGCCGCCCCACCGCGCTCGCCACGCGATCGCAATAGAGGTCGAGCTCGGCCAGCGCGGGCGCGCGGATGTCGGCCGCCGCGTCCATCTCCATGCCGTCGATCACGGCAACAAAATCGTCGCGCCGCAGCTTGTAAGTGGCGGCCACATCGGCGAGCACGCGCGGCAGACCCGCGCCCATGCGGCGCGCATAGATCGCGTCGATCTCGCGCCGCCAGCGCGCCAGCTCGGCGCGCTTCACCGCCGGCGGATCGTTGCTGTCGGCGATGTCGTCCACTTCGCGGCAGAAGGCGTAGACGGCGAACATCGCCTCGCGCCGCGCCTCCGGCAGGAGCCGCATCGCCCAATAGAAGGACGTGCCCGCCGCGGCGACGCGCGCGCGGATGACGGCGCGCGGGTCGTCGGCCGCTTGCTCGAGCGCCGCGCTCACCCCTGCCCCCAGCGGCGGCCGCGCCAAAAGCCCGTGACCAGCGCACGCGCGAAATCGCCGCCGGTGAGCCCGACGCGCGCGGCCAGCGGGTCGCCGCGGCGCAAGCGGCGCGCCAGGCGCTCGGCGAGGCTGACGATCATGCCGGTCTCGCGGCGCAGGCCCGGGCTCTGCACCGTCGGCGGCAGGCCGCGCGCGGTGGCGATGAGCGCCTCGGTGCCGTCGAGCAGGCGGTCGATGACGCGGCGCAAGCCGGCGCTCGACCGCGGCTGCGCGAGATCGGCGATGCCGCTGCCGCAAGCGGCGAGATCCTGCTCCGGCAGGTAGACGCGATCGAGCGCGTGGTAGTCGGCGGCGCAATCCTGCAGGTGGTTGAGCACTTGCAGCGCGCTGCACAGCGGATCGGAGAAGGCCCAGGTATCGCGGGATTCGCCGTGCAACTCAAGCACCTGCCGCCCCACCGGCGACGCCGAGTAGCGGCAATAATTCATGAGATCGTCCCAATCGTGGTAGCGCCGCTTGGTCGCGTCCATGCGGAAGGCGCGCAGCACGTCGTGGCAATGCTGCGGCGTGAGGCGCGTCTCTCTGAGGCTCGTGCGCATGGCGACGGCGGCGGGCGCGTCATCGCCGGGCGCGCCGTCGAGCACCTCGCCCATGCGGTCGAGGCGGCGCAGCTTTTCGTCGGCGCTCAAATGCGGATTGTCGGCGATGTCGTCGGCCTGGCGCGCGAAGTGGTAGAAGGCATGCACATGCGGCCGCAGGTCACGGCGGATGAGCCAGGAGCCAACCGGGAAGTTCTCGTCCCGGCTGCCCTTGCCCGACGGCGTCTCGACACCCGCGGTCAGCTCTGACTGCGCCACTCGACCCTGCCCTTCCATTCGCCGCCCGCGCCCTGCCAATAGCGCCGCGCCGAGTCCAGCGTAGCCGCCAGATAAACCAAGGACGTCGCCGGCAGCAAGGGGGCCCAGAGCGGCGACAAGCCGTAGAACCGCACCATCGGCAGATAGGCCAGGCTCATCGCCGCCCACGCCGCCGCGGCGAGCCAGCCGGCGGCGCCGCCGGCGAAGGCCAGCGTCGGCGGCACGAGATATGTGACGGCGAGCCCTAGCACCGTGCCGGCGAGCAGCAGCAGCGAGTAACGGAGCTGCGCATAGGCGGTGCGCGCGACCATGCGCCAAATGTCGCCGAGCCGCGGATAGGGCCTGAGGCTCGTGGTCTCGCGCGTGAGGCCGAGCCAAGTCGAGCCGCCGCTCGCCTTCACCGCCTTGGCCAGCGCGCAATCGTCGATGAGCGCGCCGCGGATCGCGGCGAAGCCGCCGCTACGCTCGAACGCGCCGCGCCGCAGCAGCACGCAGCCGCCCGCCGCCGCCGCGGTCCGCTTGCGCGAGTCGTTCGACCAGGCGAAGGGATAGAGCATGGCGAAGAAGAAGACGAAAGCCGGGATCATCAACCGCTCGGCCCAGCTTCGGCAGCGCAGCAGCACCATGAGCGAGACGAGATCGCGCCCCTCGCCCTCGAGCCGCGCGACGAGCTCGGCGAGGTTGGTGCGATGATGGGCGATGTCGGCGTCGGTGAAGAGGAAGAGCTCGGGCGGATCGCCGCGCTCCTCGACCTGCCGCACGCCTTCGCTAAGCGCCCAGAGCTTGCCGGTCCAGCCCGCCGGCAAGGCCTGCGCCCCGAGCACGGTGAGTCGCTCGCTCCAGCCGACGCTCGCCGCAGCCGCGCGTGCGATCTCGGCGGTGCCGTCCTCGCTGTGGTCGTCGACGAGCGCGACCGAGAAGCGGCCGGGATAATCCTGCGCCAGCAGCGACGACACCGCCTCGCCGACCACCGCGGCCTCGTTGCGCGCCGGCACCACCGCGACGACGCTCGGCCAGCGCGCCGGTGGCGCCACCGGCGCCGGCAGCCGCACGACCCAGAAGAAGCCGCGGAACAGCAGCAGGTAGAGCCAGATGAGGAGCGAGAGCGCCGCGAGAGCGAGAGCGATCTCGTGCAGATGCCCCGCTGCCGCAGTCATGCTTCGAGACGCGGGCTTCGCCCGCTCCTCGGCATGAGGAGAAACTCGACGCCTCGTCCTGAGGAGCCGCCACAAGGCGGCGTCTCGAAGGGCGAGTGGGAGGAGCGACGATTGCCTGACATCACCGGCACATCCCCGCCTGGCGGAACCAAGCGATGGCGTCCTTGAGCGCGGCCTCGGCGGGGCGCGCGGCGTAGCCGAGGTCGCGCGCGGCCTTGGCGGAGGAGAAGAACATCTTCTTGCGCGCCATGCGCAAGCCATCGAGCGTAACGAAAGGCTCGCGCCCGGTGACCCGCCCCACCGCCTCGGTGGCCAGCGCCACCGGCCACACCGCGGCGATCGGCAATTTCACCTTGGGCGGCTTGCGGCCGGTGAGCTCGGCGATGCGGCGCAGGATTTCCGCCAAGGTCAGGTTCTCGCCGCCGAGGATGTAGCGCTCGCCGACGCGGCCCCGCTCCTCCGCCAAGAGATGGCCTTTCGCGACGTCGTCGACATGGACGAGGTTGAGGCCGGTGTCGACGAAAGCGGGCATGCGCCCCGACGCCGCCTCGACGATCATGCGCCCGGTCGGCGTCGGCTTCACGTCGCGCGGCCCGATCGGCGTCGACGGGTTGACGATCACTGCTGGCAGCCCGCGCTCGCGGATGAGCGCATCCACCGCTCGCTCGGCCAGGAACTTCGAGCTCTTGTAGGGGCCGATCATCTCGTCGAGGGTGCTCGGCGTCGTCTCGTCGGCTATGGCGCCATCGGCGGCAAGCCCGATGGTGGCGACGCTGCTGGTGTAGACGATGCGCGGCACGCCAGCGGCAAGCGCCGCGATCATCAGCGCCCGCGTGCCGTCGACATTGGCGGCATACATCGCCGCGGGGTTGCGCACCCATAGGCGATAATCGGCGGCGACGTGGAGGAGCGCGCCGCAGCCGGCCAGCGCAGCATCGAAAGACTCGTGGTCCTCGAGCGAGCCGTGCCGCACGTCAACGTCGAGATCGGCGATGTTGCGGCGGTCGCTCGACGGCCGCAGCAGCACTCGCACCTTGCGGCCCGCCGCCAGCAGCGCTCGCGCCACCGCCGAGCCGACGAAGCCGGAGGCGCCGGTGACGAGCGCGGGTTTGTCGGCGATGGCGGGAATGTCACCCGCCCGCGACGCGACGGGCGCCGTTGCCGACGAGGCGGGAGGCGACGTCGCGCGCCGCGCGATCGGTGTCGTAGACATCGTCGAGGCTGTCGATGCGGCGATCGGGCAGCGCATCGAGCGTCGCGCCGACGATGGCGGCGATGTCGAGGAAGCCGATGCGGCCGTCGAGGAAGGCCGCCACCGCGACCTCGTTGGCGGCGTTGAGCACGGTGGGCGCGCCGCCGCCGCTGGTGAGCGCCAAGCGCGCCAGGCGCAGCGCCGGGAAGCGCAGCGGATCGGGCGGCTCGAAGGTGAGCCGGCCGAGCTGCGCCAAGTCGAGGCGCGGGCTGGGCGCGGCGATGCGGCGCGGCCAGCCCAGCGCGTTGGCGATGGGCGTGCGCATGTCGGGCGAGCCCAGCTGCGCCAGCACGGAGCCGTCCTTGTAATAGACGAGGCCGTGCACCACGGATTGCGGATGCACGACGACATCGATGCGCTCGCTCTCGAGGGCGAAGAGATGATGCGCCTCGATCACCTCGAGGCCCTTGTTCATCATCGTCGCAGAATCGACAGAGATCTTGGCGCCCATGGTCCAGTTGGGATGCTTGACCGCCTCGGCCGGCGTCACCGCCGCCATCGCCGCCAGCGGCCGCTCGCGGAACGGGCCACCGCTCGCCGTCAGCACGATGCACTCGACGGCATGCGCCTGGTCGAAGTCGAACACCTGGAAGATGGCGTTGTGCTCGCTGTCGACCGGCAGCAGCCGCGCGCCGTGGCGCTGCGCCTCCGCCGTGACCAGCGCGCCGCCGCAGACCAGCACCTCCTTGTTGGCGAGCGCCACCAGCGCGCCCTGCCGCACCGCCGCCAGGGTCGGCGCCAGCCCGGCGGCGCCGACGATCGCCGCCATGATCCAGTCGGCGGGCCGCGCGGCGGCCTCGCTCACCGCCTCGGGACCGGCGGCGACTTCGATGCCGCTGCCCTGGAGCAGCGCCTTGAGCGCGTGGTATTTGCTTGGGTCGGCGACGACGGCGAGTTTGGCCCGCAGCTGGCGCGCCTGCCCGGCCAGCTTCTCGACATTGCGCTGCGCCGCCAGCGCCTCGACGAGATAGGCGTCAGGGTCCGCCGCCACCAGCTCGACGGTGTTGCAGCCCACCGAGCCAGTCGAGCCGAGGATGCTGACACGCCGCGGCGCGGCGGGGCGAGACGGGTTCTCGGTCATCGAGCCACTTCTCCCAAAGGGTGGGCCTAGCGGCACCCCTTCAACCCTGTGCTTAGCGATATCGCAGTCCCTATGCCAGCGTAAACGGCGAAGAGCCTATTGCGGCGTTCGGCCGCTTTCGGCCAGTTTCGCCGTCACCCGGTCACACAGCCGCTCGAGGCGGCGGTCGTGGATGCCCAGCTCCTCGAGGTGGGCGACGGTGTTGGAGAGATAGCTGGCGCAGGCGCCGAGCGGGCCATGCGCCTCGGCGATCGAGGCGATGATGCGGTCTTCCGGCAGCTTCCCGGCATAGCGGGCGTGCTCGCGGTTGATGAGGAAGGCGATGGCTTGGACCGGGCCTCCCTTGGTCACCACCGTGACCCAGCGCGGCGCATAGGCGCCGGTGAGCATCTCGCGCCGCCACACCACCTCGAGTTCCTCCGCCGCGAGCGATTCGGCGATGCGGAAGGCGATGCCGCGGCAGGCGCCGCCGCGCTCCAGCCCGAGCATCAACCCCGGCTTCGCCTTGGTCCCTCGCCCGATATGCGTCCATAGGCAGAAGCAGCGATGGTAGCCGTGCACGGTGCCGACCCGCTTCTCGACATAGTGGATGAGCGGGTTCCAGATCAGTGAGCCGTAGCCGAAGAGCCAGACATCGCCGCGCTCCGGGCGCTCGTCGAGCGCCGCCTGGATCGACGCCTTGTGCTCCTCCGGGCTCAGGCACCGCGCCTCGGGATCCATCGCCTGGACGAGGGCGCGCAAGGAATCGCCGAGAATGGCCTCGCGGGTGAGGGAGAGCGGCGGCGTGGCGCGCGTCATGAAGCGGGCGATGCGTCCTGCCCAGGAGTGCGACCCGGACGAGCGGGCGCCTGATGATAGCGAAGCCCCCGGCGGAGCGAAACCACGCTCGCTCGCCCGGACAAGCGAGAGGGCGCGCGCCCAGTGATGCGCACCCTCTGTGGAACGCTGCCCCTAGCGCCGATATTCCGGCGCCGGCACTTGGTTGGCAGAGACCGCGGACAGGGCGGCGGCGTGCGTGCTGCCGTCGCGCGCTACGCCCTCTCCTAGTCCTCGTCTCCATCGTCGCTGTCGTGGTCACCATGCTGGTCCGAGAGACGCTCGAGCGAGCAGAGCAGCGCCGCGGTCCGGTTGTCGCTCGCGCTGCCCGTCGTGGGCAGCACGTTGCTGGCCGCAGCCTGGGGGATGAGGCGATCCGCGTCGGCTTGGAGCAGCATGCGTTGCGCAACGGCGCCCTTTGCCGCGAGCCTCACCGCGCAGTTGTAGCCGTCTTGCGTGCCGTAGCGTTCCTCGAGCGAGGGGCGCGGGTCGTGCGACGCAACCCGGTCGACGGCACTCTTGGCGAAGGGCACGAAGCCGCCGGTGAAGGCGCAGATCTGGCCCTTGAAGAATCCCGCGGCCATGACGTTCCAGCCGAGATAGGTGCCGAGCGGCGCCTGGTGCTGGACGGAGGGAACGCCGCCGATCTCGTTGCCATCTGCGTTGACGCGCGGCACCAGCGTGGTGATCACCTGCTGGACGGTCGGTGGCTCATTGCTGATGATGCCGGACATGTCGTTGTAGATGAACTTGGGGCCGAGATCGTAGTCGAGCACCGGGTTCTCGAAATTATCGCTGAAGGGCAGGCCCGGCACCGTCGGAAAACCCATGGCGGCCTTGGTCGGACGCACGAGCAGGCCCTCGTCGAGCCGCGGGTAGCGGCTGTGCGGCGGCCTCTTTCCCTCGACCACCCAGTCCGTCAACGCGACGAAGAGGGCCCGCTGGGTGTCGATTTCCGGATTGGGATTGGATTGAAGCGTGCACGCGCTCGGCGGCGTGGTGGCGGTAGGGAAGCCTCCCGCGCCGCCGCCATGCGTGGTGCCCGGGAAGTAAAAGCGCCGGACATTGTGCGGCAGCGGAATGTCGTGCTTGGCGTCCGTCCCGACCAGGCCGGGCGACATGCGCAGATCCCAGAACTCGGTCGCGCCGAAGGTCTCGACGATCTTGGGGCAGGTGTCGGTGTCGCGGCAGCGATCGAGCATGCCGGCGCGGGCGCGGCCGCGGACCTTGTCCGGCCAGTCCTGCCACCACAGCACCGGCTCGCTGCCCGGCTCGAACAGCGTCGCGGCCCCTCCCGGCAGCGCGAAGCGGAAATTGGTCGGCGTCTGGCGAGCCGCGATATAGGGGTTGGCGCCCTGGAAGACGATGCGTCCCTGTTCATCCTCATTGAAGCCGAGATGGATCATCGTCTTGAGCAGATTGCCCGACTGCGACGTGCCGTGGCCAATGACATAGGAAAGGTGGTTGGCGACGGGGTTGGCGGTGCCCGCGTCATCCTGCGTCGCATGGCGGAAGAAGGACACGACATCGCGCGTCGCGGCGAGACCGACGCCGAGCACCAGCGGATCCTTCGCGGTGTAGACGATCTGATAAAGGAAGCTCGGGTCGAAGCCGTCCTTGAGGCAGATCTTGGTCGGGTCGGGCGTGCCGGGGAAGGGCACGACGCTACAGTCGGCCCAGGCCCAGGCGTTGCTCGGCACCGGAACGACGCCGCCGGTGACCGCGGTGGTACTCTCGGCCGCGTGCTTTTCCAGCGTCGCCTTGGTCGTGTCGAGGCTGAGCGGCTGGTACACGACGCCGGTAAACCCGCCCGGGGGCGGTACCGCAAGCGATATGGTGTGCGTGCCGGCCGGCTCGTTCGCGAAGCGGAAGATCACCGGGCCGGTGACCGGCGAGCCGTCCGGATTCTTCGCCACCGGCACCTGGACCGTCTCGTTGGCGTGGTTCGGCCGGAGCGCGACGTCGCCCTGCCAGCCGCTCCACAGCAGCGTGTAGCCGCCGTTCTGCACGAAGCCGTCGCCGGGGTCGCCGCCGATGTTGAAGGCCTGCCCACGGTTGCCGCGATTGACGACCTGGTAAAGCAGGATGTTGTTGCCCTTGGTCATGTCGAGCGGCTTCACCAGCGTGAAGGTCGCTACATAGGCGACCTTCCCGTTCGCGTTGCGCGGCGCCAGCTGGATGTCCTGGATGATCGCGTTGCGCCGATCATTGGGATCGATTTCACCGAAGGCGCGGCCGATGAATTTCTCGTATTGGCCGACGGTGCCGAATGCTGCGCCGGCATAGGTCGGCGATTCCCGTTGATCGATGACGATCTGCGTGACCTTGGCTTCAGCCGGAACGCATCCGGCAAAACAGACCGCAGCCGTGAGCCCAGCGCAGGCTGCCGCCCGCAGCCGCATCCTCCCGGCCGACAGGGTGCCCTTACTCGCAACGTTCTGCTTCATGGTATTTCCCCTTCAAAGTATCCGGGCTTGTCATCGCCCGTCATTCAGTGCTGCGTCGCGTGCGACTCATCGGCCGACAGGAAGAGCGCGCATTGGCCAGGCGCGCTCTTGATCGCGTCAGAGGGTGAGCTGGTCGGTATCAGCAGGACGCGATCGCGTCCCCTGCCGCGGGCTTCCTCCCGACCCGTTTCTTCTATTTGGAGGTATATTCCTGCAAGCTGAATTGGTTGATAAGTAGAATTGCCTTATTAACTCATACGCGAAACGCATGAGTCCGACTGGCGCTGTGGGAGCGTCTGCAGCATCCGCCGAGACAGCTCGCTCGATCCGCCATTGATGCGGAACGGCTATCGACTGATCAGACAATTGAACTTCACAACGGCCAAGCCACACCGGACACTTCGATGGCACAGGGTGCCGTGAAAGGGATGGGCAACGCCATGCCGGGACCAATGCGCATCGGCGGCGGCGCCGGCTTCGCCGGCGACCGCGTCGACCCCGCGGTGGCGCTGGTCGAGCACGGAGCGCTCGACTATGTCGTGCTCGAGTGCCTGGCCGAGCGAACCATCGCGCTGGCGCAGCAGGAGCGGCGCCGCGATCCCGCGCTCGGCTATGGCGTCTCGCTCGATGCCCGCATGGCGGCGTTGCTGCCGGTCGCCGCGAAGACGGGCTGCCGCATCGTCACCAACCTCGGCGCGGCCAATCCAAGCGCGGCGGCACAGCGGATCGCGGTGGTCGCCCGCGCGCAGGGACATTCGATCACGGTCGCGGCGTTGCTCGGCGACGACGTCCTCGACCTCGTGCGCGACGGTCAGGGCGAGCCGACGCTGCCGCCCGAGATCATGGCCCGGCTCGTTTCCGCGAACGCCTATCTCGGCGCACGCGAGCTGCGGCGGGCGGTGGCCACGGGTGCCGATGTGGTCATCTCAGGGCGCGTCACGGATTCGGCGCTGTTCCTCGCACCCGCCGCGCATCATTTCGGCTGGCCCGAAACCGACTGGGACCTCCAGGCGCGCGGCATCGTACTGGGCCATCTGCTCGAATGCGCAGGCCAGATCACCGGCGGCTACTACATGGATGCCGGGCTGAAAGCCGTACCGGAGCCGGCGCGACTGGGCTTTCCTTTGGCCGAGGTATCACCGGACGGCAGCTTCACCGTGACCAAGCTTCCGGGCACCGGCGGTGCAGTGACGTTGCCGATCGTGATCGAGCAGCTGCTCTACGAGATCGGCAATCCCGCCGCCTACCTCACCCCCGATGTCACGGCCAACTTCACCGCCGTCGCGCTGGCGCAGCCTGCGCCCGACCGCGTCCATGTGACGGGAGCACGCGGCACGCCGCCGCCCGACTCATACAAAGTCGTCGCCTGCTACGATCACGGCTTTATCGGCGAGGGCGAGATCTCCTACGCCGGTACCGGCGCTGCCGAGCGCGCGCGGCTCGCCGGCGAGATCGTGCGCGAGCGCCTGCGCCTCACGGGCGTGCCGTGCCAAAGGCTGCGCCTCGACCTGCTCGGCATCAACGCGCTGCATGGCGATCTCGCGCCGGCCGGGCGACCCTATGAAGTGCGCCTGCGCGTGGCCGCAAGCACTGAGAGCGAGGGCGCGGCCGCTGCCGTCGGCGACGAGGTCGAGGCCCTTCTGACAAACGGGCCGGCAGGCGGCGGCGGCGCGCGTCGTCATGTGCGCCCCGTGCTCGGCGTCGCCGCGACGTTTCTGCGCAAGGCATTGCTCGCCGACCGTATCCGCGTCATCGAGGTGTCCGCCGATGGTCGCTAGGAAGCTCCACGAGATCGCCCATGCGCGCTCGGGCGACAAGGGCGATGTCAGCAACCTCTCGCTCATACCCTTCGATGCCTCGCATTATCCGACGCTCGTCGCGCAGGTGACGGCGGCGCGCGTCGCGGACCATTTCGCCCCGCTCGGCGTGACGGCGGTCGAGCGCTACGAGATGCCGCGCGTCCACGCGTTGAACTTTGTCCTGCGCGGCGCGCTTGGCGGCGGCGTCACCGTGTCGCTGCGGCTCGATCCGCACGGCAAGTCGCTGAGCTACGCGCTGCTGGAGCTCGACGTCGAGATATGATGGGCATCCTCGATGAGCGCCGTCAGGAAAGCCTGGGCCGCCGGCGAGAGGGAGCGGCCGATGCGTGTGACGACGCCGATCGACCGGCTGAGGATCGGCTGCTCCAGCGGCCGGACCGACATGCGCGCAAAGCCGATGAGCGGCAGCGTCAGCCGCGGCAGCGCCGTCACGCCGAGACCCGCGGCGATCAAGCTTCCCGCCGTCGCGATGTGCTCGCACTCATAGAGCGGCTTGACCGCGAGGGCGGCTTGCAGGAAGGCGGCGTCGGTCATGGCGCGCACGCTGCTGCTGCTGGCCATGGCGATGAAAGCCTGTCCTTCGAATACCGACCAGGGCACGGCGCCGTCGCCCGCGAGCGGGTCATCGGCGCGGCACACCAGGACGAAATCGTCGCTGAGCAAAGGGCGATAGGCGAGCCGCTCGCTCAAGGGCGGGCGCACCGTGACGCCGAGATCGGCATGCCCTTCATCGACCGCGCTGACGATGACGTCCGACAGGGCATCGCGAATGGTGAAGTCGACCTGGGAATGGGCGTGCCGGAAGCGCTGGATGGTTGCGGGCAGAATCGCCGCGGCGATCGAAGGCAAGGCGGCAACGGTAACCCGCCCGCTGCGCCCCTCGACGAATTGCGCAAGCTCGCTGAAGGCGCCCTCGAACTCGCCGAGGATCCGGCGGGCGATCGGCGCCAATTCGCGACCGGCCGGCGTGAGCTCGACGTTGCGCGTGTCGCGATCGAAGAGGCGCGCGCCGACAGCTTCCTCGATCTGGCGGATGGTGCGGCTCAGCGCCGGCTGCGAGACGTTGAGCGCGCGTCCGGCCTCGGTGAAGCTGCGCAGCTCCGCAACGCTCAGGAAGACCTCGAGCTGGTGAAGCGTCACTTTCATCCGCATAGGTTATGAATACGCATAATATATGCGCATGTCAAAAAGCAGGCGAGCTGATCGGCGGGAGGCGGTTTGCGACCCCTCCCTGCCTGGGCACGCGGGAACGCTCTGGCGGACTGATCGAGATTTGTTATAAGTGGATGAGGCAATTCTATTATCAAACGCATTTCGGTTCCGCGACAATGAGGGCCACGCCAGACGCGCCCTCGCCCGAGCCAGCAAAGGGCGCGCGGATCACAGGGAGGAATTATGAGAAATCGAGTGAAGGGTCTTGTTGTCGCGGCATTGCTGATCGGCATGAGCGGCTTCGCCGCCTCGGCGGCGGAAGCGCCGGCGGAGATCAAGCTGGGCACGCTCTACGCGTCGTCGGGGCGCTACGCCAGCATCTCCATGCCCGTCCATAGCGGGCTCAAGCTGTGGATCGAGCAGAAGAACAGCGAGGGCGGCGTCTTCGTCAAAGCCTTCGACAAGAAGATCCCGCTGAAACTCGTCGCCTATGACGACCAGAGCAACACCGGCACGGCGGCGACGCTCTACAACCAGCTCATCACCCAGGACAAGGTCGACATCCTCGTCGCCGATTCGGGCTCGGTGCTGACCTCGGTGGCGGTGCCGATCGCGCGCGACAACAAGATGCTGCTGATCGACCAGACCGGCACCGGCGCGTCGTTCTTCACGGGGGACAACCCCTATATCGTGCTGATGGCCGACCCGGTGTCGACGATCTGGCCGAAGCCGCTCGCCGATTTCATCACCCAGGACGGGCCGAAGCTCGGCATCAAGAAGGTGGCGCTGATCTACGCCACCAACGAGTTCACGGGGACGCAGGCCAACGCCGTGCGCAAGTTCATCAAGGAGTCCGGGAGTGGCGTCGAGCTAGTCTACGACAACGGCGTGCCGACGGAGACCTCGAACTACACGGTGCTCATCAACAACATCCGCGCCAGCAATCCCGACGCGGTGGTGCATCTGGGCTATGCGCCCAACGACATCGCCTTCCTGCGCAATCTCCAGGACAGCGGCGTCAAGTTGAAGATGCTGTTCTGCATCTATCCGGGGCTCGAGACCGAGCTGCTGGAGAAGAATGTCGGCGATAAGGGGCTGAACGGCGTCTATACGTACGTGCCGTCCTCCGAGATCGCGTACAAGGCCGATTTTGGCATGAGCCTGCCCGACTTCAAAAAGGCCTGGGACAAGAAATACGCCGACGGCAAGGTCGAGTTTGGCTTCAACTCGGTCGCCGGCTACACGACGGGCCTCGTCCTGGAGAAGGCGCTCTCCGTCACCGAGAGTCTCGACCAGCTGGCGCTGCGCAAGGCGATCTTCAGCCTCTCCGGCAAGCTCAGGACGCTCGACGGGACCTTCGAGCTCGACCAGACCGGCGCGCAGATCGGCGAGATCACGCCCTTGGGGCAGCTCGTCTCGGAGGGCGGGCACATCAAGTTCGTCACCGTCTTCCCGCACGACGTCGCCAACGGCAAGCCGCTCTACCCGGCGCCGTGATCACGCCCTCTCCCCTCGGGGAGAGGGTAGGGTGAGGGGATGCCTGCAACACCGAGCCCGTCCCCTCACCCGACGCTTCGCGCCGCCCCCTCACCCGGCGCTTCGCGTCCACCTCTCCCCAAGGGGCGAGGTGGACGGCTCGCCGTCGCCGGGGGTCCGGTGCTATAGCCCGCCCCCATGCTGACCTACACGATCTTCGCCGGGCTGCTGTTCGGGCTTTACTTCAGCCTGGTGGGACTGGGGCTCAACCTCGTCTTCGGGGTCATGCGCATCGTCAACCTGGCGCATGGCGATTTCCTCATGCTCGGCGCCTTCCTCGCCTTCTGGCTGTTCAACCTCTACGCAGTCAACCCGATCCCCACGATCGCGATCGCCTTCACGCTCTTCCTGCTGGCGGGGCTGCCGCTCTATTACCTGCTCGTGCCGCGCCTCCTCGCCGCGCGCGACCCGGAGATGCTGTCGATCATCCTGTTCTTCGGCTTCTCGCAGGTGATCGAGGCCGTCGCCACCATCGCCTTCGGCACCAGCGAGCGCTCGATCCCCGGCATCGCCCTCGGCAACGCCGTGCAGTGGGTCGCCCGCACCTTCTTCGGCGCCAGCTATGAGCCCGGCCCGGTGACGCTGGTGGGCCAGTCCTTCCCGCTGGCCTGGATGGCGAGCGGGTTGGCGAGCGCGCTCGCGGTGCTGTTCATCTATCTCTATCTCTACCGCACGCGGCTCGGTTACCTGACGCGCGCGGTGATGGTGAGCCGCGAGGAGGCGATCAGCACCGGCATCGACGTGCACCGCGTCTCCGCCATCGCCTTCGGCATCGGCATCGCACTCGCCGCCGTCGCCGGCATCTTCGCGCCGTTCATGCTGGGCTCGATCACGCCGGCGATGGGCGTCGATGTCACCATCACCTCCTTCACGGTGATCGTCATCGGCTCGCTCGGCAACCCGCTGGGCACGGTGCTGGGCGGCATCGTCTACGGCATCTCCTACATGTTCATGCAGAGCTATTTCAGCTCCTGGGCCAATCTGCTGCCCTATCTGCTGCTCATCGCCATCCTGCTGGTGCGGCCGAGCGGCCTCCTCGGCCGACAGGTGCGCCGTGCCTAGGATGCTGCGGCACACGCTCTGCATCCTGCTGCCCGTGGTCGTGGTGTTGGCCGTGGCTCCGGTCGTCTACAGAAATCACCTGCTGCTGTTCAATTTCATCGTGTTCATGACGCTGGCGCAGGGTGTCAACATCATCTACGGCTTCACAGGCTACCTGCCCTTCGGCTATGTCGGCTTCTTCGGCGCCGGCGCTTACGGCTTCTCGCTGGTGGTGATGCATCTGCACGCCTCGCCCTTCCTGGCACTCGCCGCCGGCGGGCTGGCGGCGGTGCTGCTGGGGCTGCTGCTGACGCCACTGTTCCGCCTCTCCGGCGCCTATTTCTCGATCGCCAATCTGGCGGCGGCGTTGGCGGTGCTGCAGGTGGTGTCGAACCCGGCGCTCGAACACATCACCAAGGGGCCTTACGGCGTCAGCCTGTCCGGCGTGTTCGATCCCGACCTCGCCTATGCCGCGGCGCTCGCCATCCTCGCAGCGACGCTGCTTTTGGTGATCTACCTCAAGAACTCGCGCTTCGGCATGGCGCTGCAGGCGATCCGCGAGGACGCCATCAGCGCCGCCATGGCCGGCATCAACGTGGTGCGCGAGCGCGTCATCGCCTGGCTGCTCTCTGCGCTCATCGCCGGGCTCGTCGGCGGCGTCTTCGCCTGGTACATTTCGGTGTTCTATCCGGAGACGGTGTTCTCGGGCGAGGTCAGCATCTTCGCCATCGTCTTCGCGCTGTTCGGCGGCACGGCGACCATCGTCGGGCCGCTGCTCGGCGTCGTCATCCTCTACGGCATTTACAACGCCATCGGCATCTCGACGCCGCAATATTTCCAGCTCATCTACGGCCTCCTCATCATGGGGCTGGTGCTGTTCCTGCCGACCGGACTGGTCTCGCTGCTGCGCCGTTGGGGGATCGATGTCCCCTGACACGCCGCGCTCGCCGCTCCTCACGGTGGAGAACCTGGTCAAGCGCTTCGGCGGCTTCCGCGCGCTCGACGGCTTGAGCTTCGACCTGAAATCCGGCGAGATCCTCGGTCTCGTCGGCCCCAATGGCTCGGGCAAGACCACCTGCATCAATGTCATCTCCGGCCTATACGCGCCCGATGGCGGCAGGGTGTGGCTCGAGGACCGCTCGATCGGCGGCCTAGCCTCGCACCGCCTCGTCCATCTCGGCATCAACCGCACCTTCCAGGTGCCGAAACCGTTCCAGACGCTGACCGTGCGCGAGAATGTCGAGGTGGCGAATACCTATGGCCGCAACCCCGAGGGCTGGGTCGATGTCGACGATCTCCTCGCCTCGCTCGACCTGAAGCCGCTCGCCGAGCGCCGTGCCGGCGAGCTCAACAGCGCGCAGCAGAAGATGCTCGACCTTGCGCGCGCGCTCGCCACCGGCCCGCGCCTCCTCCTTATCGACGAGCTCGCCGCCGGCTTGAACCCGGCCGAGCTCGGCCGCGTCGCCGAGCGCCTCAAGGAGCTGGCGCGCAACGGCATCGCCCTCCTCGTCGTCGAGCATCTCATGGGCTTCATCGACCAGATCACCGACCGCGTCATCGTCATGAACGCGGGCAAGGAGATCTTCGAGGGCATCATGGCCGCCGCCGTCTACGACAAGCGCGTCGTCGAAGTGTTCCTGGGGAACGGCGATGCGTCCTGACACGCTGCTCGAGGCACTCGCCATCGAGGCGAGCTACGGCCGCGTCCAGGTGCTGTGGGGCGTCGACCTCGAGGTGCGCGACCGCGAGACCGTGGTGCTGCTCGGCGCCAACGGTGCCGGCAAGACGACGCTCTTGAAGACGCTGCTGGGCCTCATCCCCCACTGGCACGGCGCGATCCGCTTCGGCGGGCAGGACATCAGCCTGCTGCGCACCGACCGGCGCGTGCGCCGCGGCATCGTCTACATGTCGGAGACGGCGGTGTTCCCAGGCATGACCATCGAGGAGAACATCCGCATCGGCGGGCAATTCCTGGCCAAGAGCGCGCTCAAGGCGCGCACCGCCGAGCTCTTCGCCATCTTCCCGGCGCTCGCCGAGAAGCGCCGCGCGCTGGCGTCGAGCCTGTCGGGCGGCCAGCGCAAGATGCTCGGCATCGCCAAGGCGCTCGCCGGCAACCCGCGCCTTCTCGTCATGGACGAGCCCTCGGCCGGGCTCTCGCCGCTCTTCGTCAAGGAGGTGCTGCGCGTGCTCGCGCAGTTCCGCGAGCGCGGCCTGACATTCCTCATCGCCGAGCAGAACGTGAAATTCCTCGAGCTCGCCGACCGTGTCTACACGCTCGACGGCGGCCGCATCGGCTTCACCGGCAGCGTCGCCGCCATGCACGAGAACGACGCGCTGCGCAAAGCCTATTTCGGGTTGAAGTGAGCGGCGGTGCGCATCGCGCGCTCGGGGGCGTCAGCGGTTGCGTGAGCAACCGCGAAAGTCCGCACCAGTGCAGGAAAGGCGGGGATGCGCGAGCCGCTCGCGAGCCCGTTTTGCCCGACGCGCGGCGGCGCCTCTATCGCGGCATGGTCGCATGTCGCGAGCAGCGCGATCATGGGCGGGGCGTCAGCGATTGCGTAGCAAACGCGAAAGCCCGCACCGTGCAGAAGAGGACGTTGAAGCCAGCGCTGGCGCTCGGCCGCGGCGCCGCCTATATCGCCGTCGTGATCGCATCTCTCTGCTCATCCGCCATCGCCGCGCTGCGCGGCGCCATCCTTGTGGCGGCGCTCATCGGCGCGAGCCGCTCGCCGTCCTCGGCCGCGGATGCGAAGCCCGTGCCGCGCATCGCCTTCTTCGGCTTCTCGCTCATCAACACCTCGCTCGAGCCGACCACGCCCGACGAGGAGCGCCGGCTGCGCTTGCTCGACGACCTCTTGCGGCAGAAGCTCGACGCCTCCGGCCGCTTCAACATCGTGCCGATCCAGCCGGAGGTGGAGAAGGAGATCGCCGCGGGTCCGGAGATTCGCAACTGCAACGGCTGCGAGCGCGACTACGCCAAGCGCGTCGACGCCGACTGGGCGGCATGGGGCACGGTGCAGAAGGTCAGCAACCTCATCCTCAACATCAACCTCTATATCGAGGATGCGCAAACCGGGCAGATGGAGTTCGTCAAAAGCGTCGATATCCGCGGCAACACCGACGAATCCTGGCGCCACGGCCTCGACTACCTCATCCGCCACAAGCTGCTGGGGGAGTAAAGCGCGGGTTAGCGCCAATGCACTTACCGTCATGCTCGGGGTCGAGCTGTGGCTCTCCTTCATTTACGGCAGCTACAACGGCGCCATGGTGGTGATGCTGACCGAGATCATGCCCGTCCAGGTGCGGACCTCGGGCTTCTCCGTCGCCTACAGCCTCGCCACCGCGCTCTTCGGCGGCTTCACCCCGGCGATCAGCACGGCGCTCATCGAGTACACCGGCAACCGCGCCGTCGCCGGCGTCTGGCTCTCCTTCGCCGCCGCCTGCGGCTTGGCGGCTGCGCTGATGGCGGGACGGGAGAGATTCGCGGCGCGGCAGATGGCGCCGGCGGAGTAGCGGCGTTCAGCGCCGGCGCGCTTCGCGCGCTCGCGGGCGGGCGGCAGCGGTTGCGAAGCAACCGCGAGAGCCCGCACCGTGCAGGATAAAGCGCGGACGCGCGAACGCCCCCTCACCCTCCCGCTGCGCGAGTCCCTCCCTCTCCCCGCTGGGGAGAGGGGCCTTCAAGCTGCACCGCCTCCTGCGCGAACCGCTCCAGCGACGCAGCCCACCCTTCGGGCGAATCGACGCCGGCGCGCAGGGCCTCGGCGGTATCGCCGGCGCGCTCGAAGTAGCGGTGCTCGAGCTCGACCCGCGTCATGTTGGGACCGTCGGCGATGAAATGCACTTCGACCTCGGTCACGAGGTTGGGGTCGTAGGCGAAATGGCCGTTGAGCTGCCAGGAGAGCAGCAGCCGGCCCGGCGGCTCCCACGCCAGCACCTTGCCCCAGTCGCATTCCCTGCCGTCCTCGCCGCGCTCGAACCAGCGCCCGCCGGCGCGCGGCTCGATCACCACCGCCTGCTGGCGCGTGCCCGTAAGGATGGAATGCTCTTTGGGCCACCACGAGCCCGTGGTGAACACCTTGAAGGCGTGCTCGCGCCCGGCTTTGACGCGCAGCGTCTTGCGCACGGGCGCGAAGCTGACGGTCCGATTCATTTTCTGCCTCTCCTTGTTTGTTTTGGCGGGGATGGGGATTCGACGGCGGCCTGGAAGGCGTCGAGGGCGTCGTCCCAGAACTGGTCGAGCCAGCGCCTGAGCGATCCCAGGCCCTTGGGATCGATCGCGTAGATGCGCCGGGCGCCGTCGCGCTCTTCGCGCACCAGCCCGGCCTCCTTCAGCACCTTCAGATGCTGCGACACGGCCGGCCGGCTCACCGGCATTCCCTTGGCGAGGCGCCCGACCGCCCTCGGACCCAAGCGCAGCTGCTCGAACACGCGGCGTCGCGTGGGATCGGCCAGGGCGGCGAGCGCATTGTTGTAAGTCATCACTTACCGTAAGCTGTTACTTACGGATGGTCAAGCGCCGTCGGCAATCGCGCAAATCCAATCCAATCGCCCCGCGCGGTCAACACTATGTTAACCGGCGCGGCGCACCGTCGTCGGGTAGGTACGCCTTCCGCCTGAGGCAGGAGGACACCATGCTGGACCAATCCAAGCTCAAGCTTTTCTCGATGCATGCCTTCGCCGCGCTGGGCTATAGCGAGGTCGCCTATCTGAAGCGCGTCGAGGCCGATGGCGACGTCATCTTCGTCGCTCACGCCGCCGATGGCAGCGTCCTCGCCGAATTCACCGACCGCGACGTGGCCTGCGCGACCTTGGTCGAGCACGACCTGCTTCCCGTCAGCGTCCACTAACCGAGAGCCCAGCACCGCATGGACGCGCCTTTCGACCGCCGCCTCGCGCTCGCCGATTACCTGCGCGGCCTCGCCGTCGGCCGCCTCCTCGAAGAAGTGCGCGCCGACGCCGAGGAAGCGCTCGGGCTGGCGATCGAGATGCTGACGCAGCCTGTGGACGACGAGCCTGACATGCTGGCGGGGTCAATCTAGCCCGACAGGTGCGCGGCTGCGCTCGTGTGACTTGGGTCACACCATCATTGCGGGCGGTCCATCGATAAATTTCGCTTGGTCGCGCGCACAGTTCAGCTCATTCCGGCTCGCGACATACCAGGACATCCGCGCCGATGCCAGATCTTCCGGCCGTCCTACGCGAATTTCGCGCGTCGCTGTGCCGCCGTCGGCCGAACCCCGAGAGCGTGGCGAGAGCCGCGAAGGCGTGGGTCAGTGCGCCGAGCGGGACGATGCAGCTGCTGCGGAGCCGCGCACCCGTGCCAAGATATCGTCGATTTCCTTGGCGAGCGCGGCTGCCCGGAACGGCTTCATCAGCAGCGGCTCGTCTTCGAGCGCATCGATCAGCCCGCCTTCGACATAAGCGGTCATGAAGAGTACTGGCAGATTCTTGCGGCGCTGCCTCGCGCATTTCGCCAACTCGCGCCCATCCATCCCCGGCATCGCCAGATCGATGACAGCGAGATCGACCGCCTCGCCGTCGAGGATGTGGAGCGCCGCGTGACCGTCGGGCGCCTCGAGCGTGCGATAGCCCGATTCCGCCAACGAGTCCGCGACGAAATTACGCACCTGGAAATCGTCGTCCACGACGAGAACCGTTGCCCCCGCCGATATCCTTTGATCATCGGCGCGTTGTGGCCGTTCGGTGCGGAGGGCGCGCTGCGGCGCGGCGCGCGGTATGTAGAGGCGGACGGTGGTGCCCTCGTCCGGCGCGCTTTCGATCGTCACCGTGCCGCCCGATTGGCGCGCCATGCCGTAGACTTGGCTGAGCCCGAGGCCGCTGCCTTTGCCGACTTCCTTGGTCGTGAAGAAGGGCTCGAATACGCGGGCGCGGATGTCGTCGGTCATGCCGAGCCCGCTATCGCCGACCGCCACCATGACGTAGTCGCGCGGCTCGATATCGGGCGGACGGCCGGGGTCGGCGGCGCCGACATTGCCCGTGGTAATCCTCAAGCTGCCGCCCGAGGGCATCGCGTCGCGCGCGTTCAGCACGATGTTGAGTATCGCCGTCTCGATCTGGCTGGCGTCGGCGATGGCGAGCCAGAGCTCGGGCTCGAGCTTGGTGGTGATGCGGATGCCCGCGCCGATCGTGCTTTCCAGCATTTCCGCGAGCTGAAGGACGGTGTCGTTGAGGTCGGTCGGTTTCGGATCGAGGTGCTGCTTGCGCGCGAAGGCGAGAAGATGGTGGACCAACCGGGCGCCGTTGCTGGCGGCGTGCTCGATGCTCCTCAAGCATTGCAGCTGCTTGTCTCGCTGCACCAGGCGCTGCGCACGCTCCGCATTGCCGAGGATCGTCGTGAGCAGATTGTTGAAGTCGTGAGCGACGCCGCCGGTCAATTGACCGATGGCTTCGAGCTTGCGCACCTGCTGCAGCGACGCCTCCGCGCGCACGCGGCCGTCGGCTTCTTGCGTGACCCGCTGCACGAGATCCTGTTCGCGGCGGGTGTAGCGCAACGCGAGCCAGCTGACGAGGAACAACGCCAGCGCGGCGCCGAGGCCCACGGCGCTGTAGAGGCGCCCATGCCGATACCAGGGCTGGAGCGCGACTTCCTTGTCGATGGCGTAAGCGACATAGAGCGGGTATTGCCCGAGCTTTCGCCACGAGAACAAGTGCTCGCGCCCGTCCATGGGGGACACCTGCCAGCTATGGCTGTGATAGCCGCCGGCGATCGCCTGCATCAGCAGAGAGCTCTTGGGAAAGCGCACCACTTCGCCGGGAGGAGGGGGATCGCTCGCCAGCACTTCGCCGTCGGCACGCACCAGCACGATCCGATGTCGCTCATCGGGCTCGATGCTGAGAAAGAGATGCTCGAAATACTCGACCGGCACGGAGATGCGGATCACGCCGTCGAACGCGCCGCCTTCGGTCGACCGGCGGCGGGCCACGCCGAACAGCGGCTTATGCGAGAGCCGGCCCATATAGGGCTTGCTGATGAAGGTGGTGCCGGCGACGTCGCGTTCGGCACGAAAATACTCGCGGTCCTCGACGTTGAGGCCGGCGATGTGCTGCGACGGATCGCTCGAGACCCGCACCCTGCCGTCCCCGTCGATGAGCCAGATCGAGCTTACATGGCGTATATGCGCGACGGCGCCGGCGAGGAATTCAGCGATGGCAGGAGAACCATCGATGCTCGCCCAGTCGAGCCCGTCGGTGCGCATGGCGATCTTGTCGAGCACGAGGTCGTGTATCTCGAAGACTTTGAGCGTGTGCTCGTGCAGGATGTCGACGGATTGCTCGACATGGCGCTCGGCGGCGCTCAGCACCGCGTCGCGATCTTGCCATACGACGAGGCCGATGCCGATGATGGGCACGAGCACCGACATCGCCATCAGCCCCTGGATCAAGCGGACCGTGCGGCGAGAGATGCAAGCAGGTACCTGCGCGAGCGTCATCGCTGCCGCCTGCCGTTGCGCCGGATACCATAGCCTCTCCCACCAAAGGGCGGGCCGCAAGTGCTCATTTAGTACCGACGCTGAACGCCGGAACAGCGCGCGGGTCGCTCGATAGCCCCTGCCGCCGTCACGATGCCGCGCGGCTCGGCTGCCGCCACTCGGCGAAGCCGCGCCCTTCGCCCGCGAGCTGCGCGAGCAGCGGCGCCGGCTCGAGCGCCGGCTCCCTGAAGCGCTTGGCGAAATCGGCGAGGCGGTCGCGGATCTTGGCCAGCCCGACCTGGTCGGCGTAGTGCATCGGCCCGCCGCGATAGACCGGCCAGCCATAGCCGTGGATCCAGATCACGTCGATGTCGCTGGGCCTGAGCGCGATCCCTTCATCGAGGATCTTGGCGCCCTCATTGATCATCGGATAGACGAGCCGCTCCAGCATCTCCGGCTCCGAGATGGCGCGACGCTCGACGCCGAGCTTCTTCGAGACCTCGACGATGATGCGCTCGACATCGGGATCCGGAAGCGGCGCGCGGCTGCCCGGCTCGTAGTGGTAGTAGCCGCCGCTCGTCTTCTGCCCGAGCCGTCCGGCCTCATAGAGCGCGTCGGCAATCGGCGCCTTCGTGCCGCGGGCCTGGCGCACGCGCCAACCGACATCGAGACCGGCGAGGTCGCCCATGGCGAAGGGACCCATCGGGAACCCGAAATCGGTTAGCACCTTGTCGACCTGGTGCGGCAGCGCGCCCTCGATCAAGAGCCGCTCCGCCTCGCGGCCGCGCTGCGCCAGCATGCGGTTGCCGACGAACCCGTCGCAGACACCGACCAGCACCGGCACCTTGCGGATCGTCTTGGCGAGCGCCATCGAGGACGCGATAACCGGCTTCGATGATTGCGCGCCGCGGACGATCTCCAGTAGCCGCATGACATTGGCCGGGCTGAAGAAATGCAGGCCGATGACACTCTGCGGCCGCTTCGTCGCGGCGGCGATCTCGTCGACGTCGAGCGTCGAAGTATTGGTGGCGAGGATGGCGTCGGGCTTGGCGATGCGGTCGAGCTTGCCGAACACCTCCTTCTTCAAGGCCATGTCCTCGAACACCGCCTCGATGACGAGATCGGCATCGGCGATGTCGTCGTAGCTGAGCGATGCCTTGATGAGCGCCATGCGCCGGTCGATGTCCTCGGCCGACATGCCGCCGCGGCTGGCGCTGATCTCGTAGTTCTTGCGCACCAGGCCGAGGCCGCGATCAAGCGCCTTCTGGTCGGTCTCGACCACGGTCACGGGAATCCCGGCATTGGCGAAATTCATGGCGATGCCGCCGCCCATCGTGCCGGCGCCCAGCACCGCCGCCTTGTGGATCGGCTTGACCGGCGTATCGGCCGGCACGTCCGGGATCTTGTTGGCCTCGCGCTCGGCGAAGAAGAAATAGCGCTGCGCTTTGGACTGATCGCCTTGCAGCAGATTGACGAAAAGCTCGCGCTCGCGCTTCAGACCCTGCTCGAAGGGAAGCGTCGCCGCCGCCTCGACTGCGTCGACGCAGGCCTGTGGCGCCTCGAGGCCGCGCCTGCGCTTGGCGAGCGCGCCGCGCTGGGTCTTGAAGAAGTCTGCCTCGGGTACCTTGAGCTTGTCGCTCAGGTCGCGGACACGGCGCAGCGGCAGGTGGTCGCGCAGCACGCGCTCGGCAAAGGCGATGGCGCTCGCCCTGAGGTCGCCGGTGGCGATGTCGTCGATGAGCCCGGTCTCGCGCGCCTGGCGGGCGCCGATCGGCTCGCCGGTGGTGATCATGTCGAGCGCGAGGCGCAAGCCCACGAGGCGCGGCAGGCGCTGCGTGCCGCCGGCCCCCGGCAGGATGCCGAGCTTCACCTCCGGCAGGCCGAACTTGGCCTCGGCGGCGCCGACACGGAACTGGCAGGACAGCGCGAGCTCGAGACCGCCGCCCAGCGCGGTGCCGTGCATGGCGGCGATCACCGGCTTCGAGCTGTTCTCGATCGTCTCGATGATGGCGCGGAGGCTCGGTTCCTTCATTGGCTTGCCGAACTCGGTGATGTCGGCGCCGGCGACGAAGGTGCGCCCGGCGCAGATCAGTACGATCGCCTTCACCGCATTGTCGGCGATGGCGGCATTGACGCCCGCTTGGATGCCGGCGCGCTCCGCATGGCTGAGCGCGTTCACGGGAGGATTGTCGATGATGAGGACGGCGACCGTGCGGATGCGCTCGCTGGTGACGATCTGGCGTGGCTCGGGCATGGCGCTTCCTCCTCGCGTGATTTCTTGGCCGCTGCCTGCCAGGGTTGAAGCTTGCCGCGCGTCTGTCAAGCGTCGCCCCCGAGCGGCTCGCCCATCACACGGCCAAGCTCGAGGCCGCCGTGTTGGTGATCGAGTATCAGCCCCACGGCCCGCGCCGCGGAATGCCGCGCCGCGAGACCGAGAAGGAGGCGCTGCGCGCCGGCCGCAGCATGGGCGTGCCAGGCCGGCGGAAGAACGGGATGAGCAGCATGCCGACGACGAAGCCGCCGATATGCGCCCAGAACGCGACGCCGGGATCGCCAGGCGCGGCCGAGAGCGCGCTCACGAGCTGCAGCAGGAACCAGAGCCCGAGTGCGACCACGACGGGCACAGTGACGAAGCGGACGAAGACGAAAAACCAGATCAAGACGACGATGTTGCCGCGCGGATGGAGCACCAGATAGGCGCCGAGGGTGCCGGCGATCGCGCCGCTGGCCCCGATCATCGGCAGTTCGCTGGCGGGGTCGATGACGGCCTGAGCCAGGCCCGCCGCGGCGCCGCAGATGAGGTAGAGCAGCAGGAAGCGCGCCGGGCCGAGCGCGCTCTCCACGCCCTTTCCGAACAACCACAGGTAAATCATGTTGCCGCACAGGTGCAGCCAGCCGCCGTGCAGGAACATGCTGGTGAACAGCGTCGCCCAGGCCGGCACAGGATGCAGGTGCCGCGGAAACTCGGCATAGCCGAAGAGCACGGCCGGGATCATGCCGTATTCGAGCACAACCTGATGCGCCTGCCGCGGGCTCAGCTCCATCTGCCACACGAAGACGAATACGCACGCCACGATCAGCGTGTAGGTGACGAACGGTATGGTCGTGCTGGGGTTGTCGTCGTAGAGCGGAAGCGCAAACATGACCGCTCCGATCGCCGGTCTAGAGAAACGCCGTGTCGGCTTCGAGCCCCAGAAGAAATTTGCCCACGGTCTCGTAATGCGCCCGACGGCCTTGTAGCTGCTGGGCGATGGCATGTATGTCGCGGAAGCGGCGCTCGAACGGATTGCCGGCAAAGACGGCCGTGGCACCCGCGGCATGGTAACAGGCGTTGGCGACATCGCGCGACTCATGGATGGTGCGCGATGCCGCGAGACGGATCGCCATGCGGTGATCGATTGTGAGCTGGTGCGTCCGCTCCACCGCTTCCCACACCTCCACCAGCGTGCCCAGCAGATAATGGCGGGTCGCGCGCAGCCGCGCTTCCAGCTCTCCGACATCCGATTGCACGACCGCGCTTTCGCGCATCGTCTGCTTCAAGCCGCGCGGCGACTTGTCCTTGGCGAGAGCGATGAGCGCCTCGAGCATGCCGCGGGCCACGCCGAGGGTGAGGCTGGCGAAGCCGCTCGAGAACATATTGTCGGTGCGAAGGTGATAGAGCGGCGTGTTGCGGCGGCGGTCCGCCGGATCGTCGCGGCCGAGCGAATGCGCCGCCGGCACGAAGATGTCGTTGACGGAATAGGTGTCGCTGCCGGTGCCCTTGAGGCCGATCACATTCCAGTTGTCGGTCATGGCTACCTGCGATGCCGGAAACAGCATGGTCCGCACCACGGCGGCGCCACTGGCGGCAACCGCCGGCGTGCCGTCCGGCTGCAGGACGAGGCAATGACCGCCGAGCCAGGTGGCGTGATGACCGCCGCTGGCGAAGGGCCATGTTCCCGTCACGCGATAGCCGCCCTCGACCGGCATGGCGCGCCCGCCGGGGCCCGCTCCCCAGGCCAGGACGGCGCGCGGATCGCGTCCGAAGATCTCCCATGCCGCCTCGGGCGCGAGAAACGCGCCGACCATGCCGCAGACGGCCGTCTGACATAGGCACCAGGCGGTGCTGGCATCGAGCTGGGCGACCGCTTCGATCACGCGGACGAACCCGACCGGGTCGATCTCGCCGCCGTCGAGCGGTCGCGGCACCAGCAGGCGGAATAGCCCCGCCTCGATCATGCCATCGACCAGCGGCTGTGGCAGCCGCCGGTCCCGCTCGATCTGCTCGATCGAAGCGGTGATCAACGGCGCCAGCGCCGCGACGCGGCCGAGGTAGTCGATCGGCGACGAGTCCGGCCGGATGTCGCCATCGGCTTCCAGGGGAGGCGCTGTCATAAGGCTAATCCTGATGAGCCATCGACCACGCCACGCCATCGTGACCGGGCGCGTAGTTCGTGTTGGTCTGTTCGGGGTTCCGGTTCACCAGCGGGCGGTTGTAGAGCGGGTGGCGGGAGCTGCGCACTTCGTGCTCGATGGTGAACAGCGCCTTGCCGCTGGCGGGATCGACGATCTGCTCGAAGCGATACTGGTGCTGGTCGCTTTCCTCGGTGATGAGCCCCCGCTCGGCGAGGCGGCGGTGCAGACCCGAGAAATCCCGGATGTAGATCTGGATGTGGTGGCCGTCATAGGCAGGCAGCGGCCCGTCGCTCTCGCGATAGACGAGGTCCTGCCCGGCGCCGACCGAGACCCGCGCGTGGCGGCCGTGCTCGTCCTCGCCGACGGCGCCCGGCGCATCGAGGATATCGCGATAGAAGCGGGCGATCCCTTCGGTCGTGCCTAGGGGAACATCGAACTCGACATAGGGCATGCCTAGCCTGATCCGGCCGAAACGCGGCTCGGGCGCGTGACAGCGGATGCGATTGCCCCAGGGCGAGGTCACCTCGACAAAGGAGTTGTGCTCGCGAAAGTCGAACGACGTGTCGGCGAGGGGCTGGCGGACGCGCGCCAGCCGCCGTAGCAGCGCTTCCCGGTCGGGCAGCACGATGCCGGTCCGGCCGCGCAACACCTGGGCCTTGCCGGTTGGCAAATGGAACTGGCTGCGGCCGACATTGATCCACATGTTGTCGATCCCGGTCATGATGTACGGGTCACGCGTCAGGCCGAGCCCCGTCACATAGAACACCGTGGCGATCTGTTGGTCCGGGATACGCACATTGACATGCTCGAGGGCGACGACATTGCCGACATCCTCGGCGCTACGGTCGTAAGCGGCTTGCATCGGCTCTCACCTCATTCCTCGGCGCTTGCCGGCAGGAACGCCAGCACCCCGAGCGGCGCCAGTGTAGCGGCATCGCCGGTTGTTTTTCCAGCCGCGGGCGACGCACTGCTCACGCCGGGGAGTGTCGGACGCGCCAGACCGTTCACCCCTTGGGGAAGAACAGCGGAGAGTGATCAATGGCCGATCGGGACGAGTTCATGCTGGGCTGGATGAGCGGTTGGGCGGCGGCAACCAACGCCCTCACGCAATCCTTGAACCAGGCGCTCCAGGGCGGCGGATCGACGCGGGCGATGCGCATCGCACCGCCGGCGCTGGCGGAAACGTCGGGCAACAAGCCTTCCGGGCGTCGCCGCGGTCGCCCGCCGAAATCGGCGGGCATGTCGCAGCCCCCAGGCCCGCGGCGGCGCGGCCGCCCGCCCAAGGTCAGGACGCCCTGAACGCGGCGGCGCGGCCGACCCGCTCTTACTGCGCCGCCATTGCCTCCTGGCCGATCGCCTCGGCGACGGCGTCGTCGATGCGCTCGCACCAGACGAAGCGCGCCTTGCGCCGCGCCTCCTCGGGAATGTCCTCGTAGTCGCGCCGGTTGCGCGCCGGCAGCAGCAGGGTGGTGATGCCGGCCCGCACCGCCGCCGTAACTTTCTCCTTGATGCCGCCGACCGGGAGCACCAGGCCGCGCAGGCTGATCTCGCCGGTCATGGCGGTATCGCTGCGCGTCGGCCGGTTGGTGAGCAGCGAGATCAGCGCCACGCTCATGGCGACGCCGGCCGAAGGGCCGTCCTTGGGGATGGCGCCGGCGGGGACATGGACATGGATGTCGCTCTTGGCAAAGATCTCCTCGTCGATGCCGAGCGGGCGAGCGCGCGACTTGACGAGGCTGAGCGCGGCCTGCGCGCTTTCCTTCATCACGTCGCCGAGCTGGCCGGTGAGGATGAGCCTGCCGTTGCCGGGGATGCGCGTCGCCTCGATGAAGAGGATGTCGCCGCCGGCGGGCGTCCAGGCGAGACCAGTAGCGACGCCGGGAATGCTGGTGCGCATGGCGACTTCGCTCTCGAAGCGCCGCGGCCCGAGAATGTCCGGAATGTCCGGCGCATCGATATGGATCGGGCCGGCTTCGCCTTCGGCGAAGCGCATGGCGGCGTGGCGGAACACCGCGCCGATGTTGCGCTCGAGGTTGCGCACGCCCGCCTCGCGCGTGTAGTCGCGGATGATGCTGCGGATCGCCTCGTCGGTGATGGTGACGCGGTCGGCGGTGAAGCCGGTTGCGTCGAGCTGCCGCGGCACGAGATAGCGTCGCGCGATCTGCAGCTTCTCCTCCTCGGTGTAGCCGGCCAGCTCGATCACCTCCATGCGGTCGCGCAACGGGCCGGGAACGGTGTCCATGACGTTGGCGGTGGCGATGAACATCACGGCGGAGAGATCGAAGGGGACGCCGAGATAGGCGTCGCGGAAGCTGTTGTTCTGCTCGGGGTCGAGCACCTCGAGCAGCGCCGCCGAGGGATCGCCCTGGATGCCGGATCCCAGCTTGTCGATCTCGTCGAGCATCAACACGCAGTCGCGCGCGCCGGCTTTCCGGATCGCCTGGATGATGTTGCCGGGAAGCGAGCCGATATAGGTGCGGCGATGGCCGCGGATCTCGGCTTCGTCATGCACGCCGCCGAGGCTCGCGCGCACGAATTTGCGCCCCGTGGCGCGGGCGATGCTCTGGCCGAGCGACGTCTTGCCGACGCCGGGCGGGCCGACGAAGCACAAGATCGGGCTCCGGCCGCCGGGCTTGAGCTTCTGCACCGCGAGATACTCGAGGATGCGCCGCTTCACCTTGGCAAGGTCGAAATGATCCTCGTCGAGCACGCGTCGCGCCTCGCCGATATCGATCGGGCGCTCCGTCATGACCGACCAGGGCAGCTCCACCAGCCAGTCGAGGTAGGTGCGCACCATCCCATACTCGGCCGCACCCTCGGGCATCCGCTCGAGGCGCGCGAGCTCCTTGAGGGCCTGCTGCTCGACTTCCGGCGGCATTTTCGCCGCTTCGATGCGCCGCCGCAGTTCGGCGATCTCCTCGTTCTTCGGATCGTCGTCGCCGAGCTCTTTCTGGATGGTCTTGAGCTGCTCGCGCAGCAGGAACTCGCGCTGGCGCCCTTCCATCGAGTTCTTGGTCTGCTGGCTGATCTGGTTCGTCAGTCGCAGCACCTCGATGCGGTGGCTCAGCAGCTCGGCGACGCGCTTCATGCGCTCGAGCACGTCGAAGGTCTCGAGCACCTGCTGCTTCTCGGCGGGCTCGAGATCCATGACGCTGGCGATGAGGTCGGCGAGCTGACCGCCGCCATTGACGCCCTGGATGGCGGCGCCGAGCTCGGGCGGCGCCTGCGGCAGCAGCTCGAGGGCCTCGCGCGCCAGGTTCTTGAGATGCTGCAGGCGCGCCTCGAGCTCGGGCGTGCGCACCTCCGTCTCGCCGACGCGCTCGATGCGCGCGACCAGGAACGGATATCCCGGCAGGAACTCGATGACGCGGAAGCGGTGCTGGCCCTGGCAGACCATGTGGTGCGAGCCGTCGGGCGCCGTCAGGTAGCGCAGCACGAGCGCCGTCGTGCCGACCAGATAAAGGTCGGCGGCGCCGGGATCCTCGATCTGCGGATCGCGCTGCAGCACCAGGCCCACCGGCAGCTCGCGGCGCACCGCCTCCTGGGCGGCGGCGATCGAGCGTGGCCGCCCGACCGTGATCGGCAGCACCGTTCCTGGGAACAGCACCGTGCCGCGCACGGGGATGATGACGATGGCGTCCGAAGGCAGGGGCGGCAGCTCGGACCGCGTCTCCGACGGATTTGCGGAAGGTTTTTCGTTGCTGGCCATTTCGTTATCCCAGCTTGCGCAAGGTCAGGGTCAGGCAGCCATCGGTGATATCGCGGCGATCAAGCTCGAAGCGGCCGGCAGGCAGGGCGATGCGCCGCTCGAAGCGGCCCTGGGGAATCTCCAGCCGATGGATGACGGCGGCGTGCTTCAAGGCCGGGGCCAGCCGCTCGCCGGCGATCACGAGCACGCCGTGCTCGACGCTGATCTCGACCTGCGGCGCCTCGACGCCGGGCAGCGCCGCGATGATCCACAGCTCGTCCTCGGTCTCAAGGATGTCGACCGGCGGCTCCCAGAGCGGGCGCTTGTCGGGTATTCCCAGGCGGAAGAACTGGCGGTGCAGCCGCTCGGCGCGCGCCAGCGCGTCGCAGGCTTCGGCCCACATCCAGGTTTCGATGTCACGGGGCGGCATGGCGCGTCCTTGTGCTTGGGTGCGCACCCATCAGCGCGAGCTCGGCAGCGATCGGCCTCGAATGGAGCAATGTCTGCACCGGCCGGCTCAGCGCGCCGACGAGATGCGGCACCATGGTGTCGACGGTGACGATGAAGTCCAAATGGGACACGACAGCGGCGGTTTCAAGAATGGCGGCGCTGTCCACCGCGCGCGACAAAGCGCGGCCCCTCCCTGGCTGCGAGTGCGACGCGCGCCGGCCCATGCTGGAGAGAGTAGCGGGCGACATGCCGCAGGTCATTGAGTTTCGTCAATGCCGCGGTCTGCGGGGAGAATCGGGCATCCAGCACAGGGACGCCCGCAGCGGTCATCCGGTGCCCAGCGCCGCCGCGGCACGGCCGACGGCGGCCTCGCGCTCGCGCATGAACGGCGCGGCGCGCTCTCTGACGCGGGCGACGATGGCCGGCGCGGCGCGCTCGGGCGTGCCGGCGTCGAAGGGCGGGTGCGGGTCGTATTCGACCATGAGCTGAATGGCTTCGGCGGTCTCGCGCCCCTGCAGCTGCGCCACCACGGCGAGGGCGAAATCGATGCCGGCGGTGACTCCGCCGCCGCTGATGAACTTGCCGTCGATGACGACGCGCTCGGCCGCCGGCTCGGCGCCGAAGCGGCGCAGCAGGTCGCGCGACATCCAATGGCAGGCGGCGCGCCTGCCCTGGAGGAGCCCGGCGGCGGCCAAGGTCAGCGACCCCGTGCAGACGGAGGTGACATAGCGGGCGCCGGCGGCGGTTCGCCGCAGAAAATCGAGGATTTCCGCGTCGACGAGCGTGTCGTTGGTGCCGGGGCCGCCGGGCACGCAGACGAGGTCGAGCGGCGGGCAGGCGGCGAGCGTCGTGGTCGGCACGATGGCAAGGCCGCGGTCGGAGCGCACCGGGTCGAGCGTCTTGGCGACCAGCTCGATCCGGGCGCCGGGCAGGCGCGACAGGATCTCGTAGGGGCCGGTCAGGTCGAGCTGGGTCAGGCGCGGGAAGAGCAGGAAACCGATGCGGAAAGCGGGTGCGGCGGCCATGGGCGGGGGCTCCGGAGTGGACCATGAGTGCTACAACTTTGGCAGGGACAGCCATTGGCAGAAATGACATAATTCCCTCTTTTTCAGCCAAGGCCAGCCGCACCCATGCGCCACATCGTCTTCGTCGCCTTCGAGCAGGCGCTGCTGCTCGACATCGCCGGCCCGTTCCAGGTCTTCGCCAGCACGCGCGACCTCTGCGCCGCTTCCGGCCTGCCCGATCCCTACCGCCTCAGCCTGGTCTCGCCGCGCGGCGGCACGATCACCACCTCCGCGGGCCTCGCCATTGCCACGCGGCGGCTCACGGCGCTCGCGGCCGAGCCGATCGACACGCTCGTCGCCGTGGGCGGGCTCGGCTCGCGCGCGGCGGTGCAGGAGCGCGCGCTCATCCGCTGGATCGCCGAGCGCGCGCGGGAGGCGCGGCGCGTCTGCTCCGTCTGCACCGGCGCCTTCCTGCTGGCGGAGGCGGGCCTGCTCGACGGAAGGCGCGCTGTCACGCATTGGGGCTCCTGCGACGCCCTGCAGCGGCGCTACCCCAGCGTCGCCGTCGAGCCCGACCCGATCTTCCTGCGCGACGGCAAGATCTGGACCTCCGCCGGCGTCACCGCCGGCATCGACCTGGCGCTGGCTCTGGTCGAGGAGGATCTCGGCCGCGCCATGGCCTTGCGCGTGGCGCGCCATCTCGTCGTCTTCCTCAAGCGCCCGGGTGGCCAGTCGCAGTTCAGCGCCCTGCTCGAGAGCCAGGCGCGCGACGATGGCGGCTTCGCCGCGCTGCACGACTGGCTGCCGCAGCATCTCGCCGACGATCTCGGCGTCGCGGCGCTCGCCGCGCGCGTCGCCATGAGCCCGCGCAACTTCGCGCGCGTCTATGCCCGGCGCATGGGCACGACGCCGGCGAAGGCGGTCGAGCGCCTGCGCGTCGACGCGGCGCGCCGCGCGCTCGAGGAGACCAAGGCGCCGATCGCGAGCATCGCCCGAAGCTGCGGCTTCGGCGACGAGGAGCGCCTGCGGCGCAGCTTCCTGCGCTGCCTCGGCGTGCCGCCGAAGCAATACCGCGCGCGCTTCACGCGTCCCGACGAGACGGCGCAAGCCACCGGCGCGGCGGAGGCGCGGGCGTGAGCGCGCGTCTGTCATCAAAATGTCGCCGCTTCCGGTGCAGACTGAGCGTCATGGTTCGTATCAGCCGCCGGATTCGCGCATGGACTATGTCCGCTATCTGAGGGAGCGCGCCCTCGAGTTCCGCAACCTCGCCATCACCACGCGCGATCCGCGGGCGTGCCAGGAACTCCATCACCTCGCCAATCTGTGCGAGGAGAAGGCGGTCGTGCTCGGCAGCCGCGAGCGACCGCCGACGCGGGCCGCGCGCGCAGATGCAGATAAGGCCGTGCGCGCCAAGCTGACGCTTTCCGTCGTCCCCGCGCAAGCGGGGACCCAGGCGCCACGGCATGTCGCTCGCCCTGGGTTCCCGCTTTCGCGGGAACGACGTGATGTGATTCCACCCGCTCGAATCTTGCGCGAGCCGTTCCGCCGAGGTTACCGCTCGATCACGCCGCAGGCGATGCGGTCGCCGGAATTGCCGGCGGGGTCGGTGGCGTAGTCGTCGACCTTGGCGTGAATGATGAGGGTGGCGCCGCCCTGGTCGAACACATCGTGCGCATTGGACGACGCCGTCTGCGCGCCGCCGCCGGCGGGCTTGTCCCGCGTCGAGGTGCCCGAGGCGACGTGGCTGTCGCCGAGCGAGAGATCGGCGACGAAGACGTCGACGGTCGCCTTGCCGTCGCTCGCGACGATGAGGTTGGGCAGGTCGCCGAGATGCGGCCCGGCTTCCGCGTTATAGCCGTGCTTGTGGCCGGTCGGGTTGAAATGCGGGCCGGCCGAGGTGAAGGCGGGCGGCTCGCATTTGCCGATGGCGTGGATGTGGAAGCCGTGCTGGCCGGGCGGCAATCCGCTCAGCTCGGCGACGATCACCACGCCATGCGCCATCTGCGTCAGGGTGGCGTGGCCGACGCTCTTGCCCTGCGCATCCTTGATCGCCGCATGCGCCTTGGCGCCGTCGCCGGCGGCTTGCGCGGCCGCCGGGTGCGGCAGCGACGCGGCGGTGGTCGCGAGCAATGCGGCAAGGCCCGCGGCGTGAAGCGAGCGGCAAGTCATCGGCGGTCTCCTTCGACCCGGTGTCTCGGCTGAACGGGACGCAGCGCCGGAAGTTCCGCCGCGCGCGCTCATTTGACCCCATGCCGGGCCCTCATTACGATCGCACAAAACCAGCGAGGGCGCGAGGAAACCCGTGAGCGACGTGTTCCGTTTCGATCCGCTGACCCTGCCGCCCGAATGCGAGACGCTGCGCCGCGAGGTGCGCGCGTTTCTCGCCGAGGAGCGCGCCGCCGGGGGCTGGGGGCCGAGCAGCGATTTCGCGCAGAGCCATTCGCCGGAGTTCAGCCGCCGCCTCGGCAAGCGCGGCTGGATCGGCATGACCTGGCCCAAGAAATATGGCGGGCAGGAGAAGAGCTTCCTCGAGCGCTACGTCGTCACCGAGGAGCTGCTGGCGGCGGGCGCGCCGGTGGGCGCGCATTGGGTGGCCGACCGCCAGAGCGGGCCCTTGATCCTGCGCTTCGGCACCGAGAGCCAGCGCCAGGAGATCCTGCCGCGCATCACCCGGGGCGAATGCTATTTCTGCATCGGCATGAGCGAGCCCGACAGCGGCTCGGACCTGGCCTCGATCCGCACCAAAGCGCTACAGGTCGAGGGGGGATTCGCTATATCAGGGCGCAAGATCTGGACCAGTAGTGCTCACAAAGCGCACTACATGATTACGCTTTGCCGCACCAGCCCTGCTTCAGACAAGGATCGCCACCAGGGCCTGTCGCAGCTCCTGGTCGACCTCAAATCGCCGGGCCTCGCCATCCGCCCGATCAAGAACCTCGCCGGCGCCCAGCATTTCAACGAGGTCGTGTTCGACGACGTCTTCGTGCCGGCGGAGCGCATGATCGGCCAGCCCGGCGACGGCTGGAAGCAGGTGACGAGTGAGCTCGGATATGAGCGGAGCGGCCCCGAGCGCTTCCTCTCGACCTTCCGCCTCCTCGCCGAGTTCGTGCGCCGCGCCGGGCCCGACCCCGACGAGCGCGAGGCCGAGGCGATCGGCCGCTTCGTCGCGCATCTGGCGACGCTGCGGCGCATGTCGCTCTCGGTCGCGGGCATGCTGCAGAAGGGCGAGATGGTGAACCTCGAGGCCGCCGTGGTGAAGGACCTCGGCACCAATCTCGAGAAGGAGATCCCGGAGATCGTGCGCCTGGTGGCAAAGCGCGGCCGCTCGCCCAACCGCGCCGACCTGATGGAGGAGGCGCTGGCGGCGGGCGTGCTCAACGCCCCCTCCTACACCATCCGCGGCGGCACGCGCGAGATCCTGCGCGGCATCGTCGCGCGGGGATTGGGCCTCCGATGACCGACACCCTGGTCCAGGACAGCGCGCGGCGGCTCTTCGCCGATCTGGCGCCGCCGGCGGTGGTGAACGCCGCCGAGGCCGGCACCTGGCCGGTCGAGCTGTGGGA
>WNFM01072026.1_pt6 | contig 42852 bp, 36 predicted proteins | sample 5400271 | NCBI WGS metagenome assembly WNFM01 (sample SAMN13153352, study PRJNA577476) | soil metagenome | isolation source: 60 cm saprolite on Douglas fir-dominated hillslope | place: USA:California | collected 2013-09-17
CCGCCGTAAGGAGCGAATCGACGTTCACCGCCCAGAATGCGCCGTCGCCGACCGGCTTGGTGAAGAAGGTCAGATGGTGCTGGATGTAATCCGTGGCGTTGAATTCTTTTCCGGCAGCCATCGCTCAGCGGGTTCCCGATCTAAGCTTCACGCACAAAAAAAGCCATTGCGAATATCAGCACCGTCACCAGAAACGATCCAAAGAAGGCGATCGCGACGACGTCCCTGTACGTCGCCAGCACGAGCCACAGCAGGATCACGATGAGGCCGATTTTTACACCCTCGGCTCTTAACGCGCCGATCAGGATCCCCTCTGCGGACTTCGCGTCGCCCCTCGAAGCCACGAACGCGGACGTCAGCCCAGCGACGATGCTGACCAGACCCCCCGCGGCCGCCGAGATCGCCCCGTGCTCGCCTGCCAGCAGCGCCGCGGCCAGCATGATCGCAGCAGCGGCTGCGAGTTGCCACTGCAAAACGATGCGTATCGGCCTGCTCAGGCGGCGAAGCATCGCGTTCGCGTATCTCACCGACGTCTCCGCACCCGGCAAAGCTTGAAAATTATATCGCATGTCGCGTTCAGCGGAGCTTCTTCAGCAGCTGCTCCAGGTGATCGAGGCTCGAGTAGTGCACCACCAACTTGCCGGCTCCCTTGCGCGCCGGAACGATCGCGACGGTGGTGCCGAGCCGCTCCGACACTTCCTCCTCCAGCCGCTGCAGATCGCGATCGCCTTTTCGCTTGCGCCGTGCAGCCGGACCGCGCAGCAGATGCTGCACAAGCGCCTCGGTTTCCCGCACCGACAGGCCTTTCGCCGCAACCCGATTGCCGGCCTCGATCTGGCGCGCCGCGTCGAGCGCGAGCAGCGCGCGCGCGTGACCCATCTCGAGCGCCCCTTCCATCAGCATCTCCTGTACCGGCTTCGCCAGCTTCAGCAGCCGCAACAGGTTGGTGGTGGCGCTGCGCGAGCGGCCGACCGCGTCCGCAGCCTGCTCGTGCGTCATCCTGAATTCCTCCAGCAGGCGCTGTACTCCGGCCGCCTCCTCCATCGGGTTCAGGTTTTCGCGCTGGATATTCTCGATGAGCGACATCGCGAGTGCGGCGTCGTCGGCAACCTCGCGCACGAGAACCGGAACCTCCTCCAAGCCCGCCATCTGCGCCGCGCGCCAGCGCCGCTCGCCGGCGATGAGCTCGTAGCGATCCCGGTCCACGGGGCGCACGAGGAGCGGCTGCATCATTCCCTGCGAGCGGATCGAGGCCGCGAGCTCGGCGAGCGCCTGCTGGTCCATCTTGGTCCGTGGCTGATACTTGCCGGGCCGTATCCGGCTCACCGCCAGCGAGAGCAGCGTTTCGCCGCGCGCGGTTTCATCGCCTCCCAGCAGGGCGTCCAGCCCGCGCCCCAGTCCCCTCGGTTTAATCATGCTGCCCCCTGAGCATTCATGCGATTCCTTGGGCGAGAATTTCGTCGGCAAGCCCCAGATAGGCCTGCGCCCCCTTCGAGCTTGCATCCAGCAACACCGCCGGTATGCCATGGCTCGGCGCTTCCGCAAGGCGCACATTCCTCGGCACCATCGTGCGGTAGACCTTGTCGCCGAAGTGCTCCTCCAGTTGCTGCGACACCTGCTGCGACAGAGTATTCCTCGGGTCGTACATGGTGCGCAGCAAGCCGGCAATCTCCAACTGAGGATTCAGATTCGCGCGTACGCGCTTGATCGTGCCAACCAGATCGGACAGGCCTTCCAGAGCGTAGTACTCGCATTGCATCGGGATCAGGACCCGTTGCGCCGCGGTCAAGGCGTTCACCGTGAGCAGGCTCAGCGAAGGCGGGCAGTCGATCAGGATGAAGTCGTAGTCGTTCGCGACGCGCTCGAGCGCAGACTTGAGCCGCGTCTCGCGCGCCTCTAGGCCGACTAGCTCGACCTCGGCGCCGGCAAGCTCCTTGTTCGCCGGTACAAGGTCGTAGCCGCCGCGCTCCGCGCGCGTGCGAATTCCCGCGAGCTCTCCCAGCCCCAGCAGCAGGTGATACACGGTGCGGGCCACCGTGCGCTTATCGATGCCACTGCCCATGGTGGCGTTGCCCTGCGGATCCAGATCAACAAGCAGGACACGACGGCCTGCCTGCGAGAGCGCGGCGGCGAGATTGACGCTGGTCGTGGTCTTGCCGACGCCGCCTTTCTGGTTCACCACTGCGAGTACGCGCGCCATTCTCAGCCGCTCATCCGGCAGAGCACGAGATGCCGTTCCGCCTCGAGCAGCGGGACCTTGAGCGCAATCACCCGGCTGCAATCGCAGCCGGCGGGCACCTTCTCGAGCTCGGCGCGAGGGTAGACGCCCTTCATCGCCGCGAGCAGGCCGCCGGGCGGCACGAGATGCCGGCAGGAGGCGATAAAACCCGCCAGCTCGGCGAGCGCGCGCGAGATCACCACCGCGAAACGAGCCGCAGGTCGCCAAGCCTCCAGGCGCCCCTCGTGCACCTCGACATTACCCAGCTCGAGCTCAATCACTGCTTGGCGCAGAAACGCGGCTTTCTTTTCGCTCGCGTCATTCACGGTGACGCGCCAACCGGGGCACGCGATCGCCAGCGGCACGCCGGGCAATCCGGCTCCGGAGCCAGCGTCGGCCAGTGTCGTACCTTCAGCCATTGGCAAGTGCCGAATGACCGCGAGCGAATCGAGCAAGTGATGGCTCACCATCTCCAGGGGCTCGCGAACGGCAGTCAGGTTGTAGGTGCGGTTCCATTTCGCGAGCAACTGCGTGTACTCAAGAAGTCTCTCGGCCGCGCCGGCTGGCAAATCCAGCGCCAGTTCGCCGAGCCCGCGATCGAGCGCGGCACGCGGTGTCATGCCGTCTTTTTTTGCGGCGGCTGAAAACCCCGTTTCAGATGCACCAGCAGAAGGGAGATCGCAGCCGGCGTCACGCCGGAAATGCGCGACGCCTGGCCCACGGTTTCCGGCCGATGGTGATTCAGCTTCTGCTGCACTTCCACCGACAAGCCGTGCACTTGGCGATAGTCGAGATCCGGCGGCAAGGCGAGCAACTCGCTGTGCTTGCGACGCGCCACTTCCTCGAGCTGGCGCTCGATATAGCCCTGGTACTTGGCTTGGACCTCGACCTGCTCGGCGACTGCTGCATCGGCAACCGGCTCGCCTGCTCCTTGGAGGGCCATAACGCTGGCATACGTCATTTCGGGACGGCGAAGAAGCTCTGAAAGAGCGTGCCTTTGTCGAAAGCCAGCGCTCACATATGTTGACCGCAAGCGCTCCTCTTCGCGGGACACCGCGGCGCGCTTGCGCTCGAAGAGCTCCCACCGGGCGTCGCCGACGACGCCAAGCTTGCGGCCCTCCTCGGTCAGGCGCGCATCCGCGTTGTCTTCGCGCAGCATCAGCCGGTACTCCGCCCGGCTAGTAAACATACGGTACGGTTCGGAGACGCCGCGCGTCACCAAGTCGTCCACCAGGACCCCCAGGTACGCCTGGTCCCGCCTCGGCGACCAAGGCTCACGTTCGCGCACTTGCAGGGCTGCGTTAATACCTGCAAGCACTCCTTGCGCGGCGGCTTCTTCATAGCCGGTAGTGCCATTGATCTGCCCGGCGAAGAACAGAGCGCGAATCGTCTTCGTTTCCAATGAAGCGCGCAGATTGCGGGGATCAAAGTAGTCGTACTCGATCGCGTAGCCCGGGCGCACGATGTGCGCGCCTTCCAGGCCGCGGATCGAACGCACCAGCTCCAGCTGCACATCGAGCGGCAGGCTGGTGGAAATGCCGTTGGGATAAATCTCGGTCGTCGTCAGGCCTTCGGGCTCGAGGAAAATCTGATGCGCCGGCCGGCCCGCGAAGCGGTGGATCTTGTCTTCGATCGAAGGGCAGTAGCGCGGCCCCACGCCTTGGATCACGCCCGTGAACAGCGGCGACCGATCGAGCCCGCGCCGGATAATCTCGTGCGTGCGCTCGTTGGTATGGGTGATCCAGCAAGGCAGTTGCGCTGGATGCATCTCGCGCTTTCCCAGGAATGAAAACACCGGCTCCGGGCGGTCGCCGGGCTGCTCCTGCATCACTGAGAAGTCAATGCTGCGTGCGTCGAGACGAGGCGGCGTTCCGGTCTTCAGCCGCCCAACCGGCAGCTTCATTTCCCTCAGCCGTGCTGCAAGCGTTTCCGATGCCGGGTCCCCGGCGCGGCCTGCCGCATGACGCTCCAGTCCGACGTGGATCAGCCCCGAGAGGAACGTGCCAGTCGTCAACACCACGGCGCGCGCGCGAAACCGCACGCCCATCTGCGTCAGCACGCCGACGGCACGTTCGCCATCCACCAGAATGTCGTCGACCGCTTGCTGGAACAAGAAAAGATTTGGCTGGGTTTCGAGGCGGCGGCGAATCGCCTGCTTGTAGAGGACCCTGTCGGCCTGGGCGCGGGTTGCGCGCACTGCCGCGCCCTTGGACGAATTGAGGATCCGAAATTGAATGCCGGCCTCGTCCGTCGCGAGTGCCATGGCGCCGTCCAGCGCGTCGATTTCCTTGCAGAGATGCCCTTTGCCGATTCCGCCGATCGACGGATTGCAGGACATCTGCCCAAGCGTCTCGATGCTATGGGTCAGCAGCAAGGTACTGCAGCCCATACGGGCGGATGCTAGAGCAGCCTCGGTGCCGGCATGGCCACCACCAACAACGATGACGTCGAATTCGCGCGGGAAGTACATCGGGGGAGCGAATAATACGCGAACGTTTCACGTGGAACTAGGCTCCAGCAGGCAACCCGCAGCTTCACGTGGAACATGCCATTACCCATACATTTGCTGCGGCGCAGCAAACCCCTTGGGCGTTGGCTTTATACCGCGGAAAAGCTAGGCCGGGGCCGGATCAGGCGAGCTTCTCGTGCATGCTGCCGCGGCGCGCCTCGAGGGCCGCCGGCAGCCGCTTACCGAACCTGCAGAAGAGCTCGTCGTGCGAAGTAAGCTCCTGCTTCCAGGCCGCCGGATCGACGCGCTCGAGCTCCGCGTATTGCGCCGGCGACAGTTTTTCCAGGCCGCGCCAGTCGAGGTCTTGGAACCGCGGCATCTCGCCGAGCGGCGTTTCGACGCCCGCCGCCCGCCCCCGGCAGCGCTCAAAAATCCACTGCAGAACACGCATGTTCTCGCCGAATCCCGGCCAGATGAACTTGCCCTTGCCATCGCGGCGGAACCAATTGACCCGGAAAATTTTGGGGGGCTGCTGCACGCTGCGGCCCATCTTGAGCCAATGTGCGAAATAGTCGCCCATGTTGTAGCCGCAGAAAGCGAGCATCGCCATGGGGTCGCGGCGCACCACGCCGACCTTGCCGGTTATCGCCGCGGTCGTCTCAGAGCCGAGCGTCGCGGCCATGTATACCCCGTCTTCCCAAGTCGGCGCCTCCACGACGAGCGGCACGGTCGAGGACCGACGGCCGCCGAACACGAAAGCGGAAATCGGCACACCTTCGGGGTCCTCCCAGTTCGGATCCATCGACGGGCATTGCGACGCCGGCACGGTGAAACGGGCGTTGGGGTGCGCCGCCAAGCGGCCGGCCTTCTTGCCTTCTTCCGGCGTCCAATCCTTTCCCTGCCAGTCAATGAGTCGAGCGGGCGTCTGGTCAGTCATTCCTTCCCACCACACGTCGCCCTCTGGAGTGAGCGCGACATTGGTGAAGATCACGTTTTCCCGCAGCATCTTCATCGCGTTCGAATTGGTCTGCTCCGACGTGCCCGGGGCAACGCCGAACAGCCCCGATTCGGGGTTGAGGGCGTGGAAGCGGCCATCGCGGCCAGGCTTGATCCAGGCAATGTCTTCGCCGACCGTCGTGACCTTCCAGCCCTTGAACGCCGGCGGCGGAATCAGCATGGCGAGATTGGTCTTGCCGCAGGCGGAAGGGAACGCCGCGGAAATGTAGAGCTTTTCTCCCGAGGGCGATTCCATGCCGAGAATCAGCATGTGCTCGGCCAGCCAGCCTTCGTCGCGCGCCATCACGGATGCGATCCGCAAGGCCAGGCATTTCTTGCCGAGCAGCGCGTTGCCGCCGTAGCCCGAGCCGTACGACCAAATCTCCCGCGTCTCCGGGAAGTGCACAATCCACTTGTCTTGCTCATTGCAGGGCCAGGCGACGTCCTTCTGTCCCGGCTGCAGCGGGGCGCCGATCGAATGCACGCAGGGCACGAACCTACCGCCTTCGCCAAGCCATTCCACGACCGCGCGTCCCATGCGCGTCATGATCTTCATGTTCACGACGACGTAGGCGGAATCGGAGATCTCGATGCCGACCTGGGCAATCGGCGAGCCGATCGGACCCATGGAGAAAGGCACCACATACATCGTGCGGCCGCGCATGCAGCCGTCAAAAATCCGATTCAGGGTACGGCGCATCTCGGCGGGCTCGACCCAGTTGTTGGTCGGTCCGGCATCCTCTTTTCTCACGCTGCAGATGAAGGTGCGGTCTTCCATGCGCGCCACATCGCTCGGGTGCGAGCGCGCCAGATACGAATTAGGGCGCAACTTTTCGTTCAGCTTGACGAAAGTGCCCGCCTTGACGAGTTCCGCGCAAAGCCGGTCGTACTCCGCCTGCGAGCCGTCGCACCACACGATGCGCTCGGGCTTGGCGAGCCTGGCGGTTTCTGCGACCCATTGACGGAGCGCACGATGGCGCACCCAGGCCGGAGCGTTCGACTGATCGGCAGGAGCGGTTGCGGGGGAGTTCATCAAGTCACTCCGGAAGGCAAACGGCCCAGCGGAAGGCTGGGCCGGGCGGATGGGGAATTTCGATGCCGGGCGATTGTAGCACCGGGCGTTAGAACAACCATTCCGCCGAGGCACCCTCCATTAAGACAAATTACACACATACAAGGACTTATGACTGGAATGGCGAAGCGCATCACTTTCCAACGCAGAACCGGGCGAAGATTTCTCCGAGCAGGTCGTCGGCCGTCAGCTCACCGGTGATTTCACCGAGGGCGACCTGGGCCAGCCGCAGCTCCTCGGCAAAGAATTCCCATCGCCGGCTCTCGCGCTCAGCCGCCTCCAGATGCCCGCCCGCTTCCTCCAGCGCGCGCAAATGGCGCTCGCGCGCCAGGAAAACGGATTCCCCGGTCGAGGACCAGCCCGCAGCGTGAAGAATCGCACCGCGCAGGGCATCCATTCCGACGCCCGTTTTCGCGGAAACCGCGACGGCGGCATGCGGCCCTTCTGGAGCGTGAAACTGCGGCGCGAGATCGACCTTGTTGAAGACATCGATACGCGCGGCCCCGGCAGGCAGATTTTCCAGGGGCTCGGCGATACAGCTGGCCTCGAACACCGCAAGCACGACGTCGGCGCTTGCCAGCTCGCGCCGAGTGCGCTCTATTCCGAGGCGCTCGATTTCGTCCGCCGACGCGCGCAGCCCGGCCGTGTCGACCAGGACGATCGGCACGCCACTGATCTCGACCGGCTCGCGCAAGGCGTCGCGTGTGGTTCCGGCAATCGGCGTCACGATGGCGCGCTCCTCCCCGGCAAGCCGGTTGAGCAGGCTCGACTTGCCGACGTTCGGCCGGCCGGCAATCACCACCCGGATACCTGTCGCAAGCAGCCTGCCCTGCCGGCTCTTGGCGAGCAGCTCGGCGAGATCCCCGCGCACGCCCGCAAGCCGGCGGGCAGCGTCATCGCGATGCAGGGAATCGACATCCTCCTCGGGAAAATCCAGCATCGCCTCCGTCAGCGCCCGCAGCTCGGTGAGTCGCACTACTAGGGAGTGGACCGCCGCGGAAAATTCGCCCGAGAGCGAGCGTAGCGCCGAGCGCGCGGCCTCGCGGCTTGCGGCGTCGATGAGATCGGCAACCGCCTCCGCTTGCGCGAGGTCGAGCTTGCCCTCGAGAAAGGCACGTCGCGTGAACTCGCCCGGCTCGGCCAGGCGGGCGCCGGCTTCGAGGCACGCGGCGAGCAGTGCTTGCATCACTACCGGCCCGCCATGGCCCTGCAGCTCGAGCACCGGCTCGCCGGTATAGGAATGCGGAGCGGGAAAGTAGAGCGCGATGCCCTCGTCGATGCGCTCGCCGCGCCGGTCGCGGAACGAGGCCACGGTCGCACGGCGCGGCTTCGGCAGCCGCCCGAGGAGCGACTTGGCAATGCCGGGCACCTCCGATCCCGACAAACGCACGATGCCGACTCCGCCACGGCCGATCGGCGTCGCCACGGCCGCGATGGTTTGCCGAGCTACCTCATCTCTTGGCATGGGCAGGCTTGTCGCGATTGAACAAGCGCTGAATCTGCCATTGCTGGAGGATTGAAAGGATGTTGTTGACCAGCCAGTACAGCACTAGGCCCGCTGGGAAGAAGAAAAAGAAGATGCTGAAAACGAAAGGCATGAACTGCATCACTTTGGCCTGCACCGGGTCGGGCGGCACCGGGTTCATCTTGGTCTGTAACACCATCGTCGCGGTCATGAGAATCGGCAGCACATAGTACGGATCGAGCGCCGCCAGATCCTTGATCCAAAGGATGAACGGCGCATGGCGCAGTTCGATCGCGCCCAGCAGTACCCAGTACAACGCGATGAACACCGGGATCTGCACTACGATAGGGAAGCAGCCGCCGAGCGGATTGATCTTCTCGGTCTTGTAGAGCTCCATCATCGCCTGGTTCATCTTCTGCCGGTCGTGACCGTACATCTCGCGGATCTTGGTAAGCCGCGGCGTAACGAGTTTCATCTTGGCCATCGACTTGTAGCTCGCCGCCGAGAGCGGGAAGAAGAGCAGCTTGATCAGCACGGTGAGCAGAATGATGGCGACGCCCCAGTTGCCGGTCAGGTCGTGGAGTTTCTCAAGCAGCCAGAATAGCGGCCAGGCGATTATCGTAAGCCAGCCGTAGTCCACCACGAGGTCCAGTCCGGGCGCCGCCGCCTTCAGCCGGCGCTGCTCCTGCGGACCCGCATAAAGGGGCACCGTCACCCGCGCACTCGCCCCCGGGGCTATCGGCGCCACCGGAACCAGCACCCGCCCTACGTAGATGCCGTCGGCTCTCTTCTCGAACGCGTACTCCCGCGCGACCTTATCCGGAACCAGCGCAGCGGCGACGAAGTAGTGCTGCACCAAGGAAAGCCAGCCGTTCTCTGCGCGCTTCTGCGCATCGATCTTGCCCTTGTCGATGTCCGAGGGATGAATCTTTTCGAAGGCTTTCTCGGCGGTATAGACGGCGAAGCCGATGAAGCTTTGGGCGCCGAACGACTGCGCCAAGGTGTTGGCGTCCGCGGCGGGCTTGCCGTCATGCGTGAACTGAAGATATGCGTAAGGCGCGACCGGCGCCGGCCCCTGGTTGCGGATCTCAAGGCTGACATCGATGACATAGCTGTCACGGCGAAACGTATAAATCTTGTCAACTGAAACGCCGTCGCGCCCCGCCGAGGACAGTCGCACTTCGATCGCATCGTTGCTAGCGTCGAGCGCGTACTCGAGCGAGCGGCTCCGCCAAAGCGTGCGGTGATTCGGCCCGCTATCGCCCGTCAGCCCGCTCTGTGCCTCGTACTGATGCTCGGGGCCGAATAGGACGAAACTCCTGTTCGGATCAGCCGAATCCTTGTGTTTGAGGAGCTCGAGCCGTTTCAGCGTTCCGCCCTGGGTGTCGATCTCGGCGGCAATCAGATCGGTGCGGACCCGCACGGTTTCGCCTTTGGCGGGCGCGGCGGCGTCTCCCGGCACGGCCACAGGGGGTGCCGCCAGCTTGCCCGTCGTCGCAGGAGTTCCGGTCTTGGGCGCCGTGCCCGGCGCTTGCTGAGGAGTGGGTACTCCCTGCTGCGCTGTCGGCCTGTCCGGTACAGGCTTGGGTCGCGTCTCTTTTTGCCACGCCTCCCAAAGCATGAGCACGGAGAAACCAAAGATGAACAGCAGGATGAGTCTTTGGGTGTCCATATTTCAGGGGACCGGGTCGTGGCCGCCAGGATGCCAGGGGCCACAGCGGCAAACACGACACGCCGCGAGCCACCCGCCGCGCAGCGCGCCGTAGCGCGAGAGCGCTTCGTCGGCATAGTGCGAGCAACTCGGATGGAAGCGGCAGCCTTGCGGTAATACCGGGCTTACGAACCACCGGTAGCCGAGCACCACAAGACGTAATAGCTTGGTCATCATGGCTGCCGGAGTTTTCCGAGCAGGCCGCGCACGCGCTCGATCATACGGGCCGAAGGCTTCGCGCCGTAGGGCGGCCGCACGAGGACGTCGAGGGAACCGAGTTTCTCTTGCTCAAGGCGGAAAGCCTCCCGAATACAACGCTTGATGCCGTTGCGGTCCGTAGCGCGCGCTGCGTGTTTGCGCGTGACCAGCATGCCCAGCCGCGGACGGCCTGCATCGCGCGCTCCTATGTAGAACGTGAAACCATCGAGGCTGCGCCGGGTACCTTGGCGCAGCAGGCGTTCGAACTCTGCTTTTTGCCGCAGCCGGCGGCTGGCATCCAGCCCGAAGCGCTTTACGTCCGCGGCTACAACCCGAGGCGACGCCGGCCTTTGGCGCGCCGGTTGCTAAGCACTTTGCGCCCGCCTGGCGTGCGGCCGCGTACTAGAAATCCATGGCGCCGCGCGCGCCGCGTCTTGGACGGTTGGTAAGTTCGCTTCGTTGCCATCGCTGCCCGATCCGAAAAAGGGCGGTATTAGAGCGTGTGCGTCAACGCATTGTCAAATGGTCTGCGCATGCAAATTCAGCGCGGGTTGCTGTGGATAACCCGGAACGAAGAAGGTAAAATTCAGACTCGCCAAGGCCACCCGTTATCAAACGGGGCAGGCGCGATACAAGGCCATTAAAGAAAGATGCAAAACCTTTGGGACGCCTGCCTGCGTCGGCTCGAGCAGGAACTCCCCGCGCAGCAATTCAACACCTGGATCCGGCCCCTCGCGCCGGAATCGGCCGCGACTGACGACACGCTCGTTCTGACGGCCCCGAATCGGTTCGTTCTCGAGCTCGTTCGCGAGCGTTTCGCCGCGCGCATCGAACGGCTTGCCGCGGAGGCGAGCGGCCGGGAATGCGGCTTGCGGCTCGTGCTTGCCCGGGGCGCCGATCCCTCCTTGCGCCTGGCGGCGGCCCCGCAGCGCGGGGCGGCCGAGGTGCCTTCGACTCTCGAGCGCGCGCGCCTCAACCGCGGCTTCACGTTCGACAGCTTCGTGACCGGCAAGGCAAATCAACTCGCCCGTGCGGCCGCCATCCAGGTCGCGGAGAATCCTGGAATTTCGTACAACCCGCTGTTCATCTACGGCGGCGTGGGACTAGGCAAGACCCACCTGCTGCAGGCCATCGGCAATGCGCTCGCCGATCAGCGGCCACAGGCCCGCATCCGCTACAGCCACGCCGAGCAGTACGTCACCGACGTGGTACGCGCCTACCAGCAGAAGTCATTTGACGAGTTCAAGCGCTATTACCACTCGCTCGACCTGCTGCTGATCGACGACATCCAGTTCTTTTCCAACAAAGGACGTACGCAGGAGGAGTTTTTCTACGCCTTCAATGCGCTGGTCGAGGCGCATAAGCAGATCGTCATCACTTGCGACACCTATCCGAAGGAGATCGCGGGGATGGAGGAGCGGCTGATTTCGCGCTTCGGCTGGGGATTGACGGTCGCCATTGAGCCACCCGAGCTCGAGATGAGGGTCGCCATCGTGCTGAAAAAAGCTGAGGCGGAGGCGGTCGAGTTGTCCGAAGACATAGCCTTTTTCATCGCCAAGCACATCCGCTCCAACGTACGCGAGCTCGAGGGAGCGCTGAAGAAGGTGCTCGCCTTCGCGCGCTTCAACGGTCGCGAGTTGTCGCTCGACCTCGCCAAGGAGGCGCTGCGCGATATCCTAAACGTCGCCAGCCGTCAGGTCAGCGTCGAGGGGATCCAGAAGACGGTGGCCGAGTATTTCAAGATCAAGACCTCCGACATGCATTCCAAGCGGCGCAACCGCAACGTCGCGCGGCCGCGCCAGGTCGCGATGGCGCTGGCAAAGGATCTGACGCAGATGAGCCTGCCGGAGATCGGCGAGGCCTTCGGCAACCGGGACCACACCACGGTGCTGCATGCGTGCCGGACAATCGCCACCCTGCGCAAGCAGGACAGCGCTCTCAACCGCGACTATCTGGTGCTTGAGCAAGTCCTGAAAGGATGAAACGACAGGGATGAACAAGCTGTGCGCAAGGTTGGAGTGGATTGTGAATAACCGCCGCCAGAGCGGGCGCACGAAAAACTACTCACATTGCCGCACATGCACTCCACAGCTTTCCGCGCAATCCGAATCGGCGCAAAGCGCGGGCACACAAGGCAATTCCAGGTTATCCCGCATCCTGGGCGGCTTTATCTACTATTACTAATATATAAAAGAGAAAGACAATGGTATTGGTCAAAGCAAAGCGCGACGAAATTCTCGGCCCGCTTTCCGCGGTGAGCGGCATTATCGAGCGCCGCCACACGCTGCCGATCCTGTCAAATGTTCTGATCGACCGAAGCGCCGAGGCGCTCTCGTTTCTCGCTACGGACATCGAGATCCAGATCCTCGCGCGTAGCGCAGCGGGACTTGCCGGAGAAGCGCGCGCGGTTACGGTCGGCGCCCGCAAGCTGGTCGACATCCTGCGGGCCCTACCCGAAGGCGTAGAGGTGACGTTGCAGCAGCAGGACAAGCGCCTGCTGGTTAAAGCGGGGAAAAGCCGTTTTACCCTGCAGACCCTGCCCGCCGAGGACTTTCCGCGGCTTGCAAAACCGAGCGGCGAAGTCGCTCGCTTCGCGCTCGGCCAGAAGGCGCTGCGCCGGCTCCTCGGTCTGGTGCAGTACGCAATGGCGCAGCAGGACATCCGCTACTACCTCAACGGACTTCTCATGGTTGTGGAGGAAAAGCAGCTGAAGCTCGTCGCCACCGACGGCCATCGCCTTGCCTACGCCGCGCTCAAGCTGGCGGCCGACCTGCCGCGGCAGGAGGTCATTGTTCCGCGCAAGACCGTGCTCGAGCTCGCCAAGCTGCTGGCCGATAACGACGAAGAGGTTCGGATCGAACTCGCCCCGACCCAGGCGGCTTTCAGCTTCGGCACGGTCGAGCTGGTATCCAAGCTGGTGGATGGCAAGTTCCCGGACTATACGCGAGTGATTCCGACCACGCACAAAAACAAGCTGCAGCTCGAGCGCGAGCCGCTGCGCCAGGCGCTCTTACGCGCCGCGATCCTGTCAAACGAGAAATTCCGCGGCGTGCGCTGGGTGCTGAGCGACGGCAGCCTCAAGATCGTCTCATCGAATGCCGAGCAGGAAGAGGCCCACGAGGAGATCGAGGTGAAGTATTCCGGGGATGCGCTCGACATCGGTTTCAACGTCAATTACCTGCTCGACGTCCTTAACAACGTGCCGGGCGCCACGATCGATTGCGCGTTCGGCGATTCCTCGTCCAGCGCGCTGCTTAGCTATGCCTCTGAGAAGGATTTCAAGTACGTCGTCATGCCGATGAGGATCTAGGTGTCACAGGATAGGCCCCTGCCGGACGCAAACGACTACGGTTCGGATGCCATCAAGATCTTGAAGGGCCTCGAGGCGGTGCGCAAGCGCCCAGGCATGTACATCGGCGATACTTCCGACGGCACCGGGCTGCATCACATGGTGTTCGAGGTGGTGGACAATTCGGTCGACGAGGCCCTGGCGGACTTCTGCGACGAGATCACGGTAACAATCCACACCGACAACTCGATTTCCGTGATCGACAACGGTCGAGGCATCCCGACGGGCATCAAGGACGACGACGAGCTGAAGCGCTCGGCGGCCGAGATCGTCATGACCGAGCTGCACGCCGGCGGCAAGTTCGACTCCAACTCCTACAAGGTGTCTGGCGGCCTGCATGGGGTCGGCGTGTCGGTGGTAAACGCGCTCTCAGAGTGGCTACGGCTCACGATCTGGCGCGACGGCCTTGTGCACCAGATGGAATTTCGCAATGGGGCTGCCGTGGCGCCACTGAAGCCGACCGGCCCGACCGAGCGACGCGGCACCGAGGTGCACTTCCTCGCCTCCAAGGAAGTGTTCGGCAACGTCGACTACCACTACGACATTCTGGCGCGGCGCCTGCGCGAGCTCTCGTTCCTCAACAACGGCGTCAAGATCGTGCTGATCGATCAGCGCGCCGGCAAGGAGGAGAACTTCGCCTTCGGGGGCGGGGTGAAGGGGTTCGTGGAGTACATGAACCGCGCCAAGAACGTGCTCCACCCCAGCGTGTTCGTGGGCCACGGGGAGAAGGACGGCATCACGATCGAGGTGGCGATGCAGTGGAACGACTCCTATCAGGAGAGCGTACTGTGCTTCACCAACAACATCCCGCAGAAGGACGGCGGCACGCACCTCACCGGCTTGCGCGCGGCGATGACCCGCGTGCTGAACAAGTACATTGAGGAGAAGGAGATTGCGAAAAAAGCGAAGGTCGAGACCACCGGCGACGACATGCGCGAGGGCCTGGCCTGCGTGCTGACGGTCAAGGTGTCGGAGCCCAAGTTTTCCTCGCAGACCAAGGAAAAGCTGGTTTCCTCGGAGGTACGCCCGGTGGTCGAGGAAATCGTCGCCGAGCGGCTGCGCGAGTTTCTCGACGAGCGTCCTGTGGACGCCCGCATCATCACGGTAAAAATCGTCGAGGCGGCTGCGGCGCGGGAGGCGGCGCGCAAGGCGCGCGAGATGACGCGCAGGAAAGGCGTGCTCGACGGCATGGGCTTGCCGGGCAAGCTCGCCGACTGCCAGGAGCGCGACCCTGCAAAATGTGAGCTGTACCTCGTGGAGGGTGACTCGGCCGGCGGCTCGGCCAAGCAAGGGCGCGATCGAAAATTTCAGGCGATCCTTCCCCTGAAGGGCAAGATCCTGAACGTGGAGAGGGCGCGCTTCGACAAGCTGCTGTCTTCGACGGAGATCGCCACGCTGATCACCGCCCTCGGCTGCGGCATCGGCAAGGAGGAATACAACGCCGACAAGCTGCGCTACCACCGCATCATCATCATGACCGACGCGGACGTCGACGGCTCCCACATCCGCACCTTGCTGCTGACGTTTTTCTACCGCCAGATGCCTGAGCTCGTCGAGCGCGGCCACATTTATATCGCCCAACCGCCCCTTTACAAGGCGAAGCTGGGCAAGGAAGAGCGCTACCTCAAGGACGAGCACGAGCTGAACGCGTTTACCCTGAAGCAGGCCCTGATCGAAGCTGCCCTGCACCCTGGAGCCGGGCGCGAGCCTATTTCCGGCGACGCGCTGGCGGAGCTCGCCAAATCGTATCTGCTGTCCGAGGCAGTAATCGAGCGCGTCTCGCGGCTGATCGATCGCGAAGCACTTCAGGCGATGCTGCGCGGCGTTCAGGTCGATCTGACGCGCCGCGATTCGGCGGAATCGTCGGCGGAGGCGCTCGAGAAGGCGATCGGCGGCAACGGCGTCGCCGTGGCGCCCCACTTCGACGCCAAGACCGAGCGCTACCAGGTCAAGGTGGAGCGCACTCGGCACGGCAACGTTCGCATGAGCACGATCGATACCGAGTTCGTGCATTCCGGGGACTACACGCAGATCCGGCAAACTGCAGAGATGCTTCGCGACCTGATCGGAGAAGGCGCCATCATGCAGCGCGGCGACAAGAAGCAGCCGGTGCGCGATTTCCCGGAGGCGATGCGCTGGTTGCTGGGCGAGGTGCAGCGCTCCATGACGCTCCAGCGCTACAAGGGCCTGGGCGAGATGAATCCCGAGCAGCTGTGGGAAACAACCATGAACACCGCCAACCGCAGGCTTCTCAGGGTGCAGATCGAGGACGGCATCGCCGCAGACGAGATCTTCACCAAGCTGATGGGCGACGAGGTCGAGCCGCGGCGCGCGTTCATCGAATTGAACGCGCTCGGCGTGCGTAACCTGGACGTCTAAGCCGCCCGGCTCTTCTTGGTCGGCTTCTTCGCCGGCTTGTCCTCTACTGCCGGCTTTTCCTTCCGAGGCTGAAACTCGAAGCCGATCTTGCCGTCCGGGGTCTTGACGAGAAACGCCTTGAAGCGGCGTCCTTTCTTCGACACGAAACCGGTTAGTAGATCGGTGCGGCCGGTGGCGAGCAGTTTATTCATCTGCTCTCGCTCGACCGGCTGCTGAAGAATCAAGCGTCCGGAGCGGAAGTCGCAACTCTTCTGCGGTCCCACGGCCTTTTCGCAGGTATAGGCCATGCCATGCTCGAAGACCCGCGCGCCGCATTTCGGGCAGCGGCCCAGCGCCACCTGCGCGCTGAAGTCGGGGGCTTCATCGCCTTCGCCGGAGCCCTGGCCGAAATCGAACTCCGGGCGGAAATCATTGGTCAGGCGCACCACGGCGCTGAACGGCTTGCCCTGCCGGCTGCGAAATCCGGTAAGCGGCCCGACGACGCGCTTCGTAATCAGCTCGGCGACCTCTTCGGGGGACCACTCCCGGCCTGATGTCACTTTCCAGAGCGAAAAATCGCACTTCTGACACTGGAACTTGCGGTAGTTTTCCTGGACCACCCTGCCGCATTTTGGGCAAGGCGCCGGCACCGTCGCGTACACCACGTCGGGAATCTCGCCGGTCTTGATGATCGTCACCACCTTGCGCACGAGCTCGGAGATCTGCTTCATGAACTCGTCGCGCGAAAGCTTGCCTTGCTCGATGAGCTTGAGCTTGTGCTCCCATTCGCCAGTCAGCTCGGGCGAGGCCAGCTCGACGATGTGCAGCATGTGCAGCGCAAACAGCAGCGAGAAAGCCTTGGGCGTAGGCACAAGTTCGCGGCCCTCGCGGTGGACATACTCCTCGCGTATCAGCCCCTCGATAATCGCTGCGCGCGTGGCCGGTGTGCCGAGGCCTTTTGCTTGCATTGCGGCGCGTAGCTCGTCGTCCTCGAGGAGCTTGCCGGCACCTTCCATCGCTGAGAGGAGTGTCGCCTCCGTGTAGCGCGGCGCCGGATTGGTCTGGTTCGCCTGCTCGGCGACCTCCAGCACGCTGACCTGCTCACTCTGCTCGATGGCGGGGAGCGTCTTCTCATCCTCGCCGGCGGCGCGGCCGTAGACGGCAAGCCAGCCGGCGCTTTGCAGGACTCTTCCCTCCGTCTTGAAGTGGTGCTCGGCGACCTTGGTGATTCGCGTTGTCTGCAGAGACTCCGCCGCCGGATAGAACACGGCGAGGAAGCGGCGCACCACCATGTCGTAGAGCTTCTGCTCCGCCTCGTTCAGATGCTTCGGCGTCTGCAAGGTCGGAATGATGGCGAAGTGATCCGAGATCTTCGTGTTGTCGAAGATCCGCTTGTTCGGCTTGACCCAGCCCTGCTTGACGATCTGGCGTGCGAACGTGGAGAACGCAGTGGTCTCGCCCAGCGCTCTAAGCGTGTCCTTGACCGTGAGCAGGTAGTCCTCCGGCAGCGCGCGCGAATCGGTCCGAGGATACGTTAGCACCTTGTGCCTCTCGTACAGCGCCTGCGCGAGAGAGAGTGTCATGCGTGCCGGAAAGCCGAAACGGCTGTTGGCTTCGCGCTGCAAGCTTGTCAGATCGAACAGCAGCGGAGAGAGTTGTGTGGTCGGCCTGGATTCCTCGGTCGCAACGCCTTTCTTGCCCCGACAGGCGGTGACAATCTCCTTTGCCGCCGCGGCATTCCACAGGCGCTCTGCCTTGCGCTCCGCATCGTCGTCTTTCTTGAAGGCCGGGTCGAACCAGCGCCCCGGGTACTCGCCCGCCTCGGCGCCAAAGCGCGCGTGCACTTCCCAATAGTCGCGCGCCGTGAACGCACGGATCTTTTCCTCGCGCTCGACCAGGATCGCCAGGGTGGGCGTCTGGACACGGCCGACCGTGGTCAGGTAGAAGCCGCCTTCCCTGGAATTAAACGCGGTCATGGCGCGCGTGCCGTTGATTCCGACCAGCCAGTCGGCCTCGGAACGGCTCTTGGCCGCGTCAGCGAGCGGCAGGAGATCCTTGTCGGGGCGCAGCCTGGAGAACCCGTCGCGTATCGACTGCTGTGTCATCGACTGCAGCCACAGGCGCTCGATCGGCTTCCTCGCCTTCGCGTGCTGCACGAGATAGCGGAAGATCAGCTCGCCTTCCCGCCCGGCGTCGCAAGCATTGATCAGGCCGGTCACGTCCTTGCGCTTGAGCAGGCGCAGGAGCAGGTTCAGGCGATCCTCGCTCCTCTCGATCGGCGCGAGATCGAAGTGCGGCGGGATTACAGGCAGCTTGGCGAACGACCACTTGCCCTTCTTGACGTCATACTGCTCGGGCAGCACCAGCTCGAGAAGATGGCCCACTGCCGACGACAGCACGAAGTCGTCGTTTTCGAAGTAATCGGATTTGCGTGTGAAACCGCCGAGCGCGCGCGCAATATCGGCGGCGACTGACGGTTTCTCTGCAATGATGAGTTTTTTGCTCATGCGGCGCGAAAGGCCGCAGAGGATACCTGCAAAGGCCGCGGCGGTTCAACAGCCGCGCCGTTTAGCCTACGCGCGCGCGTGCGCGCGCGACCCTGGCCTTAGCTTGGCAGGCGTGCGTGCGGCGCGCTGAAAAGGTCTTCGGCGACGAGGCGGCTGGTGGGCGTTTGCTGATTCCAGAGCACCATCAGCACGATCAGCTTCAGCTGGTCGAGAGTGAGTGCCTCGCCGGAGGCGGCGAGCGAGCGCTCGATCACGAGCTCGCGGTTTTGGGGGCTGAGGATGCCGGATTGCTCGAGGGTCAGCAAAAATCCCCGGCACTCCGCATCGAGCTTCGCCAGCTCGCGCGGCGCGAAGGCGCGAAACGCGGTTCGCGGATCGGGCAGCCGGGCAAACGCGCCCTGCGGGGTTCGCACGCCTGCGAGCCAGTGCAGGGCCTCGCTGATGTCCGAATCCTCGAAGCCCGCCGCCGACAGCTTCTTGGCGACGCGCTCGCGGTCATACGCCAGGTCCGTCTGCTGGCAGTTTTCGAACACGTATACGAGGACGTCGTACATTGGGTCTCCCTTTGTTGTAACGCGGCAGCAAGAGATTCGTTTACCCGCGTTCCCCCTTCTCCAAACGCTGATATAAGCCCCCTGGCAGCGCGGTGATACGCCCATCAAGCTCGAGGCGCAGCAACTCCGAAGAAACCTCTTCTGCAGTCATGCCGGCGCGTGTGCACAGCGCGTCGACATCGACCGGATCGTGACCCATATACGTCAACAGGTCGCTGTCGGTTTCGTGCCGCGCGGCCGCCGCGCGAGCCGTGGTCGATGCATGGCCGCTCCGGCGGAATCCGGAGAGTTCGTCGAGCACGTCGTCCGCTGACTCCACCAGTTTCGCGCCCGATTTGATGAGCGCGTGGCAGCCCCTCGAGAGCGGCGAGTGGATCGAGCCGGGGATCGCAAATACCTCGCGGCCCTGATCCGCTGCGGCGCGAGCGGTGATCAATGAGCCGGAGGCGGCTGCTGCTTCGACGACAAGGCAGCCGCGGGCAAGACCGCTGATGAGGCGATTTCGCCGTGGAAAGTTGTGCGCCGCCGGCGCCGTACCGAGCGGAAACTCCGAGAGCAGCAGCCCGCGCTCTGCGATTTGCGCCGCGAGCTCGGCGTTGCGGCGCGGATAGACGACGTCGATTCCGGTGCCCAGTACCGCGATCGTCGACCCTGGGCCAGCGAGACCGCCGCGATGCGCGGCTGCGTCGATTCCCATGGCGAGTCCCGAAACGATAGTCAGGCCGGCGTCGCTGAATGCCTTGGCGAAGTTTTCAGCGTTGCTCTCGCCTTGTGCCGTGGCGTTACGGCTTCCGACGACCGCCAGCGAGGTGCGCTGCAATAGCTCCACCCGGCCGGAGGCATACAGCAATGCCGGCGGATCGGCTATCTCGAGCAGCGCTTTCGGATAGGCGCCATCCGCAAGAGTAACGATGCAATTGCCCGGCCTGGTGGCCCAATCGAGCGCACGCGCGACCGCGTCTCGCACTTGCGCGGACGCCATGGATTCCAGGGCCGTCGGCGCGACATGAGCCGCAAGCTCTGACGGTTTTCTGGTGATGATGTTTTGCGGCAGGCCGAACTGCCGCAGCATGTCGCGGAGGGCGGCGGCACCGATCCCGGGGGTGAGGGTAAGCTGCAGCCAGCTCGCCAGCCCGGGGTCTTCGTTCATGCGGGCGGCGCACAGCGGGGAATTGCTCCGCCGCGACCCGGCGCGCCGCAAGGGCGGCGCCGGAAAGAATCGTTGTTATGGCGTCTGGACCACATCCAGAGGGCTGACAGACCTCGTGATGTTCATGACCAGCGCGTAGGATACCCGGTCGAATACGCGAAAAACGAACACGAGTCCGGCGCGTTCGTCGGGCAGGTTGATATTCGCATCGGGCGCGCCTCTTGCCTTCGTCACGTCGCGAACCGAACCGCCGGCTGCGTATATCGCGAGCACATGACCGACCTCGATACCGTCTGCGTTGCCGCGGTTAATCGTGACGATCGAGAGGTTTCCCGCTTCGCCGACCTTGCCGAGGCCGCCATAAATGGACATGACGCGCCCGCTCACATGAACCGTCGGCGCGTGCGGCGCATAACTCGGGATTTGCGCCTGGCCGGCGGCGACGAGCTTGTCACCGGCGCCTACCTCCTGGACCGCGCTGCTGAGAACCACTGTAGCGGGCTCCCCCGGTCGGGTCAGCTGCGCCGTGCCGAGATAGATCGCCTCGTAGGCGAGAGTCTTGTTGGTGTCGGGGTCGACGAGAGGGCCGCCTTTACGATACACGTACCAGATGTCGTCTTTCGATTCGCCCATGCCGCGCACGTAAGCAGAATTTCCCGGAGCGAGAATGACGCGATTTCCCTGGGTGCCGACGATGGTGGGCGCCTTATCGAGCCCGTCGGGCTCGATCACAAGCGGCCGGCTGAGGAAGGGCTCGATGATGCCCGGCGGAATGCTCGGGATCTCCTGCTTGGCAAGCGACTCCGCGCGCACCCTCGGACTCAGTTTGACCGTGCCCGGCGCCGCCGCCACACCTGTAACCGCCGAGCCGGTCTCTCCACCCGCGATCGAGAGACGCGCGCGCTCGCGGTCCAGGATGATCACGTATCCCGGGTAAATCAGGTGAGGATTGCGAATCTGCTCCTTGTTCATGCTCCAGAGCTCGGGCCAGCGCCATGGGGAGTCGGTATACCGCTGGGAAATACCCCAGAGCGTGTCGCCCGGCACCACGATATAACGGTCCGGAGCATCGGGCTTGATCGTAAGCGGACCCTGGCTGGGTTGCCCCAAGGCGAGCCCGGCGACAAGGAAGAAAGCGAGTGCTGTGATAGACTTACGCAACTGCTGGACCATGGCGACCCCGTCCCTTTCGCGGCTTCCTGTACCGGCTGGAAAATCGATTTGTCCACCCCAATGTAGCATAAAGGCCGGGTAGCTTATACATCGCCTGAGATTGTCCATATAATCTCTTCAATTTGCAAGTGAATTTGCCAAGAACCTACCCTTACCCGCTCCTGCGCAAGCAAAACCGCCCCGATGGCAACACTGAATATCCTCCGCTACCCCGACGCTAGGCTCCATAAACAGGCGGCTTTAGTAACTGTGTTCGATGACGTGCTGAAGAAGCTCGTCGCAGACATGGCCGAGACCATGTACACAGCCCCCGGCATCGGTTTGGCGGCGACTCAGGTCGACGTTCACAAGCAGGTCATCGTGGTCGACGTATCAGAGCGCCGTGACTCGCTGGTTGTGCTTGTCAACCCCGAGATCGTAGAGGCCACCGGCGTTTCGGACATCGAGGAAGGCTGCCTGTCCGTTCCCGGAATCTACGAGTTGGTTGAGCGCGCCGAGCGCGTCAAAGTCCGCGCCCACGATCAGAACGGCAATGCGTTCACCCTAGAGGCACAAGGGCTGCTCGCGGTGTGCATCCAGCACGAGCTCGATCACCTGAAGGGCAAGGTTTTCGTGGAGCACCTCTCGCAGCTCAAGCAGCAACGGATTCGCGCGCGGCTGGCCAAGCAGCTGCGCAAATCGGCCTGACCGCGCCTTCCTGCGACTCGTTTTCGCCGGCACTCCGGAATTTGCGGAACGAGCGCTCGCAGCGCTGTATCGCGCCGGCCATGACATCGCGCTGGTGCTTACGCGGCCGGATCGCCCTGCCGGTCGCGGGCAAAGGCCGGCGCCGAGCGCGGTCAAGCGCTTCGCCGTCAGCCGCGGTCTGGAAATCTTTCAGCCGGAGTCGCTGAAATCCCCCGACGCGGCAGCGCGCCTGCACGCCACGCGCGCTGATGCTGTAGTGGTCGCCGCGTACGGCATGATCCTGCCACCGTCTCTTCTCGATGTCGCGCGCCACGGAGCACTGAACATCCATGCGTCGCTTTTGCCGCGCTGGCGCGGCGCTGCCCCGATTCAGCGCGCGCTGCTCGCCGGTGATCGCGAAAGCGGCATATCGATCATGAAGATGGATGAGGGTCTGGACACGGGCCCGGTGCTGGCGCAGCGCGGCCTTCCGATCGCCGAGGATGAGGACTCCGGGACCTTGCACGACAAGCTCGCCGCGCTCGGCGCGGACCTGATGACGACGACACTCGTCGAACTGCAGGCGGGCCGCGTGCAAGCTACGCAGCAGCCGGCCGCGGGCGTGACCTACGCCCGCAAGATCGAGAAAGAAGATACGCGGCTCGATTGGTCGCGGCCGGCGGTCGAGCTCGAACGGGCGGTGCGCGCCTTCCGGCCGTCACCTGGTGCTTCCTCCTTGTTGGAGGGCGAGCCTCTCAAAATCTGGCGCGCCCGGGTGCGCAATGAATCTGGCGCTCCGGGGATCGTCCTGAGCAAGCGCGACGATAGCATCGTGGTCGGCTGCGGCCGCGACGCGCTCGAGGTGATTGAGCTGCAGCGTGCCGGAGGGAGGCGCCTTACAGCGGCGGAATTCTTGCGTGGCCAGCCGATGCCGCCGGGGTCGCGCCTCGGGTGAAGGCCTCGATTGCGCTCGCGCCGGCGCTGCGTGACGCGACACTCATGGTCGCCGCCGTCGCAGGCGGCAAGAGTCTTGCCGACGAATTCGAACGCATTGGCGAAGAGGGAAGCGAAACTCCGCGCTCGGCGCTGCTCGACATAACCCACGGGACCCTGCGGCGCTACGGGCGCGTGCAGGCGATCGTGCGGGCGCTGTCGCACCGCGGATGGGCCGACCCGATCGTCGAAGCGCTGCTGTGGTGCTCGCTGTATGCCCTGGAGTCGGGCCGCTACGCTGAATACACCGTGGTCGATCAGGCGGTGCGCGCCGGCACAATGCTGGAGAAATGGCCCGCAAAGGGTTACGTGAACGCGATGCTGCGCGGCTACTTGCGCGAGCGGCGGTCAATCGAGGCGCGCATCGCCGCCGATCCCGAAGCGCGGCATCAGCACCCCCGCTGGTGGAGCGAAGCGCTACGCGCGGCTTATCCGGCCGACTGGGAGGGCATCCTCGCCGCCGGCAACACGCATCCGCCGATGTGCCTGCGCGTGAACCGGCGCCGCGAGCAGGTCGCCGCCTACCAGGCCAGGCTCGTGGCGAGCACGATTGCGGCGCGGCAGATCGGTGACGACGCGCTCCTTCTAGAGCGCGCGCTGCCAGTCGAGCGTCTTCCGGGATTCGAGCAGGGCGTGGTCTCGGTCCAGGACGCGGGGGCGCAGCGCGCCGCTCGCTGCCTTGATCTCGCAGACGGCCAACGCGTACTCGACGCCTGCGCCGCGCCGGGCGGGAAAAGCGCGCATATCCTCGAGACTGCCGACGTCGCCCTGACTGCGCTCGATGTGGACGCGGCGCGCTGTGCACGGCTCGAGCGCAATCTGAGCAGGCTCGGTCTGAGCGCAGAGATCGCGCGCGCCGACTGCATGCGGCTCGGCGAATGGTGGAACGGGCGGCCCTTCGATCGTATCCTGGCCGATGTGCCGTGCTCGGCTTCGGGCGTGGCGCGGCGCCATCCGGACCTCAAGTGGCTGCGCCGGGCGCAGGATCTGCCCGCGTTCGCTGCGCGCCAGTCAGCGATCCTGAACGCGCTTTGGCAGGCGCTCGCCCCGGATGGTAAATTGCTGTATGTCACCTGTTCGGTATTTCCGCAGGAAAACGAAGAAGTGGTCGAGGCGTTCGTCGCGCGCACGCGAGACGCGCGCCGCGTGCCGCCGCCCGATGGCGCTGCCGAGCAATGGCTCCCCGGCGCGGAGCACGACGGGTTCTACAATACCCTGATCGAAAAACAAGCTTGACGCGAGGCGCGATGCGCCGCATCGCTTTTCTGACGCGGTTTCTTGCGGTGCTCGCCTGCCTCGCCGCGGCCGGAGCGCGTGCCGACGGACTCGAAGTGCGGCAGGCGAGCGTGCGCGCGGTCGAGGACGGTCTCGTTCTGGACGCCGATTTCGAGTTCGAGCTTTCCCCGCGCCTCGCCGACGTGGTCGCGAACGGCGTGCCGCTGTATTTTCTGGTGGAGTTCGAGCTCGGCCGGCGGCGCTGGTACTGGCTGGACGAGAAGGCGGCCTCAAAAAAGCTGCAGCTGCGCCTGTCGTACCATCCGCTGTCCCGGCAGTACCGCCTGTCGACCGGCCAGCTGCAACAGCATTTCGGGACACTGGACGAGGCGCTCAATGTGCTCAAGCGCGTACGCAACTGGCTGGTGGTCGATCGCACCGTGGGCTTCTACGATGCAGACTACGAGGCCGCGGTGCGCCTGAGACTCGATACGGCGCTGCTGCCCAAGCCGTTCCAGCTGAGCGCGCTCATCAGCCGCGACCTGCACCTCGAGACCCCCTGGAAGCGTTTCACGGTTCGATCGCCCCAGCAGCTGCCGGCGCCAGTGGAAAGCCGCGAGCCGAAGGGAGTCGACGAGCGATGAAAGCGTTGCTCATCATCGGTGGTGCCGTGGCGGCAGCGGGCATCTTCCTGCTCGCGACCGCCAGCGCCGACACAACGCTATTCGCCCGGCACTATCCGCTCCTGCTGGGTCTCAACGCGGCGCTCGCCGGGTTGCTCGCGGCCCTGGTTGCCTACCAGCTGATCGCGATGGTGCGGCGTTACCGCGCACGCGTTTTCGGCGCCCGCCTGACGTTGCGGCTGCTGGTGCGCTTCGCACTGCTCGCGGTTCTGCCCGGCCTGATCGTCTATGCGGTGTCGGTGCATTTTCTCACGCGCTCCATCGAATCCTGGTTCGACGTCAAGGTCGATGCAGCGCTCGAGGGCGGCATCAATCTCGGCCAGCAGGCGATCGACCAGATGATGCTCGACCTGCAGGCAAAGGCGCGCGCCATGGCGCCGGAGCTGGCCGATCGCTCGGTATCGCAGCTGGTGGCGGGCCTCGAGCGCATGCGCGAGCAGGCTGGCGTAGAGGAGGCGGTGGTCGTCACGCAGAACGGCCGCGTAGTGGCAAGCGCGAGCGAAGACGTGATGAAGCTTCTGCCCGAGCTGCCGGGCGTGCAGGCGCTGCGCCAGGCGCGTGCGAATCGCGGCTACAGTTCGGTCGATTCGTCGGCGGGCCGACCCCTGTCGCTGCGCGTGATCGTGCCGATGGACACGCGGGCCCTTGCCGCTGAAGCTCGCTATCTTCAGCTGCGGCAGAGCGTTCCGCCGAGCTTTGCGAGGAGCGCCGAGGCCGTAGAGGTCGCGTACCGTGATTACCGGGAACTGGCGCTCTCGCGCGACGGGCTCAAGCGCATATACATCGTCACTCTCACCTTTGCGCTGCTGATGGCACTGTTTGTCGCCGTTGCCGTGGCCGTCACGCAGTCGAACCTCCTGGCCGAGCCGCTGGCGAACCTGGCGCAGGCTACGCAGGCGGTCGCGCGCGGCGATTTCTCCCGGCAGACGCCCGTGACCAGCCGCGACGAGCTCGGCGTGCTCACCGAGTCATTCAATTCGATGACCCGCCAACTGGCGGAGGCGCGCCGCGTGGGCGAGTCTAACCGGATGGCGCAGGAAGCGGCGAAGGCGCACCTGGAAAACATCCTTGCCAACCTGTCGGCCGGAGTGCTGGTATTCGACCACGAGCTCCAGCTGTCGATCTACAACCACGGCGCGCAGGCGATTCTCGGCGGCGAGCTTGAGCCGTTTGCGGCGAGCATGCGCGAACAGTTCGTCGCGCATGGCGACAAGGACTGGCAGCTCGAGCTGATGCTCAAAGGCACAGGCAAGACGCTCCATGCGCGCGGCGCCGGGCTGCCGCATGCTACTGGCGGCGGTTATGTGCTGGTGTTCGATGACATCACGCAGCTTATCCAGGCGCAGCGGGCGACCGCATGGGCCGAGGTGGCGCGGCGTCTGGCGCACGAGATCAAGAACCCGCTGACGCCGATTCAGCTGTCCGCCGAGCGGCTCGAGATGAAGCTCGGCGGCCGCCTTGACCCGGAGGACGCCGATACGCTGAAGCGCGCCACCCGGACCATCGTCAACCAGGTGGCGGCGCTCAAAGCGATGGTGGACGATTTCAGCGACTATGCCAGGCTCCCCGCCCCGGCGCCGACGCGGCTCGACCTGAACAGCCTGGTCAGCGAGGTGCTTTCGCTCTACGAGAACTTCAGCGTCCCGATCGTGAAACGGCTGGACGGCGGGCTGCCTCCGGTCTGGGCCGATTCGGCGCAGATTCGGCAGGTGATCCACAACCTGGTACAGAATTCGCAAGATGCCCTGGAAAATTCCAAGCCTGCGGGGGCGAGCCCGACGATCGAGGTTCGGACCGAGCTCGTCGATGACAAGGTTCGCCTTGCCGTATCCGATAATGGGGGTGGTTTTCCCGAGGAGCTGATGGCGCGCATCTTCGAGCCCTACGTGACGACGAAAGCGCACGGCACCGGCCTTGGGCTCGCGATCGTGAAGAAAATCGTCGACGAGCACCACGGCAGCGTCGCCATCGAAAACCGACCCAGCCACGGCGCTTCGGTCAGCGTGCTCCTGCCCCTGGCGAAAGCGGCCTAAAGCGATGGCACACATACTCGTAGTGGACGACGAGGTCGGCATCCGCGAGCTGCTGTCCGAGATCCTCGCCGACGAGGGACACCAGGTCTCGCTGGCGGACAGCGCCGGCGAGGCGCGCCGGCAGCGCGAGCGGCAGCGCCCGGACCTGGTGCTGCTCGACATCTGGATGCCCGACACCGATGGGATTACGCTGCTCAAGGAGTGGGCTGCGAGCGGCCAGCTCACGATGCCGGTGGTCATGATGTCGGGGCACGGCACGATCGAGACCGCGGTCGAGGCCACACGTATCGGCGCGCTCGACTTTCTCGAGAAGCCGATCGCCTTGCAGCGGCTGCTTGTGACCGTCAAGCACGCGTTGCGCAATCCCGAGTCGCAGTCGGCCCCGCAGCTCGGGCTTGCTGCGCTAGGCCGCTCTCCGGCGCTTGTCGAAGTGAAGAAGCGCCTGTCGCAGCTCACGCAGTCGAGCGCCGCCCTGCTGCTGCGCGGCGAGCGCGGCATGCGGCCGGAGCTGTTTGCCCGCCTGCTTGCGGCGCCGGGTGCACCGTTCCTGGTGGGCCCAGAGATGCTTGCCGAGCCGCCCTCCGAAGTGCTCGCGCGGGCCGCGGGCGGAATCCTGTTCGTACCGGATCTGTGCCGCCTTGCGCGCGGCGAGCAGCGCCAGCTCGAGTTCCTGCTCGGCCGCGCAGAGAAGCACAGGGCTCGCGTGGTGTCGTTCTCGCCCCTGGATCTGCGCGCCCTGAGCGAGAAGCACGAGTTCGACCCGGAGCTTGGCGCTCGGCTTGCCGAGCTGACGCTAAGGCTGCCGGCGCTGCGCGAGCTCGCCGAGGACGTGCCCGACCTCGCCTCGCTGATGCTTGCGCAGCTGGTCGAGGCGCGCGTCTGCCCGCCGCGCCGGCTTGCCATCGCCGCGCTCAACGCGTTGCGCCATCACGCCTGGCCCGGGAACCTTGCCGAGCTCGAGAGCGTGGTGAAAGACCTGGCGCTTTCGGCGCTGGATGAGGAAGTGCGGCTGGAGGACGTTGAGCGCGTGCTCTCGACGCGCGCGACGCCCGGAGCGCCGCCGGAAGTAGCGCTCGACCGGCCTTATCGCGAGGCCCGCGAGGCGTTCGAGCGGGTCTATTTCGAGCATCTGCTGGCGCGCGAGCACGGCAGCATGTCGCGCGTGGCCGAGCGCTCGGGGCTGGAGCGCACCCACCTCTACAGGAAGCTCAAGGCGCTCGGCCTGCCGGTGGGCAGGCGCGAGGAGAACTAGGCCTTTTTCTTTTTCTTGATGCGTTGCGGTCGCTTCTTGCCGTAGCTGCCCTTGTAGATCTTGCCGCGCCGCGTGCGCTTGTCGCCTTTTCCCACTTGAACCTCCGATGTACGGATTGGCGCGAATTATAGCGAGGCCGCCGCCGCAGATGCCGGTTCGTAGGCGAGATTGGGCGCGAGCCAGCGCTCCGCCTCCGCAAGGCTGATGCCGGCGCGGCGCGCGAAGTCGTCAACCTGATCGCGCCCGACCTTGCCAACCGCGAAATAGCTGCACTCAGGATGCGACAGGTAAAACCCCGCTACAGAAGAGGCGGGGAGCATGGCAAAAGACTCCGTGAGCCGCATGCCGGCGCTGCGCTCAGCGGCGAGCAGATCGAAAAGCGCTCCCTTGGCGCGATGATCGGGGCAGGCAGGATAGCCGGGCGCCGGCCGCACGCCGCGATAGGCTTCGGCGATGAGCTGCGCGGGCGTCAATTTCTCGCTCGCGGCGTACCCCCAGAACTCGCGCCGCACCCGCTCGTGCAAACGTTCGGCGAATGCCTCGGCAAAACGGTCGGCAAGAGCCTTCAGCATGATCGCCGAGTAGTCGTCGTTCGCCGCTTCGAACGCGGCGACGCGCTGGTCGATACCGCCTGCACTGACCGCGAAGCCGCCGATCCAGTCGGCGACGCCGCTTGAACGCGGCGCGACGAAGTCGGCAAGGCACAGGTTGGGCCTGCCGGTGGGCTTCATATTCTGCTGGCGCAGGTTTCTCCATGTCATGAGCGTCTGGCGCGGGCTGTCGTCGCGGTAAATCTCGATGTCGTCGCTGTTAACCTGGGCAGCCGGGAAAATACCCAGGACTCCGTTCGCGGCTATCCAGTCCTCGCGCACGATGCGTGCCAGCATCTCCTGCGCCTCGGCGAAAAGCTTGCGCGCGGCTTCGCCGACCACGGGATCTTCCAGGATCTTCGGATACGACCCGGAGAGCTCCCAGGTCTGAAAAAACGGCGTCCAGTCGATATAGTCGACCAGCTCGGCGAGCGGATAGCGCGCGAGCACGGTCAGGCCCGGCTTTGCGGGAGCGGGCGGCGCATAGCCCGACCAGTCGGTTTTCAGGCCGAGCCGGCGCGCCTCGGCAATCGCGAGCAGCGGCCCGGGTCCCTTCTTCTCGCGATGCTGCTCCCTGATCCTGTCGTAATCGGCGCGCACCTGCGCCACGTAGGCTTCGCGGCCGTCCTGGGAGAGCAGGCTCTGTACTACCGGAACGCTGCGCGAGGCATCGGGCACGTAGACCACAGGCCCCGAGTAGTTCGGGGCGATCTTCACCGCGGTGTGCGCGCGGGAAGTGGTCGCGCCGCCGATGAGCAGAGGCAGCGAAAGGCCGCTGCGCTCCATCTCACGTGCCACGTGGGCCATTTCCTCTAGCGAAGGCGTGATCAGTCCCGATAGGCCGATGGCGTCGGCCTTTTCCCGCGCCGCCACCTCGAGGATCGTCTGCGCCGGGACCATGACGCCGAGATTGATTACGTCGTAGTTGTTACACTGGAGGACCACCGCGACGATGTTCTTGCCGATGTCGTGGACGTCGCCTTTCACCGTGGCGATCACGAGGCGGCCTTTTGGCTTTGCGGCCTCGCCGCTCCTCGCCTTCTCTGCTTCTATATAGGGCACAAGGTGCGCCACCGCTTGCTTCATCACCCTGGCGGACTTGACCACCTGGGGCAGGAACATCTTGCCTGCCCCGAATAGATCCCCAACCACGTTCATGCCGTCCATCAGCGGCCCTTCGATCACCTGGATGGGGCGGGGGTATTTCAGCCGCGCCTCTTCGGTATCCGCGACGACATGCGCCGAGATGCCGTTGACCAGCGCATGCGAGAGCCTTTCCTCGACCGTGCCGGCACGCCAGGCTTCGTCCTTCGCGGCCTCCCTGGCACCGGTCTTCACGGTATTGGCGAACTCGACCAGCCGTTCGGTCGCATCGGGGCGGCGGTTGAAGATCACGTCCTCCACCCGCTCTTTCAGCTGCGGGTCGAGCTCCGCGTAGACGCCGAGCTGGCCGGCATTGACGATCCCCATCGACATCCCGGCGCGAACCGCGTGATACAGGAAGGCGGTGTGCATCGCTTCGCGCACTGCGTCGTTGCCGCGGAAGGAGAACGACAGATTCGACACGCCGCCCGACACCTTGGCGTGCGGCAGGTTGGCGCGGATCCAGCTCACCGCCTCCAGATACTCGATTCCGTAGCGGGCGTGCTCGTCGAGTCCGGTGGCGACGGCGAAGATATTGGGGTCGAAAACGATGTCTTCGGCCGGGAAACCTGCCTGCTGCGTGAGCAGATCGTAGGCGCGCCGGCATACCTCGATGCGCCGCTTGAGGGTGTCGGCTTGCCCCTTCTCGTCGAACGCCATCACAATCACCGCGGCGCCGTATTTGCGGCACAGGCCCGCCTGGCGCAGGAATTCCTTCTCGCCTTCCTTCATCGAGATGGAGTTGACGATCGCCTTGCCTTGCACGCACTTGAGGCCGGCCTCGATCACGCTCCACTTCGAGCTGTCGATCATGACCGGCACGCGCGCGATGTCCGGCTCCGCCGCGACCAGGCTGAGGAAGGTCGTCATCGCCTTCTCCGAATCCAGCATGGCCTCGTCCATATTGACGTCGATCAGCTGCGCCCCGTTCTCGACCTGCTGGCGGGCGACTGCCAGCGCACCCGCGTAGTCGCCTGCGAGCACGAGGCGCGCGAACGCTTTCGAGCCCGTGACATTGGTGCGCTCGCCGACGTTCACGAAGAGCGACTGCTCGTCGATGTTGAACGGCTCGAGCCCGGCAAGCCGCAGCGCCGGCGCCTTTGTGGGGATGCGCCGCGGCGCCGCCGCGCGAACCGCTTCCGCCATTGCCCGGATGTGCTCCGGCGTCGTGCCGCAGCAGCCGCCCGCGAGATTAAGCCAGCCGCTGCTCGCCCATTCGCCGATCTGCCGGGCCATGGACTCGGGCGTGTCGTCATACTCGCCGAATGCGTTCGGCAGCCCGGCGTTGGGATGGCAGGACACATAGGTCTCGGCGAGCGAAGACAATTCCTGCACGTAGGGCCTGAGTTCCTTTGCGCCCAACGCGCAGTTGAGGCCGACCGCGATGGGGCGCGCGTGCCGTACCGAGTTGTAGAACGCTTCGGCCGTCTGTCCCGATAGTGTCCGCCCCGAGGCGTCGGTGATGGTGCCGGAGATCACCACGGGCAGCCGTTGTGCGCGCGCCTCGAAGCAGCTCTCGATCGCAACCAGCGCGGCCTTGGCGTTCAACGTATCGAACACGGTCTCCAAGAGAATCAGATCGATGCCGCCTTCGAACAGGCCCTCGAGCGCCTCGCGATAGGCCGCCACCAGCTCATCGAAAGTGATGGCGCGATAGCCCGGGTCGTTGACGTCCGGCGAGATCGACGCCGTCTTGTTGGTGGGGCCGAGCACCCCGGCGACGAAGCGCGGCTGCGCGGGATTCTTCGCCTCCCATTCGCGCGCCGCGTTTGTGGCAAGGCGTGCGGCGGCAGCGTTGAACTCGCGCGCGAGTCCCTGCATTCCGTAGTCGGCAAGGGCGACAGAGGTCGAGTTGAAGGTGTTCGTCTCGATGATGTCCGCGCCGGCCTGCAGGTACTGGACGTGGATATCGCGGATCAGTTGCGGCTGGGTGATCGCAAGCAGGTCGTTGTTACCGCGCAGCTCTTTCGCCCAGTCGCGGAAGCGAACGCCGCGATAGTCCTCTTCCGCGAGCCTCGCGCGCTGGATCATCGTGCCCATTGCCCCATCGAGCATGAGGATCTTTCCCGCAAGCAGCGGAGCAAGCTTCGTGGAGCGAGCCGGAGTGGTCACCGAGGTCCAAAAATAAGAAAGCCCGCTCAGCTTTCGCCTGAAACGGGCCCGCATCGAATTCTAGGCACGCGTCTCTTTAGCGGCATTTGTTACGCGCCCGCAAGCTGAGCATCAAATCGGCGCGAACCGGCAGTGTGCCGATTTAATCCTGCTATGTCAACTGCTTACACGTATAATCGGCGCGCGCGATGGATCATCCCCAGGCCGAATTCCTGTCGATCGTAGGCCGCCTCGCCTGCCAGGTGCACTGGGGCGATTGCGACCCTGCCGGGATCATTTTTTATCCGACCTATTTCCGCTGGATGGACGCAGCCACCTGGGCTTTCATGGAAAGCGTCGGCTATGGAGCGAAGCGCATGCGATCCGAACATCTCGCAATGCCCCTGGTGTCGGCGAACTGCGATTTTCTTGCGCCCGCGGAGCAAGGCGATCGCTGTGAGGTGCGCTCGCGCATCACCCGCTTCGGCGGCAAATCTTTTACGCTGGCGCACGATATCGTGCGCAGCGACAGCACGCTGCTTGCCAAAGGGACGGAAACACGCGTCTGGGGCCGCTTTTCGGGCGGCCCGGGCACGCCGATGAAGGGCGAAACGATCCCGGAAGCGCTTAAGGCGAAATTCCGCGCGAAGTAGCCAGCCCGGCCATCGGCGCCTCAGAAGTCGAAGAAGACCGTTTCGCCCTTACCCTGCAGCAGGATGTTCCATTCCAGCGCGCCCTTGCCCTTGTTGCGCGCGACGAGCGTCGCCCGCCGCGCCGGCGGGATCAACTTGAGCACGTGATCCTCCTGGTTCGCCGGATCGCCGGGGAAGTACATGCGCGTCGCGAGGTGCTTGAGGAGCCCCCGCATGAACACCGAAACCACGAGGTGCGGGGCTTGCTGCTTGCCGCCCGGGCCGGGCACGCGCCCTGGCTTGATGGTGCTGAAACGAAAGCCTCCCTTGGCATCGGTCGGAATGCGGCCGAAGCCACGGAAGCCTTTCTCGAGCGGCTTCTTCTGCCTGTCCTCGGGGTGCGGATACCTGCCGTGGGAATTGGCCTGCCAGATCTCGATCAGGCCGTCGCTGACGGGAGCGCCGTCGCCGTCGAGCAGCCTGCCCTGCACCGTCACGCGCTCGCCGGCGACCCCCTTGCCGGCGATATTGCTCGCGTTGAGCCACGTCAGGCCGATGTGCAGATAGGGGCCGACGGTCTGGTTGCCGGTGGCGTAGAGGCTCATGTCATTCCTCCATCGGCGTGGCGTCGCGGCCGCGCAGCACGATGTCGAACCGGTAGCCGAGCGCCTGCTCCGGGATCGTGCTCTCCCAGTCGAACACCGAGATAAGCCGCTGGCGCGCGTTGTCGTCGGCGATGCAGGTGAACATCGGGTCAAAGGGGATCAACGCGTCGCCCGGGAAGTACATCTGCGTGATCATCCGAGTCATGAAGGCCGGGCCGAACAGCGAGAAATGGATGTGCGCCGGGCGCCAGGCGTTGTAGTGATTGCGCCATGGATACTCGCCCGGCCGGATGGTGATGAAGCGGTAGCGGCCTTCGGCGTCCGTAAGTGTGCGTCCCGCGCCGGAGAAATTCGGATCGAGCGGCGCGTTGTGCCGGTCGGTCTTGTGCGGATAGCGTCCCGCGGCGTTGGCCTGCCACACCTCGAGAAGGGTATGCGGCACGGCCTTGCCGTTCTCGTCGAGTACGCGGCCGCTGACGATAATGCGCTCGCCGATCGGCTCGCCCTTGTGCTGGAGGGTGAGGTCATTGTCGGTCGGCTTGATGTTGTCCCAGCCGAACAGTGGCCCGGTCATCTCGGAAAGCGTCTGCGGCGGCATCACCAGCGGCTGCGTGGGATGGCGCTTGGCCGTGGAGCGATAGGGCGGATAGTCGTACTCGGGCTGGGTGCCCGGGTGAGGGCGGCGATAGCCGCGCAGCTTGCTCATTTCCTCCTCCCTTCCTGCTCTACTCGGCGTCGGGTTGCTTGGTTGGTTGCGCTTTGTCGAAGGCTTCCAGCTTCATGCACTCGCCGAACACCCGCATGACGTTCGGATACGGATTGAGGTCGCTGTCGTAGCGCTTGGCGTTAAACACCTGCGGCACCAGGCAGCAATCGGCCATGGTGGGCCCGTCGCCGTAGCAGAACTTTCCCGCCGGCCCGCGTGCAAGGTCGGCTTCGAGCTTGCCAAGCCCGTCCGCGATCCAGTGGCGATACCAGGTCTTGATTCCTTCCTCGTCCTGGCCGAGCGCCTTGCGCAGGTACTGGAGGGTTCGCAAATTGTTGAGCGGATGAATCTCGCAGGCGACGAGCAGCGCGAGCGATCTTACGCGAGCGCGCCCGGCGGCGTCCTTGGGAAGAAGCGCCGGGGTCGGCCGTGTTTCCTCCAGGTACTCGATGATCGCAAGGGACTGGTTGAGTAGCGCACCGCCATCGTCCAGCGTCGGCAGCAATGCCTGGCGATTAAGCAGGGCATAGCTCGCATCGCGGTGCTCGCCCTTGGGCAGGTGGACGAACTTCGGTTCGTAGGCGAGCCCTTTCAGATTGAGCGCGATCCGGACGCGGAACGCGGCAGAACTGCGAAAGTACGTGTACAGCTTCACAACGCTGGCAGCACCTTCACCTTCAGCTCGCCCACGCCGTCGATGCCGGCGTGCATTTCGTCGCCGGGCTTGACCGGCCCGACCCCTGCCGGCGTCCCTGAATAGATGATGTCGCCAGGCTCGAGCGTGTAGTACTCCGAGAGGTAGGCGATCTGCTCGGGCACCGACCAGATCATCTCGCCGAGGTCGGCGCGCTGGCGCTGCTTGCCGTTGACAGTGAGCCAGATCGCGCCCTTGGAAGGATGGCCGATTTTCGCCGCGAGGACGAGCTCGCTGCAGGGAGCCGCTTCGTCGAAGTCCTTGCCGAAATCCCAGGGCCTGCCGTGATCCTTTCCCCATTGCTGGAGATCGCGGCGCGTCATGTCCAGTCCGACGGCAAAACCGAAAACGTGATCGTTCGCCTTCTTCGCGTCGATGCGCCGCCCGCCCTTGGCGAGCGCTACCACCATCTCGGTCTCATAGTGGTAGTTGGAGCTCTTTGCCGGGTAATGCACGGCGCCGCCGCGCGGCACGAGCGCATGGGCGCTCTTAATGAAGAAAAACGGCTGCTCGCGACCGTCGCCGCCCATTTCCTTCTGGTGCTCGGCGTAGTTGCGGCCGACGCAGAAAATCCGCCGCACTGGAAAAGAGTCTGACGAGCCTGCGATCGGCAGCGCGGGAGGACTCCAAAGGGGAAGTGCGTAGGCCATGGGGCTCGATAGGTTATCGCGAAAAGAGCGAGATTCTAGCCTTTGTCAGTCCGCTCACGCTCAAGGATTTCGCGCAGCTTGAAGCGCTGCACCTTGCCGGTGGCGGTGCGCGGCAGCTGTTCTATTGCGCGCAGCCATTTGGGGCGCTTGTGGCGCGGCAGTACGCGCTCGCAGGCCTCGGCCGCTGCTTGCAGCGCGGCGCTGGCGTCGCCGTTGGCGGTGACGAAGAGCGCCAGGCGCTCCAGGCCGTCGGCGTCGGGCATGGCCACGCAGGCCGCCTCGAGGATCGCCGCCTCATTCGCCACGGCCTCCTCGAGCTCCGCTGGCCGAACCCACTGGCCGGCGATCTTGATCAACTCGTCCGAGCGCCCCTGATGCATGAAGAAGCCCTCCGCGTCGCGCACGAAGATATCGCGCGTGCAAAACCACCCTTGCTGGAATTGCTCGCGGGTCTCCCCGGGAAGGTTGACGTAGCCAACCGCCAGCGCCGGATGCCGCATCCACAGGACTCCCGGCTCGTGCGGCTGCGCCGGCTTGCCTTGCGAGTCGACCAGGCGCACCTCGAGATTCGCGAGGGGCGCCCCGGTGCGCGCGCCGTCCGAGGTCCCGGGCGGCGTGATCATGCAGGCGCAGAAGGTTTCGGAGGTGCCGTATAGGCTGAGTAGTTCGCCACCGACCATCGCCTTCCATTGCGCGACCAGCTGCGCCGACAGCCGCTCGCCGCCGGCGACAAAGCGCCGGACTAGGCGAAACGCCTCGAGGCGCGCTGCGGGTTCGCCAAGCAAGCGGCGATAGACCGAAGGCACGCTGAAAATTGCCGCCGGCCGATGCCGGGCCACGGCCTGGATGACGGATTCGGTATCGGGCCAGTCCGGGTAGACGATCGAGGTGGCGCCGAGCGCGAGAGTGCCAAGCAGGCCGTGCTCAAGCCCGTAGGCAAAAAAGAATCTCGAGGTCGTGAACACGCGGTCGCCGGCACCGATGCCGATCTCGCGAAATGCCTGGCCGACGGGAAGAACATCCTTGTGCGCATGCAGGATGCCTTTGGGCCTGCCCGTGGTTCCTGATGAATAAAGGCAGAAAGCGGCTTGCTCGGGCTGCGCGTCAAACGCCGGAACCTCGCGCGCGCCGGCGATCAGACCTTGCCATGATTCCGGTCCGCTCGAGGCGCCCGTGACGAGCACCCTGCCTTCGCGCGAGAACTCGGTGGTCAGATCCGCTCGTTTGGCTGCGATGCGCTCGTCGACCAGCAGGACCCGCGCACCGCTATCGGCGCAGATCTGCCGGTACTCGGCGTCCGTGATCCGGTTGTTCAGCGCAACCGCTACCGCGCCTGCGCGTACCGCTCCCATCCACGCCGCGGCGAATTCGGGTGTATCGCGCATCAGCATCAGCACGCGGTCGCCGGCGCGCATGCCCAACTCCGCGAACGACGCGGCGGCGCGCGCTACGCGCTCCGCCAGTTCCCGGTAGCTCAGCGCTTCGTCGCCGCACAGCAGGGCGACGCGCGATCCGTGGCGCGCCAGCGCTGCGTCGCCGAGCAGATATTCGACGGCGTTCATGCTCCGCGCCCGGTCACGACGCGCAGTATAGGGCGTTGTCAGCGATCAATCGTCGAACTTGATCTCGGGCAGCTTGATGCCCAGCGGCTCCACCGTGCCGCGCGCGCGCGCCACGTAATCGGCGCGCATATCCTCGTTGGAGCGCAGCTTGATGCCGTACTTGCGGTAGATCTCGTTGTTCCTGGAGCCGCTCGCGCCGAAGAACTTCGGCGCTTCCGGATAAAAGCCGTTTACCGCCTGCTGCACGCGCTTACGGCCCTCTTCGGTCTCTACGAGGTCGACGCAGAAATCGAGGCCGAACTGCGCGTGGAACTTCTCCTCTGGCATGGTGGTGCGCGCGATATTGCGCAACGGCACGAAGGAGCAGTGCAGCAGGTCCTCCACCTGCAGGATCTCGGCGAGGTCGCCGAGCATCTTGATAACGCAGAACTGCTCCCAGCTCTGGAGCGGCATCTCGAATATGTTGAGCGGCCCAGTTGATCGGCGAGCTCCTTGAACCGCACGTGGTGGTGGTACTCCTCCATCGCCACGCGGCAGGTCAGCCATTTCGCGTACGGCGTCGGCGCGAGCCTGATCGCGGGCTCGTCGAAGACCTGCGCGCCGTAGAGCTCGTTGAGCGCGTGGCTGCGCACGATTTTCCGCACCGCGGTTTGGTACTCGGCAGGCTGCTGCTTGAACTCCTCAACGGTCTTTACGCTCGGATACGCGGACATGCGTTTCCCTCAGAGAATCGGATCGGCCGAAAACGCCTCGAGATCGGTGACCAGGTCGGTGAAATGGGGTTCGAGCTGCTTCATGCAGCTGACATCGAAGCCATGCCGCGGCTGGAGCACTCGTTCTTTCGGGCGTGGCTGCGAAAAAATAAAAACCTCGCGTCCGCGTGCGCCGAAGAGCTGCCCCGTGATATGGGCGGCCGCATCGCTTGCGAGAAAGTTCACCAGGCGGGCGACGTAGGACGCGGGTACTTTGAGTGCCTTCTCCTTGTATGCCGCCTGCGCGTCGTTGGCGGGCTTGATGCTCTCGGTCACGCGGGTCGCGGCAAACGGCGCCACGGCGTTGCAGCGGATGCCAGAGCGCGCAAGATCGTGCGCCACGACGCGCGTGAGGCCGACCAGGCCGGCTTTGGCCGAGGCGTAGGCAGCCTGGCCAAAATTGCCGTAAATCCCGGCCGACGACACGATATTGACGATCGCCCCGGGCGAGCGCCCGGTCTTCGTCTGCTCGCGCATCGCGGGAGTCGCGGCGGCGAGCAGCCGCTGGGCGCCGGTCAGGTTCGTTCGCACGACCGCGTCCCACGCAGCGTCGTCCGATTTGAAGATGAAGGCATCGCGGATGATCGCGGCGTTGTTGACCACGATGTCCACGCCGCCAAACCGCTCCTTCGCCAGTGCAACCGCCTGGCGCGCTACCCCCGTGGCCGCCACGTCGCCGCACACTGCGGCGGCGCGCTCATGCGTTGCGGCGACCTCTTCGGCAATCCTTTCCTGAAGAATTTCTCCTGAAATCGAGACGCCGGAATCCACGATCACAACGCTGGCACCGTTGCGTACCAGGTCCTCGACGATCGCCAGCCCGATGCCGCGGGCGCCGCCGGTTACGATCGCCACCCTGCCGTCGAGGTTCATCTCAGGTCTGGTCGTAGAACGCGTCGGCGTGGATCTGCCGTTGCGCAAGCCCCCGCGCGGCGAGCAAGGCGCTCGCCGCCTCCACCATGACGGGCGGACCCGCGAGGTACGACATGAGCCCGGCGACGTCCTCGAGATCGGCATCGACGGCCTCGTGAACCAGCCCATAGCGCCTATCGCGCGTGCCCTTCTGCTCGGAGAGGACGACGTGATAGCTGAAATTGGAGTGTTTTGACGCCAGATCCCTCAGCAACGGCTCGTGATAGAGATCGCGCTCGCTGCGTACGCCGAAGTAGAGCTTCACCGGGTCGCGATGCCCGGCGCCGAGCAGCGTGCGCAGGATCGACTCGATCGGCGCGAGCCCCGAGCCGCCGGCAATGAGCAGCACCGGACCCGCGTGAGTTTCGCGAAGATAGGCGACCCCCAGTGGGCCGGAAACCTTGATCCGAGCGCCGACCCTGAGCTGCGAGGCGACGTAGGCGCTGGTGCGGCCGCCGGGCATGTGCCGGATGTGGAAGGCGAGCTCGCCCTCGCCGGGCGTGCTTGCCATCGAGTAATGGCGCGACAGGCCGGGCGCGAGCTCGAGCTGGGCATACTGTCCCGCCGAAAAGTCGAACGGCCCGCCGGCCTCGATCGCGAGCCGCAGGCCCTTGATGTCGTGGGTCAGGTCGTCGAGGGCGAGCACACGGCAGCGCATGACCCGCGACGGGTGCATCACCAGATCCTCGGCGTCGATGCGCCGTACCACCGTATCTTCCCAGACCTGGGTGCGGCACGCGAGGATGATGCCCTTGGCGCGCTCCTCCGGCGAAAGCGCATGCTCCGAATGCTCGAGCTCGTGCACATCGCCCGACACGAGCTCGCACTTGCAGGTGCCGCAGTTGCCTGCCTGGCAGGAAAAGGGGAATGCCCCCCCCGCCCGCAGCAGCGACTCGAGGATGGTGTCGCCCGCCTCGACGGGAACCGGCCGGTCGCGGCCTTCGAGAGTGATTTGCATGCGCCCTCTGGGAGGGCTAGGATGCTAGCCCCGAGATTGTTGCAAAGTCAAATTGTTTGGAACCCAAACAAAATAGGCGCAAGTTCAATGGCCGGGTGCTGGCCTCCGGCATGCTCCCCGGGCTGCTGGGCTACCGCCTGCGCCTTGCCCAGCAAACGGTGTTCCGCGACTTCGCCAAGAGCGTGGCAGAGCTCTCGCCGGGGCGCGTCGGCATCCTGCTGCTGATAGACGCGAACCCCGGCGTGACGCAAAGCAAGCTCGCACACGCGGTCGGGCTCGACCGCTCGACGATGGTGGGCCTGGTAGACACGCTGGAGGAGCGCCGCCTGATCGAGCGGCGCCGCGGCGAGGACCGGCGCACCAACGGCCTATGGCTCACGCGCCCCGGGCGCGGCCTCCTCTCCCGGCTGAAAAAACGCATCGAGCTGCACGAGCGGCGCATGGCTGGCCGCTTGAGCGCGGCCGAGCGCATGCAGTTGATCGCGCTGCTGGAGAAGCTCTCCGACTAAAAACAAAAAGGGCGCCACAGCGCCCTAAAAAGACGGGGCCGGTCTAGCCGGCCCCGTGTCATTCACAAGAACAAAGGTTGGTCAGTAGTTGTAGGCTTTTTCGCCGTGGTCGGCGAGGTCGAGGCCTTCTTCCTCTGCTTCATCGCTCGCGCGGATGCCGATCGTGAACTTCAGGACGAGCATGATCAGGAAGGCAACGCCTCCGGACCAGACCAACACAATGCCGATGTCCCAGAGCTGCGAAATGATCTGCGCCATGGCATCAAAGTCGCCCACTTTATTGGCCACGTAGTCGTAGACGCCCGTGCCGCCGAACTTGGGATTGACGAACGTCCCGGTGCCCAGAGACCCGATTATCCCGCCGATGCAGTGCACGCCGAAGGTATCGAGCGAGTCGTCGTAGCCCAGCCATGCCTTGAGCTTCGTCACCGCGAAGAAGCAAAGCACACCGGCGATGGCGCAGGTCACGAAGGCCCCCACCGGTCCTACATAACCGGCCGCTGGCGTGATTGCCACCAGACCCGCGACGATCCCTGAGCAGATGCCCAGGAGGCTCGGTTTGCCCTTGACTAGCCACTCGGTGAGCGCCCAGGCAACACCGGCAGTGGCGGTGCCGAACAATGTGTTGAAGAACGCAATTCCGGCGCCGCCGTTGGCTTCCAAGGCCGAGCCCGCATTGAAGCCGAACCAGCCCATCCACAGCATGCCGGTGCCGATCGCGGTCATCATGACGCTGTGCGGGGCCATTTGCACCTTGCCGTAGCCCTTACGCCTGCCGAGCATCAGGGCGCATACCAGCGCCGCGATGCCGGAGTTAACGTGCACCACGGTGCCACCGGCGAAGTCGAGCGCACCCTTCTGGAAAATGAAGCCGGCATGGCTGTTGGCTTCCTCCGCCGCCTTCGCGGTCGTATAAGCATCCGGGCCGTCCCAATACCAGACCATATGCGCGACCGGCAGGTACGCGAAGGTAAACCACAAGATCGCAAAGAGGATCATCGCGGAAAACTTGAAGCGCTCCGCGAAGCCGCCGCAGATGAGTGCGACCGTAATCGCCGCAAAGGTCAGTTGGAACATGCAGTACACGAAATCGGGCAGGTACTGTCCTTTGCTGAACGTCGCGGCGACCGCGGTAGCAGGGTCTTCACCGAGCATGAAGACCTTGTCCCACGAGCCCCAGAACGGGCCGCCGGCGGTGAACGCAAGGCTGTAGCCGTAGATTACCCACAGCACGGCGACGACGCAGAAGATGGAGAAGCTTTGCATCGCCGTCGACAGCGCGTTCTTCGTGCGAGCCATTCCTGCGTAGAACAGCGCCAGACCCGGCACGGTCATCAGCAGCACAAACGCCGTCGACGTCATCATCCAGGAAACGTCGCCCTTGTTGCAGTCGAACCCTTTGTCGCCGCATTTCGGCACGGGGGCCGGTGTGGCCTGCGGTGCAGGCGCGGCGTCCTTCTTCTCGTCGGCCTTTGCCGCAGGCGCTGCCGCAGCGGGTTTCGCCTCGGTGGTTGGAGCAGGCTTGTCCTGGGCGATGGTGGCGCCGGCAAAAGCCAGGCACACCGTCACGGCGAGCCACGTAAAGAGTCTTTTCATAGCATTCCCCTTAGAGCGCCGCCGCATCGGTCTCGCCGGTGCGGATGCGGATTACTTTTTCGAGCTCGAACACGAAGATCTTGCCGTCGCCGATCTTGCCGGTGTTCGCCGATTTCTCGATCGCCTCGATCACCTGCTCCAGCATTTCCGACTTGACGGCGGCTTCGATCTTCACCTTGGGCAGGAAATCCACGACATACTCCGCGCCCCGATACAGCTCGGTGTGCCCCTTCTGGCGGCCGAAGCCCTTGACCTCGGTCACGGTGATTCCCTGCACGCCGATGCCCGAGAGCGCTTCGCGCACCTCGTCGAGCTTGAACGGCTTGATGATTGCCGTAACTAGTTTCATGAAATTACTCCCTGATTGTGTTGGCCTCTCGCCGAAGGGCTCAGAACTTGTAAAGGACCTGGACAGCGTAGGTCGTCAAGTTCTTGCTGAAGTTGGTGTCGTTGGTGAACACCTGCTGATTGGCAGAGTCTCTACGGATTTCGCCGCGCACTTCGTAGTTGTCGGCTGCAAGGTACGCCATGGTCAGCGTGTATTCCTTGTATTTCGACCCGGTGGTCGTGCCGCCCGGCATGCCGAAGCGCAGGCCATCCTTGTCGTCGAACGTCTCGGCGCGCAGCGTGCCCTTCAGTTTCGGCATGAACGTGTACGAGGCGTAAAAAGCGAGCCCGCTGTACTTGCCCTTCGCCGGCGTGCCGGTGGCATCGAATATCGCGCGCAGGTACTCCAGGCCGAGCGACAAGGGTTCGATGACGTTGTAGCTGCCGACAAAGTTATAGCTGTCGCGCCTGCCCGTTACCCCGGTGCCGGCCGGCGACGGTTCCTGACCGCCGTAGTACGAGCCGGTGAGTGTTACCGGCTTGATCGGCGTACCCGTTACGCCGAGCTCCACGGTTTTGCCGCGGTTTACGTCCTTCACCTGGTCCCAACCGTTGTTGACGCCGCCGATGAAGCTGACCTTGTCGTTCGGCGCATAGGTGGCGCGTACGCCGGTGTGGGTGAACGGGACCGAACCGAACAGAATCGAGCGCGAGAAATTCGCGTTGCTGGGACTCCAGATCACTTCGGTTCCGTGAAGGGTCGTGAACTTTCCGGCGATGAGGGTAAAGGCCCCGGAAGCGTATTGTGCGAAGGCCTGCGTGACGTCGAACTGCGACTCCGAGGTGGTATCGGAAGAATGGATAAACCGCGCGTCCCTTCCCGCGGTGATATTGACCAGGCCGCCGAAGCCCTCTTTCGGCTGCTTGGCGACCTGCAGGCCGACCTGATGGAGCACGAACGAGTTGTTCTGCCCGTCGAACACCCGGGGCGAGAACCCGCCCTCGATGTCCCGGTCGGCGTGCGAGTAGGCCGTATCGACATAGCCGCTCAGGCTGATGCCGGAGGCGTCCAGTACTTTGTCG
>WNFM01347642.1_pt1 | contig 42760 bp, 37 predicted proteins | sample 5400271 | NCBI WGS metagenome assembly WNFM01 (sample SAMN13153352, study PRJNA577476) | soil metagenome | isolation source: 60 cm saprolite on Douglas fir-dominated hillslope | place: USA:California | collected 2013-09-17
CACCTTGCACATCTTCTCCGCCATCACCTCGCCGAGGCTGCCGCCGAAGACGGTGAAGTCCTGGGAGAAGACGAAGACGGTGCGGCCGTCGATCGTGCCGTGGCCGGTGACGACGGCGTCGCCCCAGGGCCGTTTCTTCTGCATCTCGAAGTCGTAGGTGCGGTGGCGGACGAAGGTGTCCAGCTCCTCGAAGGAACCGGGGTCGAGCAGCTTCTCGATCCGCTCGCGGGCAGTCAGCTTGCCCTTCGCGTGCTGCTTCTCGACCGCCTCTTCGGAGGCCGAGTGGATCGCCTGCTCACGCAGCTCGCGCAGGTAGGCGAGCTTCTCGTCATGGGTGACGGGGTTTCTCTCGCGCATTAGAAAATTTCGCGCTTCGCTCGCTGCGCGAGGAACCAGATATGGACGCTTGCTCGCTCCGCGCTCATCGGCGCGATTCTATGGAGCCGGCTCAGGCGTTGCCGAACGGCTGCCTGCTTGGAGTCGCGAGATCGTCCAGGAAGCGCTCCAGGTCGGCCTCGCTGAGGCCCGAACCCTCCGCCGCACGAATCTCGACGCGGGTCCCGAAGCCCTTCTCGGCCATCGTCACCTCGAGCCCCTCGACGGTCGCGACAAGCTCCGCCAGCTCCGGCTCCGACTTCATCAGCGTCCGCGAAACCTCGATCATGGGAGCCGCTTCAACCACGGCCCGGCCGTTCCTGCCCCGGTTCGAACGTTGGACGAGACCGTTCAGGCGCTAGAAGAACGCTCCGCCGCGGTATTCGCCGAAGACGTCGCGCATTGCGCCGCAGACCTCGCCGATCGAGGCGTTGGCGGCGAGGGCGGCGCGGATCGGGTGCAGGAGGTTGCCCTCGCCGCGGGCGACGTCGCGCAGGGCGTCCAGCCTGGCCGTGACGTCGGCCTGGTCGCGGGCCTCCTTGAAGGCCTTGAGCCGGGCCAGCTGGCGCTGCTCGGACTCGGGGTCGACCTTGAGGATGTCGACGTCGTCGACCTCGTCGGTGACGAATTTGTTCACGCCCACGATCACGTCCTGGCCGCTCTTGTAGCGCTCGTGGTAGCTGAGCGCGGACTCCTCGATCTCGCGCTGCATGAACTCCAGCGCCTCGACCGAGCCGCCCAGCTCGCCGACCTTGTCCATCAGCTCCCAGGAGCGCAGCTCGATCTCGTCGGTCAGCGACTCGACGAAGTAGGAGCCGGCGAAGGGGTCGACCGTGTCGGCGACTCCGGACTCGTAGGCGAGCACCTGCTGGGTGCGCAATGCGATCCGCGCCGAGCGCTCGGTCGGCAGCGCCAGCGCCTCGTCGAAGCCGTTGGTGTGCAGCGACTGGGTGCCGCCGCTGACCGCGGCGAAGCCCTGCAGGGCGACGCGGATGATGTTGACCTCCGGCTGCTGGGCCTGCAGGGTGACGCCGCCGGTCTGGGTGTGGAAGCGGATCTTCATCGAGTTGGGGTCCTTGGCGCCGAACCGCTCCTCGACGATCTTGGCCCACATCCGCCGCACCGCGCGGAACTTGGCGATCTCCTGGAAGACGTTGTTGTGGCACCCCGGGCCAGCGCCGCCTCGACGTAGGCGATCGCGTTGGAGAGGGTGAACGCCACCTCCTGCACCGCCGAGCAGCCCTTCTCGCGGATGTGGTAGCCGGAGATCGAGATCGTGTTCCATTTCGGCACGTGCTCCTGGCAGTACTCGAAGATGTCGGTGGTCAGCCGCATCGTCGGCGCCGGCGGGTAGATGTAGTTGCCCCGCGCCATGTACTCCTTCAGCACGTCGTTCTGGACGGTGCCGCGAAGCTTCTCCGAAGGGACGCCCTGCTCCTCGCCGACCAGCTCGTAGAGCAACAGCAGGATCGCCGCCGGGGCGTTGATCGTCATCGAGGTGGAGACGCTGTCGAGCGGGATCTCCTCGAAGCAGATCCGCATGTCCTCGATCGTGTCGATCGGCACCCCGGTGCGGCCGACCTCGCCCTGGCAGAGCGGGTCGTCGGAGTCGCGACCGAGCTGGGTCGGCAGGTCGAAGGCCATCGAGAGCCCGGTCGAGCCGTGCTCGATCAGGTAGCGGTAGCGCTCGTTGGTGTCCTCGGGCGAGGCGAAGCCGGCGTACTGGCGCATCGTCCAGAGCCGGTCGCGGTACATCCGCTCGTGGATGCCGCGGGTGAAGGGCGGCGCGCCGGGCTCGCCGAGCCGCTCCTCCAGGCCGGGGGCGACGTCGTCCTCGCTGTAGAGGGGCTCGATTTCGATCCCCGAGTCGGTGAAGATCCGCTCGTCGTCGGGCCCGACCGCGGGGGCGATCGTGCGGTGGGCCTCCTCGGCCGCCGGTTTGCCGGTGCTGCTCGCCATCTGCCAGGAGGATATTGCGGGGCGGGTTCAGGCGCCGGCGAGCCGCCGCCGCCACCAGCCGAGCAGATCGGCGAGGCTCTGGGAGAGCGGGATCGCGGGTTCGAAGCCCGTCGCCTCTCGCAGCCGGCTCGGGTCGCCGACGAGCAAGGTCGGATCGACCGGGCGGGCCAGGCCGGGATCACGGCGCGCGTTTACCTGCAGCCGGGTCTGGCGTGCCAGCTCCGCGACCAGCTCCGCGATCGTCGTCTTCCTTCGCGAGCAGAGGTTGAAGGTGCCCCAGCATTCCCGCCGCGATAGCTCCACGATCCCCCGGGCCGCGTCGCGGACGTCGGTGAAGTCACGCGCAGCGCCAGGGTTTCCCAGTTTCAGCTCGACCGCCGAGTCGCCCGCCCACTCGGCCTCCGCGATCCTCCGGGCGAATCCGGAAGCCGAATGGAACGGCGGCTGGCCCGGCCCGATCAGGTTGAAGGCGCGGACGATCGCGATCCTCATCTCCAGCTCGCGCACGTACCGCGCGCAGGCGACCTCCATCTCCGCCTTGCTGACACCGTAGGGACTGACCGGCGCCAACCTGTCTCGCTCGGTCAGCGGCTTCTGCTCCGCTCCGGGCTCTGCGTAGACCGCCGCCGAGGAGATACAGACGAGGTGGGCGCCCGGCGCCCGGTCGGAGATCGCTTTCAACAGGTTGAGGACGCCGCGGGCGTTGACGGCAAGGGCCTCGTCGGGGCGCTCCCAGCTCGCCGCGACCGAGGGCGATCCGGCCGCGTTGACGACCAGATCGGGTTGCGCCACCTCGACACATGCCTCGACCGAGGCGAGGTCGAGCAGATCACAGGGGAGAGCGTCGCTCGTCCCCTCGCGCGAAGCGGCGAGGACGCGAAGCCCGGCCTCCCGGGCCATGTCCAGCAGGTGGCTACCGGCGAAGCCGCGGGCGCCAATCAGGAGCAGGGTCTTCGACACCGGGGACAAACTCCCAGAAACCGCTCCGCGACGAGCGCTCGGGCGCCGGCGCGGTGACGCTAGTCGGAGGCGCCGACGAGGCGCTCGACGCCGGTCTCCTCGATCGTCCGGCGCAGGCCGTCGTTGAGCTCGACCGCCGGCTGCCAGCCGAGCAGATCGCTGGCGCGGCCGATGTCGGGCTTGCGCTGCTGCGGGTCGTCGACCGGCAGCGCCTCGTAGACGATCTCCGAGCGCGACTCGGTCACCTCGATCACGGCCTTGGCCAGCTCCAGCAGCGTGAACTCGTTCGGATTGCCGACGTTGACCGGCACGTGCACGTCGGACTCGGCGAGGGAGACGATTCCCCCGATCAGGTCGTCGACGTAACAGAAGCTGCGCGTCTGGCTGCCGTCCCCGAAGACGGTCAGCGGCCGGTCCTGCAGCGCCTGGCGCAGGAAGGTCGGGATCGCGCGGCCGTCGTGCGGGCGCATGCGCGGGCCGTAGGTGTTGAAGATGCGGACGATCGCGGTGTCGACGCCCTGCTGGCGGTGGTAGGCCATGGTCAGCGCCTCGGCGTAGCGCTTCGCCTCGTCGTAGACGCCGCGCGGGCCGATCGGGTTGACGTGGCCCCAGTAGTCCTCTTTCTGCGGGTGGACCTGGGGGTCGCCGTAGACCTCGCTGGTCGAGGCGATGAGGAAGCGGGCGCGCTTGAACTTGGCGACCCCGAGCATGTGATGGGTGCCGTGGGAGCCGACCTTGAGCGTGTGCAGCGGCAGGCGCAGGTAGTCGATCGGGCTCGCCGGCGAGGCGAGGTGGTAGACGAAGTCGACCTTCTCGGGGATGTCGACGTGCGAGGTGATGTCGACGTTGCGGAACTCGAACGCATCGTCACGGATGTGGGCGATGTTCTCCAGCGACCCGGTCTCGAGGTTGTCGAGGCAGATCACCCGGTGCCCCTGGCCAAGCAGGTGCTCGCAGAGGTGGGACCCGAGGAAGCCGGCGCCGCCGGTGACTACGCAGGTGCTCATCGGGACCGATGCTATCGGGGGCGACGCCGGAGGGGCGCCTGGGGTCGTTGCTGCAATTTCCGCGAATCCCGACTGGAAAATCGTCCAGAAGGGGGAAGAGGACCGGTTCAGGCGGGACTTGGGCTGCCATGTTCGGTGCGGAGAATTGAAGCGGCCGGGGGGAACCGAGTGGTGAGTCGGATCAGCGGGGGGGAGGGGAGCGCGGCGCAGCCGCGCGGCGCCGCGGGGCCCCGCAAGCGCGCCGCCCTCGAGACCTATGCTCGCCACGAGGACGCCCTGCGCCGCACGGCCCGGCGCTACTCGCTCTGCGTGGACGACGCCGACGACGCTCTCCAGCGCGCGCTCGAGATCCTCCTCACCAAGGCGCCGACGGACGACCCGCGGGAACTGATCCGCTGGACCCAGACCGTGGTCAAGCACGAGGCGCTGGCGGTGCGGCGCGACCGCGAGCGGATCCTCAGCGGACCCGCCGCGATAGCGGCGGAGGACGGGCGCGAGGACTGGGTGGCGCTGATACCGACCGACGCCGACGGGCCGCCGGAGCGGGCGGAGCGTCACGAAGCGATCGCCCGCAGCCGCGAGGCGCTGCAGGCCCTGAAGCCGCAGGAGCTGCGAGCGCTCAGCCTCCTGGCGGAGGGCTACTCCTACGCGGAGATCGGCGCGATCACCGGCTTCAGCCAGACCAAGGTCAACCGCTGCCTCGCCGAGGGCCGGGAGCGGTTCCGCCGCCTCCTCTCACGCGGCGAGGACGGCAGTCGCTGCGAGGAGATGAGGCCAGTGCTCTCGGCCTTCTGCGACGGCGAGTCAGGGACCGAGGAGGCGGCCGCGCTGCGGGAGCACCTCCGTGCCTGCGCCAGCTGCCGCGCAACCCTGCGTGCCTACCGGGCCGCGCCGCGCGCGGCGGCGGCCCTGGCGCCGGCGCTCCCGGTCACCCGCTCCCTGCTCGATCGCGCCCACGACGCGCTCGCCGAGTTGGCGGCTCGTTTCGGCGGCGGCCCCAGCACGGACTCGGCGCTCTCGCAGGTGGCCGCCACCGGCGGCGCTCGCGGGGCCGGCATGGCCGCCCTGGCCAAGGTGGTGGCGATCTGCGCCGGCACCGCCGGCGGGGCGGCGGCCTGTGTGGCGGCGGGCATGGTCCCGGCGCCGCTCGAGATCGGCCACAGCCAGGCGAAGGCGCCGGTCCTGGAGCGCAAGATCGGCCCAGTCGTCACGGCCGAGTGGAGCCATGACAGCGGGGTGGAATACGAACCGGCGCCCCAACCCACCCCAGCGGAGCCGGCACCCACCCCAATCCACCACGATCCGGAACCGGTGGCCCAGCCGGCCTCGAGCTCAGCGCCCGCGTCGGCGAGCGGCGCCGTCGAATACGCGCCGGAACCGGCTCCGGTCGTCGAGGCGGCGAGCGGAGGCGGCTCGACGGGATCCGCCAGCGGCAGCCCCGCGGGTGAGTTCGGCCCGTGAAGCGCGTCCTCGACACCTTCCTCGCGGCGCTGGCGATCGTCACCGCGTCGCTCCTCGTCGCCGACGTCGCCGCCGCCGACCCGGCCGCGCAGCTGCGCCCGATCGACCTGCGCGTCTTCGGTGGCGAAGACGCCTGGCACCCCGACAACGACTTCCGGCTCGACTGGGACCGCCCTCCTGTGGCAGAACAGGGCTTCCCGGTCAGCGCCGTCGACTATCGCGTCCGCGACGCGGCCGGGATCGCGGTGGTCCCCGAGACCCGGCTGCCCTGGGACACGACCCAGCTGGAGCACATCCGCGTTCCCCGGCCGGGCGCCTACACCGCCGACGTCTGGCTCGAGGGGCCGGGTGGCGAGCGCGGGCCGGAGGCGAGCGCGACGCTGCGGTTCGACGACGTCAGGCCGGGCCCGACCCGGCCGCTCGCCCCGGTCGGATGGATCGCCGGGAACGCAGCGGCGACCTTGAGGATCGAGCACCCGGTCGCGCCCCAGCCGATCTCGGGCATTCGCGGCTACGCGCTGTCGGTCGACCGCGGCGCGGGAAGCGCGCCCTGCACGGGCCAAGACCGATGCAGCCAGGCCGAGACCGACCTGCGCGGCGGCGTCGACGGCGACACGATCTCACTCGGGGTGCTGCCGGAGGGGATCAACGTCGTCCGCGCCGTGGCCGTCTCGGGATCGGGAATGAGGTCGGGGGAGGCCAGGAGCGCGATCGTGCGCGTGGACGCGACCCGCCCCGAGGTGGCGTTGGGAGGAGCGCCGCGCGGTTGGGCGAACGGCCCGGTGCGGCTGACCGCGGCGGCGACGGATGCCCTGTCGGGAATGGCTTCGAGCGGCCCCACCGGCCCCTACACCGCGATCTCGGTCGACGGCGGCGTGCCGAGGGTCGACCCCGGCGACTCGGCCGCGGCGACGGTGACCGGTGAGGGACTGCACAGCGTCGCCTTCTACGCCCGCGACGCCGCCGGGAACGTCGACGACGAATCGCCACCCACAGCCGCCGTCCGCATCGACGAAGGTCCGCCCGTGGTTGCCTTTGCCAGGTTCCAAGACCCCTCCGAACCGGAGCGGATCGAGGCCACCGTCACCGACCTCCTCTCCGGCCCAGACCCCGCGCGGGGATCGATCGCGGTGCGGCTCGCGGGCTCGCGCCAGCGCTTCGAGCCTCTGCCGACGGCGGTGTCGGCCGGCCGGCTCGTCGCGCGCTGGGACTCCGATGCCTTCCCGCCCGGCACCTACGAGTTCAGGGCCACTGGCTACGACGCGGCGGGCAACGCCGCCGCTTCGGATCGCCGCGGGAACGGCACCAGGATGGTGCTGGCGAATCCGCTGAAGACGCCGGCCGAGCTCCAGGCCGGATTCGGAGGCAAGCAACTGGTCTGGCGGCGCTGCGCGCGTGAGGCGGGGCGGCGGCGCTGCCGGCGCGAGGCGATCGAATCGTTCGAGCAGCGGCCCATGACCAGGGCCGTCCCCTACGGCCACGGCATCTCATACGGCGGGCGATTGACCTCGATGTCGGGATCTCCGCTCGGCGGGCTGCCGGTCCAGGTGGTCGAGACCTTCGACGCGGGCGCCGCCTCGTCCCAGCGCACGACCACCGTCCAGACCGCGGCCGACGGGACCTTTGGTGCCCGCCTGCCGCCAGGTCCCAGTCGCCGGGTCGAAGCCCTGTTCGCCGGCAACCGGGCCCTCACCCGTGCCGGCGGTGGCGAGGTGCAGCTCGGAGTGCTGGCGGGGGTGCGGCTGCAGGCCTCCGCCGCCTCGGCGCGAGTGGGCGGGGCGCCGGTGGTCTTCAGCGGCCGCGTGGGGGACCTGGACGCGCCGATCCCCTCCACCGGCAGGCCGGTCGGACTCCAGTTCCGGCTGCCGGGCAGCGACTGGGCCGAGTTCCGAACCGTGCGGACCGACGCCCATGGCCGCTTCCGCTACGCCTACGCGTTCAGCGACGACGACAGCCGCGGCGTCCGCTTCCAGTTCCGCGCCTACGCCCCGGCGCAGGACGACTGGCCCTACGAACCGGCGGGCTCGAGGCCGGTTGTGGTGACGGGCCGCTGACTATGCGTTGCTCCTAGGAGCGTCCAGAACCAAGCGGGGCGACGACGAAAAAGACCCCGCATGGTGGTTCCATGCGGGGTCTTTTGAGGTGGCGTATCCGCGCCGTGTTCTGGACGCTCTTAGCGCAGCGCGGAGAACTGGTCGGTTACCTGGTCGACCAGGTCCTGGGCGCGCGAGGTCTGCTCGTCGATCGCGCGGCGGACGCGCTGCTCGACCTCGTCGCGGTTGCGCTTCAGCGTGGTCTCGACCGTGCGCTGACGCTTGCGAGCCTCGCGCTCGACCCGGTTGCGGGTCTTACGGGCCTCGGTGGTCGCCTTGCGGCGGGCCGTCGAGCCACGGCGCTCGGTCCGCTTCAGCGTTTTGCGCACCTGCGCGCGGTATGACTTGAGCTGTTTCTCGGCACTGGCGCGGCCGGTCCACGGCTCGACCAGGTCGGAGATGCGGTCGCTGACACTGAGGACGACGCCGACTGGGAGGTCGACGGCGGTCTCGGCGACGACCTGGACCTGGTTCTTCTCCGCGGCGACGGTCTTGGTGGCGGCGCGCTTGCCTGCGCTTGCGGTCGCGCTGGCGGACTTCTTCGCTTCGGTGGTGGCTCGTTTGGCTTGGGTTTTCGCTTTTCCGTTTTTGCTCTGCGTTGCCATGAAGTGGGATCCCTTCGATCTCGTTTTGCCTGCCTCGGGCGTTCGCGAGTCTAGCGAACATATGTTCTTTACGAACACACGTTCTTAAACCGGCTTTGCCCAGCGGTTACGCGACTTCGGCTACCCGCTGGGCGGCGCGCGCAGTCTCCAAGGCGGCGCTCCCGCGGGCCGCGGCGATCGGATAGCGGGCATCGAGGTCCAGCGCCGCTTCCTCCGGGGCACGGTCGCCGAAAGCGACCGCGCCCCCCGCCTCGCGGGCGATCAGCTGCGCCGCGGCGGCATCGACCGAGCGGCAGGGCCGCAGGCTGAGCATCGCGTCGAAGCGGCCGGCCCCTACGTAGGCGGCGGTGATCGCGATCGAGCCGACCACGCGCAGGCGGTAGGCCTTTCCCGCCAGCGCCGCCACGGCCGGCAGCGACCGCCCCGGCTCGGCCGACTCCAGCCCCACGATCTCCAGCTTCTCGGCCTCGGCGGAGACCCGAACGGGGCGGCCGTCGAGCGCCGCCCCCTCCCCGCGGCGGGCGACGAACTCCTCGCCGGCGCCGAAGTCGTGGACGAAGCCGAACTCGACGTCGGCCATCGATGAGCCGGAGGCGAGGGCAATGCTGAGGCTGTGCGAGGGGATCGTGCGGCGGGCGTTGAGCGAACCGTCGATCGGGTCGATCACCACCCGCGCCTCCCCGCTGGAGCCGAAGGAGACCTCGCCGCGCTCCTCGGACACGGCTACGAACGAGGCCCCCTGCGCCGCCAGCGCCTCGAGCTCGGCGAAGACGGCGTCCTCGCAGCGGCGGTCGATCGCCAGGGTGCGGTCGCCGCCCTCGCCGACGCCCTCGTAGACGGTGCGCGCCTCGCTGCTCGCCGTACCCGCGAAGATCGCCCGCTGCGCCGTCACGACGCGGCGGCAGATTCCCAGCCAGTCTGCGGAGAAAACGTCCATCGGCCGGATGCTATGGCGCGCTAGCGTTGGGCGATGCGCGACGAGCGGCCGGCGGCGGTAGAGGCGGATGTACGGGAGCGCGCCATCGTCCATGGCGAGGGCCCGCTGCTGGTGCTGGGCGCAGCCGGAACCGGCAAGACCGAGCTTCTGGCGCGGCGGCTGGCCCGGTTCGCGGCAAGTGGGACCGGCCCCGAGCAGGTTCTCCTCATCGGGTCCACCCGGGCCACGGCGCGGCGCCTGCGCGAACGGGCCGAGGCGCTGTTGGAGGGATCCTTCGAGGAGCTCTGGATCGGCAACTGGGACACGATCGGCGAGCGGCTTCTGCGCGAGCACGCGGAGGCCGCCGGCCTGGACCCCTTCTTCGACGTCCTCGGGCCCGCCGAGCGCCTGGCGATGCTCCTCGACCGCGTCGACCAGCTGCCGCTGCGCCGCCACGAGATCCGCGGCAACCCCGCCGGCCTCCTGGCCCGCCTGCTGACCCGGATCGACGAGCTCAAGGCGGAAGCCGTCGGCCCCACCACACTCGAGTCCCGCGCCCGCGAGCGGGAGGAGACGGCGTCCGACGATGCTGAGCGAGAGGCAGCACGGCGCGATCTCGAGTTCGCGGAGCTATTCACAGCCCACGACCGCATCCTCGCCGACGCCGGCAGCCTCGACCGCGGCGACGTCTTCCTCGCCCTCAACTTCCTCCTGATCGAGCGTTCGGACATTCGCCGCGAACTTGCCGACCGCTTCGAATACCTGATGGTCGACGAGCTCGAGGAGACGACCCAAGCCCAACGAGCGATCTTGAAAGCCCTTGCGAGCGACAACTCGAACCACCTCTATGCCTTGGAGGAAGCGGATGTAGACGCTCCTCCCGCGGGTGGCCCGGGTGGGGGGCCGAGAACGGACAAACCTGCCCGCCCGCAGGCCCCCCACCCGGGACAGGCCCCGCGGCCGAGCGCCTGGTTCCGAGACCTTCACCCCGAGGGAGACGTGGTCGCACTCGAGCACCGCTTCCGCGAGCCCACCATCCGCTTCTGGAAGTGCGCCAACGAGCGCGCGCAGTCCCAGGCCGTGGCGCGCGAGGTCGAGCACCTGCTCGCCGGCGGCGGCGATCCGGAGAAGATCTGCGTCCTGGTCGCCGAGCCGGTCCGCCAGGGCGGGGCGGTCGCGGCGGCGATGGAGGAGCGCGGCATCCCCTTCCACCTCTCCGGGCCCGCCGCCCTCTTCCAGCGGCCCGAGGTGCGCGACGCGATCGCCTGGCTGCGGGCGCTCGCCGACCCCGACGACTCGCCGGCGGCGGCGCGGGCGCTGACCCGGCCGCCGATCGAGCTGCGCCCGGGCGACCTGGCGCGGCTGACGACGATCGCGCGGCGGCGCAAGCAGGACATGGTCGCGGCCTGCGAGGCCGCCCTCGACAGCCCCCAGTTCCAGCCCGAGGCGCGGGAGCGGATCCAGTCCTTCCTCAAGCTCTACAACGCCGCCTCGGCGGCGATGGAGGAGCGCCGCGCCGACGTCTTCGTGCGCCGGCTGATCGAGCGGGTGGGGCTGCGGCGCCAGCGCCTCTTCGCCGCTCAGCCGGAGGTGGCCGAGCGCCTGCTCGGCCTCTCGCGGCTGGCCGAGCTGGCCACGGCCTGGGCCCGGCGCGAGCCGCACGGCTCGACTCGTGGCTTCGTCGCCTACCTCAGCGCCGTCGCCGAGGCCGGTGTCGAGCCGGCGGGCGGGGAGGAGCCGCTCTCCCCCGCCTCCGTGCAGGGAATGGCGATGGACGCCGTCAAGGGAATCGGCTTCGACCATGTCTTCGTGCTCGGGCTCGAGGGCGAGGCAGACTGGGCGCGGATCGGCTGGCCGGCGCGCACCGGCCTCGTCCTCTCCCGGCTCGAGCGCGGCGAGGAGGGGGAGGCGCGGCCGTCCCACTTCTACCAGGACGCCCTGGCCGCCGCGGGCGGCGACGAGGAGGAGCACGGCGAGGAGCTGTTCGGCCCCGCCGAGGGCCTGCACGCCACCTACCGCACCCTGCGCGAGCAGGTGCTGGAGGCCTCGTGGCGAGCTGGGCGGGAGCTGTCGGAGCCACGCCTCGACACGGCGATCGACGTCAACCGGGCGATCGCCCGCTACCTGGAGCTGCTGAAACTGGCGGCGCTGGCGCAGCGGCCCGGCGACGAGCCGACAGCGGAGGCGATCGAGGCGGTCAACGGCCTCCTGCGCCAGGTCGCCACCCCCGAGCAGCAGGCCGAGCTGGACGCCTCCTCGCTCGACTCCTACCTGCTCGATTCCGAGCACGAGCGCGGCCGGCGGCGGGAGCTGATCGCCGCCCGCGAGGAGCCCTCGCTGGCGGCATTCCTGCCGCGCCGCGGCGACGGCCGGCTCAGCCTCTCCGCCTCCGATCTCAGCCTCTACCTGACCTGCCCGCTGAAGTACAAGTTCGCGCGAGTCTTCGGGATCCCGCAGGAGCCGACGATCAACCAGCGCTTCGGCATCCTCATCCACAACGTCCTCGAGCGCTTCCACAAAGAGCCGCCGGAGAGCGACGAGGACGGCCTGCGCCAGCTGACCGGCCTGTTCGAGACCGGCTGGCGCCGCACCGGGTTCGGCTCCACCGACGACGAGCTGCAGTTTCGCGACCGCGCCCGCGAGGCACTGCGGCTCTACTGGGAGCGGGAGCGGGTCGCCGAGGGCGAGCCGGTCTGGCTCGAGCGGAAGTTCGACTTCAAGGTCGGCGAGCACCACGTCCGCGGCCGGGTCGACCGGGTCGACCGTCTGCCCGACGGCGATTACGAGCTGATCGACTACAAGACCGGCGAGCGCAAGACCGAAGCCGACCTCGAGAGCGACCTGCAGCTGGCGCTCTACCGCCTCGCCGCCCGCGAGGCCTGGGACGTCGAGGCGAGCACCGGCAGCTACTACTACGTGCTCGACGCCGACAAGGTGGCGGCGCCGACCAGGCCCGACGACGCCGAGCGGGTCGAGCGAACGGTGCTCCAGGTCGGAGAGGGCATCCTCAGCCAGGACTTCGAGCCCCGCCCCTCCCCAGCCGTCTGCAGCTGGTGCGACTATCGCCTGATCTGCCCCGCAGCCGAGTCGTGACGGCGCGAAAACCAAGCAGCTCGGCGGACGCAGGGAAGCGAGGTGAGGGGAGCGCACTCCGGTGCGTGACCTGATCCGAGCGACCGAGGACTCCGAGATGCGCCGGTTTGCAGCGCCGTCAGCCTTGATCGCCGCGCTGGCGCAGGAAGCGCTGGAACTCGCGAGCGATCGAGTCGGCGGAGGGGAGCTCGTCGCCCTCGGCGGCCAGCAGGTCGACCTGTTCGGCCTCGATCCGCGAGACCAGCTCCTCGATCTCGGGGTTGGCGGCGACGGCGCGGCCGATCTGCTCTTCGTAGTCGGTCGTTTCCTCCTCCAGCTCGGATGCCTCGACCGCGATCCCGGTCAATCCCTCGAGCCGGCGCAGCAGCGCCAGCGCCGCCTTCGGGTTGGGGACGGCGGCGACGTAATGGGGCACCGCCGCCCAGAGCGAGGCGGAGTTGATCCCGGCCTGGCGGCAGAGGTCGTGGACGATGCCGACGATCCCGGTCGGGCCCTCGTAGCTGGAGCGCTCGAGTTCGAGCTCCTCGACCATCTCCTGGTCGGAGGCGAGGCCGGTGATCGGCACGGGCAGGGTGTGGGAGACCTCGGCGATGAGTGCCCCGAGGGTGATCACCAGCTCGACCCCGAGCGCGTTGGCGGCGGTCGCGATCGTCTCCGAGAAGGTGCGCCAGCGAAGGTTCGGCTCGGTGCCGTCGAGCAGGACGAGGTCGCGGTCGGCGGTCGGGACCCGGACCGCGATCAGGTTGTTCTCCGGCCAGTCGATCCTCCGCGTCTGGCCTTCGTCCATGCTGATCGTCGGCCGCGTCGACTGGAAGTCGAAATAGTCCTCCGGGTCGACCTTGGCGATCAGCTCCGAGTCGAGCGAGGAGGCGACGGCATTGAGGGCCGTCGACGCAGCCGCGGCGGCGTCGTTCCAGCCGCGAAAGGCGCAGACCAGCACGGGAGAGCGCAGGTGCGGCAGGTCGCCTTCCCAGGTGAGCGAATCCACTCTCTGAGCGTAGACGATGCCCGCAACCGCACTGCCCGGTCTGGCCTTCTACGGTACCCGGGCGTCAGGGCGACGAGCGGGCTCGGCGGACCAGCTGGGCGGCCATGAAGAGGGCGAGCGCCGCGAAGGAAAGCTGCAGGACACGCTCGGAGACGTGGTTGGCGATGCCGACGCCGATCAGGACCCCGAGCGGGGAGAGGACGCCGATGATCAGGGCCTCGCGGACGCGAACATTGCCGTAGGCATTCTGGCGGTAGGCGCCGACCAGGGCGACGACGACGATCATCAGCAGCGAGGTCGACTCGCCCTCGACCTGGCTGAGGCCGAGGAAGATCGTCAGCGCCGGGACGAAAAGGACGCCGCCGCCGACGCCGACCAGGCCCCCGGCGAGGCCGCCGGCGACGGCGATCAGGGCTGCCAGGACCTCGTTCACGACACACCTTCGCTGCGCGGGACCCGCAAGGAATCAGACTGCGATGCGGATCTCGCTCCGCTCATTGGAGGATCAGCTCGATCGCGATCGCGACAAGCAGCGCCGCGAAGAGGTAGGAGACGGCACGCTGGGGGATCCGCTGCTGGACCGCGGTCCCGATCACGACGCCGACGACCGCGGGAATCGCCAGCAGCAGGCCGGTGGCGACGTGGACGTTGCCGTAGATGCCGCCCTGTGCGATCGCCCCGAGCAGGCCGATGAGGACGATGGCGGCGAGGCTGGTGCCGGTGGCGAGTCGCTCGCCGTAGCCGAACCAGAAGATCAGCAGCGGCACGATCACGGTGCCGCCGCCAACCCCGAAGAGGCCGCTGAAGGCGCCGGCGAGAGTGCCGATCGCCGCCAGCTTCAGCGTCTTGTTCGAGGGCATTGACCGGAGGGGGGCGGCATGCGGCGATACTAGATGCCGTGCCTCGCGAATTCGAGACGGGGGAAGGCGCTTGGGGCGCGCTGCTGGAGCCGTTGCGCGCCGAACCCTCCCGGGCGGCGATCCTCACCGACGTCGACGGCACCCTGGCGCCGATCGTCGAGCGGGCCGAGGAAGCCGCCGTCCCGGCGGCGGCGCGGGAGGCGCTGGCGGCGCTGAGCGAGCGCTTTGGCCTGGTCGGCTGCGTCTCCGGGCGCCGGGCCGAGGAGGCGCGGCGGCTGGTCGGACTGGACGGGATCGCGTACGCCGGCAACCACGGCCTCGAGCTGCTGCTGCCGGGCGACGAGGCTCCGCGGCCCGATCCGTCGCTGGCCGGACGCGAGACCGATGCCGCCGACTTCATGGCAGGCATCGATCCGGAGGCCCTGCTGGCGGCGGACCTGAGGCTGGAGGACAAGGGGCCGATCCAGGCGCTGCACTGGCGCGGCGCCGCGGACGAGGCGGCGGCGGAGGCGCGTGCGCACGAACTTGCCAGCGAGGCGGGACGCGCCGGCCTCGAACCGCGCTGGGGACGCAAGGTGCTGGAGCTGCGTCCGGTCGGCGGCGGCGGCAAGGACGCCGCCGTCGCCTCGCTGCTCGCCGGCGAGCAGCTCGATCGCGCCGTCTATGCCGGCGACGATCGCACCGACCTCGACGCCTTCGCCCGCCTTCGCGAGCTGCACGCGGACGGCGAGCTGAAGACGGCGGTCTGCGTCGGCATCGTCTCACCGGAGGCACCGGCGGAGTTGACGGAGGAGTCCGACCTGACAGTCGAGGGACCGGGTGGCTGGCTGCGAATTCTCGAATGGCTGGCGGAGTAGCCCTTGCCCTACACCGACCTGCTCCGAGTCACCGTCTTCATCACCGGCGCCGAGGCAACCGCGCTGGGGGCGATCACGGCGATCGGCGCCAACCGCGAAGGCGACACGACCACGATCCTCGTCGCCGCGGCCTGGTGGCTGGCCTCGCTGGCGATCGGCATCTACCTGGGCCGCCCCGCCCGCGCCGCCGGCGACGTCCGCGACGCCCTCGCCCGCGCCCGCACCGCGACCTCCCTGCCGTCGGAGACCCCCGCCCGCATCGCCGCCGGCCGGCTCTGGCCGATCGCGCTGACCGCGATCGTCGCCGGCGTCCTCGGCCTCTTCTTCCCCGGCGTCGCCGTGATCGGCGCCGGTTACGCGCTGATCGTCTCCCTCGCCTGGCACACCCGCGAGGCCGCCGTCCTCGGCATCGAGCACCGCGACGGCGTCAAGTTCTACGTCGTCCCCAACTCGGCTCTGCGCCCGGTCGAGCTGGTGCGGACGCCTGGGCTGCGCAGCATTCCGCGGAACATGGCGCACTAAGCGCGGAGACTTACCGGTCCCATAGGCCCGTTAAGTGTCAGTGCGAGAGCAGCCGCTTGAAGTCGCGCCAGCCGCGGGTGTTGGCGACGTCGGCGGCGGTGAGCCAGGCGCGGCGGGCGGTGGCGACCGCGTAGGCCATGTTGCCGAGCGTGTCGACGCCGTGGGCGTCGGTGTTGAGGACGATCATGACGCCGGCGTCGACGGCGAGGCGGGCGTGGCGGTCGGAGAGGTCGCGGCGATTGGGGTTGCCGTTGATCTCCAGCATCGTGCCGGTCCGCGCCGCCGCCTCCGCCACCGTCTCGACGTCGATCCCGTATGGCTCGCGGCGGCCGATCAGGCGCCCGGTCAGGTGGCCGATACAGTTGACCTGCGGGTTCTCGATCACCGCCACGACCCGCTCGGTCATCTCCCTCTCGGAGATCGAGAAGGACGTGTGGACGCTCGCCACCACCCAGTCGAGCGCCTCGACCAGGTCGTCGGGATAGTCGAGCGAGCCGTCGAGGCCGATGTTGACCTCCGAGCCGGCGAGGAGGCGGAAGCCCCGCTTGCCCTTGTTCCACTCGCGGATCTCCTCGATCCGCTCCCACAGCCGCTCGGCGGTGACGTGGTCGCCGAAGCCGTGGCTGGCCGAGTGGTCGGTGATCGCCATGTAGGCGTAGCCGCGGCCGCGGCCGGCCTCGGCCATCTCCTCGAGCGTGTTGCGGCCGTCGGAGAGGATGGTGTGGGAATGGAGGTCGCCGCGGACGTCCTCGAGGGAGATCAGGCCCGGCAGCTTCCCTTCCCGCGCCGCCTTCAGCTCGCCGCGGCCCTCGCGCAGCTCCGGCTCGATGTAGGCGTAGCCGAGGCGCTCGTAGACCCCCTCCTCGGCTTCGCACTGCTCGACCTTGCCGCTCTCGACCTCGGTGATGCCGTGCTCGGAGACGGAGAGGCCCCGGCCCACGGCCTCTTCGCGCAGCTGCACGTTGTGGGCCTGGGAGCCGGTGAAGTGCTGGAGCAGGTTGCCGAAGGCCGCCGGCGGGACGATCCGCAGGTCGACCGAGACGCCGTTGTGGGTCTGTGCCCGCACGCCGTTGGGGCCCGGGCTGCCGGCGGCGGCGATCAGCGGATGGGAGGCGAGGTGCTCGGAGAGGGCGGCCGGCTCGTCGGCGGTGGCGATCAGATCGATGTCCTTGCAGGTCTCGGCCCAGCGCCTGACCGAGCCGGCCACCTCGACCCGGTTGGCGGCGGGATGCTCGCGCAGCGCCGCCGCCAGCTCCTCGGCGATCGGGCGGACCATGGAGAGCAGCAGCCGCCCGGGCCCCTCTCCCGGCTCGCCGAGGCGCTCGAGCGAGGCGAGGACGTTTTCCTCCACCTTCGGCCCGAGGCCCTTCACCTCGCGGATCCGCTGCGACTCGGCCGCCGCCTTCAGATCCTCCATCGAGGCGATGCCGAGCTCGTCGTAGAGCCGCCGCGCCGTTTTAGCGCCCAGGCCCGGGACCCGCGTCACCTCGATCAGCGTCGGCGGGAACTTGGCCTTCAGCTTCGCCGCCGCGGGGATCTCCCCGGTCTCCAGCAGGGCGTCGATCTTTTCCGCCAGCGTCTTGCCGACGCCCGGGATCTCGGTGGCGCGACCGGCGGCGGCCAGCTCGGCGACCGAGACCGGGCTCTCGCGGATCGCCACCGCCGCGGTGCCGTAGGCGAGGACCCTGTATTTGTCCGCGCCGTCGAGCTCGTAGAGGACTCCCAGCTCCTCCAGTGCGGCGGCGATCTCGGCGTTGGTCACGGCCTCCAAGTTATCCGCTCGCCGGAACCGATCTTTAGCCGCCGTTTCGCTTGCCGAATAGCATCGAACGCGATGCCCCAGCCCGACACCGGCCCCGCCTGGCTGGTCCTCCCCACCTACAACGAGGCCGAGAACGTCGAGGCCTTCGTCGAAGCCGCGCGGGCCGAGCTGCCCGCCTCGGCCCAGGTGCTGATCGTCGACGACGGCTCGCCCGATGGGACCGGCGATATCGCCGAGCGGTTGGCCGAGGAGCACGGGAGCGTCAGCGTCCTGCACCGCCCGCGCAAGGAAGGGCTCGGCCCCGCCTATGTCGCCGGCTTCCGGCGCGCCCTCGCCGGCGGCGCCGGGCTGGTGCTGGAGATGGACTCCGACTTCTCCCACGACCCCGCCTACCTGCCGCGGCTGCTGGAGGCGGCGCAGCGTGCCGACCTGGTGCTCGGCTCGCGCTACGTTCCCGGCGGCGGCGTCGGCGATTGGGGGCCGTTGCGGAGGGCGATCAGCCGCGGTGGCAGTGCCTACGCGCGGTTCGTGCTCGGGGTGGGCGTGCGGGACCTGACCGGTGGCTTCAAGTGCTTCCGCCGCGAGGTGCTGGAGGAGATCGACCTCGACTCGATCCAGGCGCGCGGCTACGCCTTCCAGGTGGAGATGACCTACCGGGCGATCCGCTCCGGGTTCAAGGTGGTCGAGGTGCCGATCGTCTTCCGCGACCGCCGGGCCGGATCCTCGAAGATGGACCGCTCGATCGTCGCCGAGGCGGTCTGGCGAGTGCCGCTGCTGCGCTTCGGCCCACGGCATGTGGAAAAGCCCGAAACGGCCTCAGAACAGCGCCGCTATACTTTTTGAAGTATTGAGCGACGAACCTCGATTCCGGGAGACCGATATCCAGTGACTGGCAATCGACGCCGACGGCCCCGTGCTCGTCGACTTCTGGGCTCCCTGGTGCGGCCCCTGCCGCGTCGTCCACCCGGTCCTCGAGGAGATCGACGGCGAGCGCGACGACCTCAAGATCGTCAGCATCAACGTCGACGAGAACCAGCAGACGGCGGCCCAGTACGAGGTGCTCTCGATCCCGACCATGATCCTCTTCAAGGACGGCGCGATCGCCAAGAAAGTCATCGGCGCGATGCCCAAGCGCCGCCTCGAGGCCGAGCTGGAGCCGGCGCTCGCCTAGCGCGGCGCCGCTCCCCCCTCAGCGATGCCGTTCGTCCACGTCCACTGGTTCGAGGGCCGGACCGACGAGCAGAAGGCCGAGATCGCGAAGCGGATCGAGGAGGCGCTGGTCGAGGTCGCCGACGCCGCTCCCGAGCACTGCTGGGTGAAGTTCTCCGACTCGTCGAAGACCGACTTCATCATCGGCGAGTCGGCCGGGGACTGAACCTCAGGACCTGACCAGGTCGATACGGAGACTGCGGCCGTCGATCGTGGCAGTGGCTTCCTTCCAGCCCCTGGGATCGATCTCTCCAAAGAGGAGGTCGGTTGCGGTCATGGTGCCCGATTCGGTACTGGGCCCGTAGCCGACAGCCGTAGCCAGGACCTCGCCGGCCAGGTACTCCTCGTGGGCGCGGGCGGCTTCGAGCAGCTCCTCGTCGCCACCAAGTGAGAGGGCGATGCGGTCGGTGATCTCCAGGCCGGCGTCTTTGCGGGCGATCTGGACGGCGTGGACGATCTCGCGGGCGAGGCCCTCGCGGCGCAGCTCGTCGTCGAGCTCGAGCTGGAGGGCGACCGCGTGGCCGGCGTCGGCTTCGACCTCGTAGCCGTCGAGCGGCTGCAGGGCGAGGCTGACCTCGTCGGGGCCCAGGGTGTGGTCGATGCCGTCGATGTTGATCCCGATCTCCCCCCCGTCCCCCATCACCCGGGCGACGTGGGCGGCGTCGAGCGCCTCGACCGCGGCGGCCACCTGCGGCATCCGCTTGCCGAAGCGGGGGCCGAGGGCGCGGTAGTTGGGCTTGGCCGTGTAGCTGACCAGGTCGGCCTCCTCGGTGACGAAGTCCAGCTCCTTGACGTTGAGCTCGGCGGTGACCAGGTCGGCGCGGGCTTCGATCGCCTCACGCTCGGCGTCGTTGGCGACGATCACGGCGCGGCGCAGCGGCTGGCGCACCTTGGCCTTGGCCTGGGCGCGAGCGGCCCGCCCCAGTTCGACCGTCAGCCGCACCGCCTCCATCGCCGACTCCAGATCGGGGTCGGCGAGCGCCGGGTCGGCCTGCGGATAGTCGCGCAGGTGGACCGAGTCCGGCAGCTCGCCGGTCTGCCCCAGTGCGCCGCCGGCGAGGTTGAGGTGGACCTCGTCGGCAAGAAAGGGGGTGAACGGGGCGAGCAGCGCCGCCGTCTCCAGCAGGCAGTGGCGCAGGGTCGCGAAGGCGGCGCGGTCGCCGTCCCAGAAGCGGCGGCGCGAGAGGCGCACGTACCAGTTCGACAGTTCCTCGACGTACTCGGCGATCGCGCGCCCGGCGGCGGTGCAGTCGAACTCGTCCATCCGCTCGCGGACAGTCGCCGTCGTCGCCTGCAGACGGGAGAGCGCCCACCTATCCAAATCATTTCCGACCGCCTCCTCCGCTTCCGCAACCCCGAAGAGATCGGATATGGATTCGGGATTGCTCCCGCGTCCGGGGGCGGTCGGGTTTGTGAAGTCCTGGGGCCCCAGATCCTCGGCGTTCGCGTACAGCACCCAGAACGAGTACGTGTTCCAGAGGGTGAGGAGGAACTGGCGCACCGACTCCCCGACGGTATCGACCGAGAAGCGGTACCCCGACCAGGGCTGCTGCGAGGTCAGGTAGTACCAGCGGAAGGCGTCGGCGCCGTGGGCGGAGATCACGTCCCAGGGCTCGACCACGTTGCCGCGGCTCTTCGACATCTTCTGGCCTTCGGGGTCCTGGATGTGGCCGAGGCAGACGCAGTTTCGGTAGCTGGAGGTGCCGAAGAGGAGAGTCGACTCGGCAAGCAGCGTGTAGAACCAGCCGCGGGTCTGGTCGATCGCCTCGCAGATGAAGTCGGCCGGGAAGCGCTCTTCGAACTCCGCCTGGTTCTCGAACGGGTAGTGGAACTGGGCGAAGGGCATCGCGCCGCTGTCATACCAGGTGTCGATCACCGACTCGGCCCGCCGCATCTCGCCGCCGCAGCTCTCGCACTCGACCGTGACCTCGTCGATGTAGGGGCGGTGGAGGTCTTCGGGCACCTCGCCCCGCGAACGCTCGCGCAGCTCGGCGACCGAGCCGGCGCAGAAGCGACCGTCGCAGTCCGCACCAGCGCACTCCCAGATCGGCAGCGGCGTGCCCCAGTAGCGGTCGCGCGAGAGCGCCCAGTCGACGTTGTTCTCGAGCCATTTGCCGAAGCGGCCGTGCTTGATGTGCTCGGGGTGCCAGCCGATCGCCTCGTTGTTTGCGAGCAGCCGGTCCTTGGCCTCGGAGGTGCGCACGTACCAGCTCGACTGGGCGTAGTAGAGGAGCGGCGTGCCGCAGCGCCAGCAGTGGGGATAGGAATGCTCGTAGACCTGCTCGCGGAAGAGCAGGCCGCGCTCGTCGAGATCGCGGACCAACCTGCGAGTCACGTCGGGGTCCTTGACGAACTCACCCTCGAAGCCCTTGACTCGGTGGTCGAAGGTCCCGTCGGGCCTGACCGGGTTGTACAGGGTGCCCAGGCCGCGCTTGCTCGGATCGAAGATCCCGGCGGCGGCCGCGACGTCGAAGTCGTCTTCGCCGAAGGCGGGGGCGATGTGGACGAGGCCGGTGCCGTCCTCGGTGGTGACGAAGTCGCCGGCGATCACCGGGAACTGGCCCCGCTCGCGGTCGGAGAGAACGAACAGGGGGCCCCTGTAGGCACGGCCGAGCAGGTCGGAGCCAGGGAAGCGATCGACGATCTCCGCTCCCTCCCCCAGCACCTTCTCGACCAGCGGCTCGGCCAGGATCAGGGTCTCGCCGCCGACGCTCGCCCTCACGTAGGTCACCTGTGGCGCGACCGCGACGGCGACGTTGCCCGGCAGCGTCCACGGGGTCGTCGTCCAGACCAGCAGGTATTCCGCCTCCCCGCTCGTCTCCGACCGCGGGAGCGGATCCATATCTGATTTCTCCGGCGCCGCGGGAGCAGAGGAGACGAGCGGAATTTTGAGGTAGATCGAGGGGTCCTCGACGTCCTTGTATCCCTGCGCCACCTCGTGCGAGGAGAGGGCCGTGCCGCAGCGAGGGCAGTAGGGGACGACCTTGTGGCCCTCGTAGAGGCGGTCCTCGTCCCAGAGCTTGCGCAGCGACCACCAGACCGACTCGATGTAGGAGTCCTCGAGGGTTACGTAGGGATCGTCGAGGTCGATCCAGAAGCCGATCCGCTCGGTCAGCCGGTTCCACTCCTCGACGTACTCGAAGACGGATTCGCGGCAGCGCTGGTTGAACTCGGCGATCCCGAACTCCTCGATCTCCTGCTTGGAGGTGATGCCGAGCTGCCTTTCGACCTCCAGCTCGACCGGCAGCCCATGGCAGTCCCAGCCGGCCTTGCGCGGCACCCGGTAGCCGCACATCGTCCTGTAGCGCGGGTAGACGTCCTTGAAGACGCGGGCGAGGACGTGGTGGGAGCCGGGGCGGCCGTTGGCGGTCGGCGGCCCCTCGTAGAAGCTCCAGACCTCCGCCCCCTCGCGGTTGGCCAGCGAGCGCTCGAAGACGTCGCCGTCGCGCCAGCGCCCGAGCACCCGCTCCTCCAGCTCGGGGAAGGACTGCTTGGGGTCTACTGGATCGAATCCGGGCATCACAAATGCTCGCGCTTCGCTCGCTGCACGAAGAACCGGACATGGACGTTTGCTCGCTCCGCGCTCATGGGCAGGTGATTCTAGGAGCGAGTAGGCTGCGCGACCCGTGCCCGTCTACGACCTGAACGGAAAGGTGGCGCTGGTCACCGGCGCCGCCCGGGGAATCGGCTTCGAGACGGCGCGCCAGATGCACCTGCGGGGGGCCTCCGTGGCCGTGCTCGACCTCGACGCGGAGCAGGCGCGCGATGCGGCCGAGCGGATCGGCCCGGGGGCGATCGGGATCGGCGCCGACGTCACCGACCAGGGGGCGATGCTCGCCGCCGTCGCCGAGGTGGTGGAGAAGCTCGGCGGGCTCGACGTCGCGGTCGCCAACGCCGGCATCGCCCAGAAGCAGTTCGCCACGGCACGCGGCATCTCCGGCGAGGAGTGGGAACGGGTCTTCGAGGTCGACCTGCTCGGGGTCTGGCGGACCGCCCGCGCGGCGCTGCCGCAGATCGTCGAGCGGCGCGGGCAGATGGTCGTGGTCTCCTCCGTATACGCCTTCGCCAACGGCATGGGCAACACGCCCTACGCGGTCGCCAAGGCCGGGGTCGAGTCGCTGGGCCGGGCCCTGCGGGTCGAGCTGGCCCCGCACGGCGCCAGCGCCACCGTCGCCTACTTCGGCTGGGTCGACACCAAACTGGTCCAGGACGCGTTCGCCCAGCCCGATGCCGGCCGCGTCAAAGAGCTCAGCCCCGACTTCCTGCTGAAACGGATCACGCCGGACGAGGCGGGCGCCGGCCTCGTCCGCGGCATCGAGGAACGCGCCCCGCGCGTCTTCGTCCCAAAGTGGTGGCGCTACGTCTCCGCCCTGCGCGGCCTGATCAACCCACTGCTCGACCGCCGCATGGAGAACGATGCCAAGACCGCGGCACTGATCCGCGACATCGACGCCAAAACGGTCGACGCGGGCGAGAAGTCAGGCGCGAGTTAGCCGCTCAGCGCGCAGCGGCCACGCACCGCTTCTCGTAGTCGGCCCGCTGCACGTGGTCGTAAAGGGTCTCCGGAGCGATGTCGGCTTCGTTCGGCCACGCGATCGTCGATCCATCAACAAAGAGTCTGCGGAAATACTCGATATCCCGCAGGAGCTCGAAGACCCCGCCAAACTCAAGCAGGTAGGAAAGGTCCACGTCAGCCGCGAGTCCGTCCGCGAACCGCAGGCGGACTTCGTAACCGTCGAGCGGTGCAGCTTCGATCAGTTTTGGCGGCAGGGCCAGCATGCTTCGATAGTAGGCCATTCAGCGGAGAGGATCGACTGGCTCTAACGGCTGATGATTGCGTGCCCGCTCCCAATTGGCCATCAGCTCAGCTTCGTGGATGCGCGCCCACCTCTTCACCATTTGCTCCACCCGAGGCGGCAACATTCCAACGAGGCCGTCTCGACGTGCTTGAAGGCGTGGAGACGCAGGCCGCTCTCGAGCTCAACTTCGAACATCCACATGAAGTCGTCGATCTCGTTAGGCGCGAGGGCGAGCAGCGGATCCCAGTTGGGCTCCTGCCCGCGCGTCGAATCGCCCGCGATGTGCCTGTCGTCAGTGAACACACGGGCATCGTCACCGCGGCCTGACTACGGAACAAGACTCGGATGCGCCAAATCGGGCACGTCTCGATCAACTCATTGTGAATTCGACCTCGTCAGCCGCTCGAGGAGAATCAGCACGGACTCGTAGGGCTCGCCGGTGGCGCGCTCGAGGCCGATCTCGCAGGTGCGGTTGCTGGAGAGGCGCGCGTCGAAGTGGCGGCCCGCCAGCTCGGAGGCCTGGGGGCGGGTGGCGGCCTCGGTCAGCTCGGGGGGGGAGATGCCGCGGTCGCCGGCGAAGCCGCAGCAGGTCGCCGAGGGAGCGACGTAGACATCGTCGGCGAGGGCGCCGGCGAGCGACTCGAGCCGGTGGGCGAGGCCCAGGTGGCGGCTGGCGCAGGTCGGGTGGACGGTGGCGGAACCGACCTTCTCGGCCACCTCCAGCCAGGGCAGCAGGCGGTCGTGCGCCCAGGCGACCGAGTCGAGGATCTCGAGCTTGCCGAGGCGCTCGGCGTTGGCCTCGTCGAGGACGCCGGGGCCAGGGTCGACGATGCCGTGGGTGCAGGATGCGGCGTCGACGACGATCGGCAGCGCCCCCTCGCCGCTCCAGGCCCAGAGGCGCTCGACCATCTCGTTCGCCTTGTGGCGGTGGGCCTCGCCGAACCCTTTCGAGCTCCAGGGCAGTCCGCAGCAGCTGCCGACGACGTCGTCGGGGATCCAGACCGGCAACCCGGCGCGGGCGGATACCTCGACCAGTGCCTCGATGACCCACGCCCGATGGGCCGATTTCGGGCCTATGTCTCCCGCTTTCGGCCCATCGGCGGCGGTGCCGAAGATGCGGTTGGTGCAGGACGGGACGTAGACGGCGGCGGCGCCCGTGTGCAGGGTGGCCGGCAGCTTCCCGGGAGCCGGACGCGGCAGCGCTTTGCCCCGCTTCGTCCGCCGGGCGAGCGGCCCGCCGAAGCGCAGCCCGACCCGCGATGCGCCCTCGACCGCGCCCCACTGCCTGGCGGTCGCGAGCGCCGCCCTCTCGGCCCGCTCGGCATGACGCTCGTGGCGCAGCTCCTTGACCAGCTTGCCGGTGTCGATCCCGACCGGGCAGGCGAGCTGGCAGGAGCCGTCGGCGGCGCAGGTCTCCAGCGCCTCGTAGGAGAACTCCTTCAGCAGCGCCCGCTGCACCGGCGAGCCGGCGGGCTGGCGCGCCATCTCCCGCCGCAGCACGATCCGCTGCCGCGGCGTCGTCGTCAGGTTGCGGCTGGGGCAGACCGGCTCGCAGAAGCCGCACTCGACGCAGGTCGTCGCCGACTCCTCGATCTGCGGCGTGGTTTTGAGGTTGCGCAGGTGGACGCCGGGGTCCCGGTTGAGGACCACGCCCGGCGAGAGCACACCCTCGGGATCGGCCAGCTTCTTCACCCGCCACATCAGCTCGGTCGCCTTCTCCCCCCACTCGCGCTCCACATAAGGGGCCATGTTGATCCCGGTCCCGTGCTCGGCCTTGAGCGAGCCGTCGTACTTGTCGACGATCAGCTCGACCAGGCCGGCCATGAAGGCCTCGTAGCGCTCCAGGTCCTCCTGCTTGGCGAAGTCCGGGGTCAGCATGAAGTGGAGGTTGCCGGCGGAGGCGTGGCCGGCGACGCCGGGCAGGAAGCCGTGCTCGCCGAGCAGCGCCTGCAGGTCGCGGGCACCCTCGGCGATCCGCTCCGGCGGCACGCAGACGTCCTCGACGATCAGCGCCGTGCCGGGCAGCCGCAGCCGCCCGATCAGCCCGTGCAGGCCCTCGCGCACCCGCCAGGCCAGCTCGATCCCCTCCGGGTCGCGGCTGAAGTCGATCGGGCGGATCGTCTCGTGGGCGGAGAGGATCGCGCCGGCCCTGGCGACGTAGTCGTCGAGCTCCTCGGCGCCGCCGGCGCCGAACTCGACCAGCAGCACCGCCGACTCCGGCGGCAGCTCTTTCCACTCCTCGGGCGCGCCGACCATGTTCCAGGCGGCGGTGATCAGCGCCGGGGCGACCATCAGCTCGACCGCCGTGGCGCCGGCATCGACCAGCTCGCGGACCGGGGCGATCGCCTGGTCGATGTCGGGGAAGTGGACCCAGGCGGTGGCGGTGCGGGGCGGCAGCGGGACGGTCTCGAAGACCGCCTCGGCGACGAAGGCCAGGGTGCCCTCGGAGCCGACGACGAGGCGGCGGAAGATCTCCAGCGGCTCCTCGGCATCGAGGAAGGCGCAGAGCCGGTAGCCGGTGGTGTTCTTGATCGCGAACTTGCGGCGGATGCGCTCGCTCAGCTCCTCGTCGCCGAGGATCTCCTCGCGGATCGCGGCGAGCCCGGCGGCCAGCTCCGGCTCGGCCTCGGCGAAGCGCTCGGCGGCATCAGGGGCGGCGGTGTCGACCATCGTCCCCGAGGGCAGGACCAGGGTCATCGAGCGCACCGTCGAGTAGGAGTCCTTGGTGACGCCGCAGCGCATCCCGCCCGAGTTGTTGGCGACGACGCCGCCGACGGTGGCGATGTCGGTGCTGGCCGGGTCGGGGCCGAGCTTGCGCCCGCACGGGGCGAGGACGCGGTTGGCATGGCCGAGCACGGTGCCGGGCTTGACCCGGGCAAGGGCGCCGTCCTCCTCGACCGCGACGCCGCCGAAGTGGCGCCGCACGTCGACCAGGATGCCGTCGCTCTGGCCCTGTCCGTTGAGGCTGGTGCCGCCGGCGCGGAAGGTGACGGGTATGCCCTTCTCGCGACCGTAGGCGAGCACCTTGGCGACGTCGCCGGCCTGGCGGGCCATCACCACCGCCTTCGGGAAGAGCCGGTAGGGGCTGGCATCGGAGGCGTAGCGGACGATGTCGCCGGCGCGGGCGAGCACCCGGTCGGCGCCGAGCAGCGCCTCGAGCTCGCCGCGCAGCGGCTGGGCGACACCGGCGGCGACCTCGTCGGGGGCGCGGTCCGCCGCCGGCTCGGATGCCGGCGGGGCGAGCGACTCCGGCTTGCGCTCCAGCAGTTCCATGTCCGCGCTTAGAAGAGTGACATTCCCGGCGCCACCGGGACTTCGACCAGCTCCGGCTTGGAGGAGGCAAGGGCGGTGGCGAGGGCGTCGCGCACGCCGTCGCGGTCGCCAACTCGGTGCGCCTTGACCCCATAGCCCTCGGCGACCGCGGCGACGTCGAGCTTGGGTAGGTCGAGTCCCGGCGCGCCGTTGACCTGCTCGACCTCGGCGAACCACTTGAGGATCGCGTACTCCTCGTTGCGCAGGACGAGAAAGGTGACGGGCGTCTCGTAGGCGACGGCGCTCCAGAAGGCGGTGATCGCGTACTGGGCCGAGCCCTCGCCGAGCACGCAGACGACCGGCCGGTCCGGCTGCGCCATCTGCACGCCAACCGAGGCGGCGAGCCCGAAGCCGAGGCCGCCGCCGGCGCTGAAGTAGTAGCTGCCGGGACGGGAGAGCCGCAGCTGGTTGCGCAGGGCGAGCGTGCTCGACGGCGACTCGAGGACGACGATCCCGTCCTCGGGGAAGACCTCGCCCAGTGCCGTGTGGACGGTCGAGGGGTTGAGGGGGTCGCTCGGCGGGATTTCCTGCGGCGGCTGGTTCGGCTCCGGCGCCGGGCGCGTGGACTCGGGGACCGCCTCCAGCAGCGCCTCCAGGGTGAGCTTGACGTCGGCGACGATCGCGTCGCCCATCGGCGCCCGCACGGCCTCGTCGGGGTCGCTGGTGATCGCCACCAGCTTCGCCCCCTGGGGCAGCAGCGGCCCGGGGATGTGCGGGTAGTAGGGAAAGACGGAGCTGCCGACGACGAGGATCAGGTCGTGGCCCTCGAGCGTCTGCCCGACCGGGCCGATCGCCGGCGGCAGCACGCCGCGGAAATTGGGGTGCCCCTCGGGGAAGCCGAGGCGGACGCCGCCGGTCGCCGGCGACGCCCATACCGGCAGGCGCTGGCGCTCGGCGAGGGCTACACCGAGGTCCCAGGCGCCGCTGGCGTCGACGTCGGGGCCCGAGCCGCTCCGCCAGCGACCGCACGGCCTCGGGATCGGCCGTGGCGCGTCCGGTGACGCGGCGGTCGATCGCCGCCCGCGCGTCGCCCTCGTCGACCTCGACGTCCCAGTCGTCCATCGGCAGCGAGACGAAGACGGGGCCGCGCGGGGCGAGCGAGGCGAGGTGGACGCCGTGGGCGAGGGCGAGCGGCACGTCCTCGGCCCGCGGCGGCTCGTAGGACCACTTGACCAGCGGGTGGGGCATCCGCGTCGCGTCGCGGTTGGTCAGGTTCGCCTGGAGCGTGATCTGTGCCCGCGCCTGCTGGCCCGCCGTCACGAGCAGCGGCGAGTGGTTGGCCTGGGCGTTGAAGATCGCCCCCATCGCGTTGCCGACGCCGGGCGCGGTGTGGAGGTTGACGGGCGTGGTGCCGCCGGAGGCCTGGGCGAAGCCGTCGGCCATGCCGACGACGACCGCCTCCTGCAGTCCGAGCACGTAACGGAAGTCCGACGGGTAGTCGGCGAGCATCGGCAGCTCGGTCGAGCCCGGGTTGCCGAACATCGTCGTCATCCCGTGGGCGCGGAAGAGGTCGAACGTCGCGTCGCGGACCGTCGGCATCGGCCCGAACCCTATCCCGCGGAGGCCGATCGGTTGGCCTTGGCACTTTGTGCCCGGTATGCGGTCAGAAAAGCGCCAAAAGCGGATCGATTCAAGGCCAACGGGTGTGGGCGTCGATAAACCGGGAGTGAGGGACCGATCTCCCAGCCTCCGCCGCGACGGCGGGCGCGTGGCACGCGCCGCCGGCCTCGCCTGCGCGGCGCTGCTCTGTCTGGCGGCGGCCGCCTCCGCCGCGCCTGGGCCGAGCGCCACCCGCCTCATCCACGCCGCCGGCAAGATCGTCCCGATCCCGGCCTCGATCCCGCACGAAGCCGGCGACATGGTCGACCGCCGTATCGTCCCGGACCTGCGCTGGATCGCCCAGCGCTACCCGATCTACATCACCGACGGCTACTCGGGGCCGCTGCCCAACGGCGAACACGTCGGCTGCGATAACTGCCACGTCCCCGGCTCCGACCACTACAACGGCCTCGCCGTCGACGTCGTGCCGCTGGGCGGAAGCAGCCGCTGCGACGCCAGCTGGGCCCCGATCACCCGCCTCGCCCTCTGGGCCGAGCCGCAGCAGAACCAGCCGATCCCCCCCTTCCGCTGGGTCGGTTACAACGGCGACGCCGGCCACGGCTGCGGCAACCACCTCCACCTCTCCTGGAATCACGCCCCCGCGCCCCAGTTCCAGCTCGCCGAATGGGTCGAAGTCTTCCCGGTCGGCCCGGCGGAAGCGGGCGGCGAACCGCCGCGCAAGAAGCGGACACCCACCCCGAAGCCCCCGCCTGGCCCCTCCGGCGGCGTCTCCACGGTCCGCAGCGGCGGCCTCAGCGCGCGCGGCGACTGAGGCGACCAAGCTGAGCTCAAAGCATTGCTGGGGCCCAGGCCCAGTGATGCTTCGACGAAGGTGGGCCTCCATAGGATGGGCACCGATGCGTGCCCCCGCCGCTGCGATCCTCGTCGCCCTCGCCACCGTCCTCGCCGCCGGCTGCGGCAGCCAGAGCGGCTCGACCCCGGTCGCCTGCCTGGACGGGGCGAGCGCCTACGTCGCGGCCCTCGGTGACGCACCTGGCGTAGCGAAGCTGGGCGGTGAGACGCCGATCAGCGACTGCCTGGCCGTCAATCAGAATGGAGGCGACCTGGCGACGGTCGGTGGGGCGATGGTCGAAGCCGCGACCAGGCTCAACGCCGGGGGGCGGGCCGATCCCGGCGGGACCGCAAACCTGCGGCTCGGTTACCTGCTCGGCGCCGCCCAGCGGGGGGCAGATCGCACCGAAGGCATCCACGCCGACCTGCTCCGCCGCCTCACCGTCGCCGCCCGCTACAGCCCCGGCCGGCAGCCACTTCCGCCCACGTTCTACCGTGCATATCGCTCCGGATACGCTGCCGGTCGAAGAAATGGTTGAACTACGAACGGCCGCGAAAACCAAGCAGGTCAAGGACGAGGGAGGGAGTGTGCTCTGCACATGACCGACCGAGGACGCCGAGATGCGCCGGTTTGCAGTGGCCGCAACCCGAGGAGATAGATGACTGAGCAGCTCTGGGGTGGCGAGACCACCAAGGCAGTCGACAACTTCCCCGTCTCCGGCGAGCGGGTGCCGGTGCCCGTGGTCCGCTGGCTCGGCCGCGTCAAGGCCGCCGCGGCCGAGGTCAACGGCGAGCTGGGGCTGCTCGACGAGGACCTGGCGGAGCGGATCGCCGAGGCCGGGGCTGCGGTCGCCGAGGGCGAGCACGACGACCAGTTCCCGATCGACGTCTTCCAGACCGGCTCCGGGACCTCCTCGAACATGAACGCCAACGAGGTGATCGCCAACCTCGCCGGCGACGGCGTCCACCCCAACGACCACGTCAACATGGGGCAGTCCTCGAACGACGTCTTCCCCTCCGCCGTGCACCTGGCGGCGCTGGACGAGGTGACCCATGACCTGCTGCCGGCGATGGGCGGGCTCGAGTCGGCGCTGGAGGCGAAGGAGAAGCAGTTCGCCGACGTGGTCAAGGCCGGCCGCACCCACCTGATGGACGCGGTCCCGGTCACCCTCGGCCAGGAGTTCGGCGGCTACGCCGCGCAGGTCCGACTCGGGATCCAGCGGGTCGAGGCGACGCTGCGCCGGGTCGGCCAGATCCCACTCGGCGGCACCGCCACCGGGACCGGGCTCAACACCCACCCCGAGTTCGCGGCCAAGGTTCGCGAGAAGCTGGCGGCGGAGACCGGGCTGGCGATCTCCGAGCCGCTCGACCGCTTCGAGGCTCAGGGCAACCGCGACTCGCTGGTGGAGCTGTCGGGGGCGCTCAAGGTCTACGCCGTCTCGCTCAACAAGATCGCCAATGACCTGGCGCTGATGGGCTCCGGCCCGCGCGCCGGCCTCGCCGAGCTGCGCCTGCCGGAGCTGCAGAAGGGCTCCTCGATCATGCCCGGCAAGGTCAACCCGGTGATCCCGGAGGTGGTGATCCAGGTTGCCGCCCAGGTGATCGGCAACGACATCGCGATCACCGTCGCCGGCAGCCAGGGCCAGTTCGAGCTCAACGTGCGGGTGCCGCTGATCGCCCGCAACCTGCTCGACTCGATCAAGCTGCTCGCCTCCGCCTCCCGCCTGCTCGACGAGAAATGCGTCGCCGGGATCGAGGCCAACGAGGAGATGACCGAGCGCCACGCCGAGGCCACCCTGGCGACGGCGACCGCCCTCAATCCCCACATCGGCTACGACCGGGCCGCCGACATCGTCAAGACGGCGGCCGAGTCGGGCCGCTCGCTGCGCGAGGTCGCCCTCGAGCAGGGCGTCGAGCCGGCGATCCTCGAGCAGGCGCTGGACCACCGGCGGATGGCCCGCCCGCACGAGTAGCGACCGCGGTCGACATTTCAACCGCATAGCGGAAGGAAAGGCGACCGCGGTCAGCCTCAGCCCTGCAGGGTGACGAAGCGCTCCTCGGTCAGCTCGATCACGGCGTAGGCGGGGCCCTCGCGGGTGTTGCCGGAGTCCTTGACGCCGCCGTAGGGCTGCTGGTCGGCGCGGAAGGTCGGCACCTCGTTGATCAGGACGCCGCCGAACTCGAGCGTCCTGCCGGCCTGGAGGCCGTGGCCGATGTCGCGGGTGAAGACGCCGGCCTGGAGGCCGAACTTGGAGTCGTTGGCCATCGCCAGCGCTTCGCCGAACTCGGAGTAGGTGTCGATCGTCGCCACCGGGCCGAAGATCTCCTCGCACCAGACCTTGGCGTCTTTGGGCGGCGAGGAGAGCAGGGTCGGGGCCAGGCAGCGGCCCTCGTCGACCAGCTCGCCACCGGTCAGCAGCCTGGCGCCCGCGGCGACCGCCTCCTCGACCCACCCCTTGACGCGGTCGCGGTCGCCAGGGGTGATCAGCGGGCCGACGTCGGTATCGGGGTCGAGCGGGTCGCCGACGGTCAGCTTCTCCGCCTTGGCGACCAGGCGCTCGGTGAAGGCGTTGGCGACGTCCTCCTGGACGAGGATCCGCTGGATCGAGATGCAGCTCTGGCCGGCATGGGAGAAGGCGTGGATCTGCGCTTTGTCGGCCGCCGCCTCCCAGTCGCCGTCGGAGTGGACGATCAGCGGCGCGTTCGAGCCCAGCTCCAGATTGACCTTCTTGTGTGGGACACGGCTGCGGATGTCCCAGCCGACCCCGGCCGAGCCGGTGAAGGTGATGGCCCTGGTCAGCTCGTGCTCGACGATCGCGTTGCCGACCTTCGAGCCGGGGCCGGGGACGACGCTGAGCCAGCCCCGCGGCAGCCCCGCCTGCTCGAGGATCGCCGCCAGCTTCAAGGCCGAGATCGGCGTCTGGCCGGCGGGCTTGAGGACGATCGCGTTGCCGGCGGCGATCGCCGGGCCGAGCTTGTGGGCGACGAGGTTGAGCGGGAAGTTGAAGGGGCTGATCGCGCCGACCACCCCGTAGGGCACGCGCAGCATCACGCCGAGCTTGCCGGCTCCGGCCGGCGAGGCCTCCATCGGCACGGTGCCGCCGGTCAGCTTGCGGGCCTCGACGGCGGAGAAGGTGAGGGTGTCGACGCAGCGCCGCGCCTCTACCGTGGCGGTCTTGATCGGCTTGCCGGCCTCGGCGGCGATCGTCAGCGCCAGCTCGTCAACCCTTTCGCCGACCAGCTCGGCGGCCCGGTCCAGGGTCGCGGCCCGCTCGTGCTGGGGGAAGTCGGCAGAGAGGAAGGCCTCGTGAGCGGCGTCGACCGCCCGCTCGACGGTCGCCTCGTCGCCGAGCGCGACCCGCCCGACCACGCTGCCGTCGTAGGGGCTCTTGACCTCGTCCCACTCGCCGCTCTCGACCCACTCGCCGGCCGCGAGCAGCTTGTGATCGACCGCGGGCACCGTCTGCGTTGCCATTCCGACCTCCTCCTGTCGCTTCGGGCCAGCGTAGCGCTCGGCTTTCGCGGGGTGGGGCGAATCTGGGAGCTCACGAGCGTTGGGGTTATGCCTCGACTGGTAACCGCCTATCTCAGGCCCTAATCTGGAGGAACGATGGCAATCGCCAATCACTCAATCGGGGAAATCTATGTCGTTGAGCTACGAGAGGCGGTCGGCAGGAACCATCGGTACGGTGGTCAGCGATCACGGCGACGTCAAGCTGATCGAGATATCTGAAGACCAGCCCCCAGGGCAGATGCTGGACCTGATTTCGGTGGCCGAAGCCCGGCTGAACCTAGTCGCCAAGCACAGCGCCTAGCCCGCTCCGCGGCGCCGGGAGCGCCGTGTGCCTGTCTCCCCCTGTCCCAGGTAGGGGATGAGCAGGCGCTCGACCAGTTCGGCGGTGGCGTCGGGTAGCCGCTCGGCACGTCCCGAGTCGATGTAGCGGGCGATCAGCAGGACGGCGCCGCCGAGCAGCAACTCCTCGAGATCCGTCGGCACCTCGCCGCCACCGGACCGGCCGACGCGCAGCGCCGCGGCGAAGCGGGCGAGGAGGGCCTGCTGTCGCTCGCGGGCGGCGGGGCCGGCCTGCGGGGCCTCGACGGCGATCAGGTGCGCGACGGCGGGGTTGGCGGTGAGCAGGTCGAGCGTCTCCGAGACCCCGGCGCGGACACGGGCGGCCCACTCCCCGTCGGCGGCCACGGCCCGCTCGACCCGCTCGCTGAGCCACTCGCTCGCTAGGTCATAGGTCGCCAGGAAGCACTCTTCCTTGCCGGCGAACTGCTGGTAGAAGGCCGCCCGCGAGACGCCGGCCTCGCGTGTGATGTGGCCGATCGTGGTCGCCGGGTAGCCCTGCCGCGGCAGGGTCCGCAGCATGCCGGCGACTATCCGCAGTCGCTGGTTGCGGACGATGAAGGAGCGCGGCAGGCCGTGGCGGCCGGGCGGCAGCCGCGCCAGGGCGAGTTCGGAGGGCAGGCCAGCGAGGACGCCGGGCTCGAAGCGGTCCGGCTCGCCGCCGGACGGCTCACCGGGCGCCATGGCGCGCCCTACCCGCGCTCGGCGCGCCGCTCGTCAGCAGAACGCGACGTGGCAGCCAGGAAGGGAGCGAGGAGATACGAGAGAAGCAGATCGTGCGACTCGGGAAGGCGCTCGGCTTCGCCGGCGAGCAGCCGCCCAGAGAGGTGGGAGGTGAGGCCGCCGGCCAGCAGCCGCCAGGTCTCCATCGTGACGGCTTCCCCGCCCACGGCCTCGGCGGTCGGCGCGCAAAGGACCTCCGCCAGGCGCTCCAGCGTGCGCTCGTGCTCTAGGCGGGCGGGACGAGCGGCGGCAAGCGACTCGACTAGGAGCAGGTGCGCGAAGGGCGGGCTGGCGGCGAGAAAGTCGAGGCCGGCGCGCAGCCCGGCGGAGAGGCGCGCAATCCAGTCGTCCTCCCTCCTGATAGCGGCCTCGACGGCGGTGCTGAGCCGCTCCACCCCGTCCTCGTAGGCGGCGGCAAAGCACTGCTCCTTGCCTTCGAAATACTCATGGAAGGTGGGACGCGAGACCCCGGCCAGTTCGACGATGTCGGTGATCTTCGTGTCCTCGTAGCCGTGGTAGGCGAGGGCGGCAGCGAGGCCGGCGAGGATGCGCCGGCGCTGGATCGCAGCCACCTCGGCCCGCGAAAGCCCTGAGCGAGGTCGAATCCGCTCGACTTTTGGCGGCGGCAGATCAGGCCGGCGTCGCGAGCCGCGCGGCTTTCGAATCGGCATCTCGATGTCTTCTGTGGCCATCCCGGCTCTTCCTGGTCGATCTCCTGCAATACCGACTTCGTTCTCAGAGAGAGATAGCCATGAATACAAACACCTCAGTTCTTATTTGTCAAGATACGCACGTGGTATCGCCAAATGCATTTCCTCCTGCGAAGCCGCCCGGACACGGGGGCGGAGGAGCGCTCGACCTCGACGCGACCACCCGCAGGCCCGCATAGCGCGTCGAACAGGCCTCGAGCTCCTTTGTGACCGAGCGAAGGTATGCCCTGTTCTCGGCTTGCACGCCACAATGCCTTGCTCAGATGACCTGGCTCGCTCTTCGGAACAGCGATGGGGCCGCGATCGCTCGCGGCCCCATCCTTCACCCATGCACCAGACCGCGGTCCAATGCGCGATCCCTTGACTTCCCAGCCAGGGGCCTCTACGCGCCTCTCAGCGTCGATTCACCAATTGAAAGTCTTCCGCCAGTGTGTTCTTTCCCGAAAAGTGTGCAAACCCCTTTTGTGAACGAGTAGCTCATATTTTCCATTGACGTGGAAATCGCTCGCAGGAGTCGCGTACTTTCTGTTCCTTCATTCCAGTATTGGGTGGAGCTAGTTGGGTTCTGGGCCCCAATAGTAATTGTACATTCTGGAATGACGATTTCTATCGAATCTCCACTCGTACTACATCCTACACCTACCGTACCGCCATACACGACAGGCGGGAGTACGTTGACATTTGACACGCCGAAGTTGAAGTAGCAGCTATGCATCGCAATCGTGGCTGCATTTTCTTCCCACATGCAATCTGAGATGGTTGCCGTAATTGGCAACGTGGAACTTGCTTTTGTAGCTTGCGCACTGTACTGCGCCGCACTACAGTTGAGCGTACCTTTTATAACCCCAGGCATAGTCCACGTAATTTTACCTGACTTTAGAGAGCCCGTGATCGGGTTGGGATATTTTTCTGCTTCGAACTTCGGCTGTTTAGCTTCTTCTTCTGATTTTTTGCCGGCGATAAAGAGACCGTTGAACCCGTCCTTGGTGCGGATGTTGAGCGGATTGCTCAATTCGTTAGTGCCTACGATTTCCCATTTGCCGGTGTACAGCAATTCGCCGTTGTAAATGCAGTTTTCCCTCGTACTTTTCAGGCCCGACGAAACTGTGAATTCCACTGTTTCGCGGCCTCCGACGACGGTGTTGGTGAACGTCGCTGGAATCCCCGTCTGGGAGGGAATGCGGATTTCGCAGGATGAAATATAGAGATTTTTGATTGGGCCACAGCCAGGAGGTCCGATATCAACGGTATTTTCAGATCCCGGATGCAATTCGAACTTACATCCATTCATGTTAAGGGTGTTGCCGTTGCATTCCATGTACGTGCTCATCGGAAGAGTGCCAACAGGTCCGGAGGCGGTCCCTGACATAAAGGCTTCAGGACAAGAGACTTCGCCCTGCGGTCCTCCGGACAGGCTGAATGATTGCGTTCCGGTGGAGTGACCGAGGTATTTGGCGGGATAGGAACTCGCTTCAATCCCGCCAGACGCCGATGCGACGCTGGGAACAGCGAATAGGGCCAGGGCAGCGATCACTGCTAGGCCGAGGGTCTTGATCGTCTTCATTCTGCCTCCCTTGCCGGCGGACCGAATGACCGTCCGGCTCGACTTGTTTCCCCGGCGACGCCGAGGTTCGATCTGAGCCTCTCAGCGAGCGCTATCAGTAGCGGGGCCGAAGTGGCCGGCCGATCCGCCGGCGATCGGCCTGGTTGCGATGATCACGAGCCCGACTGGAGGATGAGTGGGCGGCGTTGTAGAAAGTGCATCTGCAAGGCGGTCTCCAGCTCGGTCGCACAAATATTGAGAGGACGGCCGATCCTGTCTTCAGCCACGCGCAGGCGGTTGGTAACCGTATGTCGTTTTACCCCCAGCGTGACTGCCGCTGAGGAGACATTTCGCTCTGCCGCGAAATAGACGCTCAGCGTGTCACGCATGACCTTGCCGCCGTCGCGCTCATGTTCGAGGGGCGCAAGGTAGAGTTCGCGCAACGAGGTCGCGAGAAGGTCGTCTTGGAGAACACAGGCGAGAAGGGCCACGTCTGCGTAGAGAACGGGGCTCTGTCTCCGCCGAGCGATGGGCAATGCTGCCGCAGCCTGGCGGTGGGTGAGACGCCAACCGACAAGGCCCTCTCCGGGTGCTCCGATTGAAAGGGGTAATTGCGCCCGCCCGCTGGACGAAGCGATTCGATCGAACTCGACTGGACCGAATCTTTGTCGACGGCCTAGCCAGGCCCAGACGGTTCCCTCGTCCCGTTGGATGAAGAGGAGGCGGCAGTCGAAGTCTCGGGTAAGTGCCCGAACCGCATCCGCGGCGCCGACTCCGGTTGCGACGACCGCGATGTGCCAGACCGCGAAGTCGTAGGACAGATCGGCGGCATCGGGCACCTCGCCCGCCAAAAGGCGCTGGACGAGGGTGGCGCGGCGCTCTTCGGTACTGCCCGAGCGACTCTGCGCCTCGCGAGCGTACTCCGCGCTGACAGCGGCGACCAGACGGTCGAGGAGGGCAGCCTGAACCCGCAGCAGCCGCTTCAGCGAAGCGCCGTCCAAAGGGCCTCCCCTTTCGGACTCCTCGATCAGGAAGTCGCCGAGCAAGGTGTACCCCGCCAGATAGCGGCGGAGGACGGTTTCCAACTTGACGCCATGCCTGGCCGCGAGGCGAGCCTGGGACAAGAGCACGACGGGGATCGGTGCTGGATTGGCCTCGCTGCGCTCGACCGCGGCGATCCCATAGTCGATGGCGGCGGCTACCGCCGCCCTCAGGCCCTCTGTGTACTCGGGGTCAGAGCTCTCGCTGGAGTCCGCTACCGAGTAGATCCGGGTCAGAGTCGCCTGTTCGATCTCTGAGCGACGCTCGCGCAGGCGGTTGGTGAGGCCCCTGCGGATCGCTTCGATGCGCATCGCGATTGGCGTTCACCCCCTACTGCCCTTGCGCGGTGAAGCTGAGCGCTCCCAGCGCTTCCCCCGCCCTGAACACTTCTTTGCCTTGCGCGAAGGCCTGGTTGAAGGCGGCCGCGGTGGCGGCCTGCAGGGTGAGCGGCGCGCTGGAGACGGTGACCGTGCGGGCGGCGGGTTCGGAGGAGAGCGCGGCTGCCCCGAGGTCGAGCAGGCCGACCCGCCCCTGCTTGCCGGGATATGGCGGCGAGGGCTGGATGTTTGCTTCGGCGGAGTCCACCCTGGCGCCGAGGTCCAGCCAGGGTTCGTGCCAGAAGACCTGGCCGCCGCCGAGCTGGAGGAATTCGACGTCGCCGCCGCTTCGCAAGGTGCCGGCGGCGCCGTCGGGGGCGATCGTCCCGCCGACGACGATCGGGAAGGTGAAGGTCGGGCCAACGTGTTCGGCCGGGAAGATCGGGTTGACGGAGACGTGCAGGGAATCGAGCTTGGCAAGGATCTGGGAGCCGAAGGCGATCGCCGCCCTGCCCGCGGGCAAGACAGTCGTCGTCGCGGGCTCGGTCTTGCTGGCCAGCGTGCCGAGCAACTGCCCTGCGGTGAAAGCGTCTTTCAGCCGCAGCCGTTTGTCCAGCCGCGTTGCCGCCTTCGCGGTGAGCTTCAGCCTGGTGGCGGTGAAGCCCATCCCGAAGCCTTCGCGCCTGGAGGCGATCTGGGCGGCGGTAACGATCTTCAGCTGGCTGCCGCCGAGCTTGGCCAGCAGCGGGGTGCGCTTGGCTTTAACCATCAGGTGACCCAGGGAGAGATGCTTTGCACCGGCCTTGATGACCAGGCCGCCTTCCAGCTCGACCGTGCCCTTGCCGATCGTTGGGTCGACTTCGCCTCCTGAGGCGGGGAAGATCGTTGCCTTGGCGGTGAGCTTGGCGGGGCCGGTGGCAGTGAGACTGGCGCCGTGGGCTTTTAAGAAGGAGCGGAAGCCCTTATCGAGGGCCAGCTTCATCGAGCCCGAGCCGACCGGGTCATAGGCGGCCTGGGCGGCCGGGGACAGCGCCGCCGAGGTAACAAGCACGGCGAGGAGTGCGGCCACGGCGAAGAGAGCGGGGAGCCGCGGGGCAGCTGTTGGCCGCGCGTTCATTCGCTCACCCGGCAGCTCTTGCTCACCGTGGCGCCGAGCTCCTGCCCGCCGGCGAAGTCAAAGCTGGCGTAGGCCAGCGGGAAGGAGGTGAGATTGGTGCCAGCCGGGGCGGGGCAGCCGGCGTTGAAGTAGGAGCGCTGCTTGCCGCGGTAGGTGTACTTGCGCCTGAGGGTGAGCTTGATCCGGTCGACGTAGCCCCAGCTGCCTAGTGCTTGCGGTAGGGAGGCCGAAAGTTCGGTGCCGTAGGGATCCTGGTCGATACGGCGGATCGCGAAGCTGATCACGAAGGAGGTGAAGAAGGGGTTGGCGGTGTAGATGTGGGCGAGGAGGACGGGCTTGCCTTCCTGGCGGCCGTTGAAGACAAGCAGCCGCCCGTGGGTCGGGTAGGGCTCCTGGCCGGGGAGGATGATGTGGGCCCAGAACTGGCCCGAGCCGACCAGCGCATCGCCGCAGTTGGCCAGCGCCCTTTCGCTCGAAGCGGGTTGGACCTGGGCGACCTGGCAGGCCGGCAGGCCCTTTGACTGCAGGAGGCCGTGGCGGTTGACCTTGACGCTCAGCCGCTCCAGTTGGGGCGGGATGCCGCCGTTCGTGGCGGCGACGTGGCCGGCGATGAAGACGGCGATCGGGGCGGTGGTGGTCCTCGGCAGGCGGAAGGGCTTGACCTGGCTGAGGACCGTGATCCGCAGGTCGCCGTCTTGGACCACCACGGCACCGGCCGTCGCCGCGAGAATGGCAAGCAGGGCCAGGGCGAGGGTTCCGGCCCGAGAGAGACGTCCGGGCACCCGCTAGCCGGCGCTGGGGCGATGGCGCGATGCCCGTTTGCCGTGGCGCCTGCCCTTGTGCTTTTTGGCCTTCGGGCACTTGGCCTGCAGCTCCGTGGTGGTGTCGTAGGCCTTGCCGTTGTGGGCGGTGTACTTGGCGATCGCCTTGTGGGTGCCCTTGCAGATGTTGGTCGAGTTGACGAGCAGGCCCTTGTTGCCGCCTTCGAAGTCGACCACGACTTTGCTGACCGGGGCGTCGGGGACGAAGTCGAAGGTGTTGCGGATCCCTCCTTGCACGGAGTCGATCCGCCCGACCGCGTTGAAGTCGATCAGCCCGTGCAGGGCCAAGACGAGGTCGGGCAGGGGGTGTTCGGAGGAGCGCAGGTAGACCGGGCCTTCCAGCGGCGCGGCGAGGATCGGGGTGTAGACGGTGGCATGGCCGTAGATGCTCCCCGCTGGGCAGCCGGCGCCGTTGCCGGCGCCAGCATTGAACTGCACCCGGGTGCAGACAGTGTTGATGTGGGACTGCTCGAGGAACTCCGAATGGGGAAGCTGGACCGAGATCCTGGCGGAGTTGGCGTCCCCGGCCCTGGGCCGCAACACCGCGTGCAGGGCGGGATGGGCGCCGCGCTTGGTGCCTCCTTTGAGGCTGAGCGAGAGTGCCGGCTTGAAGCCGAGGCTGGCGCAATCGGCAGCTTGGAAGGGCGTCGATACCGTCACCGGCCGGTCGTCTGCTTCAGAGCCGAAGTTCAGGCCAGAGCCCAAGACCGTGGAGGCGGTCGAGGTCCGCTTGCAGCTGGTCGGGTTCAAGACGAATTCGGGCCGATCGACGTAGGCGCGGATGTCGCGGAGGTGGACCGGGATGCCTTTGATGATGTGGGGGATCGGGTCTGAGCCGGTGGCGTCGATGAAGACTTCGGCGGTTTCGGGGTTGATCTTCAGCGCCTCCCTGACCACCACGGTGCCGAGGTCAAAGGGGCCGGCGACGCCGGCGGTGATCGCGACGATCGAGAGCGCCGAGCCGTGGTAGGGGCCGGCCAGGTAGACCTTGCCGGGGACGTAGGTGAGCGAGGGTCCGACTCCCGCCCCGGCCAGGGTGCGGCCTACCTCCGATGCCTTCGGGCAGGAGGGGCTGGCGAGCTCTTCGGCTCCCCCGTGGGGGCCGGTCCTCGCCTTGGCGGCGGCGATCGCGGCGTCAGAGCAGAAGGGGATGCCGGCCAGCTTGCCGACGATGCCGGGCGGCAGCTTGATCGAGAAGTGGGTGATCTCCTGTTCGGAGTCAGAGCGGAAGAGGCGCACGTTGAAGGGGCTGAAATGCCCGGCGGCGTTGTTGAGGGTTCCCGCTATGAGGCCCGGGTGGAAGGGCGGCAGGCCGCCTGAGGGGCAGGGGCCGTTGTCGGGGCCGCTGATCACTTCGAAGGCGGAGGTCGTCGTTACCGGGGGGCCTCCGGACCAGGGGGTGAGCAGGGCTTTGACGTCGTACTTGCCGCAGGCGGGAGGAGTGACCAGGGGCGATCTCGCTCCCTCCTTGAAGTGCAAGCGGAAGTGGCTGAAGGGGAGCTGGGGCATGTCTTCGGTGGTGGTGATGAGCTGCCCCGTTACCGGGTCCGGCGTCACCTTGGCCGCTTGCACGATCTTGATCCCCAGCTCGGGGTTCTTGATCACGATGTAGAGGGCTAGGAGGCTGTGGAATTCGTTCTCGTAGGGCTTGGCGATGTAGAGGGAGCCCTTCAGCAGCTTGTCCTGCAAGAGCGGGGTTTCGACTTCGATCGAACCGATCTTGGCGGCGTTGGGGCAGCCCGCTCCGGGGGCCGAGAAGGCCGTCTCTTTGGCCAGCTGGGCTTCTGAGCAGACCTCCAGGCCTTCCGCCTGGGAAGGGTTGACGCTCATACCTTCGGGCAGGGTGACTTCCGCCTTTTCGATGTCGGCGTGGGCGCTGCCTTCGGGATTGGCGAGGCCTTCGTCTTTGACATCGAGGGAGAAGTCCAGGCCGCTGGGCGAACTGGCTGCCCTGGAGGTGGGCTGGGCGGTGATCGTCGGGTTGAAGGCGAGCGCCGAGCACTCGAGCATCCCCGGCGATTCGGCGGCGCCGGTGAAGCTGCTGGGCGGGCCGGGGCTCTGGGGGTCTTCCCCGCTCCACCAGGAGGTGGCTGCAAAGCCGGTGCTGAGCGGCCCGGTGCAGCTGCGCGGCAGGGTGAGGAAGGGCTTGGGGGCGAGGTTGGCCGGGCAACTGCCTTTGACGCCTTCCTTGGCACAGTTGCCGCGGTCGGGGTCGTGGACGGGGTCGGCGGGGACGCCCCAGAGGACCAGCCTGGAGCCGAAGACTTCCAGCACCTGGGAGGTGTCGGAGAGGGAGCCGACGACGTTGTAGGGGGGGTTGGGGCTGAGGCCGAGGTTCACGGTGACCGGGACGTCGGAGATGACGAAGCCCAGTTTGGCGGCGACGCCGGGGGCGGGGCGCAGGTTGTAGACGGGGGCGGTCACGATGTGCCTGATGCCAAGGCCGGCGGCCAGTTCGACATCGATCGTGCCGAGGGCGGTGGCGTCGGGGCAGCCGGCACCTTGTTCGCCGTAGCTGAGGAAGGCGATCGTCTCGCACTGAGGGACCGCGGTCGGGTTGCCGGCGAGGCCGGTGGGGGCGGTCGCGTTCAGATTGCGGATCGCGCCGGCGACGAATTCGCCACTGCTGGTGGTGTTGAGCTGGAAGGCGATTTCCTGGGCGAAGGGGTGGCTGCCGGCCTGGCGGGCGGGGCCGCCTTCGGCTTCGATGAAATTGTCTTCGAGCCTGTTGAAGCCGAAGTCAGCCTGAGCGGGGGCGGCGATGAGGAGCAGCCCGATCGCGACAGTGAGGCAGCCGAGGGCGACGCGAGCGCGCAGGAGCGCGCCCGCAGGGGAGCCGGGCGGGGCGGTGTCCGCGGTCGGTAAAGCGGGGCGCGTCTCCTGCGCTCCCCCGGCAGCAAAGGAATCAGATATGGACTGCCGCCGCCGCGTCCGGGGATGCTCGAGGCGGCGCTTCTCGGCTGCGCAGCCGTCGACTCGGGGACGCCCCTCCCCACTGCTGGGGAGATCGAGAGAGTAGTGAAGAAGCCATTGTTGGAGTGGGATCCTGAAAATGGCGCACCACTCCCCCTTGACGCGGAGCAGGTGAGCGATGCGCGTGGAGGGCCCCGAGAGAAGAGTGGACAGAGCGTCCGCGGTAGGTCTAGTGGGGATGGGGGTGCCTCCCACTGCGTTATTCACCGTTCTGCTCCTTGTGGTGTGTGTGTTTGTGTGAGCGCATGGCGGTTCAGTGACGCCTGGCGCGGCCGTGGTTGGTGTGCGCCTTGCCGCGCTCGTGGTGTTTGCGCCCCTGCTTCCTCCTGGCGCAGCGGCTCTTGCCGTTGTGCTTGGGGCGGCGCGTAGCGGGGCGGCAGCGGTTGGGCTGGGTGAGGTTGCCGGCTCCCTGGAAGCCCGCGGAGGCCGGGGTCGGGTCGTTGGGCGAGGCGATCGGGCCCTGGCAGGCTTCGCCTTCGCAGCCCGCCACGGACTG
>WNFM01202639.1_pt1 | contig 42676 bp, 44 predicted proteins | sample 5400271 | NCBI WGS metagenome assembly WNFM01 (sample SAMN13153352, study PRJNA577476) | soil metagenome | isolation source: 60 cm saprolite on Douglas fir-dominated hillslope | place: USA:California | collected 2013-09-17
GAGCTCAGTAAGCACGAATGGGCGGAGGTCCGTCGAATCCCGCTTGCGTCGATCTTGCCAGCCCGTCCCCGAAGAGGCAGACTTCGATACACCGGATTTCAGAGACCGGCCGAATGCGGCTGGCGAGGACATGCCATGGCAAAGCAGAGAATCAGCTACGTTCCGCTCGAGAAGATGGACGCGGAGATGCGCAAGGAAATGGAGCGCTGCCAGCGAGAGGGCACGCCGCGGCCCGAGAGCTCCGCGGTACGCGCGCATGTGCCCGAATGCTTCTGGGCCTTTGCCAGCTCCTGGCGCGACATCTTCAAGAACGGCGTATGTGATCACTCCATCAAGGAGCTGTGCCGGCTCTACGTATCGCGCTCCGTTCAATGCGAATACTGCGGCAATCAGCGCTCGATCAAGGCGGCCTCGAGCGGCGCAGTCATGGAGGATCACGTCAAGGACCTGCTGAACTTCGAGAAGTCCGGCAATTACGACGAGCGCCAGAAGGCGGCGCTTGCCTACGCCGAGGCAATCACCTGGCACCTGAACACCGATGATGCATTGTGGGACCGGCTCCACAGGCATTTCAGCGAGCCGGAGCTGGTCGAGCTGGGCTGCTTCATCGCGCTCACCATGGGGCAGCAGAGCTGGCTGAGGTTGCTCAACATCGACCACCACCAGGTGCTCGCCGGCACTTCGGCGTCGATGGCGCCGGGGTTCGAGGACGCCAAGGCCCTTGCCGAGGCGAAGGCCTCCTCCGCATACTGGGCGAAGTCCGGCCCGGCAGACTCGAAGAAGGTCGCCTAGCCCGGCGGGCCCCGCCCGCCGCCCACGCCGTGACGTTCGAAGGGAAGACTTGTCTCATCACCGGTGCCGCCGGCAATCTGGGCCGCGCGCTCGCCGCCGCCTTCGCGTCGGCAGGCGCTTCCCTGGTCCTCGTCGATCTCGACGACAAAGTCTTGCGGTCCACCTTTGGGCGCGACGATGAACGCAAGCTCGTGCTGCGCGCCGATCTGCTGGACGCGGCGTCCGTGGCGCAGGCGGTGGCGGCCGTTCGGTTTCCCGGGATCGACGTCCTGTGCAACATCGCCGGGGGCTTCCGCATGGGGCATCCGGTGCACGAGACTCCTGAAAATGTCTGGGAACTCATGCTCGATCTGAACGCGAAATCGGTGATCAACACCGCGCGGGCGGTCGTGCCGAAAATGCTCGCCGCGGGGTACGGAAAAATCGTCAACATCGGAGCCGTCGCGGGTCTCGCCGGCAAGGCGAACATGGGCGCCTACAGCGCGGCGAAAAGCGCGGTCATCCGCCTGACCGAGAGCATGTCGGCGGAACTGCGCGACAAGGGCATCAACGTGAACTGCGTTCTGCCGAGCATCATCGACACGCCTCAGAATCGCGCCGATATGCCCGGCGCCGATCCGCGGCGCTGGGTGGCGCCGGAGGCGCTCGCCGACGTCGTCCTGTTTCTCGCGTCCGATGCCGCGCGCGCGATCCATGGAGCAGCGATTCCCGTGACCGGCCTGGTCTGATAGATTCCGAGGCATGACTGAAGTCTTCATCTGCGACGCCGTTCGCACGCCCTTCGGGCGCTACGGTGGCGCGCTCTCTTCGATCCGCACCGACGATCTCGCGACCCTTCCGATCAGGGCGCTGATGGAGCGCAATCCTTCCGTGGACTGGGCCGCTATCGACGACGTGATCTACGGCTGCGTCAACCAGGCGGGAGAAGACAACCGCAACGTGGCGCGCATGGCGCTGCTTCTCGCCGGACTGCCGCAGACGGTGCCGGGCGCAACCGTAAACCGCCTGTGCGGATCGAGCCTGGACGCGGTGGGCACCGCCGCGCGGGCAATACGGAGCGGCGAGACTCAATTGATGATCGCCGGGGGCGTTGAGAGCATGTCGCGCGCTCCTTTCGTGATTCCCAAGTCAGACAGCGCGTTCTCGCGCGCGGCGAAAATCGAGGATACGACCATCGGCTGGCGCTTCGTGAATCCGCTGATGAAATCGAAGTACGGCATCGATTCGATGCCCGAGACCGCCGAAAACGTCGCCCATGAATTCAAGGTGGGGCGCGCCGACCAGGACGCCTTTGCGCTGCGAAGCCAGCAGCGCTGGGCGCGCGCGCACGCGAAAGGGTTCTATCGCAGCGAGATCGTCCCGGTCTCGGTTCCGGGGAAGAAGGGCGCAGCGACGGTAGTGGACCGCGACGAACATCCCCGCCCGGACGCGACGCCCGAGGCGCTCGCGAAGTTGAAGGGCGTGGTGAGACCCGAGGGCACTGTCACCGCGGGAAATGCCTCGGGCGTGAACGACGGCGCCTGCGCGATCATTCTCGCCTCAGACGCTGCCGCGAAAAAACACGGGCTCAGCCCCAAGGCGCGCGTCTTGGGCATGGCGACCGCGGGCGTCGCGCCGCGCATCATGGGCGTGGGCCCCGCGCCAGCGACCAGGAAAGTGCTCGAGAAGACCGGGCTCAAGCTCGGGCAGATGGACGTGATCGAGTTGAACGAGGCGTTTGCCGCGCAGGCGCTCGCGGTGACGCGGGATCTCGGCTTGCCCGACGACGCCGCGCATGTGAATCCCAATGGTGGTGCCATCGCGATCGGCCATCCGCTCGGCGCATCCGGAGCGCGCCTGGTCGCCACAGCGATGTATCAGCTTCAGACGATCAAGGGCCGCTACGCCCTGTGCACCATGTGCATCGGCGTGGGGCAGGGGATCGCTCTCGTGATCGAGCGGGTGTAGTCCCTGCAATAGCGTTCAAGACCGCGTCCCCGCGGCCGGCGACAATGCGCGGTCAGCCAACCGGGAGAAGGCCGTGCTCAAAGGCTACACGCTGCCGCGAAGTCCGACGGGACGTTCCTCGCTCGCGCCTCGGCCGCCCTGGCATTACGCGGGCGACTGCCTCGCGGTGGAATTCGAAGCCGATGCCGACGCGGTGCGCGCGCTCTTGCCTTCGGCCCTGGAATTCGAGAGCCCGCGATGCTGCGCGTATTTCGTCGAATGGCAATACTCCACCGATGAAGGCGAGGAGCCGCTCGATCCGGTGAACTCCCAGTACAAGGAGAGCATTTTTCTGCTGAGCGCGCGGTTTCGCGGAGAGAGCGTCGCGTTCTGCCCCTTCATCTGGGTCGATCAGGACGTTTCGCTCATGCGCGGGCTGATCCAGGGCTGGCCCAAACAAATCGGCTCGACCTGGATCACGCGGGCGTACCCGCTTGCTGGGAGAGCGGCCCCGCAGCACGCGCCGGGAGGGCGCTTCGGCGCCTCGCTCGCGGTGAAGGACCGTCGCCTCGTCGACGCCCGCGTCACGCTCTTCGAGCCGTGGACATCGCTGCCGCGGCCGTCCTTCGACAAGGCGGTCAATGTCAGATTGTTTCCCAACTTGGCGCGCGGATTGCACGACAAGCCGGCGCTGTTCGAGCTGGTGCGTCTGAAATCCCGGGACGTGCGGGTCGGTGCCATCATGAAAGGCGAGGCGACACTCTTTTTCCACGATCATCCTCGCGTAGAATTGTCCATGCTTCGGCCCCGGACTGTGGGCTCGGGCTACCGCTTCTCCTTCGCCCTCACCGTGGACGATCTGGAAACGCTCCTCGACCTTCAGGAACATTGATGCCGGCGCGCTTCGAATGGACGGTCGCAGACGCCGCGGAAGCGGAAGTCATGCAAGCTGCAGTGTCGTCGCACGAGTTCTCAGCGCACTTTCACGAGACGTGGTCCGTCGGCAGGATCGACAGCGGAGAATGCCGCTTTTCGGTGGACGGGACGAAGCTCGCCGCGAGCGGAGGCGAGCTGGTGGTCATCCCGCCTTTTACCGTGCATACCGGCGGCAGCCGGCGGCCGGGCCTTACCTACAAGATGCTCTACGTCGGAGAAAGATGGTTCTCCGAGCTTTCGTCCCTGGTCTTCGGTGACGGCACTGTCGATTTTCCCGACATCGTGATTCGCGACCGGGCCTTGTCCGCGCAACTGAATCGCGCGCTGGCCATGGGGGCCGTTCCTGAAGCCGAGCGCAAGGCCTCTCTCGCGCACGCGCTCATTTCTCTCCTGGAGAGGCATGGCCGAAGGAGCGATCGAAACGAGCGGCGGCTTGCGCTCGAGGCCGGCGCGAATCCGCGAACCGTGCTCAAGGCGATCGAGGACGGCCCATCGAGCCGGTCCACTCAGATACGCAGGTTCGCTCGGGAGTTCGGCTTGCCGCCCGCTCGCTATTTACGGAATCTCCGCGGTGTCTCAGCCAAGGAGCTCATTCGGAGGGGACTGGACTTGGCGGAGGTCGCCCAGCGGCTCGAGTTTTCCGATCAGGCTCACCTCACGCGGGAGTTCAAACGCATCCACGGCATCACTCCGGGCGAGTACCGCCGGGTCGTGGGCGTCGTTAGTGCGCGACGCTCCTGACGATGTAGCCGCCTGACTTTTCGTCGCGCTCGAGCTGCAACATCTTGCGCGACTCGGCTTCGTCGAGGAGTTTGGAAAAGGAAGAAAAACCGTAGTAGGACTCGTTGAAGCCGGGGTTGCGGCGCTTCAGCGCCTGCTTCACCATCGAGCCCCAGATCTTCTCTTCGGCGCCACGCTCGGCAATCAAAGCCTCGACGGTCTGCATCACAAGATCCAGCGCCTCCTCGGTCTTGTCCTCGTTGTCCCTTGGCGCGGCTTCCCCGCTCACAGCGGGCTTCGCCTGCGGTTTTTTCCTCGGCGGCCGGCGCCCCGGTTTTTCGCGCACCAGGTCGTCGTAGAAGATGAATTCGTCGCAGTTCGCCACCAACAGATCGGAGCTGGAGTTCTTCACGCCCACCCCGATCACGGTCTTGTCGTTTTCGCGCAGCTTCGAGACGAGCGGCGAGGACGAAAGTGTCGACGTGCGACTTGGTGTAGCAAAGATCCAGCGCATCCACCACCATGCGGATGTCGGCCGAATTCTTTCCCGACATGCGCACATGCGGGATTTCGATGAGCTCGAACGACGCTTCGTGCATGTCGGATTTGAACTCCTTGTACCGTTCCCAATCGCAATAGGCCTTCTTCAGCACGATGCTCCCCTTCAGGAGCAGGCGCTCGAGGACCTTGTTGATGTCGAATTTGGCGTATTTTGCGTCGCGCACGCCGAGCGCGACGTTCTCGAAATCGCAGAAAAGCGCCATGTTTACGGTCTCGCTCGATGCGCTCATTTCGGGTCCTTGGACATAGCGGAGGCGGTATTATCCCATTCCCCCGTCCAGACTATGACCGGAAAGGGTTGAAGTCCCGGCTTTCTCGGACTAGCATCGGTGTTTCGGGGGCAAGCAATGCATACTGAAGTTCACGTTCACGGCACGGTTTTGTTGAAAAGCGGTGTCAGCCAGACTGACATCGAACTGGCGCTCAGACACTGGTTCGATTACGTCGACGTCGATGGCCTCGCCGATGCGCGCAGCGCCCATCAGGACGAGCCCGGAATCGTGTTCGACAGGCGTCGGCGCTCCCTCGACATCTGCTGGACCGGGTACGTCGGGCGCAATTTCCAGCATTCGCTCGAGGGGGCGTTCGAATCGCTGTCGCCCTACTCCGAGGAGGCGGCGGCGGTCGAGGTGAGCTACTACCAGGAGGACGGCCAGGACGAGCACAGCTGGGTGTTCGTCGGGCCGACGCCCGAGTCGATCCGCGACATGCAGCGGCGACGCATGATAGACGACCTTTCGGCCCTTCTCGCGCGCCACTTCGGCGACGCCGAGATCGGCGAGGCGACCGCCCTCGTCAATCAGATGTTCGCCCGCCGCGCCTCCGACGCGCCGCAGGACCGGACTCAGGCCCGTCTTGGCATTGCCTCCGGCAAGAAGCACCTGCATTAGAAGCCGCACGCGGCGGGGGTGGGTCCGACCCGTGCAGGGCGGCTCCCAAGCTTCTTCTTCGGAACCCCTTGATTTCCTAATGTGTTACATTCAGTTTACAATGTAACACGTTAATTTATCTACTCTTATTTTATATCAAGCAGATTCTCGGAAAGCCCTCTTAAGTCCCTGTTGTAGCTAAAAATTTCATCAGTTTCAGGCTTGACCGCCTCCTCTGTTTCCTCTAGAGTGGTAGGAAGTAGATTTTAGTGGGGAACTGTGGCGCTCCATTTCGCCACTCGAAGGGGGACCGTTGTTTCAAGGGGCGACAGAGCTGAGTCTCGACGCCAAGGGAAGGCTTGCCGTGCCGACCCGGTATCGGGACGCATTGTTATCGGGAGGGCGCGCGGTGGTTCTCACCGCTCACCCCGATAGCTGTCTGCTTCTTTATCCACGCGTCGCCTGGGAACCGATCGGCGCCAAAGTCCAGGCGCTCTCCAGCTTCAACGAGCAAGCGCGTTGGTGGCAACGGCTGCTGGTCGGCTTCGCCGAAGAGCTCGAGCTCGACGCTCAAGGGCGCATCCTCGTGTCGCCCGCGTTACGCAAATTCGCCGGGCTGAAAAAGGACGTGATGCTGGTGGGGCAGGGGAGCCACTTCGAGATCTGGGATATTGCCGCGTGGGACGAGCGACTTGCGCGGGGTCTCACGCAAGTGGGTACTGACCCGCCCCCTGGCACTGAAAACTTCTCGCTGTGAGCGCCGATGCGCACCTCCCTGCCCTCCTCCACCCAGCAGTCGATGCGCTCGCAATCGAATCTAGGCGCGACGGCACGTTCGTGGACTCAACGTTCGGCAGAGGCGGTCACAGCCGCTTGATTCTGGAGCGGCTGGGCCCACACGGCCGGCTGATCGCGATCGACCGGGATCCGGAGGCGGTGGTGGCTGCGCGCGAGATACGCGACCCGCGCTTTACGCCGGTCCACGCTCGCTTCAGCGAATTGCAGGCGACGCTCGACGCGCTGCGCGCGGGCGGTGTCGATGGGGTGCTGTTCGATCTGGGCGTGTCCTCGCCTCAGCTCGACGACCCGCGGCGCGGCTTCGGCTTCCGGTCTGACGGGCCGCTCGACATGCGCATGGACCCGACGCGGGGCCAGAGCGCGTTCGAGTGGCTCGAGCAGGCGGACGAGGCCGAGATCAGGGAGGTGCTCAACGGCTATGGCGAAGAACGGTTTGCTAAACAGATTGCAAAGGCGATTGTTGCTGCTCGGCGAAGAGGGCCTGTCCGGCGGACCGGGGAACTTGCCGCTCTCGTGGCTGCGTCCGTCCGGACGCGTGAACCGGGGCAGGACCCGGCGACGCGGACGTTTCAGGCTCTACGGATTCACGTCAATCAGGAGCTTGAGGAATTGTCGCTAGCGCTGCCGCAAGCGCTCACTGCGCTCAATTCCCGCGGACGCCTCGTCGTGATCAGCTTCCATTCACTCGAGGACCGCATCGTGAAGAACTTCATGCGTGGCGCTGCGCGACCGACTCTTCCGGAACGTCTGCCGGTGAGAGCCCGGGAGCTGCCGCTTCCGAAGCTGCGCATCATCGGTCGGCCCGCGCGTCCGGCCGCCCACGAAATCAAGACCAATCCCCGCGCGAGGAGCGCGGTGCTGCGCGTCGCCGAGAAACTTCCCTCAAGCCCGCCATGACCCGCTTGAACTTGCTCCTTGTAGCAGTGCTGACCGCATGCGCGCTGGGCTTGGTGACCTCGCAGCATCAGGCACGCAAGCTATTCGGCGAGCTCGAGCAGGAGCAGGAACGTTCACGCCAGCTCGGAGTCGAATACGGTCAGCTGCAGCTCGAGGCAAGCACGTGGGCGGTGCACGCACGCGTCGAACGCATCGCCAGCCGCCAGCTGCACATGCGTGTCCCCGACGCGAAACGCCTCCAGATCGTAGGGCCGCGGGAGGTGGCGAAATGAATTTCGCCGCCAGTCCTGTTCTCGCGCTCACTCTGCCTATTTGGCGCTCGAGACTTCTGCTCTACGTCTTCATTGCATGCTTTGCCCTGTTGCTCGGCCGCGCCGTCTACCTGCAGGGCCTGAACAACGATTTTCTGCAGGCAAAAGGCGAGTCACGCTACAGCCGGGTCATCGAAATCCCGGCAAATCGCGGCCGCATCCTCGACCGCAACGGCGAGGCACTCGCCATCAGCACTCCGGTGAAATCTATCTGGGCGATTCCGGGCGAAGTGCATACTAGCGAACGGCAGCTTGCGCGCCTGGCGGCATTGCTCGAGATGTCGCCGAGGGAAATCGAGAAACGCCTCGCCGACACAGGCGGGGACTTCGTTTTCCTGAAGCGGCAGATCCCGCCGGAGGTCGCCGAACGCGTTGCGGGCCTGCACATCCCGGGACTATTCCAGAACCGCGAGTACCGGCGCTATTACCCGAGCGGCGAAGTCACTGCGCACGTGCTCGGCTTCACCGGCGCGGACGACATCGGGCAGGAAGGCGTCGAGCTCGCGTTTCAGGACGGGCTTGCCGGCAAGCCTGGCAGCCGCCGGGTGATCAAGGACCGGCTCGGCCAGACGGTCGAGGACGTCGAATCGATCAAGGCCGCCCAGGACGGGCGCGACCTCGCTCTTGCTTTGGATGCCCGCATCCAGAGCCTCGCTTTCAGCCAGTTGAAAGCCGCGGTCGCTCAGCACCAGGCGAAAGCGGGCGCCGTCGTCGTGCTCGATGTAGACACGGGCGAGCTGCTCGCCCTGGCGAATTTTCCGACATACAACCCGAACAATCGCAACAAGCTCTCCGGGGCGCAGCTCCGCAACCGCGCCCTGACCGATACGTTCGAGCCCGGTTCCACGCTCAAACCCTTCACCGTCGCGCTCGCTCTGGAAGGGGGGCGGGTGAGGCCGGATTCAGTGATCCAGATCGCGCCGGGAAGCTTGAGCATCGGCGCGGCCACCATACACGACGCCCATCTCGAGCGCTCGCTCACAGTGGCGCAGGTCATCCAGAAGTCCTCCAATGTCGGCGCAGCGAAGATTGCGCTCTCCCTCTCCGCGGAGTCGATGTGGGAAATGTTTCGGGACGTGGGCTTCGGCGCCGCGCCGGGCCTGGGCTTTCCCGGAGAAGCTGGCGGAAAGCTGCGGCCGTACCGGAGCTGGCGACCGATCGAACAGGCGACCATGTCCTACGGGCACGGCATTTCAGTATCGCTCGTGCAGCTCGCGCGCGCCTACAGCGTGTTCGCGCGCGACGGGGAGCTGGTTCCGCTCTCCCTGCTTCGCGTGGACATCCCTCCGGCCGCGCGGCGGGTGATGGCTCCCAAGACCGCAGGCGCGGTTCGCGCAATGCTCGAAATGGCGGTCAACCGGAGCGGCACCGCGCCTCGTGCGCAGATCATGGGCTATCGCGTCGCCGGAAAGACGGGTACCGCCCACAAGCAGGAAAACGGCGTCTATGCCACCGAGAAGTACGTGTCCTCGTTCGTCGGATTCGCACCCGCGTCGCACCCGCGCGTCGTGATCGCGGTGATGATCGACGAGCCCTCGGCCGGCCGGTACTACGGCGGGACCGTGGCGGCACCGCTGTTCGCCCAGGTGATGGCGGGGGCGCTGCGCGTGCTCGACGTGCCGCCCGACGGACCGATGCAGCCGATCGAGCTGCCCCCCGAAGGCGAGGAAGTGAAGGAAAGCGTTTAGGTGTGCGTGATCAGGTCGAACACATCCAGCGACGGCTCGCCGCGCAAGGGGCGCGCATGACCGGTCTCGCCGTCGACAGCCGGAACCTCGCCTTTGGGGAAGCGTTCCTCGCCTATCCCGGCGCGCGCCAGGACGGGCGCAATTTCATTCCGAGCGCGCTCGAGCGCGGAGCTGCCGCTGTTCTGTGGGAGCGCAAGGACTTCCAATGGGACAGCACCTGGAAGGTACCTAATCTCGGGGTCGACGACTTGCGCGGGCTCTCCGGTCTTCTTGCGCATGAAGTCTACGGACGTCCCTCGGAGAAACTGTGGACAATGGGCGTGACCGGGACCAACGGCAAGACCTCGTGCAGCCACTGGATTGCCCAGGCGTGCAGCGCCTGCGGCGCGCGCACTGCGGTCATCGGCACTCTGGGCACGGGCTTCCCCGCTCCGTCCGGAAAGAAAGAGCGCGGCAAGCTCGACGCCGGACCCAACACGACGCCGGACGCCGTTGCGCTGCATCGTTCGCTCGCTCAGCTGCTTTCCGCCGGGGCGCAGGGCGTGGCGATGGAAGTCACTTCGATCGGCCTCGAGCAGGGGCGCGTCAACGGCGTCGCTTTCGGGGCGGCGCTGTTCACCAATCTCTCGCGCGACCACCTCGACTACCACGGCGATATGGAGAACTACGCGAGGGCGAAGCAGCGCCTGTTCGAAACGCCGGGGCTGAAACACGCCGTGCTCAACCTGGATGACGTGCAGGGTGTGCATCTCGCCCGAGCGCTGGCCGGGCGCGGACTCAACCGCGCCGGCTATAGTTGCTTCGCGGGGGTCGCCGCCCGAGCGGGACTCGAGCGCTACGCCGAGGCGCACGCGATCGAACTGTCGCCGAAGGGGATCGCCTTCAGGATCAAGAGCTCCTGGGGCGAGGCGCACATCGAAAGCGCGCTGCTCGGGCGTTTCAACGTGTCCAATCTGCTGGGGGTCCTCACGACGATGCTCGTCTCCGGGGTGCCTTTCGAGCGCGCCACAGCGGCGCTCGCGGATTTACAAGCTGTCGCGGGGCGCATGCAACGGCTGGGCGGAAGGGGCAAGCCTCTCATCGTGGTCGACTATGCCCACACCCCCGATGCACTGGAAAAAACCCTGATTGCGCTCAAGGACGTGGCCCGGGCGAGCGGTGGGCGCCTAGTCGCCGTGTTCGGCTGCGGAGGCGAGCGCGATCGCGGCAAGCGGCCCCTGATGGGGGCGGTCGCTGCGCGGCACGCCGACGCGATCACGGTGACGAGCGACAACCCACGCCGCGAAGATCCCGCGGCCATCATCGCCGAAATCACAGCGGCGATTCCCGTCGCACACGAAGCCGTCGAAGATCGGCGGACGGCGATCGCCAGCGCCATCGCTTCGGCGAGCGCCGCCGACGTCGTGCTCATCGCCGGGAAAGGGCACGAATCCTATCAGGAGATCGCCGGCCGGCGGCTGCCCTTCTCCGATGCGCTCGAAGCCGAAGAAGCGCTCGCGCGATGGGGCCGATGATGAGCCTGCGCGAAGCCGCGAACGCGATCGGGGCGCGCGTCATCGGTGAGGATGTCCGCTTCGATTCGGTGTCGACCGACAGCCGCACGCTCGCCCGAGGCGCTCTGTTCGTCGCCCTGAGCGGCGAGCGATTCGACGGGCGCAGGTTCGTCGGGTCCGCAAAAGGGCGCGGCGCCGCCGCAGCGATGGTCGCGCAAGAACCGGGGTCGGGGACGATGGACCAGGAATTGCCGTTCGTCGTGGTGAAGGACACTCGCCTTGCGCTCGGACGGCTCGCCGCGCATTGGCGCGGGCGCTTCGACATTCCGCTCGTTGCGGTCACCGGCTCCAACGGCAAGACGACGGTCAAGGAAATGATCGCTGCGATCCTGCGCGCGCACTTCGGCGAGACGCACGCGCTCGCGACCGAGGGAAACCTCAACAACGATATCGGCCTGCCGCTGACGCTTCTGAAACTGCGTCGAAGCCATCGCGCGGCGGTAGTCGAGCTCGGGATCAATCACGCGGGCGAAACCGCCGCCCTCGCAGCCATCACGAGCCCGACGGTGGCGCTGGTGAACAACGCCCAGCGCGAACATCAGGAGTTCATGAAGGGCGTCGCAGAGGTCGCACGCGAGCACGGCGCTGTGTTCGCGGCCATGCGGCCGGAGGGCACGGGCGTGATCAATGCGGACGACGAATTCTGCGGCTATTGGCGTGAGCTGCTCGCGGGCAGGCGCGTTCGGGACTTCGGACTCGACCAGCCTGCGCAAGTGGGCGGCCGCCACCGCTTCACTCATTTCGGCAGCGAGATAGAACTGCGCACCCCGGAGGGCGAGACCCGGGTCGAGCTGCATGCCGACGGCCGGCACAACGTTCTGAACGCCTTCGCCGCCGCGGCGTGCGCCCTGGCGGCCGGCGGAAACCTCGAAGCGGTGGCGCGGGGCCTCGCGGTATTCCGCCCTGTCGGCGGACGCATGCAGCGCCGGACGGCTCGCTCGGGAGCGAAGCTCATCGACGACAGCTACAACGCCAACCCGGATTCCGTGCGCGCCGCGATCGACGTCCTTGCCGCGGAAAGCGGCGCGAAGGTCCTCCTGCTCGGCGACATGGGGGAGGTGGGCGAGCGGGGCGTGGAATTCCACGAAGAGATCGGCCGTTACGCGCGCGAGCGCGGCATAGATCGTCTGTTTGCTGTCGGAGAGCTGTCTTCCTCCTGCGTCGCCGCTTTCGGAGGAGGGGCCCGACACTTCGCCACCGTGGAGGACTTGATTTCCGCAGCTCAAGGGGAGCTGCGGCCGCGGATCACGATGCTTGTAAAAGGCTCGCGCTTCATGCACATGGAGCGGGTCGTTGCGGCGCTCACCGAGGAGGGCAACTAGATGCTGCTCGCTCTGACGCAATGGCTCGCCCAGGACGTGCGCGCGTTCAACGTGTTCCAGTACATCACGCTGCGCGCGGTGCTCGCCACGCTCACCGCGCTCGTGATCTCGCTGCTCGCAGGGCCGCTGGTGATTCGCAAGCTCACCGCCTACAAGATCGGCCAGGCCGTTCGCGACGACGGTCCACAATCCCATCTCACCAAGGCGGGCACCCCGACCATGGGCGGGGCGCTGGTGCTGCTCTCCATCCTGATCACCACGCTCTTGTGGGGAGACCTCACCAACCGGTTCGTCTGGGTCGTGCTCGTGGTCACCTTCGGCTTCGGCGCGATCGGCTGGGTCGACGACTACCGAAAGGTCGTGAAGAACAATCCGAAGGGCCTTTCGCCAAAAGCAAAATTTTTCTGGCAATCGCTGATCGGCTTGGGCGCGGCAACCTATCTCGCCTTCGCCGTATCGGCCCCGAATACGGCGAAGGTCCTGGATTTCTTCATGGCCTGGGTGGGGAGCGGATTTTCCATGGAACTGCCGCCCAATGCCGACCTGATCGTGCCGTTCTTCAAGAACATCGCCTACCCGCTCGGCGTGTTCGGCTTCATCACGCTCAGCTATTTCGTCATCGTCGGGACCTCGAACGCGGTCAATCTGACCGACGGGCTGGACGGGCTCGCGATCATGCCTGCAGTGATGGTCGCGGGCGGACTCGGCGTGTTTGCGATGGTCACAGGGCGGGTGGACTACTCCCGATACCTGCTCTTTCCTTACATCCCGGGTGCCGCGGAGCTCACGGTGTTTTGCGGCGCGCTGGTCGGCGCGGGCCTGGGCTTTCTCTGGTTCAACGCCTACCCGGCCGATGTCTTCATGGGCGATGTTGGAGCGCTTTCCCTGGGCGCCTCGCTCGGCACGGTCGCGGTGATCGTCCGGCAGGAGATCGTGCTTTTCATCATGGGCGGCGTGTTCGTCGCCGAAACGGTTTCGGTGATGCTCCAGGTGCTCTATTTCAAGTGGAGCGGCGGCAAACGCATTTTCCGAATGGCGCCGCTGCATCACCACTACGAGCTCTCGGGGTGGAAGGAGTCGCAGGTGGTCGTGCGCTTCTGGATCATCACCATGATGCTCGTGCTGTTCGGTCTGTCTACTTTGAAGCTGCGGTGAATCTCGCGGGCAGAAAGGTGCTGGTGCTCGGTTTGGGTGACACGGGTTTATCGATGGCGAAGTGGCTCGCACGCCGGGGCGCGTCGGTGCGCGTCGCGGACACGCGTGCAGTGCCGCCGCGACTGGCCGAGCTCAAGCGTTCGCTGCCGACTGTTCCAGCCCATTGTGGCCCCTTCCAGGACGAAATATTCGCGGACGTCGACCTCATCGCGATCAGCCCGGGCGTGCCGCTCGCCGAACCCGCGGTGCGGCGTGCGTGCGACGCGGGCGTGGAGATTGCAGGCGACATCGAATTGTTCGCGCAGGCGCTGCCGGAGCGTCGCCCGCGGATCATCGCGGTGACCGGCACCAACGGTAAGAGCACCGTTACGGCGCTCGCCGGCGCGATGGCTAAAGCCGCGGGGGCCGACTGCGAGGTCGCCGGAAACATCGGGCCGGCGGTGCTGGACGCACTCATGCGCCGGGAGGACGCAGGACGCGCCGCGGGCTTGTGGGTGCTCGAGCTCTCCAGCTTCCAGCTCGAGACGACCGTTTCGCTTGCTGCGGACGTGGCCGCAGTCCTCAACATCACCGAAGACCACCTGGACCGTTACCGCGGCATCGACGACTACGCCAGCGCCAAGGCGCGGGTCTTTTCGGGCGACGGCATCCAGGTGCTCAACCGCGATGACCCGCGCAGCCTCGCAATGGCGCTGCCCGGTCGAAAGACGATCACTTTCGGCCTCGATGCTCCGCGGGGCGCAGAAGACTGGGGTCTGCTCGAGCTCGGCGGCGGGCCCTGGCTCGCGCAAGGCGCAAACGCGCTCCTTGCGGTTCGGGAAATGAGGCTTGCCGGACTGCACAACGCCGCCAATGCGCTCGCCGCGCTCGCGCCGTGCCGCGCGCTCGGCCTGCCGCTCCAGCCCTTGATTGCGGCCCTGCGCGAGTTCAAGGGCCTCCCGCATCGCGTCGAACTGGTCTGGGAAGCGGACGGGGTGCGCTGGTACGACGATTCCAAGGGCACCAACGTCGGCTCGACGGTTGCTGCGCTCGCCGGGCTCGCGCAGCGCGACACGAAGGTGATTCTCATCGCTGGAGGCGACGGCAAGGGACAGGATTTTTCGCCGCTGAGAAACGCCGTGGAACGCTCGGCGCGAGAACTGGTGCTGATCGGCCGCGACGCGCCCTTGATCGAAGCGGCGGTCGCGGGCGCAGGCGTCCCGATCCGACGCGCCGCATCCATGGACCAGGCGGTGGCCCTGGCCGCGCAAGCGGCGCGCCCGGGCGATGTGGTGCTTCTTTCGCCCGCCTGCGCGAGCTTCGACATGTTCCGTGACTACAGGCATCGGGGAGAAGCGTATCGCCTGGCGGTGGAAGGATTCATCGATGCTCCGAAGCATTAGCCCGGGCCGGGCGCCCCTTGCCGAATACGACAGCGGCGTGCTGTGGGCGGCGCTCCTCCTGCTCACGTTCGGCATGGTGATGGTGTATTCCTCTTCGATCGCGATGGCCGAGGCGAGCAAGTTCACCGGAGGAAGTTCCGCATACTTCCTGCAGCGGCACGCGCTGTTTCTCGCCGCGAGCATGTTCGGGGGAATGCTCGCATTCCAGGTGCCCGTGCGTCTCTGGCAACAGGCCGCGCCGTGGCTTTTCGTGCTCGGCGTCGCGCTGCTCGCCCTGCTGCTCGCTCCGGGACTGGGCCGGGAGGTCAACGGCGCGCGTCGCTGGCTCTCGCTCGGGCTCGTAAACCTGCAGCCCTCCGAATTCATGAAGCTGTTCGTCGTTCTCTACGCGGCCGACTACACGGTGCGCAAGCTCGCCCTGATGCACAGCTTCAAGCGGGGCCTTCTCCCGATGTTTGCGGTGATGCTGGTGGTCGGCTGGCTCCTGCTGCGAGAGCCCGACTTCGGCGCTTTCGTCGTGATCACGGCGATCGCCACGGGGATCCTGTTCCTCGGCGGCATGAATGGGAAGTGGTTTGCGGGTTTGCTCGTGATGATGGCCGCCGGCTTCGTCGGGCTGGTGCTGTCTTCCCCGTACCGCATGCAGCGGATTTTCGGCTTCATGGACCCCTGGTCGGATCCGTTCGGCCGCGGCTACCAGCTTTCGCACGCGCTGATCGCATTCGGCCGCGGCGAATGGTTCGGCGTCGGATTGGGGGCGAGCGTCGAGAAGCTCCTCTATCTCCCCGAGGCGCATACCGACTTCCTGCTCGCGGTGATCGGCGAAGAGCTGGGATTTGTGGGGGTGATCGCGGTAATCGCGCTCTTTTCGTGGCTGGTGCTGCGGGCATTCGCCATCGGCCGCCAGGCAGTGGCCCTAGAGCGCCCGTACCCGGCACTGGTCGCTCAAGGGATCGGGGTGTGGTTCGGGGTGCAGTCGTTCATCAACATGGGCGTGAACATGGGCGTGCTGCCGACCAAGGGCCTCACCCTTCCGTTCATGAGCTTCGGCGGGAGCGGCCTGGTCGCGAATTGCCTGGCGCTCGCGGTCCTGCTGCGAATCGATTGGGAAAATCGCCAACTCATGCGAGGGACAGCGTGAAGCCATCGTGGCGCGAACCATCATGATCATCGCGGGTGGGACGGGGGGACATCTCTTCCCCGGTCTCGCCGTGGCTGACCACCTGCGCAAAGCCGGCTGGCGCGTGGCGTGGCTCGGGGCGAAGACGGGCATGGAAGCGGCCTTGGTCCCCAAGCACGGCTACGACATGGCCTGGGTAAGTTTTTCGGGCGTGCGCGGCAAGGGGCCCGTCGCGTTGTTTCTCCTGCCGCTGAGACTGCTCGTCGCTTTCTGGCAAAGCGCGCGCGCGATCTTCGCGCATCGCCCGGACGTGGTCCTCGGCATGGGTGGCTATATCTCGTTTCCCGGCGGGATGATGGCGGCGCTGCTCGGAAAGCCGCTCGTCATCCACGAACAGAACTCGATCCCGGGTCTTGCCAACAAAGTGCTTGCCGGAGTTGCCGACCGGGTTCTGTGCGCATTCCCCGGAGCGCTCAAACGCGCAACCTTGACCGGCAATCCGGTGCGGCCAGAGATCGCAGCGATTGCAGCGCCGGAGAATCGCTACGCCGAGCGCTCGGGCCGGCTTCGCGTTCTTGTCGTCGGCGGCAGCCTCGGCGCCAAGGCGCTCAACGACGTCGTTCCCCGGGCACTGGCGCTTCTGGCTGGTGAAAGGCCGGTCGTGACCCATCAGTCGGGCGCGCAGCACCTCGATTCGTTGCGGCAGGCCTATTCCGCGGCCGGCGTGCAGGCGAGGACGATCATCTTCATCGACGACATGGCGGGAGCCTATGCCGAGGCGGACCTCGTCGTGTGCCGCGCCGGAGCGACCACGGTCGCGGAGATCGCCGCCGCGGGCGTGGCGAGCGTCCTGGTTCCCTACCCGCATGCGGTGGACGACCACCAGACGGCCAACGCGCGCTTTCTCTCCGACGCTGGAGCCGCGGTCCTCGCACCGCAAAGCGAGCTCAGCGCCGCGCGCCTGGCGAAGCTGATTGCGGGATTCGATCGCGATCGCCTGGCTGAAATGGCCAAGCGCGCCCGGTCGCTCGGCAGGCCCGACGCCACGCGTCATGTGGCGGAGATCTGCATGGAGCTCGCGCAGTGAAGCACAAAGTCAAACGGATTCATTTCGTCGGGATCGGGGGCTCGGGTATGAGCGGGATCGCCGAGGTGCTGCTCAATTTGGGCTACCAGGTAAGCGGTTCCGACCTTGCCGCCAACACGGCCACCGAGCGTCTGACAGGTCTCGGGGCAAAGGTCGTGCTGGGCCACAACGCCGACAACATCGCCTCAGCGGATGCCGTGGTCGTGTCCTCGGCGGTGACCCCGGACAACGTCGAGGTCCTCGCTGCGAAGGCAAAGCGCATTCCAGTCGTGCCGCGCGCCCTGATGCTCGCCGAGCTCATGCGCTTGAAGCAGGGCATCGCGATCGCAGGGACCCACGGCAAAACCACCACCACGAGCCTCGTGGCAAGCGTGCTCGCCGAGGGCGGGCTAGATCCCACGTTCGTAATCGGCGGAAGGCTGGTGAGCGCCGCCTCCAACGCACGGCTCGGGACCGGAGAGTTCATCGTCGTCGAGGCCGACGAGTCCGACGCGTCTTTTCTTCATTTGCAGCCCGTGGCCGCGGTGGTGACCAACATCGACGCCGACCACATGCAGACCTACCAGTACGATTTTTCGCGGCTGAAGCAGGCGTTCGTCGGCTTTCTGCAAAACCTTCCCTTCTACGGCAGCGCAATTCTTTGCGTCGACGACGCCAACGTGCGCGAAATCATGCCCTCGGTTTCCAAGCCGATCGTGACTTATGGGACGCGCGAGGACGCGATGGTTCGGGGCACCGAGATCGTCCCCGGAGACCGCATGCGCTTCAGGGCCTTGCGCGAAGGCGCCTCCCCTCTGGAAATTACGCTCAATCTTCCGGGACGGCACAACGTGCAGAACGCGCTCGCGGCGATTGCCGTGGCCACCGAGCTCGGCATCCCGGACGCGGCGATCCGAAAGGCGCTCGCCGAGTTCCGCGGCGTAGGCAGGCGCTTCCAGCGCTACGGCGAGATCCCACTTTCCCCGAACGGCAAGTCGCCGGGGAGTTTCACTCTGGTGGACGACTATGGGCATCACCCAGTCGAGATGCAGGCCACGCTCGACGCGGCGCGCGGCGCTTTTCCGGGGCGGCGCATCGTGCTCGCTTTTCAGCCCCACCGCTACACGCGCACGCGCGACCTGTTCGAGGACTTCGTGAAGGCTCTTTCTGGAGCGGACGCGCTGGTGCTCGCGGAAGTCTATCCGGCGGGCGAGACGCCGATCGTCGCCGCCGATGGGCGCTCGCTCGCCCGCGCGATCCGCGTCGCCGGCAAGACCGAGCCGGTGTTCGTCGAGAGAATCGCCGACATGCCCGACGCCATCCGTAAGGTCGTGCGCCCGGGTGATGTCGTACTGACCATGGGCGCGGGTTCGATCGGCGGCGTGCCTGTGGCGCTCGCCAGGACCGGAAGATGAAGATGACCGAGCCGATCGACCGATCGGGTGTCGCGCTGCGGGGTTCCTTGCGGCTGAACGAACCGATGGCGAAGCACGTCAGCTGGCGCGCGGGCGGTGTCGCCTGGCGGGCCTACGTTCCAGCCGACCGTGCCGACCTCGCCGCATTCCTCACGACCCTTCCCAAGGGCGAACCGGTCTGCTTCGTGGGACTTGGAAGCAATCTGCTCGTGCGTGACGGCGGATTTCACGGGACGGTCGTCTTGATGCACAGCCCGCACGGCGCGATGCACCTCGAGGGCGATCTGATTCGCGCCGAAGCCGCGGTCGCGTGCCCCAAGGTGGCGCGCTTTGCGGCGACGCGCGGCTTCGAAGGCGCGGAATTCCTCGCCGGTGTCCCCGGGACGGTCGGGGGAGCGCTCGCGATGAACGCCGGCTGCTACGGGTCGGAAACCTGGGACGTCGTCGCGAAGGTGCTGACGGTCTCGCGCGCAGGAAAATTCAGCGAGCGTGCGCCGGCCGATTTCGAGACGGGCTATCGCCGGGTCGAGCTGCGCGCGTCGAGGCTGGGCGAAGAGGAATGGTTCGTCGCCGCCTGGTTCCGTTTGCGTGCGGGCGACCAGAAACGCGCGCGCAGCCGCATCAAGGAACTGCTCGCGAAGCGGATGGCCGAGCAGCCGCTCGATCTTCCCAATGCCGGTTCGGTGTTCCGCAATCCGCGCGGCGACCACGCCGCACGCCTGATCGAGGCCTGCGGGCTCAAAGGGTACGAGATCGGCGGCGCCCGCATCTCGGAGAAGCACGCGAATTTCATCGTGAACCCGAAGGGCAGGGCGCGCGCCGCGGACATCGAGGCGCTGATCGAGCATGCGCGCGAAACCGTGAAGGAACGCTTCGGCATCGAGCTGGTTCCGGAAGTGAAAATCATCGGGGAGGCCGCGTGAGCGACTTTGGAAAAGTCGCCGTGCTCATGGGCGGGCGCTCGGCCGAGCGCGCCGTGTCGCTGAAGAGCGGCGAGAGGGTGCTCGGGGCCTTGAAGAAGAAGGGGATCGACGCACACGCCTTCGATCCGAACGAGCGCGGACTCGGTGCGCTCATCCAGGAGCGGTTCGACCGCGTCTTCATCGTGCTGCACGGCCGCTACGGCGAGGACGGCACGATCCAGGGCGCGCTCGAGCTGGTCGGCATTCCGTATACGGGCTCGGGCGTTCTCGGGAGCGCCCTCGCGATGGACAAGTGGCGCACCAAGCTCGTCTGGCAGGGGAGCGGACTTCCGACGCCGCACTGTGAGCTGCTGACGCGCGAAAGCGATTTTCACGGCGTCACGACGCGGCTCGGCCTGCCTCTGATGGTCAAGCCCGCCAATGAAGGCTCCTCGATCGGCATGACCAAGGCGAAGAGCGCCCGCGATCTCCCGGAAGCCTATGCGCTTGCCGCCAACTACGACCGCGTCGTGATCGCCGAGGCATTCGTGGACGGCGTCGAGCTGACCGTCGGGGTCCTGGGAGACACGGCTCTTCCGCCGATCGAGCTGGAGACGCCGCGCGAGTTCTACGACTACGAGGCGAAGTACAGCGCCGGGGACACGCGCTACCTCATTCCCTGCGGACTGCCGCCCGACGCCGAGCGCGTTATCCAGGACGAGGCGCTGCGGGCTTTCAGAATCTTGGGCTGCAGCGGGTGGGGCCGCGTCGACCTGATGCTCGACCGCACGGGGAGGCCCTATTTCCTCGAGGTCAACACTTGTCCGGGAATGACCGACCACTCGCTCGTGCCGATGGCGGCGCGTCACGCGGGATTGTCCTTCGAAGACTTGTGCCTGCGGATTCTCGAGCTCGCGCAGCTCGCGGAGCCGGGAGGCGATCGTGTGGGATAACCCGCGCCTCGCCAACGCTGCCGCAAAGGCGCTCTACGCGCTTGCGCTCGCACTCATCGTCTATGTCGGCGCGCGTGTCCTGTTCGAATCCCGCGTGTTTTCGCTCAAGACCATCGTCGTGGGGGGCGAGCTTCAGCATGTCGTGCGAGCCGACATCGTCAGCGCGCTCCAGGGCCGGGTCAAGGGCACTTTCTTTACAGTGGACCTGGAGGCGGTGCGTGCGCTGTTCGAGGGGATTCCCTGGGTACGCCGCGCCGAACTGCGGCGGGGCTGGCCCGATCGCCTGGAAGTGCGCGTCGAAGAGCACGTGGCGCTGGCACGCTGGGGCCAAAGACGAGAGCCGCGGCTCGTGAACACTCATGGAGAGCTTTTCCCCGGACAGAGCGACGCAACGCTGCCGGTCTTCTCCGGGCCGGCGGGTAGCGAGGGCGAAGTCACGCAACGCTACCTTGCCTTTCGGGGTTTGTTGGCCCCGCTCGCGCTCGAACCCGAGCAGGTCCTGCTGAGCTCCCGACTGTCATGGCAAGTCAAGCTCTCCAATGGACTCACCGTGCGACTCGGGCACGACTCGGACAAGGACCGTGTCGACAGCCGTCTGGCGAGGCTCGTCTCCGTATACCCGGAGACTCTCGGGGAGGCCCCGAATCGTCCCGACTATGTCGACCTGCGCTACCCCAACGGTTTTGCGATACGCGTTCCTGAGACGGCAGGGCGCGAGTCCCGGAGACCGGCACGCAAGCGAGCCTGACATGGCGAGGGAAAACAAGAACCTCATCGTCGCCCTGGACATCGGCACATCCAAAGTCGTGGCGATGGTGGCGGAACTTTTCCCGGACGGACGCATGGATATCGTCGGGACAGGCGGTCACGAGTCCAAGGGCCTCAAAAAGGGCGTGGTCGTGAACATCGAGGCGACCGTGAATGCCATTCAGCGCACGCTCGAGGAAGCGGAACTGATGGCCGACTGCAAGATCGAGCGGGTTTTCACGGGCATCGCCGGCAGCCACATCAAGGGTTTCAACTCCACGGGGATGGTAGCGATCAAGGACAAGGAGGTGACCTCGACCGACGTCGAGCGCGCGATCGAAACGGCGCGTGCCATGCCGATTCCGACCGACCAGCAGGTGTTGCACATCCTCACCCAGGAATTCATCATCGACGGGCAGGACGGAGTGCGTGAGCCGCTCGGCATGAGCGGCGTGCGCCTCGAGGTCAAAGTGCACATTGTCACCGGCGCCGTCTCTGCCGCACAGAACATCGTCAAGTGCGTGCGCCGCTGTGGGCTGGAAGTGAACGATCTGATCCTGCAGCCCCTTGCGTCTTCGCTTGCCGTGCTGACCGAGGACGAAAAGGAACTCGGCGTGTGCCTCGTCGACATCGGCGGCGGCACGAGCGACATCGCCGTGTTCCGCGAAGGCGCGATCCGCCACACGGCGGTGGTCCCGATAGCCGGAGACCAGATAACCAACGACATCGCGATGGCGCTGCGCACGCCCACCGCAGAGGCTGAAGAGCTCAAGGTCCGCCACGGCTGCGCGCTCAGGCAGCTTGCCGAGGCCGGCCAGATGATCGAGGTCGCGGGCGTGGGCGACCGCCCCGCGTCGAGGAACTCTACTCCCTCATTCAGCAGGTGCTGCGCGACTCGGGTTACGAGGAGCTGCTGTCCTCGGGGGTCGTGCTCACAGGGGGCTCCGCTGTGATGCAGGGGATGGTGGAGCTGGGCGAGGAGATTTTTCACATGCCGGTGCGGCTGGGCATTCCCCGTTACACCGGCTCGCTGTCGGATGTGGTCCGCAGCCCGCGCTACGCCACCGGCGTCGGCCTGTTGCTCGAGGGCGTGGTCCAGACGCAGCGCGGACTCATCGCGCGGCAGGGGGGGTCTCTAAAGCAGGTCGTAAAGAGAATGCGCCAATGGTTTCAACGGAATTTTTAGAAGGGCACGACTGGCAGGCGTTTTTTTTCTTCATCCCGGAAGGAGGTCAGCATGTTTGAAGTCGTCGAAAACACAGCGAGCGGCACCGTGATCAAGGTGATCGGTGTCGGCGGCGCGGGCGGCAATGCCGTCGCCAATACCGACGGACAGGCACTGTCGCGCACCCAGGCGAAGAGCCAGATCCAACTCGGGTTGACGGGCCTCGGCGCAGGGGCCAAGCCCGAAGCCGGGCGCGCCGCAGCGCTCGAGGCTCGCGAGCAAATCGCCGACTCCCTGCGCGGCTCGCACATGGCCTTCATCACCGCCGGAATGGGCGGCGGTACCGGCACCGGCGCCGCACCGGTGGTCGCGGAGGTCGCCAAGGAGATGGGCATCCTCACCGTCGCGGTCGTCACCAAGCCCTTCTCGTTCGAGGGCGTGCGCCGGATGCGGGCTGCCGAGACCGGCATCGAGGAGCTGTCCCAGCACGTCGACTCCGTCATCGTAATTCTCAACGAGAAACTCGAGGAAGTGCTCGGCGACGACGTGTCGATGGAAGAAGCGTTTTCCGCGGCCGACAGCGTGCTCAAGAACGCGGTCGCCGGAATCTCCGAGATCATCAACGTGCCGGGTCTCATCAACGTCGACTTCCAGGACGTTCGCACCGTGATGGCCGAGCAGGGAATGGCGATGATGGGTTCGGCGGCCGCCTCTGGCGTGGATCGCGCACGCATCGCCGCCGAACAGGCGGTGGCTTGCCCCCTGCTCGAGGGCGTCAATCTGTCGGGCGCGCGGGGGGTCGTGGTGAACATCACGGCCAACAAGTCGAGTCTGAAGCTGCGTGAGACCAAGGAGGTGATGAACACCATCCGAGGTTTCGCCGCGGACGACGCGACCATCATCTTCGGCGCCGTCTACGACGATCCCATCGGCGAGGAGTTGCGCGTCACCGTGATTGCGACGGGTCTCGGCCAGCCGCAGATCGCGCGTCAGTCCAAGCCGAAGCTGGTGCAAAAGACCGGCACCGACAACCTGCCGGTTGCAGGAGTGGATTATCGGGTGCTCGACGAGATGCCCGCGGTGATCCGCAAAAACCGCGCCTCGACGATCGAAGCGCTGCAGGCGAGCGGGGTCGACAAGTACGACATCCCAGCATTCCTGCGCAAGCAAGCCGACTAGGGAGAAATCACATGAGCACAGCCAAGAGACCGGGCATGCCTCGCTATCTGCGCAAGCCTCTGATCGCGAGAACGGGCCTGCGACTGCCCATTCAGACGGCGCCCGTGCTGATCCGCACCGTCGCTTTCGTTCCCGCATACCTGCGCAAGCGGCCGCATTGAGCACGCAAACGGCGCGGCTCACTGGAATTCCGGGCCGGTGAGACCGCCCGCTATGCTAAAATCCCATACTTTCAATCGGCTACGGCAATTGCTGCAGCGACGCAAATGTTCAAGCAGCGCACCCTAAAATCCGTGATTCGCGCCACTGGCGTCGGCCTGCATACTGGCGAGAAAGTGGCCGTGACCCTGCGACCGGCTTCGCCGGACGTGGGCATCGTGTTTCGGCGTATCGATTTGCCCGTGGCGATCGACATCGCCGCCGATGCCTTCAAGGTCACCGACGCGCGGCTTTGTAGCGCGCTGGAGGCAAATGGGGCAAAAGTGGCCACCGTCGAGCATCTCATGTCGGCATTTGCGGGGCTCGGTATCGACAATGCCTACGTCGATCTCACGGGGTCGGAAGTTCCGATCATGGACGGAAGCGCCGCGCCTTTCGTATTTCTCATCCAGTCGGCCGGCATCGAGCAGCAGCCCGCACCCAAGCGTTTTTTCAGAATCAAGAGTACGGTCGAAGTGACCGATGGCGACAAGTGGGCGCGCTTCGAGCCGTTCGAAGGTTTCAAACTCTCGTTTTCGATCGAGTTCGACCACCCCGCTTTCGAGCGCTCGGCGCAGGCGGCCCACGTCGACTTTGCCGATACCTCCTACGTCAAGGAAGTCGCCCGATGGAGGCATTGCGCGATTCGGGCCTCGCTCTCGGCGGGAGCCTCGAAAACGCGGTCGTGGTGGATGAGTACCGCGTGCTGAACGTCGAGGGACTGCGCTACAGCGACGAGTTCGTCAAGCACAAGTTGCTCGACGCAATCGGCGATCTGTACCTCATCGGGCACCCGCTGATCGGCTATTTTTCGGCCCATAAATCCGGCCATGCCCTGAACAACCGTTTATTGCGGGCGACGCTCGCTTCCAAGGATGCTTGGGAATACGTGACCTTCGAGCGCGAGGAGGACGCGCCTGCTGCCCTGTCTCGGTTGTTTGCCCTGCCTGCCAGCTAGCGGCGGCCTCGCGTTTCGGGCATTCAATGTACGCCCTGATCTTCGCTCTGCTGGTTCTCGGCCTTTTGATTCTTGAGCGTGCAATTGTGCTCGTCTAAGCAAAGACTTACTTGCGGTGCCGGGACGCGAACTTCCCGAGGGCAATTTTCAATCCTGAATCAGGGAGTTGCTCGCAGAGCCGGTCCAGTCCCAGGGCGGCCTCCTGGCTCATTTTCGATGATTTTTCAACAGCTTGGGAGTCTGAACTCAGGGGTTGCACGCACACCTCCAATCCGGTAACCTCGATCCCTCGTTTCGAGAGCTGCTCGGATAATGTCGGCAGCATAAGTTTCAGTTTTGCGGCGGTCGCCCCGTTGGCGGCAAAAATAATGATTTTTCCTTGTTTGTAGTTGGCGATCGAGCACCATCGCGCCAGGGATTCCGGCAGCATCGCTGCAAGAATCTCGCGTAACTCGATCAAGCGCCGGGCCTGTGGCATGAGCGGAGCGATGCCGTCGGGTTGATTCAAAAAGGCGCACAGGTTCTTCGGATGCATATTCTGGGAATGCATGGAGTGCCGCCCTAGGAGGGCAGCGTGCACATTATTCTTGTTTCGAGCAGACTCGCCAAGTCGAGGTCCTGGACCCTGACCCACCGGCACTTGCTTGCCGGCACCGTGTTCATCGCGGTGCTCGTATTCAGCCTCACGCTCGGGCTCTTCTGGATCACGGTACGCCATGCCACCGAGGTCAAGCTTCCGCTGCTCGATTCGCTGGTCTTGTCGGCGCAGGAAGCGCAACGGCGCAAGACCGAGGAATTCCTGCGGGAAAACCTGAACGCCATGGCGGTCAAGCTCGGCCAGATGCAGGCCCAGCTGATGCGCCTCGACGGGCTCGGCGAGCGCCTGTCGACCCTTGCCGGACTCAAGCCCGGGGAATTCCGCTTCACCGAGCCACCAGGACGAGGCGGTGCCGTGTCGAGCATCCCTGCCAAGGACCTCTCGATGGCCGAGTTCAACCGGCAGCTCGACCAGCTTTCCAGACAGATGGAAAACCGGAGCGACTCCCTCGGGATCCTTGAGTCCCAGCTGTTCGACGCCAAGGTGAAGAAGAAGCTCATGCCGACGATCCCTCCCGTGGACGCGGCCTACAGCGCATCGAGCTATGGCTGGCGCATCGATCCATTCAACGGCATGCTCGCCATGCACGAGGGCGTGGATTTTCCCGTGGATATCGGGACTCCCGTTTTCGCGGCTGCGGGCGGCGTGGTGATCTACTCGGGACCACATCCGCAATACGGTTTCCTGGTCGAGATCGACCACGGCAACGACTTCACGACCCGCTACGCTCATTGCTCGAGAGTTCTGGTCAGGGAAGGCGAGGTCGTCCAGCGCGGAAGCAAGATCGCCGAATCCGGATCCACCGGCCGCGCTACCGGCCCGCACCTGCACTTCGAAGTCCGCTACCGCACCGTGGCGCAGAACCCGATCCGATTTCTTCAGGCCACGGCGCGCTAGCCGGCGGTTCCGGCGGCCAAGCACAGGAAGTCCCGATCGCGCGGCCCGCGCGATCCCGGGTTGCTCGAATCGCGGGGAGCAGCCGCTCCAGCGTGATAAACTTCGAACCTTTGCGCTCCACGCCAGTCATTCCTCGATGATTTCCCGCGTACTGAAGGCGGTGTTCGGCAGCCGCAATGATCGGCTGCTCAAGCACTACGGCAGGTCGGTGCGGGCGATCAACGCTCTCGAGCTGTCGATGGCGGCGCTCCCGGATCACGGCCTGGGCGCCAAAACGCTCGAGCTGAGAGAGCGCTTCGCAAAGCGGGTCCAGGGCGTTCCCGAAGAGGAACGCGACGCGGCGGAAAAAGCGGCGCTCGCCGAGCTCCTGCCGGAGTCCTTCGCGGTTGTACGCGAGGCGGCGAAGCGCGTGCTCAACATGCGCCACTTCGACGTGCAGTTGATCGGCGGTATGGTCCTGCACGACGGCAAGATCTCGGAGATGCGCACCGGCGAAGGGAAGACGCTGGTGGCGACCTTGCCCGCGTACCTGAACGCGCTCTCCGGCCGCGGCGTGCACATCGTCACGGTCAACGACTACCTCGCGAGTCGGGATGCCGAGTGGATGGGGAAAGTCTATAAATTTCTCGGACTCACGGTGGGCGTGATCCTGACCCAGATGCCGCACGCCGAAAAACAGTCGGCCTACGCCGCCGACATCACCTACGGCACCAACAACGAATTCGGCTTCGACTATCTGCGCGACAACATGGCGATGCAGGTGGGCGACCGCTTCCAGCGCAAACTGAACTACGCCATCGTCGACGAAGTCGACTCGATCCTGATCGACGAGGCGCGCACGCCCCTCATCATCTCGGGTCGAGCAGAAGACCGCACGGAAATCTACCAGCGCATGAACGCCGTGTCACCGCTTCTCAAGCGCCAGGAAAAGGAAAATGCGCCGGGCGACTTCCATGTCGACGAGAAAAACCACACGGTGCTGCTTTCCGAAGAAGGACACGAGAACGCCGAGAAACTGCTCGGCCGAGCGGGCTTGTTGCCCGAGGGGCGCAGCCTTTACGAGCCGGCTTACGTTAACCTGATGCACCACCTTAACGCCGCGTTGAGAGCGCATAATCTGTTCTTCCGCGACCGGCACTACGTCGTCCAGGACGGCGAGGTCATCATCGTCGACGAGTTCACTGGACGGCTCATGCCGGGTCGGCGCTGGTCCGATGGCCTGCACCAGGCAATCGAGGCCAAGGAGAACGTGTCGATCCAGAGTGAGAACCAGACGCTCGCCTCGATCACTTTTCAGAACTACTTCCGCATGTACCGCAAGCTCGCGGGGATGACCGGAACGGCCGATACCGAGGCCTACGAATTCCAAGAGATCTACGGCCTCGAGGTCGTCGTCGTCCCGACGCACATGCCGATGATCCGCGCCGATCGCAACGATCAGGTCTTTCGCACCGCTGCCGAAAAGTACAAGGCGATCATCGGCGACATCAAGGATTGCTTCGAGCGCGACCAGCCGGTGCTGGTTGGAACGACATCGATCGAAAATTCAGAGCTCATCTCAGGAATGCTGCAGAAGGACAAACTGCCGCATCAGGTCTTGAACGCGAAGCAACACGCGCGCGAAGCGGAGATCGTTGCGCAGGCCGGGCGCCCGAAAATGGTCACTATCGCAACCAATATGGCCGGTCGCGGTACCGATATCGTGCTGGGGGGAAATGTCGAGAAGCAGATCGATGTCGTGCGCGCTGCCGAGGATCTCGACGCTGTGGGCAAGGAACGTCGCATCGAAGAATTGCGCAAAGAGTGGCAGGGTTTGCACAACCGCGTCATCGCCTCGGGCGGCTTGCATATAATCGGCACCGAAAGACACGAAGCCCGGCGCATCGACAACCAGTTGCGCGGCCGCTCGGGCCGGCAGGGAGATCCGGGCTCCTCGCGCTTTTTCCTTTCGCTCGAAGACCCACTGCTGCGCATCTTCGCCGGAGAGCGGGTCAACGCGATCATGCAGCGTCTTGGGATGCCCGAGGGCGAGCCGATCGAGCATGGCTTGGTCACCCGATCGATCGAGAGCGCGCAGCGCAAGGTCGAGGCGCACAACTTCGATATCCGCAAACAATTGCTCGAATACGACAACGTCGCCAACGATCAGCGACGCGAAATCTATCAGTTGAGGAATTCCATCCTCGAATCGCAGGACGTCTCGGAGCGGATCGCGGCGCTGCGCGAGGGCGTGGTAACCGATTTCTTTCGTGCCCATGTCCCAGAGGAGAGCATGGAGGAACAGTGGGATATTCCAGGCCTCGAAAAAGTGTACGTCGCCGAGCTCCGGCTCGAGCTCCCGCTTTCGAAATGGCTAGCGAGCGACCCGAGCCTCGATGATAACGCGCTGCTCAAACGCACGGTCGACGAAGCCCACGCAGCCTACGTCCGCAAAATGGCGGCCAATCCGCCGGAGGCCATACATCAGTTCGAGCGGCTCATACTGCTCTCGACGCTCGACAATCACTGGCTCGAACACCTCGCCGCGCTCGACCATCTGCGCCAGGGCATACACTTGCGCGGTTATGCGCAGAAAAACCCGAAGCAGGAATACAAGCGCGAAGCGTTCGAGCTGTTCGGCAACCTCGTGGAATCGGTCAAACTGGAAGTAACGCGCACGCTGATGACGGTCGAGCTGCAGTTGCGCGAGCAGGTCGAGCAGGTGGAGAAGCTGCAGGCGCCGGCGCTCGAGAACGTGCAATACCAGCACGCCGGGTATGAGGAAGCCCTCGCCGGAGCGGGAGCCGATGCTGCTCCGGTGTCGAAGCCGGCACCTTTCGTCAGGCAGATGGGGAAAATCGGCCGCAACGATCCCTGCCCGTGCGGGTCGGGAAAAAAGTACAAGCACTGTCACGGCAAATTGGCTTGAGCCGGGGCGCCGCGGCGGGCGGGCCGCTTCAAAGAATGGCCGGAAGAATATGGCTGTCAATTTAATCCCTCCGCGGCCGGAGGATGTGCTACCCGTCGGGGGCGTCAGGCTCGGCGTCGCCGAGGCCGGAATTCGCAAGGCCGGCCGCAAGGATCTGCTGCTCATGACGCTCGCCGAGGGCACGCGAGTCGCAGGCGTGTTCACACGGAATCGCTTTTGCGCCGCGCCCGTGCAGGTGGCCAAAGAGCATCTCGCCTCGGGCAGACCTCCACGGGCGTTGCTCGTCAATACCGGCAACGCCAACGCAGGTACCGGGAAAATCGGCGTTGCCAGTGCGCGAGCGAGCTGCGAGGAAGCGGCCCGGCTGGCCCGCTGTGATCTGCGCCAGGTGCTGCCGTTTTCGACGGGCGTGATCATGGAGCCGCTGCCGGTTGAGCGCATCGTCACGGGCCTTCCGGCCTGCATCGCCGACCTACGCGAAGACAACTGGGCGCGGGCGGCCGAGGCGATCATGACGACCGACACCGTTCCAAAAGCCCGGTCGCGGCGCGTGCACCTGGGAGGTGGCGCGGCGACCGTGACCGGGATCGCCAAGGGCGCGGGCATGATCCGCCCCGACATGGCGACGATGCTCGGATTTGTCGCGACCGACGCTGCGGTCGCCCAGGGTACGCTGCAGCACCTCGTCGCCGACGCCGCGGCGCACTCGTTCAACCGCATCAGCGTCGACGGCGACACCTCGACGAACGATTCCTTCGTTTTGATCGCAACCGGCGCCGGCGGCGGCTCCATGATCGACAATCCGGGCCATCCTGGATTCGCGGCGTTGCGGGAAGCGCTGCTCGAAGTATCGCAGGGGCTCGCGCAGGCGATCGTGCGCGACGGCGAGGGCGCGACCAAGTTCATCACCGTGCGCGTGGATAAAGGCAGGGACGAAGCCGAATGTGCGGGCGTCGCTTACTCGATCGCGCACTCGCCGCTGGTGAAAACCGCGTTCTTCGCTTCCGACCCGAATCTGGGGCGGCTCCTCGCCGCGATCGGCAACTCCGGCGTGCGCGATCTCGAAGTCGGCCGCGTCGAGCTGTACCTCGACGATGTGCTGGTGTCGAAGGACGGAGGCCGTGCCCCGGCTTACCGCGAGGAGGACGGAAAACGCGTCATGGCCAAGAGCGAGATCACGGTTCGCGTCGTGCTCAACCGCGGGTCTGCAGCCACCACCGTGTGGACCTGCGATCTGTCCCACGATTACGTTACTATCAACGCCGAATACAGGACCTAGTACCGGAGACGGCGTGCCATGTCCGAACTAGAACGGCTGCTCAAGCGGGGCGAAGCGCTGCTCGAGCGCGTGGAGACCCTCCTTCCGCCCGCATCGCGCCCCGTGGATTGGCAGGCGAGCATCGCTTTTCGCTGGCGCAAGACCTCGCGCAGCGGCTTCATCCAGCCGGTCGCGAATCTGCACCGCATCCGCCTGTCCGACCTTCATGGCATCGACAGCCAGAAGGCGCTGATCGAGCAGAACACGCGCCAGTTCGTCGAAGGCCGAACCGCAAACAACGCGCTTCTGACCGGCGCGCGGGGCACCGGCAAATCCTCGCTCGTCAAGGCCGTGCTCAACAAGTTCCAACGCGAGGGCCTGCGCCTGATCGAAGTGGAAAAGCACGATCTCATCGATTTGCCGGATATCGTCGACCAGGTCGTCGGGCGGCCGGAGCGCTTCATCCTGTTCTGCGACGACCTGTCGTTCGAGCTCTCCGAGGCGGCAGGCTACAAGGCGCTCAAGGTCGTGCTCGACGGCTCGATCGCCGCGACTTCCGAGAATCTCCTCATCTACGCGACCTCCAACCGGCGGCATCTCATGCCCGAGTACATGCAGGAGAATCTGGAGACCAAGCACCTCGGCGCGGAAATTCACCCTGGCGAAACCGTGGAGGAGAAGATCTCGCTCTCGGATCGCTTCGGGCTGTGGGTCTCCTTCTACCCGTTCGACCAGGACGGGTATCTCGAGATCGTGAGCCATTGGCTGCGCGAGCTGGGCTGCCGCGAGGGCGAGATTCCCCGGGCCCGGCAGGAGGCGCTGCAGTGGGCGCTGCTGCGCGGATCGCGCAGCGGCCGCGTGGCGTGGCAGTTCGCTCGCGACTACGCCGGGCGCAACGCCTGCGACGGCAAGGCGAAGCGCTAGCATCTTGCAGACCCTATCGGCCCCGGTGGATGTCGCCGTGGCGGTGCTGATCCGTTCCGACGGCGCCGCGCTGCTCGCCCGGCGCCCCTCCACCAAGGTCTATTCGGGCTATTGGGAGTTTCCCGGAGGCAAGATCGAGCACGGCGAGCCGGTCGCAGAGGCGCTCAGGCGCGAGATCCGCGAGGAGCTCGGCATCGAGATCGTGCGCGCCTTTCCCTGGATCACCCGGGTCTTCACCTATCCTCACGCTACGGTGCGCTTGCATTTCTACAGGGTCACTGCCTGGCGGGGCGAGCCGCGCGCGCTCGAGCACCAGGCGATTGCCTGGCAGCGCCCGGATGCGATCGAACTCGAACCGCTCCTGCCTGCCAACGGGCCGGTGCTGCGCAGCCTTTTGCTTCCCGCGGAATACGCCATCACGCGCGCCGGCGAGCTCGATGTCGAGCCGTTCCTTTTACGGCTCGAGGCGAGACTGCGGGGCGGCCTGAAACTCATCCAGGTGCGGGAAAAGTTGCTGGCGCGTCCGGCGGCAGAAGCGTTCGCGCGACGAGTCGTCACGCTCGCCCGCGCTCACGGCGCGAAGGTCCTCGTCAACGCCGATGTCGTGCTCGCCCGAGACGTCGGCGCCGATGGCGTGCACTTGACCGCGGAGCAGGTGCGCGCCGCCTCAGCTCGTCCCGATCTACCCTGGTGCGGCGCTTCTTGCCACTCGAGCGAGGAGCTGCGCCGCGCCGAGACACTCGGGGTCGATTTCGTCGTACTGGGACCGGTGCGCGCCACACCGTCGCACCCGGACGCGGTCCCGCTCGGCTGGGAGCGATTCCGGGAGATCGCACGCGATCCGGGCGTGCCTGTCTACGCCCTGGGCGGAATCGGCCCGCGCGATCTGGAACAAGCGCTGAGCTGCGGCGCGCACGGTATTGCGATGGTGCGCGGCAGCTGGGGAGAAATTCCCTAGGAATCCTCCGTATGATCGGCCTCGGGCGCCTCCTTGTCTTCCTCCACACGTGAAGATACCCTACGAATTGCTGTGCTAGGGCGCGCGTTTGTTTGGGCATCCGTCACGTACGGAGCGCCGTCCGGTAAGGAGAGGCCGCGATGACCAAGATTCTCTGCTTTGAGGACAGCGAGGACAATCTGTTTACGCTGCACAAGCGCTTGACCCTCGCCGGATTCGAAGTCAAGGTCGCAACGAATGGCACGGAGGGCGTGGATTGGGCGAAGACGCTCCGGCCCCATCTCATCGTGATGGACCTGAGACTTCCGGGACTCGACGGCTGGGAGGCGACGCGCCGTCTGAAAAGTCAGGCAGAAACGAAACACATCCCGATCATCGTCGTCACCGCCGATGCGTCTGAGAAAAGCCGTGAGAAGGCGTTCGCCGCCGGTTGCGACGAATACGAAATTAAACCAGTTGATTTTGAGAAACTGGCCAAGAAAATTCACTCGCTTCTCAGCCGGGGCGCGAAAGCGTGACCGGGGGGCGCAGGATGCAAGGTAGGTTCAATCCCTGATCCCTGATCCTTCATCCTGCCCTTCCGCGTCCGGCGCATCCTTGTCTTCCTCGACCGGTACCCGGTACTTTTCCATCGCCCAGGCGCCGAGATCGATCAGCTTGCAGCGCTCCGAACAAAACGGCCGGTAGGGATTCTCCAGGGACCACGCCACCTGTGCGCCGCAGCGCGGGCAGCTCACAAAGCGCACCTTGGCCATGGCCTTATAGATTGCAGAACGTCAGCTCGAACTCGACGTCCGCCTCGCACATCCGCGTGCCGAAAGTGCTGAAGCGGACGTTCAGCGCGTAACGGTTGGCGCTGATCTCGGGGATGAACTGCGATGCGCGCGGCAGCCGGATGCGCACCATCTGCGACATCTTGCCGCCGAGCATTTGCGAGAAAGCGGCGCGGTGTGCGACATGCTTCATGGGCTTGCCGCCTTCGCGCAACAGTTTGAGCACGATGGACGAAGCGTCCCGGATCGGCAGCAACGGGGAAATCCAGGTGCCTAGGTCGGCCCCGCGCCTGGCGCCTTCGCGGTGCAGCCAGAAATGGTAGGAGGGCAGATCGAATTCGCAAACCCCGCCGGGGATCCCGGTGCGCTGCTTGATCGACATCAGCCATTCGTTCTCGCGAAGGTACTGGCCGACTTTGCCGGTCATCGCGAAAAGCGCCGCGCTCGAGCGCTCGATATCGGAAATGACCTGCTTGAGCACGCTTTCGGCGATTTGAGGATTGTTGCGATACCCGAGCAGGACCTGCTTCTGCCGCTCGAGCTCCTGCAGCAGGTCCGACTTGAGCTCCGCGCGACCGGCGACTTCCAGGATTTCGAACAGCGTTATCAGCGCGGCGTGATGCGAGCGCGAATCGTCCCCGGAGACAAAGTGATCGGCGCGCTCGAACAGGTCTTCCAGACGCAGCAGGGTCCGGATTCGTTCGTTGAGCGGATACTCGTAGGTGATCACCGTGACACCCGCGACTGGAAGGGTAGGCGATTGATCCCGGGGGAGCCTCGCCGGATTCTCCCCGATCCGCCCTGAATTGACAACGGGCGTGCGCTATGACGCTGTCTTGGATTGCGCGGCAAGCGTGAGATATTTCTCATCCAGGTACGATACCTGGCGCTCGAGCGCCCCGGGTGTTCCGCTGTTGTCGATCACGTCGTCGGCTCGGGCGAGGCGCTGCTCGCGCGTGGCCTGCGCGGCGAGGATGGCGCGCACTTCCTTCTCCGAGAGGCCGCTTCGGCGCATGGCGCGCTCGACCTGCTGCACCTCGGTGCAATCGACCACGAGCACCCGCGCGTAGCGCGATCGGTCGACGCCGCCCTCCACCAGGAGCGGGACCACGAGAATGGCGTAGGGGCTCTTCGCTCGCTCGCGCCGGCGGGCGCTTTCCTTGCGTATGAGCGGATGCAGGATCCCCTCGAGCTTTTTCCTCGCCTCAGCATCGCCGAACGCGAGCTTGCGCATCGCGTCACGATCGAGGGCGCCGTCCGCGCCGATCAAGTTTGCGCCGAACGCCGCGCGTATCGGCCCGATCGCCTCGCCCCCGGGGCGCGTCAGCTCGTGGGCGATCTCGTCGGTATCGATAACGGCGGCCCCGCGTTTGGCGAAGAGCCCGGCGACCACGCTCTTGCCGCTGCCGATGCCGCCTGTGAGTCCGACCGTGTACGGCTTCACATGAACTGGTTGAGGTATTGGCGGGTGATCTGGGGTCCCCAGAACAGTGCAACGATCCCGGCGGCGCCCAGATACGGCCCGAAGGGAATCGGCACGCTGCGGCCGTGCCGGGCAAAGACCATGAGGGCGATCCCTACGGCGGCCCCGATGAAGGACGACAGCAGGATCGTGAGCGGCAATACCTGCCACCCGCACCACGCGCCGATCGCGGCGAGCAGCTTGAAATCGCCGAATCCCATTCCCTCCTTGCCCGTCGCGAGCTTGAACAGCCAGTACACGCTCCAAAGGGCGAGATACCCCGCGGCCGCGCCGATCACTGCAGAACGCAGGTCGGTGAAGACGCCGGCCGCATTGACGAGCAATCCCAGCCACAGCAGGGGCAGCGTGATCGAATCGGGCAGCAGCTGGGTATCGAAATCGATGAAGGTCGCGGCGATGATGCACCACATGAACGCCATCGCGGCGAACGCCGCGGGACCGGCCCCGAAGTGCACCGCCGGCCAGGCCGCGGCGGCGCCTCCGAGCAGCTCGACCAGCGGGTAGCGCGGGCTGATGCGCGCCTTGCACGCCGAGCAGCGTCCGCGCAGCACTGCCCAGGAAACGAGCGGGATGTTCTCGACCGCAGTGATGGCGTGGCCGCAAGCAGGGCAGCGCGAGCGCGGAACGTAGAGGTTGAACCTTTCCGCCGCGGTGACGGCCTCGCCGCGGAGCTCTGCGCATTCCTCCTGCCAATCGCGCTCCATCATCTTCGGCAAGCGATGAATGACCACGTTCAGAAACGAGCCGACCACGAGCCCGAACGCGAGGCACAGCCACGGAAACACCATCGGGTGGGCGGCTGTCTTGAGAATTTCGCTCATCGGCTCAAATAAAAAGGGTTACGGCCGGGCCGTAACCCTTTCGACGAGGCGCGTGATGGAGATAATGCTAGACCGCTTGGCCGATCTTGAAGATCGGCAGGTACATCGCGATCACCATGCCGCCGATCAGCACGCCGAGCACCACCATGATCATCGGTTCCATCAGACTGGTAAGCGCGTCGACCGCGTCGTCCACCTCGGCCTCGAAGAAGTCGGCGACCTTGCTCAGCATGGAATCGAGCGCGCCGGATTCCTCCCCGATCGCCACCATCTGTGTGACCATGTTGGGAAAGACATTGGATTCCTGCATCGAGGTCGTCAGGCTCGTCCCGGTGCTCACCTTCCTCTGGATCTCCTTGGTGGCCACCGCGTAGACGTAATTTCCCGAAGCGCCGCCGACCGACTCGAGCGCCTCGACCAGGGGCACACCCGCCGCGAACATGATGGAGAGGGTCCGGGTCCAGCGCGCAATGGTGGATTTCTTGATCAGGTCGCCGAAAACCGGCAATTTGAGGATCATCCGGTCCATGAACACCTGGACCGGAACGGAGCGCTTCCACAGCGCGAGAAAGCCCACTACGCCTCCGATGACGGCGGGGAAGATGACGTACCAGTAATTGACGAAAATGGAAGAGACCCCCATGACGAACAAGGTCGGGGCGGGGAGATCGGCGCCGAAGGCGGTGAACACCTCCTTGAACGCCGGAATCACGAAAATCATGATGACCGCGGTGATGACGAAGGCAACGACGACGATCGCGATCGGATAGAACAGGGCCGACTTGATCTTCGATTTGATTGCGATGATTTTTTCTTTGTAGGTCGCCAGGCGTTCGAGTAGAGTTTCGAGGATCCCGGCCTGCTCGCCGGCCGCAACGAGGTTGCAGTACAGGTTGTCGAAGTGAAGCGGGTACTTGCGAAAGGCCGAGGCGAGCGAGGACCCCGTTTCCACGTCGGCCTTGATCCCCATCAGCAATCTCGCCACCGCCGGGTTGGCGTGGCCTTTGCCGACGATGTCGAAAGACTGAAGGAGCGGCACGCCGGCTTTCATCATCGTCGCCATCTGGCGGGTAAACAGGCTAACGTCCTTCTCGCTGACCCTGCCGCCTCTCCCGAGGCGCTGCTTGTGGACCTTGGTGACGATGATGCCCTGGCGGCGCAGCGTGACGTTGACTACCGCCTCGCCACCGGCGCGCATTTGGCCTTTCATGACCTTGCCGGACTTGTCCTTGCCTTCCCAAAGGTAGGTGGTTTCCTTGACCTTGGCGAGTGCTGCTGCGGTTGCCATAGCGGTTTCTCCTGCTTCATTCGCCGGTGCCGAGCCTGCGACTTCCTCGAGCGAAGCCGGGCGGCGCCTTGCGGACAGTCCCACGATGATGCATGGGGAGAGGCTCTTTGTAAAGTCTCAGGTATTTTCCGCAATGCATTGAAGACAAGGCGTAAATCGACGGCTTTGCGGAGTGAATTCCTTCCTTGACTCGGCAACCCCGGGACCGCTCACGCGGCTTGCGCGAGGTCGGACAGGCGCGGGCGGAAAAGCCGCACGGTCCTGATTACCCGGTCCTGCGTCTGGACGATTTCCATCGGCACGTCGGCGATCTTGAGCGCGACCCCTGCCGCGGGAATGTCCCTCAGGTGTTCCAGGATGAGGCCGTTCAAGGTCTTCGGCCCGTCGAGGGGCAGCGCGAGCCCGAGCTTGCGGTTCAGCTCGCGCAGCACGCTCGAGCCCTCGACTAGGGCGCTGCCGTCCTTGTCCCAGGAAGAGATTCCCGATTTCACCGGCGCGGTGGTAGTGAACTCGCCGATGATCTCCTCGATGATGTCCTCGAGTGTCACCAGCCCCTGCAGCTCCCCGTACTCGTCCACGACGAGCGCGATGCGCTGACGGTTCTCCTGAAAATACTGGAGCTGTGCGAACACGGGGGTGCTGGCCGGAACGAAATACGGTTCCGCCAGCAGCCCGGCGAGCGCCTTGCGGTCGAACTCTTCTGCGCGCACCAAGTGCATCACCTTTCGCAGGTGCAGGATGCCCGCGAGGTTGCCGAGTTCGCCCCGGTAGGCGGGGAGCCGCGTGTGGTACGCGGTGGTGAGCTGGGCGAGGATGGTTTCGGTCGACGCCTCCAGGTCGATCGCCTCGATCTGCGCCCGGGGTGTCATCACGTCCTCGATGGTGATCGCTTCGAGGTCGAAAAGATTGACCAGGATGCTCTGGTGCTTTTTCGGCATGAACTGCCCCGATTCCAGGACGAGGAAGCGCAGCTCCTCCATCGAGAGGCGCTGCGGTGCCGGATCGACAGGAATGCGCAGCAGCCACAGCAGGCAACGGACGAACAGGTTCACGATCCACAGCGACCAGGCCGACACCTTGACGAGCGGCTTGAGCACGTAGCTCGCCGCGAGTGCGGTCCGCTCCGGATAGCGTGCGCCGATCACTTTGGGCGTGATTTCGGCGAACACGAGGATCAGCAAAGTCACCACGACGGTGGCGATTCCGAGAACGATCCTGTCGTGGCCGAAGAGATCGATGGTCATGACGCTGACGAGCACAGTGATCGCCGCGTTCACCAGCGTGTTGCCGGCGAGCAGCACCGAGAGCAGCCTGTCGGTCCGGCGCAGCAGCTCGGAGACGAGCCGCGCGCCGCGGTTGCCGGTGCGCTCGAGCGCGCGCAGGCGATAGCGGTTGATCGCCATCATGCCGGTCTCCGCCATGGCGAAAAACCCCGAGAGGACCAGCAGGAAAGCGAGCGCGACGAGCTGTATTGCTAAGGGGATGTCGTCCAAGGCGAATGCTTAGATGACCGGAGGAGTTCAGTATAGCTCAGGCGAGGCCCCGCCGCAGGATCACCTCGAGCACGAAACGGCTGCCGACATAGGCGAGGAGCAGCGCGACGAAACCTGCGAGCGTCCAGCGCAGCGCGGTGCGCCCGCGCCAGCCGTAGAAGTAGCGCCCGGCGAGCAGCGCGGCAAAGATGAACCAGGAGGCCACCGCGAACACGGTCTTGTGGTCGAATTTCATCGCCCGCCCGAAAAGCGTTTCCGAGAACACGATGCCGGTGACGAGCGTCAGGGTTAGGAATACGAATCCCGCGAGGATCACGCGGAACAGGAGCTGCTCCATGGTGAGAAGCGGCGGCAGCGCTGCGAGCGGCCCGGCGAGGGCGCGGCCGTGCAGGCGTCGTTCCATCAGCGTCATCAAGAGCGCGTGCAGCGCGGCGATCGTGAACATTCCATAGGCGATCATTGCAAGCGCGAGGTGCAGTCGGAACTCGGTCGAATGCGTGTACGCGGGACTGGCGAACCCGGGAAAAAGCGCCGGGAGCGGGGCGCACGCGGCGGCGAGGGCGAGGATTGGCGCCTGCATACCTTCGAGCTCCATGAAGAGGCTCTCGACCCAGTAGATCAGCACCGCGAGCCACAACATCACGGATAGCGCCTGCCCGAAGCCGAAGCGCAACGCGCCCTGCGCGAACAAGATCTCGTAGACCAGCCAGGTATGCAGCGCGAACGGCACGAGGACGGCCGCGCGCTCGAAGGCCGCGAGGCGCGGCGCGCTCACGCCGCGCCAGCGCGTGCGCCAGAAGTGAAAAGCGAGCGCCGCGTAGAGGAGCGACGCGGCGGCGTAGAGTAGAATCGCAGGCATCCGCGCAGTTTACACCACGGTTTTTACCACGCCCTTCCCGTGCTTGAGAATCTGACCGAGCGCCTGTCCCGGATCGCCAAGACGATGCGCGGGGAAGCGCGTCTCGCCGAGGCGAACATCCAGGGGGCGCTGCGCGAGGTGCGCCTGGCGCTGCTCGAAGCGGACGTGGCCCTTCCAGTGGTGCGCGATTTCATCGCCCGCGTGCGCGAAGCCGCACTCGGCGAGCAGGTGATCGGCAGCCTCACCCCGGGCCAGGCGCTGGTGGGCGTGGTGCACCGCGAGTTGGGCGCGCTCATGGGCGGGGAGGACGCCGCGCTCGATCTCGCGGTGGCGCCGCCCGCGGTCATCCTCTTCGCCGGCCTGCAGGGCTCGGGGAAGACGACCACCGCCGCGAAGCTCGCGAAGCTGCTCCTGACGGAACAGAAGAAAAAGCCGCTGCTCGTTTCCTGCGACGTCTACCGGCCCGCGGCGATCGAGCAGCTGAGGACGCTCGCGGCTCAGATCGGCGTCGATTTCTTTCCCTCCGACACCGGACAGAAGCCGGTCGCCATCGCGCTCGCCGCGCTCGACCACGCGAGAAAGCATTATCACGACGTGCTGCTCGTCGACACGGCGGGGCGTCTCGCGATCGACGTGACGCTGATGCAGGAGATCGCAGATCTGCACACCGCCTTGAAGCCCGTCGAGACCCTCTTCGTGGTCGATTCGATGCAGGGCCAGGATTCGGTCAACGTGGCGAAAGCTTTCGGCGATGCGCTCCCTCTCACCGGGATCGTGCTCACCAAGCTGGATGGCGACGCGCGCGGCGGGGCGGCGCTGTCGGTGCGGCAGGTGACGGGAAAGCCGATCAAGTTCGCCGGCGTGAGCGAGAAGCCGGACGGCCTGGAGCTCTTTCACCCCGGGCGGATGGCCTCGCGCATCCTCGGCATGGGCGACGTGCTCTCCCTCGTCGAGGAGGCGAGAAAGGCGGTCGACGTCGACGAGGCGAAAAAATTCGCCGAGAAGCTGAAAAAGGGCAAGGGCTTCGATCTGGAAGACTTCAAGCAGCAGATCGGCCGGATGCGCAAGATGGGCGGGGTTTCCGCGCTCGTTGACAAACTCCCCGCGCAGATCGCTCAAGCCGCGCAGTCCTCGCAGATGGACGAAAAGCAGCTGCGCCGCGTCGAAGGCATCATAAATTCAATGACCCCCGAGGAGCGTATGCGGCCGGAGATCCTCAAGGCCTCGCGCAAAAGGCGCATCGCCGCCGGCGCGGGCGTTCCCGTGCAGGAAGTGAATCGCCTCTTGAATCAGTTCGAGCAGGTGCAGAAAATGATGAAGATGGTGAAAGACGGCAAGCTCGCGCGCATGATGAAAGGGTTCATGCCGGGGATGAGGTAGCGGGGAGGGACTATCGCGGCGGGCTTTCTCATTTCCCGTGGCGGTCAGGAAACCAGGCGGAACTGCGGGTCGACCGACCTCACGCCGGCGCGGGTACTGACCTTCAGCGTGGCTGCCGGACTGTAGGGGGACTCGGATTCGGGTTCGCTCGTCCTGGGCGCGGCGAGTCGCTGCTCGACGCTCGCGTGAACGCAGCTGCCAGCGGCGACAGGGCGGTTGACGCTCATGAATCGGGTGGCGACCTTATCGATCCAGGCGAAGAACCGGTTCTTTTTCTCGCCGCCGATCTCGACGAATTCCTCCAGCGAATCGCGCCGCTTCGCCTTGGGGTCGAGACGGAGGGCGGCGAGCGCGAACTGCAGGCCGTTGAGGCTCGCGCGGTCGACCATCCATTTCAGCGCGATATCGGAGAGCCCGGTGTCGGCGTATCCGCCGCCGACGTTGGAGTGCGCGCCGGTGAACCATACCTGCTCGACCTTCGAGCCCGCGACGTTGATGCGGGGCGCTGCGCCGGGCGCGTCGGTCCACAGGGTGGGCAGGAACGGCTTCCTGTGCTCGTCGATGGCGACCGCGTGGTACGCCGCTTCGACGCGCGGGCTCAGGTCGGTGTCGAGAAATCCGTAGAGCTCCGCGTCTATCGCCTTGTCGACCTTGCGCAGGCCCGGCATGAAAAACTCATCCGGGATTCCCAGGGCGCCGACCGTGTCCCACACCCCGACGAGGCGCACCGGGGTATCGTGGCAGTACTCCCGCTTGAACTGCTCGACGTCGGCGCGGGTTTTTTCCTCGTAGGCGTGTTTGTACATCGCGAACGCCTTGTCGGTGACGTCCACCTTGAGATTGCCGTCCTGCTGCGTCGTGACGAGATCGGCCACTGACCCGGGGACCTGCACGTCCTCGACCTCCTTCCGGACGATGCCGCAGCGGAGGATCATCCCGCAGAGGCTGCGGGCGGAGTACGCGCCGCGCGAAAACCCGAAGATGTAGATCCTGTCGCCGGGCTCGAAGCGACCGCGCAGGAAGCGATAGCCGTCCTTGATCTGGTCGAACAGGCCCCAGCCGAACGCTCCGCCGCTGACCCTCTCTCCGGGGTCGGTGCCGACGCCGGGGAAATACTTCCGGATCTGGTCGGGGCGATCGGTGAGCGCCTCGTGCAGCTTGAGCACGTTCGTCTTCGTTTCTACCCCTCGATCCTTCTGGCCGGGCTTGTTCCAGGTGCCGTCCAGGCATAGCACGATACTGCGCGCCATTTTTTCTCCCTGTGTAGTTGGGGGAAGCCTATCAGCGGGGAGGGCGTGGGGAAAGGGGACGGGTATTCCCCGACGTGCAATGTAGGGGTTTGCCTGACGTTTCGTGTGTGGTCGCCGTTACTGATTCACCTGCCGACGAGAACAGGGGCACTCCCTTGCACGATCACGCAGTTCTTGGATTCCTTGCATGCCTCCGAATACCGCTTGATCGATTCCAACTGAACGAATTGCGCCGCGTCGAGCTTCATTTGCTGGCGGTAAGCGTTGTCAGCATTTGCGCGGCTTTGCTCGGCCTGAAGCCTCGAATCCTCGGCGAGCTTGCGCTGTACCTCCGTCTTTCGGCGTTGCTGCTGAGCAGCCGTATTGTTCATTTCATCTATCACGGGCTTGTCGGGCAACGCTTTACCCATATTCACGTTGATTAGCGCGACATGCAGCCCGGTCGATTGGATGTGCTTTCTGAACTGACCGGCTATTTCTCCCTCTATGTTCTGCAAGGTAGGCGGGTCAATCATGATTGGTGTCATCTGATATTTCTTCGTGACATCCCTAACGATCGTTCGGTATTGCTCTTTCAGGTTGTGTTCGTACCACTTCTCGTACCCGAAATTCTTGACGTGGTACGCAGGGTCCTTCCATTGCAATACGATATAGCTGTTGTAGTTGATGAAGTTGTTGTCGGCTGTTGCCAAATGGTCGAGCGGTTCATCGTATTTAAGCGGCGTCATCACTACGGATACACCCCTGGTGGAAAACCAGTACCAGGACAGCCCGGGTTTCTGCGTTTCGTCCCTCACACCTCCGTGCCCAAAGAACCACGGGTTGTCAATGATGACGGTTTCGTTCCCTGGCTCGGTCGTTATCGAATGACAGCCTGCCGTCAGTACGGCCACTGCAAGAATCAAAATAGGTCTCACGAAATTCTCCCTGCAGCCGACGTTGATTTCGACGTTAATTTCTTAATTCGCTATTCCGAAGGAATTCTAGCGTGGGGGAGTCCCTCGGGTTATCTCCAGACGCGCGCCGCTTGCGGCAAGTCGATCTGCAAGCCGCTGCTCGGTGGCGGGTGACTGTCCTTCATCGTTTAGCCTCTCTTTTCCTTGGCAGGATGAGGATGGGCGCGGCGTATGGTCGGAGACACGACCTTACTGGAGACGTGAAAGTCCCAGACCG
>WNFM01169632.1_pt1 | contig 42656 bp, 34 predicted proteins | sample 5400271 | NCBI WGS metagenome assembly WNFM01 (sample SAMN13153352, study PRJNA577476) | soil metagenome | isolation source: 60 cm saprolite on Douglas fir-dominated hillslope | place: USA:California | collected 2013-09-17
CGGCGAGCTGTTCAAGTCGCTGGCCGAGACACCCGATATCGTCCAGGTGCCCTATCGCGGGACCGGGCCAGCGATCGCCGACCTGGTCAGCGGCCAAGTGCCCATGGGCATCGTGGGAGTGACCGGTCCGTTGCTCGAATTCCATCGCTCCGGCAAGACGCGCATTCTTGCCGTCACCAATCCCACGCGTCTCGGCGTGGCCCCTGAGCTTGCCACGGCAGTCGAGTCGGGCCTCCCCGGGCTCACCGTGACCGGCACCATCGGGCTGCTCGCGCCGGCGGGCACACCGGGCGCGATCATCGACCGCATCGCGCAGGCGACGCGCACGGCGGTCGCAGAGCCGAGCTATCAGCAGCTGTTGATCGAGGCGGGTATCGAGCCCACGCCCGACTCGACCCCCGACAAATTCCGCCGCTCGCTTGCCGCCGACGTCGCGCTCTGGACCCCGATCGTCAAAGCGCTCGGGCTGAAGATCGATTGACGAGATTCGGGTCTGCGACGCCCCACGACCAGAACTCGATCGCCCTCCTGCTGAGGAGCCGCGCCTAACGCGCGTTTACGCGAATGCGACGCGCCATGGTGCGGCGTCGCGGCGCCGCATGCCTCAGGATGAGGGCGGAAGGACATCGCTTCTTCGGATCGACGCGAAAAGAGCAGAGGAGGCGTAGCGGTCTACAACGCCTTATTACTCTCCTTCACTGCCGCCGCATCCACATACACCTCGTTCCCGAGCTGCCGGAATTTCTCCGACATCTGCGCCATGCCTTGCTCCTTATCGTTGAGCGTGGCGGCGTAGTCGCGCACGTCCTGCGTGATCTTCATGGAGCAGAATTTCGGCCCGCACATGGAGCAGAAATGCGCGACCTTGTGCGCCTCCTTGGGCAGCGTCTCGTCGTGGTATTCGCGCGCGGTGTCGGGGTCGAGCGAGAGGTTGAACTGGTCGACCCAGCGGAACTCGAAGCGCGCGCGTGAGAGCGCGTCGTCGCGGATCTGCGCCGCCGGATGGCCCTTGGCGAGGTCGGAGGCGTGCGCCGCGATCTTGTAGGCGATGACGCCTTCCTTGACGTCGTCGCGGTCGGGCAGCCCGAGATGCTCCTTGGGCGTGACGTAGCAGAGCATGGCGGTGCCGAACCAGCCGATCATGGCGGCGCCGATCGCCGAGGTGATGTGGTCGTAGAACGGCGCCTCGCCGCATTCCTTGAGCTGCTTCTCCACGTTGACCTTGATCTTGTGCATGGGCACGTGGCCGGGGCCCTCGATCATCACCTGGCAGCCTTTGTCCCAGGCGATCTTGGTCAGCTCGCCCAAGGTCTCGAGCTCGGCGAACTGCGCGCGGTCGTTGGCATCGGCGATCGAGCCCGGCCGCAGGCCGTCGCCGAGCGAGAACGAGACATCGTATTTGCGCATGATGTCGCAGATCTCGTCAAAGCGCTCGTAGAGGAAGCTCTCCTTGTGCCGCGAGAGACACCACTTCGCCATGATCGAGCCACCGCGCGAGACGATGCCGGTAACACGGTTTGCCGTGAGATGGATGTAGCCGAGCCGCACGCCGGCATGGATGGTGAAGTAATCCACGCCTTGTTCACATTGCTCAATAAGCGTGTCCTTGTAGCACTCCCAATCGAGCTTGACGGGGTCGCCGTTGACCTTCTCCAGCGCCTGGTAGATCGGCACGGTGCCGATCGGCACCGGCGCATTGCGGATGATCCATTCGCGCGTGGTGTGGATGTTGCGGCCCGTGGAGAGATCCATCACGGTATCGGCGCCCCAGCGGATCGCCCACACCATCTTCTCCACCTCTTCCTCGACCGAGGAGGTCACCGCCGAGTTGCCGATATTCGCGTTGACCTTGGTGAGGAAGTTGCGGCCGATGATCATCGGCTCGAGCTCGGCGTGGTTGATATTCGATGGAATGATGGCGCGCCCCCGCGCCACCTCGCTGCGCACGAATTCCGGCGTGACGAAGGCCGGCACCGCTGCGCCAAAACTCTCGCCGTCGGAAAGCGCGGCCTCGGCGCGCTCAAGCTGACGCTTGCGTCCGAGGTTCTCGCGCTCGGCGATGTAGATCATTTCCTTGGTGATGACGCCGGCGCGCGCCCACTCCAGCTGGGTCAGCGGCTTGCCATTCACAGCGCCTAAGGGCCGATGGGTTGTGGGAAAATTGTGCGCGAGGTGCTTGCCGCTGACATTGCCGTTGTCAACGGGCTTCACCGGACGGCCCTCGTAATCCTCGACACCACCGCGCTCGCGAACCCATTCGAGGCGCGTACGTGCGAGCCCCCGCTCGACGTCGATCGTCACGGTGGGATCGGTATAGGGGCCGGTCGTATCGTAGACGGGGAGCGGCGGCTCGGCGGCGGCATCGGTGAGCACGATCTCGCGAACGGGCACGCGTAGCTCCGGGGCAGTATCGGGTCGCGCGTAGACCTTGCGCGAGGCCGGAAGCGGTCCGGTGGTGACTTTGGGGGTAGCGATGTTGGGATCGTGGATGTTCATCGTGTTGCTCCCGTAACGGGTTCGCGGCGGTAGCCGAAAAAGCAGAGCACCGCGCCGATTATCAGCCAGATGATGCCGGCGACGATCAGGCTCGCCGAGCGTTCCAGGAACCAGCGAAGGGCGGCCTCGGTGCCCTGCGGCCAGATGATGCGCTGGGCGCCGCCGATCGTGGCGAGCCAGCCGAAGAGCGTGATGAGCAAGCGCCAGTCAGGCACCCAGGCATTATGGTTGAGCAGGATCGCGACGCCCGCGGTCATGCCTAAGAGGCCGGTCACATAGATCAGCGCGGTATTGTGCAAGAATTCTTGCGCCAATCCGCGGTAGGCGGCTGCGTTGACCAGCACGCCGATTGCAATGGCGATACAGACCGGTCCAAGCAGCCTTGCGAGGAAGACCGAGATTCGGAGCGAGGGTGCTGTCATGAAAATGTCCTGTCCCTTCGCCGGCATGACCCGGATCAGGTTCAAAGGGTCCCCGCGGTATGAACTGGCGGGCCTCTCAGCTCCTTGACCGGAGCTCCCCTCGGAACAGCCGTTAATGTAGGCCCGCCGTGGCGGGTGTCAACGCGGACTGTGCGTGCTCGTTGCCGCGTGGTACGCCTGCGGAACGGGCAGCGCATGCGCCAAAACATCCGCGGAAATTGCCGTTGACGGCGATCGTGCGTCCGGCGAAGGTGAATTGCCGGGGTCGAACGCACGCAAGAACCACGAGGGTCATGGGGTCCAACCGCGGGCACCGGCTGCGCCTCGAGGACATCAGCCATCGCTTCGGCGACGTCTTCGCCGTGCGCGACATTAACCTCGACGTAGCGCCTGGCGAGCTCGTCGCGCTGCTGGGCCCTTCGGGCTGCGGCAAGTCCACGCTGCTGCGCATTGTATCCGGCTTCATCCGCCAGACGAGCGGCCGCGTCCTGTTCGACGCCGAGCCGGTCGATCATTTGCCGCCGAGCCGCCGCGGAGCCGGCATCGTGTTCCAGAATTACGCGCTCTTTCCGCACATGACAGTGGCCGAGAACGTCGCCTACGGGCTCGAGGCGCAGAAGTGGCGGCGGCAGCGCGTCGGGGAGCGGGTCGCCGAGATGCTCGCGCTCGTGCATATGAGCGAGTTCGCAGCACGCAAGCCGCGGCAGCTGTCCGGCGGCCAGCAGCAGCGGACCGCGCTCGCTCGGTGTCTGGCCACCGATCCGAAGGTGCTGCTGCTCGATGAGCCGTTCGGCGCGCTCGACAAGAATCTCCGTCTCGACATGCAGATCGAGGTGAAACGGCTGCAGCGCGAATACGGCATCACGACCATCCTCGTCACTCACGACCAGGAAGAGGCGCTGTCGATGGCGGACCGCATCGCGGTCATGGCGCGCGGGTCGATCGAGCAAGTAGCTTCCCCGACCGACATCTACGACCGGCCGACCACGCTGTTCGTCAACCAATTCGTTGGCACGGCGAACGTGCTCCGCGGCGAGTTCGTAAGCGCCAATGGCGGCATCGCCAGCATCCGCGTGCCGGGCGGGGCCGTACTGCGGGCCAAGCCGACGCCGCACCTCCTCAGCGGCGCGCCGGTGTTGGTGTCGGTGCGCCCCGAACAATTGCGGCTCGAGGCCGCCGCTGGCGAGGGTCGCATCCCGGGCGTGGTCAAGGCGGTGATGCCGCTTGGGCCGCACGTCGTCTACGAGGTGGAAACTCAAGGCGGGGCTTCGCTGAAGGTCAGCGAGCCACGCGCGCCGGCCACACCGTTGCGGCGTGCCGGCGAGAGCGTGCATGTGGCGGCCGCGTCCGAGGCAGCATGCCGCGTCTTTGCCAGCGAATAGATCAGCGCAGGAGTGTGAACCATGGACCGCAGACGCTTGCTTACCGGAGCTGCCGCAGTCGGCGCAGCTTCCTTTCTTCCCGCGCGCGCTTTCGCGCAAACGAAAACGCTCGTCGCCGCCACGTTTCCCGGCACTTGGAACGAGGCTCACCGCAATATTCTCGCTCCGGCATTCCGCCGCGCCACCGGCGCCGCGGTGACTCAGTCGATTATTCTCGGCACGGATCAGGTCGCGCGGCTGCAGGCGGCCAAGGGCAGCCGGCCGCCATTCGATGTCGCGATCTTCGATTCACCCCAGGTGCTCGACGCGGCACGCGAGGGCTTGATTGTGGAATACCCGGTCGCCAAGTCGCCGCGCTACGCCGAGCTGTTGCCGGCGTTTCAGGACAAATGGGGGCCGAAGATCACCATGCAGGTCATCGGCATCGGCTACAACCCGAAGAAGATCGCTCCGCCGAAGAACTGGGACGAACTGTGGGACCCGAAATACAAGGGCCGCGTCGGCCTGACCGCGCTCAACAGTCAGCTGGGCATCGCTTTTCTCGCCGAGCTCAACCGGCTCAAGGGCGGCGACGAAGGCAATTTCGAGCCGGCCTTCAAGGCGCTGCGCGAGCTCTTGCCCAATGTGGGCGCCATCGCCGCCAATCTTGGCGCCTACGCGACGCTATGGCAGCAGGAGCAGGTCGACATCGCGCCCTACAATTTCAATTTCGTGCAGACGCTCAAGGGCAAGGATGTGCCGGTCGAACTCGCGATCCCGACAAGCGGTCCGGTCGGCTGGTCGACAAGCCTGCATCTGGTCGCCAACGCGGCCGAGCCCGATCTCGCGGTGAAATATATCGACGAGCATCTCGATGCCGACATCCAGGCGCAGATGCTCAAACCGCCATACGACGTGATCCCGACCAATTCGAAGGTGAAGCTCGAGGGCGCCATCACGGTGGCGATTGCCAAAACACAAAGCGATCTCGCGAAGATCCGCACCATCGACTGGGACAAGCTCAACCCGCAACGGGGCGCGCTCATCGACCGCTTCAACCGCGAGATCAAGCTGTAGCAGCAATCTCTTGCGACGAGCTCTTGCGGGGGAAAACTTCTGGGTCGTCATTCCGGGGCGCGGGCGAAGCCCGAGAGCCCGGAATCCATATCCACGGCCGGTGGTTATGAATTCCGGCTCTCGCCGCTGTCGCGGCGCGGCCGGAATGACGAACTGAACGGTTGATATGAGTTCTAACCAATCTCCCCTCGTACTGCCGCTGGCAGCGCTATTCGTCGCGTTCTTCGTTGCACCACTGATCGTACTGGTTACGCTCTCGCTCACTGCCGACACGGCCGCATGGACCGCCGCCAATTACGTGAAGTTCTTCACCGACCGCTTCAATTACTCGATCCTGTGGGACACGCTTTTTCTGGGTGTCAAGGCGACGCTCGTTTGCCTCCTCTTCGGTTATCCGATCGCCTGGATTTGCGCACGCGCGAGCGCGCGCTGGCAGCGCGTCCTCATTTTCCTGGTCATTTTACCCATTCTTACCAGCGTAGTGGTGCGCACGTTCGCATGGATCGTGATCCTCGGCCGCCAGGGCGTCCTCAACCAAGTGGCGCTCGGCCTCGGCCTCACGCGGGAGCCGCTGCGCCTGCTCTACACCGAGCCGGGCGTGATCATGGTGCTCGCGCAGGTGCAGATGCCTTTGATGGTGTTGCCGATCCTCACCGTGCTCGCGAAACTCGATCCGAATCTGGCGGATGCGTCGTACGTGCTGGGAGCGGGCGAATGGCGCACGCTCTGGCGGGTGACGCTGCCGCTGTCGCTGCCGGGCGTGATCGCCGGCTGCATCCTGACCTATTCGGCCTGCGTCACCGCGTTCGTGACCCAAACGCTGATCGGCGGAGCGCGGCTGATCTACATGCCGCTGAACATCTATCAGCAGGCGATCGGCGCCAACAACTGGCCATTTGCGGCAGCGATCTCCGTGATCTTCATGCTCGCGGTGCTCGCCGCGGTGGCGCTGCTCGCCATGATCGGCCGCAAGAGCGAGACCTATGGCGGCGCCTGAGCATTCCGTCGATTGGGAGGCGTTATCGCTGCGCCTCGTGTTCGGCGCACTCGCCGCCGTCGCGATCCTCTTCCTCGTCGGACCAACGCTGGTCATGCTGCTGACGTCGTTTACCGCATCACAATCGTTGAAATTTCCGCCTGATGGCCTGTCGCTGCGCTGGTACATCGCCCTGCTCGACGCGGATCAGATGCAGGCCGCCGCTTGGAACAGTCTTGTGGTCGCATTCTGGACCACGGTGTTCTCGGTTGTGCTGGGCACCGCCGCGGCGCTCGGGATCGCGCGCAACCGCTCGGCGCTCGCACGAGCATGCGACGTCCTGTTCATGTCGCCGCTGCTGCTGCCGGCCCTTGCCTTCGGCTTTGCCGCGTTGATTTTCATCCACAAGCTCGGTTTCTCGCCGAGCATCCCGTTTCTGGTGCTCGGACATATCGTAGTTTGCGTGCCGTTCGTGCTGCGCACGACCATCGCCGCGCTGTCCCAGCTCGATCCGGCGCTGCTCGATGCCTCCTACAGCCTCGGCGGCGGTCGCCTCATGACCTTCCGCCGGGTGACGCTGCCGCTGATCGCGCCCGGTCTCGGCGCCGGCGCGTTCCTCGCCTTCATGGCCTCCTTCGACAACGTGCCGGTGTCGTTGTTTCTCGCCGACGAGCGCACCGAGGTGCTGCCCATTCATCTGTGGCAGCAGATCGAGACCAATCTCGATGTGCGCACGGCGGCGGTCTCCGGTCTGATCGTGATCTTCACGCTGGTCCTGATGCTGCTCGCCGAGCGCTTGGCCGGCCTCACGCGCCAGATGCGGTAAAGAGTAATGGTTTTGGTTGGCATCACGCCTCAGGGAGCATGAGCCATGGCGGGCGTCTCGATCCACGTCGTCGACGTATCGCGCGGCGTGGTGGCCGCGGGCATGCAGGTCGAGCTTCACGCGATCGGCGTTGGCGGCAAGCTCGAGCTGCTGGCTAAAGGTGCTACCGACGCGACCGGATTGTTGAACCGGCCTGAGTTGTCGAAACCCTTCGTCCCCGGCGGCTATGTCGCGGTCTTTCATGTCGCGGATTTTTACCGCGCGCAGGGCATCGCCTTGCCCACCGTGCCGTTCCTCGACGTCGTCCGCTTCGATTTCGGCATCGCCGAGCCGGCGCAGCACTATCATTTGCCGTTCAAATGCACGCCCTGGGGCTACTCCTGCTTCCGCGGCGGCGCTTGAAGGAGCGGGCAAAAACAAGTGCCGGCCCGCGAGGGGCCGGCGCGATCCTCAACGCGATCCTTAAGATGCGGAGATGCCGCCGCTCAGTTGATACTATCGATCTCGGCAGCGGCGCGGCGCGCACCCATCGGGCGCACGACGACCTTCGCCCCGACGTGAACCCGGTTGTAGAGATCGATCACGTCCTCGTTGAGCAAGCGGATGCAGCCCGAGGACACGAAGCCGCCGATGGTCTCGGGCGCGTTGGTGCCGTGGATGCGATAGACGGAATCGCTGAGATACATGGCGCGAGCGCCGAGCGGATTGCTCGGGCCACCTGCCACGAAGCGCGGCAGATAGGGCTGGCGCTGGATCATTTGCGGCGGTGGTGTCCAATCCGGCCACTCGGCCTTGTGCTCGATCGTCTTCACGCCGGACCAAGTGAAGCCTTCGCGGCCGACGCCAATGCCGTAGCGCATGGCCTTGCCGCCGGGCAGCACCAGGTAAAGGTACGTGTTCGGGGTATCGATGATGATGGTGCCGGGCGCCTCGCTTGTGCGGTAGTCGACGATCTGTCGGCGGAGCTCGCCACGCAGCTCGCCGGCGTCATCCTGCGGATTGGCATAGGCGGGCGCGGCCACGGGCTCGCGCTGCGGGCCGAACAGCGCCTCGAATGGATTAAACGGATTGGCGGAAGCTGCCGTGGTGGCGCTCGCCACAAGGATGGCGGCGACCGCGGCGACGGTCTTCAGGCGGGTAAAATTGTACATGGCACGTCCCCCTTTGACGACTATTGGTCGGAGCGGGGGGTGGCCGGGTTCAAAAAGCTTGCCGGGAATTAATCCTGTGAGTTGGTTACCAGCCGGGATCGAAACTGGTATCGCATTGAGAATTCTTGCGAATTGCCAGATTGCCGCAGCGCGGTAACAACCCTGTGTTCACGCCCGCCCGAAAAGGCGGTCAGAGGCTCAACGGCGTCACGATACCGCCGCCCCTTCCGGGCTCTCATTGCCGCGCCGCATGCCAGCCAACCACCGCGTCGGCAACCGCGTCGGTTGAGGCAAAATATGGTTTGATGTCGAGGAGCGGGGTGTTGTCGAGACAGTCGAGCCCTACGACCGAGAGCCTCGTGCCGTCGACGCGGAGCAGCCGCGCAACGCTCAGGGCGATAGGATTGGGTCGCGCCGGCGATCTCAGCGCGAACGTGCCGCGCCCGACGCCGTAGTGCCGCGGCATCTGCAGCACCAGATCGCGCCGCGACCGGCTCATCCAATAAAGCACCACGAGGTGGCTGCAGGTCTCGACGCCCGTCAGCGCCTTGGCCCAGCGCTCATCGACGAGGAGGGTGCAGACGGCGTCGGATTCGCGCGCATTTTTGGGACAGTCCTCGCGCCGCGTCCAAGGTGTGCGGATGTGGCCGATGAAATAGAGCGAGGCGTCGAAGTTCTCCGGCAGTTCGACCGCGATCTCGCCGTCGCGGATGCCGAAGGGTTCCTCGGCCATGAATGATTCCTCCGGCGAAAAAAGAGTGGATGGGGCTAGGGGGCTCTCAACCGCTGCAGGTCGGGTTAAGCGGTTAGCGCTGTCAAGTCGGAGCCGGGCGAGATCCCGTGACGTGGGATTGGGCCCTTGCCAGGAGCGTTTAAACCTATAAAGATATCTTTATACGCCAGTCATGCCCGTCCCACCTGCCCAAAATGGGACCTCGCCCGCGCTTCATGCCCACTCGTGCCCACCTGCCCTTCGACACCGTCTATGAGGCGCTCAAGGCCGCGGCCGAGGCCACGCGGCTGCGCATCCTCGCGCTGTTGGCCGAGGCCGAGCTGACCGTTTCGGATCTCACCGCCATCCTGCGCCAATCGCAGCCGCGCATTTCGCGCCATCTGCGGCTTCTCGCCGAGGCGGGGTTGGTCGAGCGCTTTCGCGAGGGCTCGTGGGCCTTCTTCCGCTTGGGCGAGCGGGAGGATGCCGCCAAGCTTGCCCGCGAGCTCATCGTCCACCTCGATCCCGAGGACGTGACGCTCTCGCGCGATCGCGAGCGTCTCGCCGCGGTGCGGGCGCAACGCGCCCAGGCGGCGCAAAACTATTTTCGCCGGCACGCGGTGGAGTGGGATCGCATCCGCAAGCTGCATGTGGCCGACGAGGCGGTCGAGGCGGCGATCATCGGCGCGCTCGCGGACGCGCCCGTGCGCACACTTCTCGATCTCGGCACCGGGACGGGGCGCATGCTCGAACTGCTCGCGCCGCAGATCGAGCGCGGTCTCGGGCTCGATCTCTCCCTGGACATGCTCTCGCTCGCTCGCGCGCGGCTCGATCGCGCCGGACTGCGGCATTGCAGCGTGCGCCAGGGCGATATCTACGACCTAGCGTTGCCCAAGGACAGTTTCGATGCCGTCGTCATCCACCAGGTGCTGCACTTCCTCGAGGACGGCGCGCGCGCGATCGAGGAGGCGGCGCGCGTGCTGCGACCGGGCGGCCGCTTGCTCGTCGTCGATTTTGCTCCCCACGATCTCGAATTTCTGCGCGACGAGCACGCCCATCGCCGGCTCGGCTTTGCGCCCGAGACCGTGGCGCAGTGGATGAAAGCCGCCGGGCTTACCATCATGCTGCAGCAGAGCCTTCCGCCGGAGCCCGCTTCCGAAGGTAAGATTGCCGTTTCGCTTTGGCTCGCGCGCGATCCCCGCCTCGCGCTTGCGGCGCCCGCGCTGGAGGTGGCCTGATGTCTGCCCAGGCACGCGCCAGCCGCTTCGTGCAACCCCGTGGCGACGGCGAGCCGCGACGTATCCGTGTCTCGTTCGAGTTCTTTCCGCCTAAGACCGAGGAGATGGAAAAGACGCTGTGGGAGTCGATCACGCGGCTTGCGCCGCTGAAGCCGAATTTCGTCTCAGTCACCTACGGCGCCGGCGGCTCCACGCGCGAGCGAACGCATTCCACCGTCAAACGCATTCTGGCCGAAACCGCTCTCACCCCCGCCGCGCATCTGACCTGCGTCGCCGCCACGCGCGAGGAGATCGACGCCGTAATCGGCAATTATTGCGCGGCTGGCGTGCGCCACATCGTGGCGCTGCGCGGGGACCCCCTCGGCGGGCTCGGCGAGCGGTATGCGCCGCATCCCGGAGGTTATCGCAACGCCGCCGATCTCGTTGCCGGCATCAAGCGTCTCTCCGAGGTCGAGGTATCGGTCTCGGCTTATCCGGAGAAACATCCCGACAGTCCCACGGTGGAAGCGGACCTCGACATGCTGGCAGCCAAGGTCGATGCCGGCGCCGCGCGCGCGATCACCCAATTCTTTTTCGAGAATGAGCTCTATTTCCGCTATCTCGACCGTGTGCGCGCGCGTGGCATCGACGTTCCGGTCGTGCCTGGCATCCTGCCGGTACAGAATTTCAAGCAGACCAAGGCGTTCGCCGCCCGCTGCGGCGCTTCGGTACCCGACTGGCTGGCCGAGCGGTTCGACGGGCTGGATGATGATGCGGCGACACGCAAGCTCATCGCCGCCGCGGTCGCCGCCGAGCAAGTGCTCGATCTCGTCGACCGCGGCGTCACCGATTTTCACTTCTACACCATGAACCGCGCCGATCTGGTCTACGCGGTCTGTCACTTGCTCGGGCTGCGGCCGGCGCATGAGGCGACTGAAAAGGCGAGCCGCGAACACGGTGCGCTCCCTCTCCCCGGAGGGGAGAGGGTTGGGGTGAGGGGGGTCGGATGAGGCGACCGAACACCGAACCCGCCCGACGACTACGCCGGCATCAGACGGATGCGGAGCGTCTGCTCTGGCTCCGCTTACGTGATCGCCGTCTGGGTGGATGGAAATTCAAGAGACAGGTCTCGATCCATCGCTTTGTCGTCGATTTCTTCTGCGCGGACGCCAAGCTCATCTTAGAGCTGGATGGCGGACAGCATGATCACAATAGAGACCGTGACGCGGATAGAACCAGAGTGTTGGAGGCAATGGGTTATCTCGTACTTCGATTCTGGAATCATGATGTGATGCGGAATACGAACGGCGTGCTGGAGGAAATTTTGAGCACGGTCTGTCAGCACACATCCGAACCCCCTCACCCCACCCCTCTCCCCGTTGGGGAGAGGGAGCACAGCTGAGCGTGGCGATGGCGATGCCCGTCTCATCGACCGAGCAGACGCTGCGCCGCGTCGCGGCCGAGCGCATCCTCGTGCTCGACGGAGCCATGGGCACCATGATCCAGGCGCTCGGGCTCGACGAGGAAGGCTATCGCGGCGCGCGATTCGATGCGTGGAACCGCGAGGTGCGCGGCAACAACGACCTCCTTATTCTCAGCCAGCCTGCCAAGATCCGTGACATTCATCTCGCTTACTTCCGTGCTGGCGCCGATATCGTCTCGACCAACACCTTCTCCTCCACGCGCATCGCGCAAGCCGATTACGGCATGGCCGGCATCGCCTACGAGCTCAATCTCGAAGGCGCTAAGCTTGCCCGCGCCGCCGCCGATCTCGCGCAAAGCGAGGACGGTCGGCCGCGCTTTGTCGCCGGCGCCATTGGCCCGACCAATCGCACCGCTTCGATCTCCCCAGATGTAGCCAACCCCGGTTTCCGCGCCGTCACCTTCGACGAGCTGCGCAGCGCTTATGCCGAGCAGGCCAAGGGGTTGCTTGAGGGCGGCGCCGACCTCCTGCTGATCGAGACCATCTTCGACACGCTCAATGCGAAGGCAGCGATCGCGGCGATCGCCGACGTCAGCGAGCTTACCGGGATACACGTGCCGGTGATGATCTCCGGCACCATCACCGACCGCTCCGGGCGTCTGCTCTCGGGCCAGACGCCAGCGGCGTTCTGGAATTCGGTGCGCCACGCCGCGCCATTCTCGATCGGGCTCAACTGCGCGCTGGGCGCGCGCGAGATGCGCGCGCATATTGCCGAGATCGCGCGCATCGCCGATACGCTCGTGTGCGCTTATCCCAATGCCGGTCTGCCAAACGAGTTCGGCCGCTATGACGAGAGCCCATGCTTCATGGCCGCGCTGCTCGGCGAATTTGCGGATGCCGGCCTGGTCAACGTGGTGGGCGGCTGCTGCGGCACCACGCCCGAGCATATCCACGAGATCGTGCGCGCGGTCGAGGGCAAGGCGCCGCGGCGCGTCCCCGAAGTGCCGCGGATGCTGCGGCTGTCCGGCCTCGAGGCGTTTGCGCTCACGCCGGAAATTCCCTTCGTCAACATCGGCGAGCGCACGAATGTCACTGGCTCGGCCAAGTTCCGCAAGCTCATCACGGCGGGAGACTACGCGGGGGCGCTGGCGATCGCCCGCGATCAGGTCGAGAACGGCGCACAAATCATCGACGTGAACATGGACGAGGGCCTGCTCGATTCCGAGCAGGCGATGACCACTTTCCTCAATCTGATCGCCGCCGAGCCCGACATCGCCCGCGTGCCGGTGATGGTGGACTCATCGAAATTCTCGGTGATCGAGGCCGGGCTCAAGTGCCTGCAAGGGAAGCCGGTGGTGAACTCGATCTCGCTGAAAGAGGGCGAGGCGGCGGTCGTGGTGATGGCGTTCGACGAGCAGGGCCAGGCCGACACGTTGGAGCGCAAATGCACAATCACCAAACGCGCCTACGACATCCTGGTCAAGCAAGTTGGCTTTCTGCCCGAGGACATCATCTTCGACCCCAACATTTTCGCGATCGCGACCGGGATGGAGGAGCACAACGGTTACGGCGTAGCTTTCATCGAGGCTGCGCGTTGGATTCGCGCGAACTTGCCACACGCTCATGTTTCCGGCGGTGTGTCGAACCTGTCGTTCTCGTTCCGCGGCAATGAACCGGTGCGCGAGGCTATGCACTCCGTGTTCCTCTATCACGCGATCAAAGCGGGCATGGACATGGGCATCGTCAATGCCGGGCAGATCGCGGTCTACGACGACCTCGACCCCGAGCTGCGCGCGTCCTGCGAGGACGTCGCGCTCAACCGCAGCGCCGACGCCGCCGAGCGGTTGCTCGCGCTTGCCCAACGGTATCGCGGGCACGGCAAGGAAAAAAAGGAGGCCGATCTCGCCTGGCGCGATCGATCGGTCGAGGAGCGATTGTCCCATGCGCTCGTGCACGGCATCACCGATTTCATCGAAGCCGATGCGGAGGAGGCGCGGCGCGAGGCCGAGCGTCCGCTGCACGTAATCGAAGGGCCGCTGATGGACGGCATGAACGTGGTCGGCGATCTGTTCGGATCCGGACGCATGTTCCTGCCGCAGGTGGTGAAGTCCGCGCGCGTGATGAAGCAGGCGGTGGCCTACCTCATGCCTTTCATGGAGCAGGAGAAGAAAGAGAAGGGATTGGACAAGAAGAACACCAACGGCAAGATCGTCATGGCGACGGTCAAGGGCGACGTGCACGATATCGGCAAGAACATCGTCGGCGTCGTGCTCCAATGCAACAATTACGACGTCGTTGATCTCGGCGTGATGGTGCCGGCGGCGAAAATCCTGGAGACGGCGCAGAAGGAGCAGGCCGACATCATCGGGCTCTCCGGCCTCATCACGCCGTCGCTCGACGAGATGTGCCTTGTCGCCGCTGAGATGGAGCGACAGGGCTTCGATTTACCGCTGTTGATTGGCGGCGCGACCACGAGCCGCGTGCACACCGCGGTGAAAATCCACCCGAACTACCGGCGCGGGCAGGTGGTCTATGTCACCGACGCAAGCCGGGCCGTCGGCGTTGCGGCCAATCTGCTGTCGCGCGACGCGCGGACCGCTTATCTCGCCGACATCCGCCAGGAATATGCCCGGATCGCCGCCGCGCATGCACGGGGGCAGGCCGCCAAGCAGCGGCTCTCGCTGGAAGGCGCACGCGCGAACGCGTTGAAACTCAACTGGTCGGGAGATTATCTTCCGCCACAGCCAACCTTCATTGGGTCGCGGGTGTTGGATAATTATCCGGTCGATGAGCTTCGCGACTATATCGACTGGTCACCGTTTTTCGCCACCTGGGAGCTGGTTGGCAAGTTTCCCGCCATACTCGACGACGCCAAATATGGTCCGGCCGCGCGCAGCCTGTTTAATGATGCCCAGGCGATGCTCGGGCGCATCGCTTCCGAGCGTTGGCTCTCCGCAAGCGCCCTTTTTGGATTCTGGCCGGCCAATTCCGACGGCGATGATATTCTCGTTTACGGCGACGAGTCGCGCACTCGCCCGCTCGCGGTGCTGCATACGCTGCGTCAGCAGCTCGCACGCCGCGAGGGACGCGCCAATATCGCGCTCGCCGACTTCGTGGCGCCGTGCGCGAGCGGGCTTGCCGACTACGTCGGCGTGTTCATGGTTACGGCCGGCATCGGTGAGGACGAAGTGGCGGAACGTTTCAAGCGCGCGAACGACGATTATTCAGCCATCATGATAAAGGCGCTCGCCGATCGGCTTGCCGAAGCTTTCGCCGAACGACTGCACCAGCGCGTGCGCCGGGAATTCTGGCGCTACGTGCCGGACGAGGCGCTCACCGATGCGGAGCTGATCGGGGAAAAGTATCGCGGCATCCGTCCCGCGCCCGGCTATCCGGCGCAGCCCGACCACAGCGAGAAGGCCATATTGTTTGGCCTGCTCGAGGGCGAGCGGCGGATTGGGGTCAAGCTGACCGAAAGCTTTGCCATGTGGCCTGGCGCTTCCGTCTGCGGCCTCTATTTCAGCCATCCGGAGAGTCATTATTTCGGCGTTGGCAAGATCGAGCGCGATCAGGTCGAGGACTACGGCGCCCGCAAGGGCTGGACGGTGGCCGAAGCCGAGAAGTGGCTGGCGCCGGTGCTCAACTACGATCCGCTGATTGCGGCGCGCACGGCGGCGGAGTAGCGCGCCGGCTGAAGGGCATCAGCACGCCTGAACGAAACGCGCCGTGTAGCCCTCGTAAATGCAAACACCGGAGAGGCTTGGCTCTCCGGTGTGAGACAATGTGGTTCGTGTTCGGAATGCTCGGCCGAATACTCGAACTTAAAGCGCGCCCAAGAGGATGGCGCCGACGAACGCAAACACCGCGAGCACGGCCAGCACGTTGAGCTTTAAAGCAAGGTCCACGTCGCGTCCTCCGGCCTTGTTCTGGAGACCCCAATGTAGCAGAGCGCTGACGTCGTCCTAATGACAAATATATTGCGCCGCCGAAAGCGAGCGCGCGAACATCCGCTTGGGCGTGCCAAGACTCTGATATTTCGATGCGAACCGACGCGCCCCGTCATTTTGGATGGTAGCCATTATGGTCTGCCCGGCGCTCAAATTCGGCTCAAGCAGAACTCACTACCTCTGCGGATCGCGTGGAATAACACGTTGTGGACCATGGCGTTAGGGTGCTGCGGCGGAGGTCGCCGGCACTGAGCACTGCAACTGCCGCCGCGCCGAACGCGGTTGCGAAAGCGGACGCGGCCCGAAACTGTGCGGGCCAGCAACCCGGCAGCGGCAAAATGCGCACAACATCAGCGCCGGGTGTCGATCAGTCCAACGATGCGGTCCGTGAGGCGGCGTGCCAACGGCATGATCAAGAATGCCGTCGTCGCCGCGACCGGCCAGGCGATGAAATAAGCCTTCGCCCACTCGAGCAGAAAATCCGGTCGCAAGCCAAGATCGAGCAAGGTGACGAGGAGCGTGACCATGCACACCATCACGCTCGACATCAGGAGCGCCAATATCAGTCGGTGCTTGGCGTCCATTCTCACATGTTCGTTGGAATGGCGACATGGAACGGCTCGAACGAAGCAAACGCCATCCCAGTTCTTAACCATAGCGTGACACGCACAGGAGTGGTCCCATGGCCGCGCCAATCTTTGAAGAAAAGTTAACAGAAACCATCGCATCCTGCGGCCATGGCGTGGGGAGTGCGTTGGTATCTCGTCGGCTCCATCGTCCTTGGCGTCCTCGGCGTGTTGGCGGGTTGCAGCGGCAGCATGTTCTTTGCCGAACGCGAGCCGTGGCGCCACGATGCCGAGTTGCAATGCCTCGCTACCGGTATGGTCAAAGAGGGCGCGGGCATCACGCGCATGCAGCCGATCCGCGGTCCCGGCGTATGCGGCGCTGATTTCCCGCTCAAGGTATCCATCTTAGGCGAGAGCGCGCCGCTCGGTTACATGGACGATCTGCGGCCGCCGGGTGACATTCCGCGCGCCGCGCCACGCTGGCCGCTCAGGCCGGCCGGCCCGCCGGCAGAGCCCTCGTATCAATCGCGCGTGCTGCCGGATGATCAGGTGCGCTCGCCGCAAGGTCGTCAGGGCGCTCCCGATCAACCCATCTCGCTTAGCCCTCCCGGCGTCACCGAGGGGCCGAATGTCGCAGCGGAGCCGTACGATTTTCGCCGGCCCTATGGCGTTGCACCTGCTCCTGTTCCTCCAAAATATTCATCACCGGCCGCAGTTGGTTCGCGGCGCGAGGATTTTTCGCCCGAGCCCTACGACCGCCGACCTCTCATGGATGCGCCCGCCACACTGCGCAACGGAGCAAGCGCTATCACCCGCGGCCCGCTGCGCGAGCCGCGCGCGCAGCCCGCGCCCACCTCCGCGGGCGAGACCATGGCGCCGTTGGGTCCCTCGCGCGACGGCGCGGGATCGTTCACGCCCGTCGGCTTGAGCCCGCCGGCGACGCTCGCCTGTCCGATCGTGTCGGAGCTCGAGCGCTGGATCAGCGGCGCCGTGCAGCCGGCGGCGATGCGCTGGTTCGGCTCACCGGTTGCCGAGATCAGGCAAATTTCCGCCTATTCCTGTCGCGGCATGAACGGCAATCCGCACGCGAACATTTCCGAACATGCCTTCGGCAATGCGCTCGACATCGCCTCGTTCACGCTCGCGGACGGACGTAAGATCACGGTGAAAAACGGTTGGCACGGTTTGCCCGAGGAGCAGGGATTTCTGCGCGACGTGCAGGCGGCGGCCTGCGATGAATTCAGCACGGTGCTGGCGCCGGGCTCGAACGTCTATCACTACGACCATATCCACGTCGATTTGATGCGCCGGCGCGATGGCCATCGCGCCTGCAATCCGCACGCCGTGTCGGGAGAGGAGGTGGCCGCGCGTGCCGCGCGCTACGCGGGCAAGCGCGATCGTGGCATCACCGGCTCGCTCGCCCCGCACCGCTCCGCGGCCCGCTCGTTCGAGGAACGGCGCGCCCGCGCGCTCCCCACGGCCGAGCCGGGCGAGGACGGCGAGGACGACTGAGCCCATCGCTTTTAGGCCGAATGGCATCTCTCGGTCGGTGACCCTGGGTTTCCTCGAAAAACGCCTCTGTGCGGCGTTTCCATGGGCCTGCGACACCATGCGGCACCTCTTACAATGCTGCCATGGGCTACCAATATTTGGGTGGAACCAAACGGTCTCCTGGGAGGACCCCCCATGCTTCGTCTCCGCTTTCGTCCGCTGCTTGCGCTTGGCGCCGTGGTGGCGGTGTTGGCATTCGCGATGACGGATGCCGATGCCCGCGCTGGCCGCGGCGGGGGCTTCGGTAGCCGCGGCTCGCAGACCTTCTCCGCGCCGCCGTCGACGGCGACATCGCCGAGCGCGCGGCCCATTGAACGCAGCATGACGCAGCCCAACCAGCCGGGCGGCACGTTCGCACAGCGCCCGCCGACGTCTTCGCCCGTGGGCGGCTTCCTTAATCGGCCGGGGTTCCTCGGCGGTCTGTTCGCTGGGTTCCTGGGCGCCGGCTTGCTCGGCATGCTGTTCGGTCATGGCTTGTTGGGCGGCCTGGGTGGCTTCGCCTCGATGCTCGGCCTCATGCTGCAGATCGGCATCGTCGTGATCATCGGCTATCTCTTGTGGACGTGGTGGCAGCGTCGCACTCAGCCGGCGCTCGCCAGCGGCCCGGCGCTGCGCGATTACGCATCCGGCAGCGCGCGTCCGGAGATGGGTTTCGGCGGCGGCAGCGGCGCTCCCGCTTCGAGCGCGCGTGCATCCGGCACCGACGAGGTCGGACTCACGCCGGACGACTTCAATGCCTTCGAGAAGATCCTCGGCGAGGTGCAGAGCGCGTATGGCGCCGAAGACCTCGCGCGGTTGCGCCGGCAAGTCACGCCGGAGATGCTCTCATACTTCTCGGAGGACCTCGCCGCCAATGCGAGCAAGGGCGTCGTCAATCGGGTCTCCGACGTCAAGCTGCTACAAGGCGATCTCGCCGAGGCTTGGCGCGAGGGCGAAACCGACTATGCGACCGTCGCGATGCGTTACTCGCTCAACGACGAGATGGTGGAGCGCGACAGCGGCCGCGTGGTGCAAGGCGGGCCCGACGAAGCCACCGAAATCTGGACCTTCATGCGCGTGCGCGGCGGGCATTGGCTCCTCTCGGCCATCCAGCAGTCCTAACAGTTGCGCACCGGCTCTCGACGTTATGGCCGGGCTCGTCCTGACCATTTCGTTTGGTTGACATCTTCCAGGAGAACTCATCCCTCCGGCTTTCCATACCCGCCCGCGGTGGGGGGCTGGATGATGATCGCCTCGCCGGCGTCGATCACGGTGGCGTCGCAGCCTTGAAGCTTCTCGATGCCGCCGTTCTTGCGCCGCACAGCGTTCTCGCCGACCTGGCCGGCCTCGCCCCCGGCGAGACCGAACGGACGCACGCGACGGTGACCCGACAGAATTGTGCAATCCATCTTTTCCAGAAAGCGAATGGTGCGGCGGACCCCATCGCCGGCGCTCCAGCGGCCGCGGCCGCCCGAACCCTTGCGGATGTGGAAATCCTCGAGCACGACCGGATAGCGAAACTCGAGCACCTCCGGATCGGTCAATCGCGTGTTGGTCATGTGCGTGTGCACGGCGCCGGTGCCCGGAAAGCCGGGGCCCGCCGGCGAGCCCGAGCATATCGTTTCGTAATACTGGTGCTTCGCGTTGCCGAAATTGAGGTTGTTCATGGTCCCTTGGGCAGCCGCGAGCGCGCCGAGGGCGCCGAACAAGCAATTCGTGACGGCCTGTGACGTCTCCACATTGCCGGCGACAACCGCCGCCGGATAGGCTGGCGACAGTATCGATTGTTTCGGGATGATGATGTTGATCGGCCGCAGGCAACCGCCGTTCATCGGAATCTCGTCGTCGACCATGACACGAAACACGTAAAGCACCGCCGCCCGCGTCACCGGCTCGGGCGCGTTGAAGTTGCTGTTCTGCTGCGGCGAGGTACCGGTGAAATCCACGGTTGCCTCGCGCTTGACCTTGTCAACCCGGATTTTAACCTTGATCCAGGTGCCTTGGTCCATCTCGTATTCGAAGGATGCATCGTGGATGCGATCGATGACGCGGCGAACGCTCTCGGCCGCGTTGTCCTGCACGTGCTGCATATAGGCCTTGACCACAGGCAGTGTGAAGGATGCGACCATCTTGTGCAGCTCCTGCACGCCCTTCTCGTTCGCCGCAACCTGCGCCTTGATGTCGTTCACGTTCTGCAGTGGATTACGGGCTGGATATTTCGCGCCGGTGAGAAGCTCATAGAGCGCCCGCTCGCGGAACCGGCCGCGATCCACCAGCTTGAAATTGTCGATGTAGACGCCTTCTTCTTCGATGGTTGTCGCGTTGGGCGACATTGAGCCCGGGGAAATGCCGCCGACATCGGCGTGGTGCCCGCGCGAGGCGACCCAGAACAGGAGCTCGCGGCCGGCCGCGTCGAAAACGGGAGTGCACACCGTGATATCCGGAAGATGCGTGCCGCCGTTGTAGGGCGCGTTGATGGCGTAGACGTCGCCCGGCGCGATCTTGTCCTTGTTCTCGCGGATGATGGTTTCGACGGCGCGGTCCATCGAGCCGAGATGCACCGGCATGTGGGGTGCGTTGGCAACCAGCGTCGCGTCGGCGTCGAACACGGCGCACGAGAAATCGAGCCGCTCCTTGATATTGACCGAATAGGCCGTGTTCTGCAGCGACACACCCATTTGCTCTGCAATCGACATGAAGAGATTGTTGAACACTTCGAGCATCACCGGGTCGGCGGCGGTACCGACCGCGCTTTGCCGCTTAAGCGGCACGACGCGCTCGAGCACGAGGTGGTTCTTGGCGGTGATGGCGGCGCGCCAGCCGTCCTCGACCACGATCGTTTGATGCGGCTCGATGATGACAGCGGGACCGGCCACAGCGTGGCCGGGCGAAAGCTGATCGCGCGTGAAGACCGCGGCCTCGTGCCAGTGGCCGTGCGAATAAAACTGTGTCTGGCGAGCCACGGAGGGGAGTGGCACGCACATGGTCGCGAGCACCGGCTCCTTGAATTTTGCGCCGCCGCCGATCGCCTCGACCGAAACTGCTTCCACCACAAGTTCCTTGGTCTCACCGATGAATCCGAACCGCGCTTTATGCGCGGCCTCGAAAGCGGACTTCATGGCTGCGAGGGACGGAGGCGCTGGAGTCACATTGGCGCCTGCACAAGAAACTGAGAGCGCCGGTACCACCAGCGCGGTGTCGGTGCCGGCGTAGCGGATGTGCGCGCGGATGAAGGTTTCGACCGCATCAGCGGCCACGCCCTGCTCGACGACCTCGCGCCTTGCCTCATCCGCCAATCGGCCGCCGACGCGCTCGATCGATGCCAGGGCGGAGTCGCCGAATGCCTCCTCGATCGCTTGCTGGCGCGTGGCGCGGATGTCGGCGAGCCCCATCCCGTAGGCGGAGAGAAGGGAGGAGAACGGATGAATCAGCACCTTTGTCATGCCGAGCGCATCGGCGACGAGACAGGCATGTTGCCCGCCGGCGCCGCCGAAGCAGTTGAGCGCGTAGCGCGTGACGTCGTAGCCACGCTGCACCGAGATCTTCTTGATCGCGTTGGCCATGTTCTCGACCGCGATTTTGATGAAGCCGTCGGCAACGTCTTCGCCCGAGCGGCCATCGCCGATCGCGCCCGCGAGCTCGGCAAACGCCTCGCGCACCGCGTCGGAGTCGAGCGGCAGATTCTGCTGCGCGCCGAAGATCTTCGGAAAGAACTCCGGCATCAGTTTGCCGACCATGACATTGGCGTCGGTGAGCGCGAGCGGGCCGCCGCGGCGGTAACATTTCGGGCCCGGGTTGGCGCCGGCGCTATCGGGTCCGACCCGGAAGCGAGCGCCGTCGAAGTGCAGGATCGAGCCGCCGCCCGCCGCCACGGTATGGATCAACATCATCGGCGCGCGCATGCGCACGCCGGCGACCTCGGTCTCGAACGCGCGCTCGTATTCACCGTCGAAATGCGAGACGTCGGTCGAGGTACCTCCCATGTCGAAGCCGATGAGGTGCGAGAAGCCGGCCTCGCGTCCGGTCTCTGCCATACCGACGACACCTGCCGCCGGTCCCGACAGAATCGCGTCCTTGCCTTGAAACAATTCCGCCGCCGTGAGGCCTCCCGACGACATCATGAACATCAGCCTGGGGCCGGCATTGTCGCGATGAGCGGCAATGGAAGTGCCCATGTCGCGGGCGACCTGCGCCACGTATCGCTGCAGAATCGGTGAGAGATAGGCATCGACCACAGTCGTGTCGCCGCGGCCCACGAGCTTGATCAGCGGCGAGACCTCGTGGCTCACCGACACCTGCGGGAAGCCGATCTCACGTGCAAGCGCGGCGACGCGTCGCTCGTGCTCGGAATAGCGGTAGGCGTGCATGAACACGATCGCGACCGCCTGGATGCCGGCTGCGAGCGCGGCCGCAAGCTTCGCGCGCACCGTGGCGAGGTCCGGCTCGCTCTCCACCATGCCGTCGGCGCGCACGCGCTCGTCCACCTCGACCACGCGCTCGTAGATCATTTCCGGCTTGATGATGTGACGGGCAAAAATTTTAGGCCGCGCTTGGTAGCCGATCTTGAGCGCGTCGCGAAAACCCTTGCTGATGAGCAGCAGCGTCCGCTCGCCCTTGCGCTCGAGCAGCGCGTTGGTCGCAACCGTCGTGCCCATCTTCACGGAGCCGATCATGCCCGGAGGAATCGGCTCACCGGGTTTGATGCCCAAGAGATTGCGCATGCCCTGCACCGCCGCGTCGTCATAGGCCTCGGGGTTGTCGGAGAGTAGCTTGTGAGCAACGAGCGCGCCGCCGGGACGGCATCCGATCACGTCGGTAAACGTGCCGCCCCGATCGATCCAAAAATGCCAGCTGCCATCCGTTTGCATGCCGTGCGCCTAGCCTACCTCGCTGTCTTATACGGGGACGCCCGCACGACGCGAAGCGCCTTGCGAGCTCGCGCGGCTCCCCGTTGCGAGCCGGCGCAGCCCTCGCGCACCGGTGATTTTGGCGCACTCCTTCGCCGGCAGTTCGACCAGCATGGCCGGATCATTCGCGAGGCCAACATCAGATCGGACTAAGACTTGGCGGCGGCCATCACGGCTCCATGGGTTTTGGCGCGGCCGCGAGGCTTAGTTCCTTCCCCCGTGCTCGCGGTACCAGCGCTCCGCGCCTGGGTGAAGCGGCACATCCATCGGCGTGCTATCGCTCGCGCGTCCCATGTGCAAAGCGCTTCCATCCGTCCCCTTCTCCCAAGGGATCTCGGCTTCACGCGCGGCGAGCGCGCCGCAGATATCGTAGGCAACCTGCTCCGGAAGCGACGCGTTGCTGTAGATCGGCCAACCACTGAAATCGAGTGTGTCGACGTCGTGAGCCAAGCCCGGAAAGCGCGCTTTCGGCAGCGAGACCTTATGCCATCCGAGCCGTCCCATCGCGGCGAACTCGGTCGGTTCGAGCTCGATCGGGGAGAGGCCCGCCGCCAGGGCTTCGTCGAGCCACACCTTGATGCCCTCGTCGAACACTGCATCGAGCTCGCCGTGCGCCAGCGGCTCCAAGCGGCGAGTATCGGATGGACCGCCACAAAGGACGAGGCGCCCGCCCCAGGACACGATGTCCTTGAGCGTAAAGCCGTGGAGCGCAAAAGCCTGATCGATCAAGACAAGAGCGGAGTGGGTGGGATCCTCGCGGACCGAGACGCGCAGCGGATATCGTTCGGCCTTGATGTCTGCGAGCGAGCGAATGCCCGTTCGCGGGTGGACCATGAACACAAACCGGTCCCAGCTCGGGTAGACGGCCACGACGCGCAGGGGCAGCGGCGCGCTGAACAAGCCGACGCCACGATAGGCTTGCGTGAGCAGCGCCGAGGGATTGACGAAGGCGAGCTCGACCCCGTCGCCCTTGGCAACTTGCTCGGCGAGTATGGCGGAACCCGTGGCAAGTCTCAGCCAAGGGCGGAACGCGGCGGCGGAGCCGCTGCCGATGGTGATGACCATATCGCGATTGCCACCATACGGCGTCGCCGGGTTGCCCGCGAGGTGCAGACCCATCTCCCAGAGGATCTTGGCGCGAATGAAGTTCGCGCCTTTCGGTAGCGGCTCCATGCGGCGTCTCCACGCGGGAAAGGATGGCGCACTATGGCACGCGCGTCGGTGTCGCCGAACTGCACCGGTCAAACCTGGATTGCCCGAAAATTGGCGGGGACCCGGCGGGTTCACCACCGGGCCCCCTTGATAGCATCAGCCGGCCTGTAAGCCGGGTTCTGTCGGCAAGGGCAAAGCGCCCTCGCCTGACGGTCATTCCTCTGCGACGCCGGTTACCCGGCGCCTTGAGCAACCTACCCGGACGGCCGGATCCGGACATTGATCCCGAGGATCGCTCCGCTCGCGCGGACGCGAGCCTCGCGCCGTCCCTATTCGGTCTTGCTCCCGGTGGGGTTTGCCGTGCCGCTTGCGTTGCCGCACGCGCGGTGCGCTCTTACCGCACCGTTTCACCCTTACCGCTCAGGCTCCCGAAAAGGGGAAGCTACGAGCGGCGGTCTGTTCTCTGTGGCACTTTCCCTGGGCTTAACACCCGCCGGACGTTATCCGGCACCGTACGTCCATGGAGCCCGGACTTTCCTCTCGGGCCACCTTTCGGCCTTGACCCGAGCGACCGTCCAGCCGACTGACACATTAGGGATGGGGTGCGGGTGGACCCACGTCAAGCCCGCGCCGGAGCGATGCCATCTCATACGCCCGCGGCCAAGGTCACGCCGAGCCGCGCTTGCTAGCATTGGGATGGGCATCGCGCGCAGCGATGAGGTCCTTGAGCGTGGCACGGGTCGACTCATCGATGTTGCCGTCGACCCCCTGCGGGCGGAAATGGCGCTGGAATGCTGCAATGGCATCGCGCGTCGCGCCATCGAGATAGCCGGAAACCGTGACGCCGTAACCATAGTTTGCCAGCAGCGCCTGCGTGTCCTCGATGCCGGGGTTCCTGTCGCCGAGCGTAAAGACCGGCTGGCCTTGGGCAATGGGCGCGGGTTTGACCCATAGCCCGACGCCGGAATCGGCTAGTGCCTTCCAGGGAAATTTCTCCCCCGGATCGCGCTTGCGCGAAGGCGCGATATCGGAATGGGCGAGCACGCGGTCGGCGGCAATCCGGTGGCGGGTCACAATGCTGCGGCAGAGCGCCGTCACCGCCGCAACTTGCCGCTTTGGAAAAGCGGGATAGCCGTGATCATGCCCGGGATTTGCAATCTCGATGCCGATCGAGCGCGAGTTTATGTCGCTCTCTCCAGCCCAGGATGACGCGCCCGCATGCCAGGCGCGCCGCGCCTCTGCGACTAGCTGAATGATGTAGCCGTCCTGTAACACGACGTAATGCGCGGACACTTCGCTGGCCGGGTTGCACAGGTGACTGATTGCATCTTGGTCGTTCGGCATACCGGTGTAGTGCAGCACGATCATGTCCAGCGGGGCATTGCGCTCGCCGTGATTTGGTGAGGGCCTCACCTCTGCGACGACGGAGGATTCGGGACGCAGCGGGGGTGAAACCATACGCGATCGCTCGGACGCCTTACGGGAGCTGAGCTCGAATTCGCGCCAAGCGAACGGCTTACCCGCAGCAGGGACGCCGCGATTGTGCAGAACCGGCGACGATAGACAAGCTGCGGCGTTGCAGCCGGGCGCGAGCACACCGAAAAGACGCAACGGTCCGGGCCGGCTTCTCGCCGACCCGGACCGTCGACTCCGGAACCGATTGGTCCCTGTTACGATACGCTACTACTCAACGCGTTGCCTAGGCGCTGGCCACGTTTAGCGTCCCATGGTGCCGGGAGAACTCGGCCGCGGCGCCATTCCTGTGGTCGGAGAGCCGCCCGGCCCGCCGGTCGTGCGTGCCGGAGGCCTGTAATACTGGAAGTCCGGCGCGTTCTTGAGCTGATCCTTGGTCCAAGTCACTTTGAGCTTGGTCATGGTCGGATCATCACTGCGGGTGGTCATGGCGCTGCCGCCACCGCTTGCGCTGCTACCAGTGTCGGGCGGAACGGGCTGAAACGCGCTCATGTCGATCGCGACGTTCTTCTCGCCGATCCCGAGGAAGCCGCCGACCCCGACGATCAGCCCCATGATCTTGCCGTTCTTATCGAACAACATGTCATTCACATTGCCGATGTGCGCATTGTCCGGACCGAGCACGTCGGTGCCTTTGAACTTAGAGAACACCCACTGATCGGTACTCTGCGCCGCGATGAATTTCGCGGTGTCGTGCAGGGCGGCTTCTGGTTTCGCCGCCGGTTGCTTTGGGGACAGATCGGCCTGCGCCAGGGCGCCGGAAACCATCAGCGCACTGACAGCGGCCGAAATCACGAGAGTTTTGAGCATTGTCGCCTCCTGTCGACCTTGTATCGAAACAACTCTCGAGCACCCGCGCGTGTTCCGCGTTTTTGGAACTCAGGTTCCCGCTAAGTAAGGATCGCCCCCTGCACAGAGCCGTTTGCGTGAAAAGAGGGCAGAGGGCGAACGGCGCGCGACTGCATTTCACCCGATGGTTAACGCGCTGAGTGTCCGCGCGTACATTGATGGCGGTGGAGGAGGAGCGCAGGTTCGGCTGCTGGCAGGAGGCGCGGCCCACTGGGCCGCCAATTCGGGGCACGCGGCCTCCTTGGCGACCTCCCTCAATCATTCCTTAAGCCTGAATCTCATTAATAACGTTCGCGATCCGGCCCGACCGGGCGCGCTCGACCGCGTCCGATAGTTGATTGACGCCCAACGTGTCCCATGGTAGCCCATAGCATCCCAGGCGGCGACGCGGCCCCGAAGACCGCCCCCGCAGGGGTGGCGCGGGCACCCGCAGTTCGCGCCGGAGCAGCGCCGAAGCGACCGGCGGGGGCGGGAGGCCATGGACCGCTTCGTGTCCAACTACACCTTGCGGCTCGACGCCAAAGGCCGGGTCTCGATCCCGGCGCCGTTCCGCGCCGTGCTCGCGCGCGACGGCTTCGAGGGCCTCTATTGCTATCCGACCCTCGATCGGCCGGCGCTCGATGCTGGCGGCAACGCCTTGCTCAGGGAAATCGAGACCCTAATCGCGCGCTTTCCGCCCTATTCGGAGGAGCGCGAGCAGTTTTCGGCCGCTCTTTACGGCACGAGCGAAGTGCTCAAGATCGACGGCGAGGGCAGGGCGATCCTCACCGAGCCGCTCAAGAGTCACGCCGGCATCAAGGACGAGATCACCTGTGCCGGTCTGGGCCACAAGTTTCAGATCTGGGAACCGGGCCGCTTCCGCGCGGAACTCGCGGAGGCCACCGAGAAGGTTCGCGCGCTCAAGCGGCAACTGGGTTCCCGGGTGGCGGCGGAAGGCCCGCACGGAGCACGGGAATGATGGCGAGCCGCGACAGCGCGGGCGCTGTCGCTGGCGGACTGGCTCGTCATATTCCCGTGCTCGGCCGCCCTACGGTCGAACTCCTCCACGTCCACGGCGGTGGCATCTACGTGGATGCCACCTTCGGGGCTGGCGGGCACAGCCGCGCAATTCTGGCGGCGGCGAACTGTAACGTCATCGCTATCGACCGCGACCCAAACGCGGTCACGGGCGGTGCCGACCTCGTGCGCTCGGCCCGCGGCGGTCTTGTCTTGGTGGAAGGTAAATTCTCCGACCTTCAAGCAGTCGTCCGCAACTGCGGCTATGACGCGATCGACGGTGTTGTGTTCGACCTTGGCGTCTCCTCCATGCAGCTCGATGAAGCCGCGCGCGGGTTCTCCTTCCGCCACGAGGGTCCGCTCGACATGCGCATGAGCCGCGACGGCCCCACCGCGGCCGATGTCGTGGCGTCAGCATCCGAGCGCGAGCTTGCGGCCATCGTCGCCGCCTTCGGCGAAGAGCGCCATGCGCGCCGTGTCGCCCGTGCCATTGTCGCCGCGCGGCGGGCGGCGCCGATCCGGACCACTCGGGCGCTCGCCGAGGTCATTGCGGGCGTCGTACCCGCGCGCGGCGACGCGATCCATCCCGCTACCCGCACGTTCCAGGCCTTGCGCATCTTCGTCAACGACGAGCTTACCGAGCTTGCCGCCGGCCTTGCCGCCGCAGAGCGGGTGCTCAAGTCAGGCGGGCGAATGGTGGTGCTGGCGTTCCATTCGCTGGAGGATCGCATCACGAAATCGTTTCTGGTCGAGCGCAGCCGGCCGAGTGCTCCCTCGCGCCATCGCCCGGCGCCGGCGCAGCTGGCCGCGACTTTTCGGATATTGACGCCACGGCCGATCGTGCCGGACGAGGCGGAGATCAGTGCAAACCCCCGCGCACGCTCGGCCAAACTGCGCGCCGCCGAACGCACCGACGCGGCCATTCCTGCTCGCCGCACCACGCGCTTGCCGCCGCGCTTGCCGTCGTTGGCCGAGCTCGCGGCACGTCTCGGAACGAGGCAGCAGCGATGATGCGTGTGCTCAACATTTGCGTGATCGCGGCGCTCGTTTTGGCAGCGGCTGACGTCTACACGATCAAGTTCCAGTCGACCCGGCAGGCGCAACGCGTCGCCCAGCTGCGCCTCGAGATTAGACGCGAGCGCGACGCGCTCGCCGCGCTGCGCGCGGAATGGGCCAAGCTCGACAACCCCGCACGCATCCAAGGTCTAGCGCGGCGACACCTGCAACTGGTACCGGCGGAGGCGCGGCAACTCGATCCGCTGGATAACCTGTCCGAGCGGCCCTCCGATCTCGTTGCCGTGGACGAGCCTGACCCGATCGGGACGGTGATCTCCAATCCCGACGCTCTCGATCGTTCCGTAATCGGCAGCGTGCCCGCAGAGGCAAGGTGAATGGGCATGCAGGCACCCGTGGCAGATCGGCCGCCGTCTGCGCGCGAACCGTGGAGCCGACGGCTCGTGGCTTCGCTGCTCTACGGCCGCGGCGTCGACCGCGCCGCCAAGACGCGGGCGCGGATCGCACTCACGGTGCTCGTCTTTGCGCTGGGCTATGCGGTCATTGCAATGAAGCTGGTGATGTTCGCGACGGCGCCCGAAGGCCACGCATCGCGGCGCGCCATCGCACAGGATGCGGTGGCGACGGCGCGACCCGACATCCTTGACCGGAACGGCGAAATTCTGGCGACCGACGTGCGCACCCCGTCGCTGTTCGCCGAACCGCACCGGATCATCGACGTCGATGAGGCTTCCGAACTGCTCACCGCGGTCATGCCGGACATCGACGCGGCCGAGCTGCGCGCACGGCTGGCCTCCAAGCGCCGCTTCGTCTGGCTCAAGCGCGAGATCACGCCGGAGCAGCGGGAGCACATTCATCGCCTCGGAATTCCCGGGATCGGCTTCTTGCCGGAGAACAAGCGCGTCTATCCCAACGGCGCCGAGGTCTCCCACCTCCTCGGCCACGTGAACATCGATAATCAGGGCATTGCCGGGATCGAGAAATGGCTCGATGCCCGCGGGCTTGCCGACTTGCATCTCGCCGGGCTCGCCACCGATCGGCTGCAAAAGCCCGTCGAGCTTGCCGTCGACCTGCGCGTGCAGCACGCCTTGCGCGACGAGCTGATCGCCGCTCGCGCCAGGTTCAAGGCCGTAGCGGCCGCCGGCGTCCTCACCGACGTGCGCACGGGAGAGGTCGTCGCGATGGTCTCGGTGCCCGACTACGACCCGAACAATCCGCGCGAGGCGCTCGACCCGACCCGCATCAACCGCCTCACGACCGGCGTTTTCGAGATGGGCTCGACGTTCAAGGCGCTCACCGTCGCTATGGCGCTCGACTCCGGCAAGGTCACGCTGAAATCCGCCTTCGATGCCAGTCACCCGCTGCAATACGGGAAATTCACAATTCACGACTTCCACGCGCAGAGCCGCGTGCTTACGGTTCCCGAGATCTTCACGTATTCCTCCAACATCGGCACTGCGCGTATGGCGTTGAGCCTTGGGATCGAGCACCACAAATGGTTCCTGCGGAAGATGGGACAGCTTGAACGGCTGCGCACCGAGTTGCCGGAAAGCGCCGAGCCGCTCGTCCCCAAGCGCTGGGCCGAGCTCAATACCGTGACCATCGCATTCGGACACGGGCTTTCGGTCGCGCCGCTGCAGGCGGTGGCGGCAATAAGTTCGCTGATGAATGGCGGACGTCTTATTCCGCCGACATTCCTCAAGCGCAGCGAAGCCGAGGCGCTGGCGCTCGCAAAACAGGTCGTCAAGCCCGAGACAAGCGAGAAGATGCGTTATTTGATGCGGCTGAACGTCGAGAAAGGCACCGCCACCAAGGCCGACGTGCAGGGCTACTACGTCGGCGGCAAGACCGGTACGTCCGATAAAGTGGTCGGCGGCCGCTACTCCAAGACGAAGGTGCTCACCTCCTTCACGGCCGTCCTGCCGGCCGACCAGCCGCGCTACCTTCTCCTCATCATGCTCGATGAGCCGCAAGCGACCCCCGACACACACGGCTTCACTACGTCGGGATGGAACGCAGTGCCGGTCGGCGGTGCCGTCATCACTCGCATCGCACCCTTGCTCGGACTGGAGCCGCGCTTCGAGCTCCCAACTTCCGATAAGCTGATCCTGGCGAGCGCCGGCGGCAGGTAGGCCAAAACCGCTCCTTACCGCGACAGGGGCGACTTCCAGGTTGCGAATTCCCGAGAAGCGCGTGGGGAACCCAACCAGCCGCATCGCCGGTATCCCTGGACCATATGCGGCAGCGAAGGTAGACGATCGAAATAGTATGAAGCTTGCCGATCTCCTCACTGCGGATGCCGTCAGCGACGCACGCTTCGCCGCGCTCGAGATCACGGGCGTCACCGCCGACAGCCGCATGGTCAGACCGGGCGATCTGTTCGTCGCGGTCAAGGGGGGCAAAACCGATGGCCTCAGCTTCGTCGCGCAGGCGCTGGCAGCCGGCGCCGCAGCGGTCATGGCCGAACGGCGCCCGCCGGCATCGCTTCCGTCGGACATCGCTTTCGTCAAGGTCCAAGACGCGCGGCGCGCTTTGGCGTTCGCTGCGGCGGCATTGTTTCCGCGCCAGCCGCAGGTGATCGCGGCGGTTACCGGGACGAGCGGAAAGACGTCGGTTGCGGCCTTCGCGCGCCAGATTTGGACCTCGCTCGGGCATGCGGCGGCCAGCATCGGCACGGTCGGGCTCGTCTCGCCCCAGCGTGAGGTCTACGGCTCACTCACGACGCCGGATCCGGTTGCGCTGCACCGCTGCCTCGATCAGCTCGCGGGCGAAGGCGTAACCCATCTTGCGATCGAAGCCTCTTCGCATGGGCTCGATCAGCGCCGCCTCGACGGCGTGCGCATCGCGGCCGGCGGCTTTACCAATCTCAGCCGCGATCATCTCGACTATCACCCGACGCTGGAGGATTATCTGGCTGCCAAGCTGCGCCTGTTCACGGAGCTGATCGCGCCGGGCGGAGCGGCAGTCGTCGCAGCCGATCATGAGGGCGCCACTGTCATCGCGGCGGCGGCGAAACGCCGCGGCCTTCGGCTTCTCGGCGTCGGCAGGCGCGGCGAGGGCATTCGCCTGATCGAAAGCAGGATCGACGGATTTGAGCAAGCGCTCGCGCTCGAGTACGCCGGTCGCGATTACCGCGTCCGACTGCCGCTACCTGGCGCGTTCCAAGTTGATAACGCGCTCCTTGCAGCGGGGCTCGTCATCGCAACCGGCGGGAAGCCGTCCGAGACCTTCGCGGCGCTCGCACAGCTCAAGGGCGCCAAGGGCCGGCTCGAGCTCGTCGGCGAGCGCGAGGGCGCGCCGATTTTCGTCGACTATGCGCACAAGCCTGACGCCCTCGCCAAGGCACTCGAGGCGCTGCGGCCCTACGCGAGCGGCCGGCTGGTGGTCGTATTCGGTTGCGGCGGCGACCGCGACGCTGGCAAGCGTCCCATGATGGGAGCAATCGCCGCCAAGCTCGCGGACCGGGTCGTCGTCACCGACGACAATCCCCGCAGCGAAAATCCGGCGGCAATCCGCGCCGCGATCCTCAAAGCCGCGCCCGGCGCGCTCGAAATCGGCGATCGTCGCGAGGCGATCCGCAGCTCGATTGCGGATCTGCGCCGCGGCGACGTGCTGTTGATCGCCGGCAAGGGCCATGAAACGGGCCAAATCATCGGCAAACACGTGTTGCCGTTCAGCGACCATGAAGCGGTCGCCGCCGCGCTTGCCGGGAGGGTGGCATGACCGATCGGCCGCTCTGGTCCGTCGAGGCGATGCTTGGCGCGATGCGCGCGACCGGTGCGGGTGCATTGCCGGCCTCGGTAATGGGTCTGTCCATCGACACGCGCACAATTGCGCCCGGCGAAGCCTTCTTCGCCATCACGGGCGACAACCGTGACGGCCACGACTTCGTTACGGCAGCGCTCGAAGCGGGCGCCGGCCTTGCCGTTATCGCCGCGCACAGGCGCGAGAACTTTCCCGACCGTGCGCCGCTCATCGTCGTTGCCGACGTCCTGGAAGGCTTGCGCGACTTGGCGCGGGCAGCGCGCGTGCGCACGCGAGCAAATATCATCGCGGTCACCGGCTCCGTCGGCAAGACCGGCACCAAGGAAGCGCTGCGTCTGGCGCTCTCGAGGAGTGGGGAGACGCACGCCTCGCTCGCCTCCTATAACAACCATTGGGGCGTGCCGCTGTCGCTCGCGCGCTGCCCCGAGAGCGCGCGCTACGCGGTGTTCGAAATTGGCATGAACCATGCCGGCGAGATCGAGCCGCTCGCCCAGCTGGTGCGGCCGCAGGTCGCCATCGTTACCGCGATCGAGCCGGTGCACCTCGAATTCTTCGGCTCACTCGAGGCGATCGCCGACGCCAAGGCGGAAATCTTCCATGGGCTCGAGCGCGGCGGCGCCGCGGTGCTCAATCGCGACAATTCGCAGTTCACCCGGCTCGAACGTAGCGCCCGGAACGCTGGTGTGGATCGCATCGTTTCGTTCGGCGACCACGCGCGCGCCGACGCTCGCCTCATGAAGTGCTCGCTTCAGACCGACACGTCCACGGTGCAGGCGCGAATTTTCGGAACCGAGGTCACCTACAAGCTCGGTGCGCCGGGCCGGCATCTGGTCATCAATTCGCTCGCGGTGCTGGCGGTCGCGGCTCTGGCCGGCGCCGATCTTGCGCTTGCGGCGCTCGCGCTTGCAGACTTGCAGCCGGCGAGCGGGCGCGGCTCCCGCGTGACGCTCTACATGCCGGGCGGCACGGCGCTTCTGATCGACGAAAGTTACAATGCCAACCCCGCCTCGATGCGCGCAGCGCTCGCGTTGCTCGGTCAGGCCAATGTCGGCCCGCTCGGCCGCCGCATCGCGGTTCTCGGCGACATGCTGGAACTCGGCCCGCGCGGCGCCGAATTGCATCGCGAATTGGCGGTGGCGACGCTGGCGCACGGGATCGATCTGGTGTTGTGCTGCGGTCCGTTGATGCGCGCGATGTGGGAGGCGCTTCCCTCCTCGCGCAAGGGCGGCTATGCCGAAACCTCGGCCGCACTGGAATCGGATGTGCTTGCCGCGGTTCAGCCCGGCGATGCGGTCATGGTCAAGGGCTCGCTCGGCTCCCGCATGACACCCATAGTTAAGGCATTGCAGAGCCGTTATCGCCGCGAGACCCCGATTCTCGCGCCCGCGCAAGCTTCGACCGTGGACGGCTGACCCATGCTGTACTGGCTCTCCGCATTCTCGGATACGATCGGGCCGCTCAACGTTCTGCGGTACATCACGTTCCGTACCGGCGGAGCGATGTTCACCGCGCTGGTGTTCGTCTTTCTGTTCGGTCACTCGATCATCGACCTGCTGCGGCTCAAGCAAGGCAAGGGGCAGCCGATCCGCAGCGACGGACCGCAGTCGCATCTCGTGACCAAGAAGGGCACGCCGACGATGGGCGGACTGATGATCCTGTTCGGCGCCGTCGTCTCGACGCTGCTGTGGGCTAATCCCACCAACCGTTACGTTTGGATCGTGCTCGGCGTCACCCTCACCTTCGGTGCGATCGGCTTCTACGACGACTATCTCAAGGTGACCAAGCAGACTCATGCCGGCTTTTCCGGGAAGCTGCGCATGGTCCTCGAGGCGCTGATCGCGGCCGCGGCCTGCTATGCCATCGCTTCCATCGGACGCCAGACCTTTGCGTCGTCGCTCACCTTTCCCTTCTTCAAGGAGCTCGTGCTTCCGCTCGGCTGGTTGTTCATCGTGTTCGGCGCGTTCATCATCGTCGGCGCGGGCAACGCGGTAAATCTCACCGATGGCCTCGACGGACTGGCTATCGTTCCCGTCATCATCGTCGCGCTCAGCTTCGGGTTCATCGCTTATCTTGCCGGCAATTCGTTCTTCGCCGATTACCTCAACATCCACTACGTCGCGGGGACTGGCGAACTCGCGGTGCTGTGCGGCGCGGTGATAGGGGCGGGATTGGGCTTTCTGTGGTTCAACGCGCCGCCGGCCTCCATATTCATGGGCGATACCGGCTCGCTCGCGCTTGGCGGGATGATCGGCACGATTGCGGTCGCCACCAAGCACGAGATCGTGCTCGCGGTGGTCGGCGGCCTGTTCGTGCTCGAGGCGGTCTCCGTCATCGTGCAGGTGGTGTCGTTCAAGCTTACAGGCAAGCGCGTGTTTCGAATGGCGCCGATCCACCACCATTTCGAGCAGCTCGGCTGGACTGAGCCGCAGATCGTGATCCGTTTCTGGATTGTTTCGGTCGTGCTCGCCTTGGTGGGGCTGTCCACGCTCAAGCTGCGGTGATGGTCCCTATCACCGCCTTTGCCGGAAAGAAGGTCGCCATCTTCGGCCTCGGCGGGTCGGGACTGGCAAGCGCGAGCGCCCTGCTCGCGGGCGGCGCGGACGTCATCGGTTGGGACGACAGCGCCGAAGCCGTCGCTAAGGCGACGAGCGCGGGCATTCCCAGCGGTGACCTGCGGCAAGTCGACTGGGAGAGAATTTCCGCGCTTGTGCTCGCGCCCGGCGTGCCGCTCACGCATCCGGCGCCTCACTGGACGGTGAGGCTCGCGCGCGATGCCGGCGTCGAGGTGATCGGGGATATCGAGCTGTTTTGCCGCGAGCGCAGGGCCCGTGCGGCGAGAGCACCCTTGGTCGCAATTACTGGGACCAACGGCAAGTCGACGACCACCGCGCTCGTTGCGCATCTGTTGCGCTCGGCCGGCCGCGAGGCTGAGATTGGCGGCAACATCGGCACCGCGATCCTCTCGCTCGCCCCGCCAGATGAGACTCGCGCGCACGTAATCGAGTGCTCCTCCTACCAAATCGACCTCGCGCCGACGCTCGATCCCTCGGTCGGTATTCTTCTCAACGTGACGGAGGACCATCTCGACCGTCACGGAACGCTCGCGCATTACGCAGCGGTCAAGGAGCGGCTCGTCACCGGCGTGCAGGAAGACGGCGTGGCGATCGTCGGCGTCGATGATCGTTGGTGCGCGGCCGTGGCCGATCGCATCGAGCGGGCCGGTAAAAAGCTCGCGCGTGTCTCCGTGCGCCGGCCGCTGCCGGCGGGGCTCTACGTCGAGGACGAAAACATCATGCTGGCGGACGACGGTGCGGCGTGTGCCATCGCCAAGATCGGCGGCATCGGTTCGCTGCGTGGCGTGCACAATGCGCAGAACGCCGCTTGCGCCGCCGGCGCGGCGCTCGCGCTCGGTCTCTCCGCCGACGCCATCCAGCAGGGACTCGCTTCCTTTCCGGGCCTCGCCCATCGAATGGAAGAGGTCGGACGCAAGGCCCGCGTACTGTTCGTTAACGATTCCAAGGCGACCAACGCAGATTCCGCTGCGCAGGCGCTGGCCTGCTTCTCTGACATTTTCTGGATTGCCGGTGGCAGGGCTAAGACCGGGGGCATTGCCTCGCTCGCTTCTTTTTTTCCGCGGATCCGCAAGGCCTATCTCATCGGTGAGGCCGCAAGTGATTTCGTCGCCGAGCTTGAAGGACACGCGCCCCACATCGTTGTCGGGACGCTCGAGCGCGCGGTGGAGCGGGCCGCCGCCGACGCCGAAGCTTCCGACGTGTCCGAGCCGGTGGTCCTGTTGTCGCCGGCCTGCGCCTCCTTCGATCAGTATCGCAACTTCGAGGTGCGCGGCGACAAATTCCGTGAACTGGTACGCGCATTACCGGGCGTCACGCCGGCGCGGTCCATATAGCCTCGTTGGCTCCTGGCTCTCCGGCTGGCCGTTAAGGCTCCGTCAACCAACGCCAGGCACCACTGGTCCCGCGTCCTCTCGAGGAGTCTCGATGGTCTCGCGTCTTGAACGCACGCGGTTTGCCGCCTGGTGGTGGACGATCGACCGCTCGCTGCTGACCGCGCTGCTCACCCTGATGCTCGCAGGGATCATTCTTTCGCTGGCCGCGTCACCACCGGTTGCGTCCCGGCTTGGCCTTGATCCCTTCTATTTCGTCGGACGGCACGTGCTCTACCTCATCCCAGCACTCGCCGTGATGCTGACGATCTCGTTTCTGCCGCCGCGTCACATCCGGCGCCTTGCGATGATCGTTTTCGTGGTCAGCCTTGCGTTGATTGCGGCCACGCTGCAGTTCGGTGCCGAGGTCAAGGGTGCGCGCCGATGGATCGTCTTACTCGGGATCAACATCCAACCCTCGGAATTTCTCAAGCCCGCCTTCGTCATCCTGGTCGCCTGGTTGTTCGGAGAATCCGCGCGGCGGCCGGAAATGCCCGCGAACACCTTGGCGCTCGCGCTGCTGTTCCTCGCTATCGCCGGGCTGGTGCTGCAGCCCGATTTCGGGCAGACGATGCTGATCGCTTTGGTATGGAGCGCCCTGTTTTTCCTCGCCGGTATGCGGCTCGTGTGGGTGGCGGGGCTTGGGGGCGCCGCTGCGATCGGGCTCGCAAGCGCCTATATGCTCATCCCGCATGTGGCGCGTCGCATCGAACGCTTCCGTGACCCGTCCTCTGGCGATAGCTTCAACATCGACCAGGCGCTCGAATCTTTCCAGCGCGGCGGCTGGTTCGGACGCGGCCCGGGCGAGGGCACTGTCAAGCGCATCCTGCCGGAGAGTCATACCGATTTCGTGTTTGCGGTCGCCGCCGAAGAATTCGGCATCGTACTGTGTCTGCTGCTCGTCGCTCTGTTTACCTTCATCGTCTTGCGGGGCCTGCATCACGCCAGGCGCGCCGAGGATCCGTTCGCGCGCTTTGCCGCAGCCGGCCTTGCCGTCCTGCTTGGCCTGCAATCGGCCATCAATATGGCGGTGAACCTCCATCTCATGCCCGCCAAGGGCATGACGCTTCCGTTCATTTCCTACGGGGGCTCATCGATGATCTCGCTCGCCTACGGCATGGGAATGCTGCTCGCCTTGACGCGCGAGCGTCCGCGCGCTGAGTTGCTTGTCAGGGAGGCGGCATTCGCGCCCGCCGAAAAGCCGGCCTGATTGAATCCCTGGAAGGAATCCCGTGCCGTTTGTTCTTCTGGCCGCCGGCGGAACCGGCGGACATTTGTTTCCCGCCGAAGCCCTCGCGGAGGCGTTGGATCGCCGCGGCGTAGGCGCGGCTCTCGCCACCGATGACCGCGCGGAGCGCTACGGTAAGACATTTCCGGCGCGCGGCATTTACATCATCACCAGCGCGACCGTGCGTGGGCGTAATCCGCTGTCACTGGTGCGCACAGCGGTGATGCTCGGCATTGGCACGCTACAGTGCTTACGCCTGCTCGCGCGCACGCGGCCCTCGGCGGTCGTCGGCTTCGGCGGTTATCCGACCATCCCGCTGGTACTGGCGGCGACGCTGCGCAATGTTCCCAGCCTGATCCACGAGCAGAACGCAGTAATGGGGCGTGCCAACAGATTTCTCGCGCCTCGGGTTGACGCTATCGCCACTAGCTTTGCGGACGTGATCGAGCCCGCGTCCAAGCTTGGCGCCAAGGCAATCCGCACCGGCAATCCGGTTCGCCCGGCGGTCGTCGCAGCCGCGGCGAGCCCCTACGCCGCTCCGCAGGCGGCTGGCGCGATTCGGCTGCTGGTATTCGGCGGCAGTCAGGGCGCGCGCGTCATGGCCGACATCGTGCCTGCGGCGGTCGAAAGGCTTGCCCGTGACCTGCAAGCGCGCCTTGCCGTCGTACAGCAAGCGCGCGAGGAGGATCTCGCACGCGTGGCGCAGGCGTACGCGCGGGCCAGCGTCGCGGCCGAGGTCGCGCCGTTTTTCCGCGATCTGCCGGCGCGGATCGCGGCGAGCCATCTGGTGATCGCGCGCTCCGGCGCCTCGACGGTTGCGGAACTCGCCGCCATCGGCCGGCCGGCCGTTCTGGTGCCGTTGCCGCATGCGCTCGATCAGGACCAATCCGCCAATGCCGGCGTGCTGCAGAGGGCGGGAGGCGCGCTGCGCCTCCCCCAGGACGAGTTCACGCCCGATCGGCTGGCGCGGGAGATCACCGCGCTTGCCATCGCGCCGCAAAAACTCGTAGCAATGGCCGCGGCCGCACGCTCGCAGGGCGCGGTTGACGGCGCCGAGCGGCTGGCCGATTTGGTCCTGCGCGTCATGGCGTGAACTCGCGTCAGCGTGTTGGCGGCCGCGCGGCGGGCAAACAGAGGACAAAGAAACAATGAAACTGCCGCGCGACATCGGGCCGATCCACTTCGTCGGTATCGGCGGCATCGGGATGAGCGGCATCGCCGAGGTGCTCATCAACCTCGGCTATACGGTGCAAGGGTCGGATGCCGCCGATACCGCAAATGTCAGGCGGCTGCGCGATAAAGGCGCTAAAATTTCGATCGGCCATTCTGCCGCCGCGCTCGGCGATGCCGAAGTGGTGGTGGTGTCGACTGCCATCAAGCGCGACAATCCAGAGCTCATCACGGCGCGGGCGAAGCGCCTGCCGGTGGTGCGCCGCGCTGAGATGCTGGCCGAGTTGATGCGGCTCAAGCGCTGCGTCGCGATCGCCGGCACGCACGGCAAGACGACGACCACCTCGCTGGTTGCGGCGCTCGTCGATGCGGGCGGCTTTGACCCTACCGTGATCAACGGCGGCATAATCAACGCCTACGGTACGAACGCACGGCTCGGCGCCGGCGACTGGATGGTGGTCGAAGCCGATGAATCGGACGGCACGTTCCTGAAGCTGCCGGCCGACGTCGCGGTCGTGACCAACGTCGATCCCGAGCATCTCGATCACTTCAAGACTTTCGATGCCGTGCAGGAGGCATTTCGCGCATTCGTCGAAAACGTGCCGTTCTATGGATTTGCCGTGATGTGCACGGACCATCCCGTAGTCCAGCTCTTGGTCGGACAAATCACCGATCGTCGCGTGATCACTTACGGCGAGAATCTGCAGGCGGACGTGCGTCTCGCCGAGCTCGATCATGCCGATGGCCGCTCCCGCTTCTCGATCGTCTTCCGCGATCGAGCCGGCGAGACGATGCACGAGATCAATGATCTGACGCTGCCGATGCCAGGCCGTCACAACGCGCTCAATGCTACCGCGGCGATCGCGGTCGCACGCGAGCTCGGGATAGCGGACGAGCTCATTCGCAAGGCGTTGGCCGGCTTCGGCGGCGTGCGGCGGCGCTTCACCCGCACCGGCGAATGGAATGGCGTGCCGATCATTGACGACTATGGCCACCACCCCGTCGAGATCGCCGCAGCCCTGCGCGCGGCGCGCGAATCGAGTAACGGCCAGGTCATCGCCGTCGTTCAGCCGCACCGCTACACCCGACTGGCGTCCCTGTTCGAGCAGTTCTCGACCTGCTTCAACGATGCCGACACCGTAATCGTCGCGCACGTTTACCCAGCGGGCGAGGCGCCGATTGCCGGCGCCGATCGCGATTCGCTGGTGCAGGGTCTGCGCGCGCACGGGCATCGGCAGGTTATTCCGCTCGACGGCGCGCAAGATCTTGCGCGCATCATCAAACGGCTGGCGCAGCCTGGCGATATCGTGGTGTGTCTCGGAGCCGGCAACATCACCCAATGGGCCTATGCGCTGCCGGGCGAGCTCGCCGCACTCGGAGCGGTGGCCTGATGGTCATCGCGATCGGCACAGTCCCCGCTGCAGCCGCCGCATCGCCATGACATTCCCGGACCTAGTCGCGGATCTGAAGGTGCGCATGCCGAACTTGCGCGGGCGGTTGCTGCCGAACCAGTCGCTCGCGGAGCTGACCTGGTTTCGCGTCGGCGGGCCGGCGCAGCTGCTTTTCATGCCGGAGGACGAGCTCGACCTCGTTGACTTCCTCGCCCATCTGCCAGGCGAGATTCCAGTTTGCGTCATCGGGCTCGGCTCAAACCTGATTGTGCGCGACGGTGGCGTTCCTGGCGTCGTCATTCGCCTCGGTCGGGGCTTCGGTGAGGTCAAAGTCGAGGGTGGCTGGCGCATCCGTGCCGGCACGGCCGCGCCCGACGTCAAAATCAGCCGAGCGGCGCAAGAGGCTGCGATCGCAGGACTCGCGTTTTTTCGTGGCATTCCCGGTGCCGTGGGCGGTGCGCTGCGCATGAATGGCGGCGCCTACGGCCGAGAAACCAAGGACGCGCTGATCGAGGCCCGCGGCGTAGACCGGCAGGGCAGGGTGCACGTGTTGAGCAACGGCGATATGCATTACAGCTATCGCCATTGCGGCGCGCCCGACGACATTGTCTTCACGGAAGCGCTCTTCCAAGGCGCATCCGGCAATCCGGCCGACATTGCCGCCGAGATGGAGAAGATCACGGAATCGCGCGAGGCAACCCAGCCAATCAAGAGCCGCACCGGGGGCTCGACTTTTAAGAACCCGCCCGGTCAGAAGGCGTGGCAACTCATCGATGCCGCCGGGTGCCGTGGCCTCAAGATCGGGGATGCGCAGGTGTCGCAGATGCACTGCAATTTTCTGATCAACCTCGGCAGCGCCACCGCCGCCGACATCGAGACCCTGGGGGAGACGGTACGCCGGCGGGTGAAAGAACACTGCGGCGTCGAGCTCGAATGGGAGATCAAGCGCATCGGAGTGGCATAGCACCCGTTTCTTGTACTTCCACAAAAGTGAGGGTGCCACCGAGACGCTCGACGCCAATCAGCCTCGGTTCTGTTGAGTGGTATAACCAATTGAGCCTGCGGCCGAGACTGAGGAAAGATGAGCAAGCACGTCGCCGTCCTGATGGGAGGCTGGTCCGCCGAGCGCGAAATATCGTTGCGCTCCGGCAAGGCCTGCGCCGAGGCGCTGACGCGGCTCGGCCATCGGGTGACCCGTATCGATGTCGGTCGTGACATCGCGGCGGTACTGACCACGGTCAAACCCGACGTCGCTCTCAACATGTTGCATGGACGTCCAGGCGAGGATGGCACGCTTCAGGGCGTACTGGAAATTCTCGCCATTCCCTACACCCATTCTGGCGTGATGGCTTCGGCCACCGCGATGCAGAAGGACATTGCCAAGTCGCTGTTCCGCGCCGCCGAGGTGCCCGTCCCGGAAGGTTTGGTGGTGTCGCGCTTGGAGGCGGCGAAGGCTCACCTGCTGCCGCGGCCCTATGTCATCAAGCCGCTCGCCGAAGGCTCAAGCGTCGGGGTTTTCATCGTGCGCGAGGATCACGCGCATCCGCCGCAGGAGCTCACTCGCGAGGATTGGGCTTATGGCGAGCGGGTGCTCGTGGAAAAATACATTGCCGGCAAGGAGTTGACGTGCGCGGTCATGGGCGATGCGGCACTCGGCGTCATCGAAATCGTGCCGACGGTAAGGTTTTACGATTATGAGGCCAAATACGTCCCGGGTGGCTCGAAACATCTGCTGCCCGCCCCGGTTTCATCGTTTGTTTACCAACAAGTCCGAAGACTAGCGTTGGCGGCGCATCAGGCGCTGGGCTGCCGGGGTGTGAGCCGTGCGGATTTTCGCTACGACGATCGCATCGAGGGGACAGGGGGACTCGTGTGTCTCGAGGTCAACACGCAGCCCGGCATGACGGAAACGTCGCTCGTGCCCGAGCTTGCGGCGCACGCGGGCATCACGTTCGACGAGTTGGTGCAATGGATGATCGCGGATGCCTCGCTCAACCGCTGAAGTGGATTGCGCGATTGTGCTCGTGCCTGCCCGCTCGTGTGGCTGGGCGGCGCGCTGCGGATACTAAATCGGTGCGATCGAGGTCGCGGGTCGCACGCAATATGGACCGCTGGTCCTCTTTTCTCGAGGGCAGGTGGCCGCGCGGTTCGGGAATTGCCGCCTGCGGCCTCATCATTCTCGCGAGCATTGCCTACGGCGCCGTCAAAGGGGATCACGTTCCGCACATCCTCACAGGCTTGCGGGACGCGCGTGATGGGATCGCCAATGCGGCCGGCTTTCGTGTTGTATCTGTTGCGCTCAGTGGCAATCATCACGTCAGCCGGGAGGAAGTGCTCGCTACCGCGGGGATCGCCGGCACCACCTCGCTACCGTTTCTCGACGTCGAGCAAGTTCGCGAGCACCTCAAGACCAATCCGTGGATCGCGGATGCCACGGTGCTCAAGCTCTATCCCGGTGAGTTGCAGATCGGCATCAAGGAACGAGAGGCGTTTGCGCTGTGGCAAAAGGACGGGCGCGTATCGGTCATCGCCGATGATGGCACCGTTCTCGGGCCCTATGTCGCGCCCCGTATGGTCCGGATGCCACTCGTCGTAGGTCACGGGGCGCAGAAAAAAGCAAAGGAGCTCCTGTCCCTACTCGATCGCTATCCCACGATGCGTGACTTCGTACACGCATCCGTGCTGGTAGGCGAAAGGCGCTGGAATCTGCGTCTGAAGAACGGCATGGACGTGCGGCTTCCCGAATCCGACATGGCGGGGGCGCTCGAGCGGCTGGTTGCGCTCGACCATGAGAAGAACCTGATCACGCGGGATATCGCCACAATCGATCTAAGGCTTGCTGATCGCGTAACGGTGCGTCTCTCGGATGCGGCCGCGCAGGCTCGCATCGAAGCGCTCAAGGCGAAAAAGAAGGGCGGCAGCGCATGAGCGCCCTCCAGTTCGGCCTCGCTCCGAAGATGAAGCGGTTGCCGACGAACCGCTCGGTGCTGGTCGCGGCGCTGGACGTCGGGACCAGCAAGATCGCCTGCCTGATCGGGCGGCTGCGCCCGCGCCCGACGCAAGA
>WNFM01097211.1_pt1 | contig 42601 bp, 43 predicted proteins | sample 5400271 | NCBI WGS metagenome assembly WNFM01 (sample SAMN13153352, study PRJNA577476) | soil metagenome | isolation source: 60 cm saprolite on Douglas fir-dominated hillslope | place: USA:California | collected 2013-09-17
AGGGCATCGCGCTCGCCGTGCCCAAAGATGGCCCGGCCCTCTATGAAGCAGTGTGCCGCACCTGCCACGCCACCGGACTGGTGGGGGCACCAAAATTCGCTGATCACGCCGCCTGGGCGCCGCGGATCGCCAAGGGAAAGACCCTGCTCTATGAGCACGCCATCAAGGGATTCACCGGCACGACCGGCGCGATGCCTCCGAAGGGCGGCCGCACGGATCTGACGGATGACCTGATCAAGGCGGGCGTGGATTACCTGGTATCCAAGGGCCAGTAGCGGCGTCCAGCGCCGCGGCCAGCCGCAGGCTCGCCGCCTCCCCGACGTGTTCCGGCGTGATCAGGGCCGCTGCCTGCAAATCAGCAATGGTGCGGGCGACCTTCAGCAAACGGTGATAGGCGCGGGCCGACAGGCCAAAGCGCCCCGCGACGCGCTCGAGCAGGCGCAGGGCCGCGGGCCGGGCGCGGCAGTGGGCGCTGATGCCGGCGTGATCGAGCCGTGCGTTGCAGCAGTTCTGGCGCTGCAGCTGGCGGGCGCGCGCCTCGTGCACCGCCGTGGCCATCGCCACGGCGGGGCTCCCAGCGACTGACGGCGGGCACTCCTGTTCGGCCCCCGGTTGCAGGGCGGGCAATTCAACCCGGGGCACCTCGATCTGCAGGTCCAGGCGATCGAGGAGCGGACCGGAGATCCGGTCACGGTAGCGCTGAATCCGGCGCGGGCCGCACCGACAGGTCCGGGTTTCATCGCCCAGGTAACCACAGGGACAGGGATTCATGGCGGCCACGAGCTGAAACTCCGCCGGCAGCTCCAGGCGGCCGGCGGTGCGGGCCAGGTGAATGGCGCCCGTTTCCAGCGGCTCGCGCAGGGCCTCGAGCACGCGCCGGTCGAACTCGGGCAGCTCGTCCAGGAACAGCACGCCGCGGTGAGCCAGGCTGATTTCACCGGCCCGCAGGCGAGAGCCGCCGCCGATGATGGCGTTGGCGGAAGCCGCGTGGTGCGGAGCCCGGAACGGCCGCTGTCCCCAGCGCGCCGGATCGAAGCCCTGCGCACTGATCGAAGCGATGCCCGCCACTTCCATGGCCTCGGCCTCGGTAAGGGGCGGGAGCAGGCCCGGCAGCCGCGTCGCCAGCATGCTCTTCCCGCTTCCCGGCGGGCCGACCAGGAGCAGGCTGTGGCCGCCCGCTGCGGCGATCGCGAGCGCCCTTTTGGCGCGCCATTGGCCTTTTACATCCTCCAAAGACAGATATTGTCCCGTATTCATCACTAATACGGGGTCCCCAGCTGGGCTGGATTCCGCTTCCCGAGGCGCGCCCGCCAGGAAGGCGCAGACCGCCGCGAGGCCCCGAAAACCGAAGGCGCGCCGGTGGCGCGTGAGCCGCACCTCCGCCAGGTCCGCGGCCGGTACGATCAGATCGTGGCCGGCCCTGGCGGCGTGCGCCGCGGCCAGCAACAGGCCGCGCACCGGTCGCAGCTCGCCACCCAGGCCCAGCTCGCCGTAGCACTCCGGGTACAGATCGGTGCGCAGGCGCAGCTGCCCGCTGGCCAGCAGCAGGGCGAGGGCCACCGGCAAGTCGTAACGACCGCCTTCCTTCGCGAGTTCGACCGGCGCCAGGTTGACGGTGATGCGCCCCGGTGGAAACTCGTAGCCGGCATTGAGGATCGCGGAGCGCACCCGCTCCCGGCTTTCGCGCACCACCTGCGCCGGGAGACCGACGATACTGAAGCCAGGCAGGCCGCTGCCCAGGTGGGCCTCGATCTGCACCAGCGGCGCGTCGAGTCCGAGCTGCGCGCGACTCAGGACCTGCGCGACACCCACCCGCCCGCCCTCGAGCGCTGCGGCGGAATCAGTCGGACACAGGCGGGAGCGATTGCTGCAGTTCCTGCAGACGCTCTTCCAGCGCCCCGATGCGCGCCTCCAGCTGGGCGATGCGCTCGCGCGAGCGTTCCAGCACCTTGGCCTGTACGTCGAACTCGCTGCGCGAGGTCAGGTCCAGCCGGCCGGCGGCGCTTTGCAGCACGGCCCGGAAATTCGCCTCCAGATCGGCGCGCATGCTGCCGAGTGCGGCCGGCAGACCCGCGACGAAGCGCCGCGCCATTTCATCCATCTGCATTCCTTCCATAGCCACCCCTTAAGCTTCCGTTGCTCTGAAATTGCGCGTCACCCCACACCCGCCGTCTACATTGGTGCAAGGAGGGCCCGCTTAGGCCCGCCCGGGCCCGCTCGGCCCACCGGCGCCCGTGGCACGGATTCTGCACATAGGCTGCAGCACCCTTCGCGGCTTACGGAAGGATACGCGCACGCTCGCGTGACCGGAATACGGGATTCAGGGCTGGATCATTGAGAAACGCTTTGCTGAAAGTCATTACGGCGATTGTCCGGCCATTCAAGCTGGACGAATTGCGCCACGCCATCGCCCAACTGGGCGTACAGGGCGTGACCGTGACGGAGGTGCATGAAATGGAGTACGGACCGCGCAACAAGGTCGAGATTGCGGTCGACGCCGCGGTCGCTGAGCCGGTGGTGGAAGCGATCGCCAATGTGTCGCGTACCGCCCGGCCCGGCGACGGCCGCATCCTGGTCGCACATCTCGAACAGGCCATCCGGATCCGGACCGGCGAAATCGGCACGGCCGCCACATGAAACTGAAGCTGGGAGTCGCACACATGCGGATTGAAGTGTTGAGAAAATCACGCGGACTGGACGGGCGGGCGATCGCCGTGGCGCTCGCCTGGCTGTTGCTGGCGCTCGGACCCCTGCACGCCCTGCCGGCCGTGGCCGATGAGGCCGCGCCGGCCGCCGCGCCCGCAGCGGCAGCGGCACCGGCGGCAGCACCGGCCGCCCCGGCACCCACCGAGCCCTTCCTGGTGACGAACGACAAGATCAGTTCAGGCGACACCGCCTGGATGCTCACCTCGACCGCCCTGGTGCTGATGATGACGATTCCAGGCCTGGCCCTGTTCTACGGCGGCATGGTGCGCAAGAAAAACGTGCTGGCGACGCTCATGCAGAGTTTCGCCATCACCTGCCTGGTGACCATGTTGTGGTGGCTGGTGGGCTACTCGCTGGCCTTCACGCCCGGCAGTACGCCGTACCTGGGCGGCTGGGCCCACTCGCTGCTGAACACGGTCAGCTACCTGAAGGAGGCGGGCAAGACCAGCGTCTCGCACATCGCGACCACCATCCCGGAGACGGTCTTTGCGATGTTCCAGCTGACCTTCGCCATCATCACGCCGGCCCTGATCTGCGGATCATTTGCCGAGCGCATGAAGTTCTCGGCCATGATGTGGTTCATGGCCATCTGGCTGCTGGTGGTCTATTGCCCGATCGCGCACATGGTGTGGGAGCCTTCGGGCTGGCTGGCGGCCAAGGGCGTGCTCGACTTCGCGGGCGGCACCGTGGTCCACATCAACGCCGGCATTGCCGGCCTGGCCACGGCGCTGATGCTCGGCAAGCGGCAGGGCCTGGGCCGGGAATCGATGGCCCCACACAACCTGACGCTGACGGTGATCGGCGCCTCGCTCCTGTGGGTGGGCTGGTTTGGCTTCAACGCAGGCTCGGCGGTGGCCTCGGACGGGCGCGCCGGCATGGCGATGACGGCGACGCAGATTGCCACGGCCGCCGCTGCGCTGGCCTGGATGTTCACGGAATGGGCCGCAAAGGGTAAGCCCAGCGTGCTGGGCATCGCCTCGGGCGCGGTGGCCGGCCTGGTCGCAATCACACCCGCGTCGGGTTTCGTGGGTCCCAGCGCTTCGGTCATCATCGGCGTGGCGGCAGGGGTGCTGTGCTTTGTCGCGTCCACCTCGCTCAAGAAGGTCCTGGGGTACGATGACTCGCTGGACGCTTTCGGTGTGCACTGCGTCGGCGGCATCGTCGGCGCCCTGCTCACCGGGGCCTTGGTAAGCCGGGAAATCAGCGGCGTGGACGGCTCCGTGGCGACGCAGCTGTGGGGTGTCGGAACCACGCTGATCTACGGGTTTGTCGCCAGCCTGATCATCCTCAAGGTGATCGACCTGACGATCGGCCTGCGGGTCACCTCCGATGAGGAACGCGAGGGTCTGGACATTGCCATGCATGGCGAGCGCATAGAATAGGCTGCAGTACTCCTATTGCGAATCGGCCCTGGCCGTGGCAACGCGGTCGGGGCCTTTTTGTGACACGCCGCACATTTGTAACGGCCTGCATTGCTGATACTCTTGGACTCGTCCGGGAGTGGGAATAATGCGGTATCCGACGACTTTATTGCTGATCGTCGCGGGCCTGGCCGGGCTCGGTGCGGCCCGCGCCGGCGACATCTTTTGCAATAACCAGGGCCACGATTGCAGCGACCGCTGGAGCCCCGGTGCGACACTGATACGCACCTCCGCCGGCCAGCAGGCACCCAATGCCACTCCGGCGCCGCCTTCGGCTTCCGCCACGCCCACCGATGCCGGCGCCAATGCGCGTCTCGGCCTGGACGCGACCCGTACCGCCGTGCAGAAAGACGTGAGCGCGGCCCGCGCCGAGCAGTGCAAGCAGGCCAAGGAAAAATACCAGAAGTCAGTGGAGGCGCGCCGCGTCTACCGCATGAACGCCGCCGGTGAGCGCGAATATCTCACTGACGCGGAAGCCGACCAGGCCCGGCTCAATGCCCGCCTCGAGATGGAGCGCAGCTGCGGCAACTCGGCGTCCTGAGCCCGCGCTCAAGGTCTCCCGGCTCTGCTTCGATCGCCCGCGCTCGCGCCGGGCGCCACCCGCCTGTTACATTGACCGCGCCTTAGCGGAGAGCAAGCACTGATGCGTACGGGGTTCATCGGACTGGGCGCGATGGGCAGTTCCATGGCGCGCAATCTTCATCGCGCCGGGCTCCTGAAGGGAGTCTGGAACCGCACCGCCGCCAGGGCCCAGCAGCTGGCCGCCGAACTGGGCTGCGCCGCGCCGGCCACTGCGGCGCTGCTGGCACGCGAGAGCGAGGTGCTGGTGATGTGCGTCTCGGCCGATCAGGATGTGCTGGCCCTCGTCGCCAGCGTTGCGCCCGAGCTCCAGCCCGGCAGCATTGTCATCGATTGCACCACCGCGGGCGCTGACACCGCGCGCACGGCCGCCGCGCAGCTGGCGGCGCGCAGCGTCGGTTTTCTCGACGCGCCCGTCAGTGGCGGCGTCGAGGGCGCCGCGCGCGGCACGCTGGCGATCATGGTGGGCGGCGATGCGGCGGTGCTCGAGCGCGCCCGGCCGGTGCTGCAGGCCATGGGCACGACCATCACGCACTTCGGTCCGCACGGCGCCGGTCAGGCGGCCAAGGCCACCAACCAGATCATGGTCGCCGGCATCATTCGCGCCGACGCCGAGGCGCTGGCGTTTGCGGTCTCGCAGGGGCTCGCACTCGACAAGGTAATCGAAACACTGGGGCGCGGCGCCGCCGGCAACTGGTATCTGGCCCACCGCGGGCCGTTCATGCAACGCGGCGCCTATCCGGCCGGGTTTCGGATCCGCCTGCACCAGAAGGACCTGAACATCTGCAGGGAGATGGCCCGCGCCAAGGGTGCCGAGCTGCCGGTGGTCGAGGCCGCGTTGCGCGAATACGCGCAGCTGATCGCCGCGGGCCACGGCGACGAAGACGTATCCGCACTCTTCCGCCTCAAGGCAGCGCTGTTCGCGGTTCCCAAGCCGGATCCGCCGTGATGGAGGAACCCAGCGAGGCGCTCGCACCGCCGCCACTGGTCATTGCAACGGCGACGCGCCCTCCCAAGTCGCTCAACCTCCCGGATTTCTGTGCCGCGCGCGCGGTGCTCGCCGTCGTGCTCATCGTCACGCTGACCGCGGTGGTACTGACCGTGGCCCGCCAGGGCACGGCCCTGAACTTCTGGCTGGAGCTGGCGCGCAATTCCCTGTTCCTGCTGTGGATCGGCATGGGCAGCGCGGCCGTGCTCTGCCTGCTGCGTCGCCAACTGCAGGAGCTGCCGATCCCGCTGGCGAGCAGCGTGGCTCTGGGAAGCGTGCTGGCGGTCATCGCGCTGATCTCGGCCGCCGTGCTGTGGCTGGGCAACAGCACGCTGCTCGGCGTGCGCACCACCAACCTGCTGCTGCCGGAGGCGCCGGGGCGCTTCTTCGCGGCGAATCTGGGCATCGGCGCGATCGTTGCGGCCCTCGCGCTGCGCTATTTCTACGTCTCGGGGGAATGGCGCCGCAACGTCGAGCTGCAGGCCCGTGCCCGCGTGCACGCGCTGCAGGCGCGCATCCGCCCGCATTTTCTCTTCAACAGCATGAACACCATCGCCGCGCTCACGCGCTCCGATCCGGCGCTCGCCGAGGAGGCAGTGCAGGACCTGGCCGATCTGTTCCGCGCCAACCTCAACGAAAAGCGCGCCAACATCACCCTCAAGGAGGAACTCGAGGTCGCGCGCATCTACCAGCGCATCGAGCAACTGCGATTGGGCGAGCGGCTGCACGTGATCTGGGACGTGACCGACCTGCCGATGCGCGCCATGGTGCCGGGGCTCCTGATGCAGCCACTGCTCGAAAACGCCATTTACCATGGCATCGAGCCCCGGGCGGCGGGCGGCATCGTCACGATCAGCGGCGCGCTCGACGGCGGCATCATCGGCCTCACGGTGCGCAATCCGCTGCCCGAGGAAGGCGACAGCGTGCACGCGGGCAACCGCATCGCGCTCGCGAATATCCGTGAACGCATGGAACTGCTCTACCCGGGCCGCTCTTCGGTCGAGGCGACCCGCATCGGCGATGAATATATCGTGCGCCTGCGCTTCCCCTACGTCGAGGACAGCACGCGGACCTCCTCGCTATGACGCAGCAGGTGCTGGTGGTGGATGACGAAGCGCCGGCGCGCGAACGCCTGCAGCGGCTCCTGAGCGAACTGCCGGACTGCGAAATCGCGGGCATGGCCGCCAACGGCGAGGAGGCGGTACGTCTGGCCGGTGTACTGCACCCTGACGTCCTGCTCCTCGACGTGCGCATGCCCGGAATGAACGGTCTGGAGGTCGCGCGCCACGTGGCCCTGTTGCCCGAGCCCCCGGCCGTCGTGTTCACCACCGCCTACGATGCCTACGCCGTGGAAGCCTTTGAAGCCCAGGCCATCGGGTACCTGCTCAAGCCGGTGCGCGCCGAGAAACTGGCCGCGGCGCTGCAGCGCGCCGCACGCCTGGCCGCCACACCGCTCGCCCGGATCGCCGCGGCTGATCCGGCGCGTGCCCCGCGCACGCACGTGGCGGCGCGGCTGGGCGATTCGGTGCGGCTGATTCCGCTCACGGACATCTATTATTTTGCCGCCGACCAGAAGTACACCACCGTGCGCCACAAGGGCGGGAGTGATCTGATCGAGGACGCGCTGCGCGCGCTCGCGGAGGAATTCGCCGCACGTTTTGTGCGCGTGCATCGCAACGCGCTCGTCAATACCCAGTGCATCGCGGCGATCGAGCGCGACGCGGCCGGCCAGTATTACCTTACCGTGCGCGACGTCAACGAACGCCTGGCCGTAAGCCGCCGTCTGGCCGGAGAGCTGCGCGAGCGCTTGCGCCTGTAGCGGCGGCGCGCCGGGCTGCGGCGCGTGGTATTGGATCGGCGACCCCATTTCAGATTACTGTTCCGTCAGGGGAGAGGTGCAATGCACGCCACAGGCAGTTCCGGCGCCGACGCAGGGACGGATGATGACGTCAGGATGCTGCACCAGATGGGCTATGCGCAGGAGCTCACGCGCCGGCTCGGACGGTTCTCCAATTTCGCGATCTCGTTCTCGATCATCTGCATCCTTGCCGGCGGCATCAATTCGCTGGCGCAGGTCACGGCCGGTGGCGGCGGCGCGGCGATCGGCTTGGGCTGGCCGCTCGGCGTGCTCCTCTCCGGCGTGTTTGGTCTGGCGATGGCGCAGATCGCCTCGGCCTACCCGACCGCGGGCGGCCTGTATCACTGGGGCTCGATACTCGGCAACCGCTTCACCGGCTGGCTGACCGCCTGGTTCAACCTGCTGGGCCTGGTGACGGTGCTCGGCTCGATCAACGTGGGCGCCTACTACTTCTTCCTCGGGGCCTTTGGGCCCTCGCTCGGCATGCTCGACACGACGGGCGTGCGCATCGTCTTCATCGCCGCCGTCACCAGCGGCCAGGCGCTGATCAATCACTACGGCATTGGCCTGACGGCCAGGCTGACCGATTTCTCCGGCTACCTGATCTTTGGCGGATCGATATTGCTGACCGTGGTCTGCCTGGTCTATGCGCCAGGTCTCCACTGGTCGCGCCTGTGGACATTTGCAAATTACTCCGGGATGCCCGCGGGCCCCGCGGCGGTCTGGCCGCACGTGTCGGGAACCTGGGTGTTCCTGCTGGGCCTGCTGCTGCCGCTCTACACCATCACGGGCTATGACGCCTCGGCGCACACTTCCGAGGAAACCCGGAACGCGGCGCTGTCCGCACCGAGGGGCATCGTCTCCTCGATCCTCTGGTCGGGCGTGTTCGGCTATCTGTTCCTCTGCGCCTTCGTGCTGATGATCCCCGACATGGACGACGCGGCGCGCCAGGGCTGGAACGTGTTCTTCTGGGCCATGGACAGGCAGGTACCGGGGATGCTAAACGCCTTCACCTGCGCCGTGATTTTCCTGGCGCAGGTCCTGTGCGGGCTGGCCACCGTGACCTCGCTGTCGCGCATGATGTACGCCTTCTCGCGCGACGGCGGCCTGCCTTTCTCCCGCACGCTCGCCAGGGTGTCCCCGCGCCATCGCACTCCCAATGCCTCGATCTGGGCGGGCTCGGTGCTGTCGGTGCTGTTCGTGTGGGCCTCCTCGGTGATCTCGATCGGCGACACGCCGGTGTATTCCATCGTCGTCTCCTGCACCGTGATCTTCCTGTTCTTCTCCTTCATCATTCCGATCACCCTCGGCCTGTTCGCCTACGGCGGGCGGAAGTGGCCGAAGATGGGACCGTGGAATGTCGGCCGGGGCGGCTATTCGCTGTTTGCGCTGCTGTCGATCGCGGCCATGGTGCTGCTGTTCGTCATCGGCGTGCACCCCCCCAATGATCCAGCCCGATGGGTGACGCTTGGGTTTCTGGTACTGACGGCGATCGTGTGGTTCGCCTTTGAAAATCGCCGCTTCAGGGGCCCGCCCATCGGCGAGGCGATTGCCAGGCGCGAGGCCGAGATTGCGGCCGCCGAGGCGGCGCTCAACACCGCGGCGCTGTAGCGGCTGGCACGGGGCGCCGGGGCTGCGCCGCTTTTTTTCGGCTATGCTCCGCCGGTGCGCATCGACTTCACCAAAATGCACGCGCTGGGGAACGATTTCATGATCCTCGAGGCGCCGCCCGGCGGCGTCCTGCCGAACCGCGCACAGTGGCGCGCCCTGGCGGACCGGCATACAGGAGTCGGCTTCGACCAGGCACTGGTGCTCGAGCCGCCGCGCTCGGCGGGCAGCCATACCTATTACCGCATCTACAACGCGGACGGTTCGGAGGCCGGGCAATGCGGCAATGGCGCGCGCTGCATCGCACGCTACCTGCGCATGCGCGAGCGGGACGCCCCCGCGACGCTGCGCATGGGCAGTGCCGGCGGTGAGATCGAGGCCAGGGGGCTCGGGGACGGGCAGGGGGCGGTCGATCTGGGCGCTCCGGAGTTCGAGCCCGCCGGGGGGCCGTTCCTGGCGCCCACGAGGGAGGCGACCTATTCCATGGAAGTGGCGGGCGAGAACATCGAGTTTGGTGCCGTATCGATGGGCAATCCGCACGCGGTATTGCGTGTTGCGGCAGTCGAGAACGCCGACGTCAGCGGGATCGGGGCCGCCCTCCAGGCACATCCGCGCTTTCCGCAGCAGGTGAACGTCGGATTCATGCAGATCGTCGACAGCGCGCATATCCGCCTGCGCGTGTACGAGCGCGGCGTGGGCGAAACGCGCGCCTGCGGTACCGGCGCCTGCGCCGCCGTCGTGGTCGGACGCAACCTCGGAGTGCTCGGCGCCGAAGTCGAAGTGCATGTTCCGGGGGGCCGGCTCGGCGTACACTGGGGCGGGCCGGGCCAGCACGCCTGGCTGACCGGTCCAGCCGAAGTCGCCTTTACGGGTCACGCCGAGTTCTGAATCAGGCCAGCACTGCCAGGGGAATCGACACGATGACGAGCCATACCGCGCAGGACCTCAGCGCCGCGAGTCTCGACGAGCAGGTCATCACGCAGTACCTGCAGCAGCATCCCGACCTCTTCGATCGCCATCCGCAACTGCTCACGCGCCTGCGCCTGACGCACCCGCGCAGTGGCGCGACGGTCTCGCTGATCGAGCGGCAGGTGGACGTGCTGCGCGAGCGGCACGCCGCACTCGAGCAGCAACTGGCGGATTTCGTGCGCGTGGCACGCGCCAACGAAGCACTGGCCGAAAAGATTCACCGTTTCACGCGCCGCCTGGTCGCCACCAGCACGCGCGCGGCCGCGCTGGCGCAGATCGAGGCCAGCCTGCGCGAGGATTTCGACGCCTACCACGCCGTGCTGGTGCTGCGGGGCGCCGCTCCGACCGATGTGGCGGGCCGGTTCCTGCGCCAGGTGGCCGCCGATGACACCGTGTTCGCGAGTTTCGAATCGCTGTTTACCAGCGGACGTCCGCGCTGCGGCCAGGTGCGTGACACCCAGCGCGATTTCCTGTTCGGCAGCGAGGCGGCCGGTATCGGTTCGGTGGCCCTGATCCCGCTCACGGCACTCAAGCCGCCCGGTCTGCTGGCGCTCGGGAGCCTGGACCGTGAGCGCTTTCACCCCGGCATGAGCACCGAGTTTCTCTCGCGCATGGGCGAGCTGATCGCGGATTCACTCACCCGCCCTTGAGGGCGCGACAGCCGATGGGCGCTGCAGCCGCCTGGATAGAGCGCTTTGAGCGTCACCTCGCCACCGAGCGGCGGCTCTCGCCGCACACGGTGTCCGCCTACCGGCGTGAACTGGCGGCCTTTGCCAAGTGGTGCGCGCGCGTCGGCGTGGCGGACTGGGCGCGACTCGACGGCCAGCACATCCGCACTTTCGCCGCGCGCAGCCATGCGGCCGGGCTCAAGCCCCGCAGCGTGCAGCGGCGCCTCTCGGCGCTGCGCACCTTCTTTGCGTTCCTGATGCGCGAGGGGCTCCTGCAGCACAATCCGGCACTCGACATCCGCGCGCCCAAGGCGGGACGGCGCCTGCCCCACGCGCTGGACGTCGACCAGATGGGTAGACTCCTGTCCATGCCGGCCACCGGGCCGCAGGGGCAGCGCGACCTGGCGATGATGGAGCTGCTGTATTCCTCGGGTCTGCGGCTCGCCGAGTTGGTGGGACTGAACCTCAGCGATCTGGACCTGGCAGATCGCACCGTGCGCGTGCTCGGCAAGGGCAGCAAGGCGCGCATCATGCCCGTGGGCCGCCACGCCATCACCGCCCTGAAAGGCTGGCTCCGCTCACGCGTGGCGCTGGCGCCCGCCGGGGAAACCGCGGTGTTCCTGAGTCTCCGCGGCCGGCGCATCGGCGCACGCGCCGTGCAGCTGATCGTAGCGCGGCGCGCCCGCGCCCAGGGCCTGCCTATGGGCGTGCACCCCCACCTGTTCCGCCACTCCTTCGCCACCCACCTGCTCGAATCGAGCCGCGACCTGCGGGCCGTGCAGGAACTGCTGGGCCACGCCAGCATCAGCACCACCCAGGTCTATACCCACCTTGATTTTCAGCACCTCGCCCGCATTTACGAGAGTTCACATCCGCGTGCGCGCCGGCGCAGCTAACCGCCTGAACGGCAAGGGCCCGAGCCAATGAGTCAGAGCTTCGATCCACACGCCACGACCATCCTGGCGGTGCGCCGCAACGGCGCGATCGCCCTGGGGGGCGACGGCCAGGTGACGCTGGGCAATACCGTCATGAAGGCCAACGCCCGCAAGGTGCGGCGTCTCGCCAACGGCAAGGTCGTGGCAGGCTTCGCTGGCGGCACGGCGGACGCCTTCACGCTGTTCGAACGCTTCGAGGGCAAGCTGGAGAAATTCGGCAACCTGACGCGCGCGGCCATCGAACTGGCCAAGGACTGGCGCGCCGACCGGTACCTGCGCCGGCTCGAAGCGCTCCTGCTGGTCGGCGATCCGGCCAATCTGTTCGTGATTTCCGGCAACGGCGATGTCATCGAACCCGAGCACGACCTGGCCGCGATCGGCTCGGGCGGCCCCTATGCGCAGGCGGCGGCGCTCGCCCTGCTGCAGAATTCGGAGCTCGGGGCGAGCGCGATCGTCGAGCGTGCGCTCAATATCGCCGCCGACATCTGCATCTACACCAATCGCAATCTGGTCATTGAGGAGCTCAACGCGTGACCCCGCAGCAGATCGTCCAGGAGCTGGACAAGCACATCATCGGCCAGGGCGCCGCCAAGCGTTCGGTGGCCATCGCGCTGCGCAACCGCTGGCGGCGCATGCAGGTCGACGAGCCGCTCCGGCAGGAAATCACGCCGAAGAACATCCTGATGATCGGCCCCACCGGTGTCGGCAAGACCGAGATCGCCCGCCGCCTGGCGCGCCTCGCCAACGCACCGTTCGTGAAAGTGGAGGCCACCAAGTTCACCGAAGTCGGCTACGTCGGCCGTGAAGTCGACTCGATCATCAAGGAACTCGCCGAGGTCGCCGTCAAGATGACGCGCGAACAGGAGGTCGCGCGCGTGCGCGAACCGGCCAGCGCCGCCGCGCAGGAACGCGTGCTCGATGCGCTGCTGCCCAAGCCGAAGCTCACCGGATTTTCCACCGATGAGCCCGCCCAGCCGCGCGATGCCGAAACGCGGCAGAAATTCCGCGAGCGGCTGCTGCGCGGCGAGCTCGATGAACGCGAGATCGAGATCGAGCTGCGCACGCTTCCGGCCGGCGTCGAGATCATGGCGCCGCCAGGCATGGAGGAGATGCAGCAGCAGCTGCAATCGATGTTCCAGAACCTCGGTGGTGCGCGCACCCGGTCGCGGCGCGTAAAGATCCGCGAGGCCCTGCGGCTCCTGACCGACGAGGAGGCTTCCAAGCTCGTGAACGAGGACGAACTCAAAGTCCGGGCGCTGGCGAATGCCGAGCAGAACGGCATCGTCTTCATCGACGAGCTCGACAAGATCTGCCGCCGCCAGGAGACCATCGGCGCCGACGTGTCGCGCGAGGGCGTGCAGCGGGATCTCCTGCCGCTGGTCGAGGGCTGCACCGTGAGCACCAAGTACGGCCAGATCAAGACCGACCACGTGCTGTTCATCGCCTCGGGCGCCTTTCACATGGTCAAGCCCTCCGACCTGATCCCGGAGCTGCAGGGCCGCTTTCCGATCCGCGTCGAGCTCGAATCACTGAAGGCCGAGGAGTTCGTGCGCATCCTCACCGAACCGGACGCTTCGTTGACCGCTCAATACCGCGCGCTGCTGCAGACCGAGGAGGTGCAGCTGGAATTCACCGCGGATGGAGTGCGCCGCATCGCCGAGCTCGCCCATCACGTCAACGAGCGCACCGAGAACATCGGCGCCCGGCGACTGCACACCGTGATGGAACGGCTCCTGGAAGTGATTTCCTTCGAGGCGAGCGAGCATCGCGGCTTGCAGCTGCGCGTGGATGCCGCCTATGTCGATGCGCACCTCGCCAGTCTGGCGAAGGACGAGGATCTCAGCCGCTACATCCTCTATGGCGGACTTGATCCGGGTGGAGCCCTTGGCGGCCTGCGCCCTGCGCTTGGCCTTTGCCGGATCCTTCGGACGGAGCTTGCCGAAGGAACCCGCGTATATCTTGCCGCGGCGCGTCTTGCGATCACCCTTGCCCACTCGATTTCTCCTGGTGTGTTGACGAAGGGCCGAGAGTCTAGTGATTCCGGTCCGCCTCGGCAAACCGGCGCGGCGCTCAGCGCGGTGCGGCTTCCACGTAGGCGAGGTTGTCGAAGCGCACGGGCCCCGCTCCGCCGCCGAGCTCCACGCTCACTTCGCTGCAGGACTGATGCCAGCCGGTCTTGAGCCTTTCCACCCGGCCGGCGGGCAATGCCGCCCGATACGCCGGCCCGTCACGGCATTGCATCCGGACTTCGACCTCTTGCGGCCCCGGGTTGTAGGCATCGATGCCCACGAGCACACGCGGGGAGAGGAACCGGAACGAGCGCACCCCCGGCTCGCCGACGGCAACGAGGTGGAAGGTCCCGAAGGGACCCGCAGGGGCACTGATCTGCCAGGATCCGCTCGCCCACTCGATAAGCGATGCGGGGTATTCGCCCTGCAGCGGCGTTCCGGCGCCCAGGTGCGGATCATCGAAGGTCACAGTAAGGCTCGGTGCCCGCCCGCCCTCGCCCTGCACCTCGACGTCGGCGCCACCGCGACGCTGGATGCGCAGCACGCCACTCGCCGCATCGTAGCGATAGCCTTCGGCCGACGGGTCACGCACTGCCCGGAGCGCGTGCTCGCCAGCGCGTACGCGGGTGGGACGGAAGTCGAGGCGCAAGACATCCTGCGCGTCGGCATCGAAGGTCGAATAGTGCACGCGCCCCCGGCCGTACTCGATGCGCGTGACCGCAGAGCTTGAGCCCAGCAGGTGCGATTCGTCACGGGGCGCCCACTCGGGCACGGCCCACAGGGCGTCCAGCACCCGACGCGGGCCGTCCGTAAACTCATCGTTGAACCACCACTGGTTGCCGAAGGGCGCGTGCGCCTGGCCCGGCAGTCCCTGGAAGTAGCTCACCCAGTTGAGGGACCGGAAGGCTTCTTCCCGCATACGCGCATCACGGGTGCGCGCATAGTACAGCGCCTCGACGGCGGCGAGCCGCGCCGTATGGCTGTCGCAGCACTGGTTCGGCTTGTTGCAGCAAAAGCTCCGGCCGTTGCCCTGCTCGGTGGTGACGAAGGCGCCATGCACCCGGTATTTCGGCCAGCGGGGGGTGGTGCGGACCCACTCGATCAGCTGCCGCGCATGCGCTCGCCACTGGGCGTCGAGTTCCGGATGCAGCAGCACGTAGCGCGCCAGCTCCAACGGGATGACGTTGTTCATGTTGGCGAAGCTCGGCGCCACATCCTCGAAATAGCCGACCCAGACGTTGTTGTGCAGCGGATACTGCTCGAGCCATTGCCAGGCGGCGGCGCGCGTGCGCTGGTAGCTGCGCACATCGCCCCGCCCGAGGCGCACGAGTTCGTCGAACAGCGAGATCGGCCCCAGCACGTTGGCCGAATAGGGCCCCATGCCGGTACCCTCGACGCGGCCGTCGCGCGCCAGGCAGCGCACCGGCCAGGGGGAGCGCTGCGCATCCCCGCTCTGGTAGTTCTTCACCAGCTCGTCGGCAAAGTGGATGGCGGCTTCCAGATACTTTTCCCTGCCGCTCATCTCATAGAGCCGCAGGTAGGCGTAGCCATCCTCACCGATGACGTGCGGCTCGACGAAGTCGACGCCGCGCGCGCTCCACCCTTTGTAGTCCGCCGCGCCCGGATCGGCCGAGGGATAGGGCACGCCCGCCCACTGGTAGCCGGCCGGCGTGAGCCCGTGATCGAGCTCGTAGTCGACGAACGGTTCGACGTAGTCCAGCACGCGCGCGTCGCCGGTATAGGGATACAGGCGTTCGGCGAACCCGATCATCATGCCGCGCAGGTAGGCGGTGGAGTTGGCCCAGTTCCGGTCGGCGACGGGCTCGAGGCTCACCGGGTCGATCTGGAAGCAGCAGTGAAAATAGGGCATGCGCCCGAACAGGCCACGGAGCAGGGCCCACTGCGAGCGCACGTGCGCATCGTAGGACCGGCCCGGATCATCGGCGAAGGGCCAGGGCAGGAGCTCACCGCGCGCGTCCAGCTGCACCTCACGCCCGGCGATCAGCGGCTCGTTTACGGTGGAGAGGGCGCCCAGCCACTCACTGCCGCGGGCCATCGGCGCCAGCAGGACCAGGAACAGGGCCGCCTGTACACATCGCCCCTCACTCATCGCGCGCCAGCCTGAAGCCGATGGCATCCGAGTGCCGGCGAGGATCGGCGCTGTTGCGATAGTCGGCGCGCTGGAACCAGGGGGCGAGGCCCCACGAGCCCCCGCGGCGCACGCGCTGCGCGCAGGGTTCGTCCCTGACCGCCGATCCATCCCCGGGCGCGCCGAGGTAGGACTCGCGGTAGCAATCCGCTACCCACTGCTCGACGTTGCCCACCATGTCGTACAGGCCCCAGGCATTGGCCGGAAAGCTCCCGACCGGGGCGGTGTGTTCATAGCGGTCAGCGCCTGCCGTGCCGGCACCGTTCGCCAGGTCCCCCACGTAGTGCTCGCCCCACGGAAAGTGCGCGAGGCTGCCGGCGCGCGCGGCGTATTCCCACTCCGCCTCGGACGGCAGGCGGTAGTGCTGGCCGCTGCGTTCGTTGAGCCACGCGATGAACGCCTGGGCATCCTCCCAGCTGACGTGAACGACCGGCCGCTGCCCACGACCCCAGCCCGCGTCATCGGCGCGCGGCCGGCGCGTCGCCTCGGTGTAGGCATCGTATTGTGCGAAGGTCACTGCATGGCGCGCGAGGTGGAAGCGGGGCACGCTGACGGCGTGCGCGGGCCGCTCGTCGGCATCGCCAAAGTCGGCCTCGGCGTCGCCCATCAGGTAACGGCCCGCGGGGAGCTCCTGCATGTCATCCGAGACGCTGCGCAGCAGCGCCTGAACACGCGCGGAGGGCGCGCCTGTCGCAGCGAGCAGCGGGGCGCACAGCGCGGTGGCCATGAGCAGCCAGCGCAGGAAACCCTCAGCGATAACGGGCCAGCGCCTTGCTCAGCGCCGCCGCGCCCGGATTCAGCACCGCGTACGGCAGCGCGTTGAGCGGCACGTCGGGCGTCGCATTCTGTTCGTGGAATTCGGGCTGTCCGGTGCTGATGTGCAGGAGCCCGGTCAGGTACTCGTTCTCGCGCAGCCGCTCGCGGATGCGCGCCAGCGCGTTGCCGCGGTTGATCGGGTCGTAGTCCTTGTCGACCTTGCGCAGCACGATGCGGCTCCCATCGTGCATCGTTACCGGTAGGGCCTCGCCCGGCCCGTACTCCACGCTGATCTCCGCACTCGGCGGCACGAAGTCGGCGTGCACGGCTTCATCGTAGTGCTCGCGGGTGTACTGATAGCTGCGGGTCGAGCCCTCGTGGTCGTTGAAGGTGACGCAGGGGGAGAGTACGTCGATGAGTGCGAAACCCTTGTGATGCATCGCGGCCTGGATCAGCGGCACGAGCTGCGGCTTGTCGCCGGGGAAACTGCGCGCCACGAACGAGGCGCCCAGTGTGAGCGCCAGCTGCACCGGATCGATAGGCGCCTGGTTGTTGACCTCGCCCTTCTTGGCCGTGGACCCGATGTCGGCGGACGCCGAGAACTGCCCCTTGGTCAGGCCGTACACGCCGTTGTTCTCGATGATGTACACCATGTTGAGGTTGCGGCGGATCGCATGGATGAACTGCCCGATGCCGATCGAGAGCGTATCGCCGTCGCCCGAGACGCCGAGGTAGAGCAGATCACGATTGGCGGCATTGGCGCCGGTAGCGACCGAGGCCATGCGGCCGTGCACCGAGTTGAAGCCGTGCGCGCCGCCCACGAAATAGGCCGTGGTCTTCGAGGAGCAGCCGATCCCGGAGAGCTTGACCAGGTTGCGCGGCTCGATGGCATTGGCCCAGCAGGCCTCGATGATGGCGGCCGTAATCGAATCGTGCCCGCAGCCGGCACAGAGCGTGGAATTGGCGCCCTCGTAGTTGCGGCGCGTGAGCCCGAGCGCGTTCTTCGGCAGGTCGGGGTGCGCGACCTTCGGCTTGCTCATGAAGCTCATGGCCGCACCAGCTGCGCCGCCGGGCGCGCCTGGTCCTGGACCGCGGACATGACGCCCTCCACCACGTAGCCGGCCGCGAGCGGCATGCCGTTGTAGTGCAGGATGGAGCGCAGGCGGCTCTTCTCCACGCCGGTTTCCAGCGTCAGCAGGCCCCGCAGCTGCGCGTCGCGATTCTGTTCCACGATGAAATTCACCTTGTGCTCATTGAGGAAGCGCTCGACCTCCTCACCGAAGGGAAAGCCGCGCACGCGCATGTAGTCGAGATGCACGCCCCGGGGCTGCAGGCGCGCGATGGCCTCGCGCACCGGCGCATCGCCGCTCCCCACCGTGACGATGCCGAGCTCGTTGCCGGCCCCCTCGATCACGGCCGCGGGCACCAGCCGCGAGGCGGTCAGCCATTTCTTGCGCAGCCGGTCGAGCACCAGCTGGTAATCGCGCGAGTCCTCGGTGTAGCCGCCGTACTGGTTGTGGCCCGAACCGCGCGCGAAGTAGGCGCCGCGCGAACTCACCCCCGGGATCGTGCGCTGCGGGATGCCGTCGTTGTCGTGATCGTAGTAGCGCCAGAACTTGTCCATCCCGGCGAGCTGCTCGGCGTCGAGCACCTTGCCGCGATCGGGCACGTACTTCTCGTCCCACTTGAATTCCGGGCACATCCAGTCGTTCATGCCGATGTCGATATCGGAGAGCACCAGGACCGGTGTCTGGAGCCGGTCCGCCAGGTCGAAGGCCAGCAGCGCGAACTGGAAACATTCCTCCGGATTGGCCGGATAGATGCACACCTGGCGCGTGTCGCCGTGCGAGGCGTACGCGGCCGAGCGGATATCGGCCTGCTGCGTGCGGGTCGGCATGCCGGTGGAGGGGCCCACGCGCTGCACGTCGAACAGCACGGTGGGCGTCTCGGTGTAGTAGGCCAGTCCGAGGAACTCCTGCATCAGGGACAGGCCCGGACCCGAGGTGGCCGTGAAGGCGCGCGCGCCGTTCCAGTTGGCGCCGATGACCATGCCGATCGAGGCCAGCTCGTCCTCGGCCTGGATCATCATGTAGTTCTTGCGCCCGGTGACCGGATCGGCGCGCAGGCGATCGCCGAACATCTTGAAGGCGTCCATCAGTGAGGTCGAGGGCGTGATCGGATACCAGGCGCCCACCGTGGCGCCGGCGTAGATGCAGCCCAGGCCCGCCGCGGTATTGCCGTCAATGATGATCTGGCCGCGCGTGGCGTCCATCTTCTCGACCCGCAGCGGCAGCGGACAGGGCAGGTTCGCCCGCGCGTAGCCGTAACCGAGCTGGATCGCCAGCATGTTGGAATCGACCAGCTTGGGCTTCTTCGCATAGGTCTCGGCGAGCATGCCGCGGATCACGTCCAGGTCGATGTCGCACAGCGCCGCGAGCGCCCCGGCGTAGCAGATGTTCTTCATCAGGATGCGGGTGCGCACGCCCTGGAAGTTCTCGTTGCACAGGCGCGCGAAGGGCACGCCCAGCACCGTGATGTCGTCGCGCTTCATGAGCGCGGCGCGCGGCCAGGTGGAGTCGTAGAGGAAATAGCCGCCCGAGACCACCTCCTGCAGATCGCGCGCATAGGTCTCGGCGTTCAGGGCCACCATGATGTCGACCGTGCCGCTGCGCGCGCGATACCCATCGCGCGTCACGCGGATCTCGTACCAGGTGGGCATGCCCTGGATGTTGGAGGGAAAGTAATTCTTGCCCACCACCGGCACGCCGCTGCGGAACACGGCCTTCATCAGCAGGCCGTTGGCGCTGGCCGAGCCGGTGCCGTTGACCGTGGCGATCTTGATGACGAAATCGTTTATGCGATTCGGCGTTGCGGCTGACATGCGGGTTCGTTGTCTCCGGCGTGGGGCCAGTGAATCGGGGATTTTTGCATATCCCAGGCTGCCGTCGGGCAGCGCTCCGCGCGCAATCCACAGTGCACGCAGAGGTTCTCATCCTTGACCATGACGCGTCCGGTCTGGGGGAGCTGCGCAGAAACGTACAGCGGCTGGCTGGCGAGCGTCGGCGGGGCGCGCAGGCGCCCTCGCAGCTCGGCCTCCTCGCCCCGACCGGGCACACATCGATGCAGGCGTCGCACTCGATGCACAGCTTCGCCTCGAACACCGTCTGCACGTCGCAGTTGAGGCACCGCAGCGCTTCCTGCGCCGCCTGCGCCGGGGTGAAACCCAGCTCCACCTCGATGTCGACTTTCTTGAAGCGCTCCTTGAGCGACACGTGCGGCACCAGCCGCCGCTCCAGCACGGCGTACTCGTTGGCGTAGGCCCACTCATGCACGCCCATCTTGACGCTGCTGAGCTTGACGCCCGGGCGCGCGCGTTCGGTGAGCGTCTTGCCCTGCAGGTAGTTGTGCACGGAAATGGCCGCCTGGTGCCCGTGCTCGACGGCCCAGATGATGTTCTTCGGCCCGAAGGCGGCATCGCCGCCGAAAAACACGCCGGCACGCGTGGACTGGTAGGTCTGCGCGTCGACCTTCGGCACGCTCCATTGGTCGAATTCGATCCCCAGGTCGCGCTCGATCCACGGGAAGGCATTTTCCTGGCCGATCGCGAGGATCACGTCATCACAGGGCAGCAACTCTTCTGCGCGCACCTGTTCTGAGACAATCTTTCCGTCGCGCAGTTCGTAGTCCATCGTCTCGAACACCATGCCCGTGAGGCGGCCGTTTTCGATCACGAAGCGCTTCGGGGCGCGGTTGACCACGATCTCGACGTTCTCCGCCTCGGCATCCTCCAGTTCCCAGTCGGAGGCCTTGAAGAAGCCGCGCGGCTTGCGGGCCATCACCTTCACCTGCTTCGCGCCCAGGCGGAGCGAGGTGCGGCAGCAGTCCATGGCGGTGTTGCCGACGCCGATGATCAGCACCCGCTCGCCGATCTTGTCGAGGTGGCCGAAGGCCACCGATTCGAGCCAGTCGATGCCGATGTGAATCCGATCGGTGTCGCGCCGGCCGGGCAGCTCGAGTTCCTTGCCCTTGGGCGCACCGGAACCGATGAACACGGCATCGAAGCCCTGCTTTTCAAGCAGGTTGCGCATGCTGGAGACGGCGTGGCCGAGTCGCAGCTCCACCCCCATGTCGAGGATCATCCCGATCTCCTCGTCGATCACGGTGGCCGGCAGGCGGAACGAGGGGATATTGCTGCGCATCAGGCCACCGGGCGTGGCCAGGCGCTCGAAGACCACCACTTCGTAGCCGAGCGGGGCCAGATCGTTGGCCAGCGTGAGGGAGGCCGGGCCGGCCCCGACGCAGGCGATGCGCTTGCCGTTGCGCGCGAAGGGCGCGCGCGGCACCCGGCCGGCAAGCTCGCCCTTGAGGTCGGCGGCGACGCGCTTCAGGCGGCAGATGGCCACCGGCTTGTCATCGACGCGGCCGCGCCGGCAGGCCGGCTCGCACGGCCGATCGCAGACACGCCCGAGGATTCCGGGGAAGACGTTGGATTCGCGGTTGAGCAGGTAGGCGTCGGTGAAGCGGCCCTGGGCGATCAGGCGGATGTATTCGGGCACGTCGGTGTGCGCCGGACACGCCCACTGGCAATCGACCACGCGATGAAAATAGTCGGGATTCGTGGTATCGGTAGGGTTCATTGAGCCGCTCTGGAAGGCATTCAGCGATGAGTGTACCCGCCCCGGTCGAGATTCGCCTGCGTACCAGGTCGCGTCTGCTGGAAGTCCGCTTCGACGATGGAGCCTGTTTTTCGCTGCCCGCGGAGTATCTGCGCGTCTATTCGCCCTCGGCTGAAGTGACCGGGCACGGTGTTGCCGCCGGTCTCCTCATTTCGGGGAAAGAGGCGGTGGGCATCCGTGCGGTCGAACCGGTCGGCCACTACGCGGTGCGCCTGGTGTTTGACGACGGCCATGACACGGGGCTGTTTACCTGGAAGTACCTGCACGAACTGGGCACGGAACAGGACGAGCGCTGGCGCGCCTATCTGCAGCGGCTCAGCAACGCGGGAATCACGCGGCGGGTGCCGCAAGCCGAGGCCTGAAAAAAGAAAGGCCGGGGTATTTCCCCGGCCAAATCTTATGAGACCCCCCCACAGAGCTGAGCGCCATACGCCTCCAGCCTGCCGCGATTCTAATCAACTGACGCAAAATAGCTACAGGGCCGCAGCACCTTTTTTCTTACTGCGGCGCATACAAACCGGCTCCAGTCGCGGTCCAGTCCGCCTGACGGTGTCCGACGTGACCTCATAGAATGGTCGCCGACCCAAGGAAACCCGGCATTGAGTACCCGCGAAGCACCGACGACTGATTTTGGCTACGAAGAAATACGCCGGGAAGACAAGGCCCGGCGTGTGCGCGCAGTGTTCGACTCGGTCGCCGGCCGCTACGACCTGATGAACGATCTGATGTCCGGCGGCGCGCACCGCCTGTGGAAGCGCTTTGCGCTGTCCCTGACCGGGCTCAAGGTCGGGGCCCGCGCCCTCGATGTCGCTGGCGGCACCGGCGACCTGGCTGTGGGGCTGGCGCGACAAGTGGGCCGCACCGGCCTCGTGGTCCTGACCGATATCAATGCGGCCATGCTCTCGGCCGGGCGCGACCGGCTCCTCAACGAGGGCCTGGTCAGCCAGGTGCTGTGCGCCCAGGCGGACGCCGAGCGCCTGCCCTTTCCGGACGCCAGCTTCGATTGCGTGACCATCGGTTTCGGGCTGCGCAATGTGACCGACAAGCCGCGTGCGCTGGGCGCGATGCGCCGCGTACTCAAGAGCGGCGGCCAGCTGCTGGTGCTGGAGTTCTCGCAACCCACTTCCGCGGCGCTGGCCGAGCTCTACGACGCCTATTCCTTCCGCCTCCTGCCGCTCCTCGGCCGCGTCGTCACCGGGGATGCGGACAGCTACCGCTACCTGGCCGAATCGATTCGCCGCCATCCCGACCAGGAAACGCTCCTTGGCATGCTGCGCGATGCCGGGCTCGAGAATTGTCGCTATCACAACCTGATGGGCGGCATCGTCGCCGTGCATCGCGGCTACCGGTACTGAATGGTGGGCTTGCCGCTCAACGGGCTGCTGGACCGCGCGGTCGCCGCATCGCCACGCGCGCGCGAGCTCTGCCTCGCCCTCGAAGGGCGGCGCGTGCTGATCAGTGCCACCGGCATGCCGCTGCAGCTGCTGCTGACGGCGAGTGCAGGCTCGCTCCGCGGCGAGGGCCTGCCGGACCCTGCCGGAGCAACCACGGCCGATGTCACGGTGAGCGGCAGCCCGCTGGCCCTGCTCACGCTGGCGCGCGGCGACAGCGATGCGGCGCTGGCCAACGCCAGCCTCGGCTTCAGCGGTGACGAGCAGCTCGCACAGCAGTTCCGGGAGCTCGCGCGGCTCCTGCGCCCCGACGTCGAGACCCTCCTGGGGCGCGTGCTCGGACGCATGAGCGCGCATCTGGCCGTGCGCGCCCTGGATCGCCTCAGCGAGTGGGGCCGGGCGGCCGGCGCCGCGTTGCTGCGCAATTCCGCCGACTATCTGGCGCACGAGAGCCGCGACCTGGTCTCGCGCGCCGAGGCCGAGAGCTTCCTCGGCGGCGTCGAGACGCTGCGGGCGCAGCTGCAGCGCGCCGAGTCGCGCGCGGCCTCGCTCACCGCAGGTCTCGAGCGGCTCCAGGCACCCGGGAACCGCTCATGAGGCTGCGCGTGCTCGGCCGGCTGCTGGACATCCAGCGCGTGCTGGTGCGCCACGGCTTCGATGACTACGTGCGTGCGACGCACCTGTACCGCCCGCTGCGTTTCATGTTCTATCTGTCGCCCTGGACCTGGTTCCAGCGGCGCCGCGGCACGACGCGGGCCGAGCGCCTGCGCCTCGCGCTCGAGGAACTCGGGCCCATCTTCGTGAAATTCGGCCAGGCGGTCTCGACGCGCCGGGACCTGCTGCCGGCCGATATCGCCGATGAGCTCGCCAAACTCCAGGACCGGGTGCCGCCCTTTCCCGGCAGCGTGGCGCGCGCCAGTCTCGAACGCAGCTATCGCCAGCCCCTGACCGCGCTGTTCGCGCAGTTCGAGAGTGAACCGCTGGCCGCCGCCTCGATCGCGCAGGTGCACGTGGCCCGCAGGCTCGACGGACGCGAAGTGATCGTCAAGGTGCTGCGTCCCGGCATGCGCGCGCAGATCGACCGGGATCTGGAGGTGATGGACGCGCTCGCCGCGCTGGCGCAGCGCTGGTGGCCAGAGGCGCGGCGGCTCAAACCCCTCGCCGTGGTGCGCGAATACCGCCAGACGATCATCGACGAGCTCGATCTGATGCGCGAGGCGGCCAACGCCTCGCAACTGAAGCGGAATTTCGCCGGCTCCGCGCTGCTGTACGTGCCCGAGGTGCACTGGGACCTGTGCCGCACCGACGTCATGGTGATGGAGCGCATCCATGGCGTGCCGGTGGGCGACCTGACGACCCTGCGCGCACGCGGCACGGATTTCCGCCGCCTGGCGGAGAACGGCGTCGAGATCTTTTTCACCCAGGTGTTCCGCCACAATTTCTTTCATGCCGACATGCACCCGGGCAATATCTTCGTGCTCGTCGAGGATCCTGCCCGGCCACGCTATGCCGCGGTGGATTTCGGCATCGTCGGCACCCTTAGCGTGCGCGATCAGCGCTACCTGGCCGAGAACTTCCTGGCCGTCTTCGACCGCGATTACCGCCGCGTCGCCGAGCTGCACATCCAGTCGGGCTGGGTACCCGCTCACACGCGCGTGGACGAGATGGAATCGGCCGTGCGCACGATCTGCGAGCCGATCTTCGATCGCCCCCTGAGCGAAATCTCCTTCGGGACCGTGCTGCTGCGGCTGTTCGCCGCCCTGCAGCGCTTCGACGGCCAGATCCAGCCGCAACTGATCCTGCTGCAGAAGACGTTGCTCAATGTTGAGGGCCTGGGCCGCCAGCTCTATCCGGAACTCGACATCTGGAAGACCGCGGCTCCGGTGCTGCGCGCCTGGATGCGCGAGCGGGTCAGCCCGCGCACCGTGCTGCGCGATCTGCGCCGCGGCCTGCCCGACGTGCTGGAAGTGCTGAACGCCCTGCCCGCGCTCGCCAAGCGCTTGGTCGAGCGCGCCCAGGACGGCAAGCTCGCGCTGCCCGTCGACCGGGCCGCCCTCGATGAGCTGCGCGCGCGGCTCGAAGCGGATCGCCGGCGGCGCGATGCGCTGCTGCTGGCTGGCATACTGCTGCTCGGCGGCGTGCTGTGGCTCCTGCTGCGGCTCGTACCCTAGAAGGAGCGCCCATGAATTCACCGCATCGTTGGACTGGAACGCACCGGACGTGCCTCGGCGGGGTGGCCGCGGCGGCGCTGCTGGCGCTGCCCTCACTCCTGCAGGCCGAAGACTGCTCGCGCTTGGGACAGTCGGTGGTGATCGAACTGTTTACTTCCGAGGGCTGCAGTTCCTGCCCGCCCGCCGAGGCCTCCGTGAGCGCGTTCGCCGCGCGCCCGGACGTGCTGGCGCTCGCCTACCATGTCGATTACTGGGACTCTCTCGGTTGGCGCGATCCCTACTCGCGGCCCGACTGGACCCGGCGCCAGGAGCAGTACGCGGGCGCGCTGCAGCAGGGCACGATCGGGACGCCGCAGATGATCGTGGATGGCCGCCGGATACTGACCGGTCCGCTCGAGATCCAGAGCCTGCCCCTGCACGATCCGCGGCCGGCTGCGGTACCGGTGCGCCTGGCGCTCGGGGGCGGTGCGCTCAGCGTGCACCTGGAGGCGAGTTCCAGCGTCGGGCGCAGCGAGGTCACGCTCATCCCCTATCTCGCCCACGCCGTGACGGTCGTGCGCGCCGGGGAGAATGCCGGCCGCACGCTCATCGAAAGCCACGTGGTCCTCGGCCAGCGCGCCCTTGGTGCCTGGGGCGGGCGCAGTTTCGATGCGCGCGTCGCGCTGACGGATATTCCGGCGGCGGCCACGCATGTGGCCGTGCTGGTCCAGCGCTCGGGGCCCGGCGCCTTCCTCGGCGCCGCCTGCGTTGTCCTCCCCCTGCGGCCGGCAGCGGCTCCGGGATCTAGCTCGCCGCACTGACCGCGCTCGTCCGCGGCTCGATCCACACCGCGCGCGCGCGCGCACACAGCTCGCCGTCCTCGTCGAACAGCGCGGTGCCCACTTCGTATTTCCGGCCGCTGGCGCCGATGCGCCAGCCGATCACGACGCAGGGCTCATCGACGTGGACGCGGCGATCGACGTGGGCCGTAAACTCTCCCAGCAGCATCGCCACGCGATCGTTGCGCGCGGCAAAGTAGCCGGGGCAATCGAGCGCCGCCCACATGAATTCCGGACGCACCTTGCCGTCGGGGAGCCCGAGCGCCGCGTTGGGCACCCAGGGCGCCGCGACCCCCGGCGCGGCCCCTGCCGCCGTGCTGTTCTCCCCGCCCGCGTTCCAGGGGCCGGCGAAAATGCGCAGGCCATCGCCGCGGGCGCGCTCCGGGCCGCACACGAAGCAGCCGGGGAAGGCGTGGGCGCTGAAGCCGACGTAGTGCCGGGAGGCTTCGAGCGCGGCGAGGTATTCGGGCGGGCGCGGCACCTGGAGCGCGAGTTCGGCCGGCTCGGCGCTGGCGATCAGCGTCCCGTCATGGAGCAGTTCCAGCCGGCCCTCATCGCGCGGCGCCACCTGGAGCGGCGCGCCCAGCGGGACCGGGCGCACCAGCCGCACCCGCACCGTCTCGCGCGCGTGCTGCGCCAGGAGTCCGGAGGCGTAGCCGCCGTTGGCGGTGCCGGGTGGACCGCAGAACCGGGGCGCGATGGTGATGAGCTGCATGCGCTCACCGCACCGGCGGGCGCAGCGCCGCGAGCCAGGCCTGCGCGGATTCGCCGCGCTCGAGTACCTCGACGAGCGCCGAGCCGATCACGACGCCGTCGACGGAACCGCGCAGCCGCTCCACCTGTTCGCGCGAGCGGATGCCGAAGCCCGCGCACACCGGCACGGTCGCGGCTGCCCGCACGCGCCTGAGATATTCCAGCATGTCGGCGGGCACGTCGACCGACTTGCCGGTCGTACCTGTCATGGTGACGGCATAGACGAAGCCCTGGCTGGCCGCGCACAGCTTCGCCAGCCGCGCCGGCGGCGTGACCGGCGTGACCATCTGCACCAGCGCAAGGCCCTGCGCGTCGAGCGCGGCGCGCAGGGCGCCACTCTCATCCAGCGGCAGGTCCGGCACGATGAAGCCGCACACGCCGGAAGTCACGCTGGCCGCGGCGAGGCGCTCGAAGCCGTAACTCAGCAGCGGATTGAGGTAGCTCATGAGCAGCAGCGGCTTGTCCGGGCGCTGCATCGCGCCCAGCTCATCGAAGATCCACTGCAGGCTGACCCCCTGGCTGAGTGCCGCGTGGCTCGAGCGCTGGATGGTCATGCCGTCGGCCATCGGATCGGTGAAGGGCACGCCGATCTCCACCACATCGGCGCCCGCGGCAATTGCGGCGAGGTGCTCGCGAAACTGCTCGCGCCGCGGATAACCGCCGGTGAGAAAGGCCACGAGAGCCGGCTCGCCCTGCGCAGAGGCGATGCGAATCGCCGCAGCGATGCGCTCGTCTGGCCGCATCAGCCCGCCCCGCTCGGCGCCGCCGCCAGCAGGGTCTGCGTGAGCGTGAGCATGTCCTTGTCGCCGCGGCCGGACAGTCCGAGCAGCACGCGCTTGCCCGGATGCGCCGCCGCCCAGCGGCGCGCGCCGGCCAGGGCGTGCGCGCTTTCCAGCGCCGGCAATATGCCTTCGCACTCACAGCATTCGCGCACCGCGGCGAGCGCCTCGGCATCGCTGGCGGTCTCGTACTGCACGCGGCCGCTGCTCAGCAGCAGGGCGTGCTCCGGGCCCACGCCCGGATAGTCCAGACCCGCCGAGACCGAGTGGGTTTCCTGGATCTGCCCGTCCGCATCCTGCAGCAGCATCGAATAGCTCCCGTGCAGCACCCCGGGACGGCCGTGGCTCAAGGGGGCCGCATTCTCGCCCAGGCCCACACCGCGCCCGCCCGCCTCGATGCCGAGTATCGCGACGCCACGATCGGCGATGAAGGGATGCATGATGCCGATCGCATTCGAGCCCCCGCCCACACAGGCGATGACGACGTCCGGGAGAGCGCCGGCCTGCGCCTGCAGCTGCGCGCGCGCCTCGCGTCCGATGATGCTCTGCAGTTCGCGCACCAGGAACGGGTAGGGGTGCGCGCCGACCGCCGAGCCCAGCAGGTAGTAGGTGTGGGTCGGATCGGTGACCCAGTCGCGCATCGCCTCGTCGATCGCGGCGCGCAGCGTGCGATCCCCGCTCGTGACGCTGATCACCGTAGCGCCCAGGAGGCGCATGCGCCCAACGTTGGGCGCCTGGCGTTCCATGTCCACCGCGCCCATGTAGACCGTGCACGGCAATCCGACGCGCGCGCAGGCCGCCGCACTCGCCACGCCATGCTGGCCCGCGCCGGTCTCCGCCACGATGCGCCGCGCCCCGAGCCGCCGCGCCAGCAGCGCCTGTCCGAGCGCGTTGTTGATCTTGTGCGCCCCGGTGTGCGCAAGATCTTCGCGCTTGAGCCAGATGTCGGCCCCCCAGCGGCGCGACAGCCCGGGCGCGTGGGTGAGCGCCGTCGGCCGGCCCACCCAGGTGCGCAGTTCCTGCTGCAACTCCGCCTGGAATTGCGCATCGCCCAGCCAGCGCTTCACGCCCTCCTCGAGCCGTTCGTGCGCCGGCACCAGGGTCTCGGGGACATAGCGCCCGCCAAAGGGTCCATAGCGGCCCTGCGCGTCCGGAAATTTCCCGGCGATGAGCTGTGCGAGCAGGCGCTCGCGCCCGGCGGCATCGAGGTCTGATTTCATGCTTCGATCTCGCTGAAGGCCAGTCTGGCGGCCTTCACAAATTCGGAAATCTTTTCGGCGCTCTTCAGTCCCGGCCGCATCTCAACGCCGGTGGAGGTATCGACCCCGAACGGCCGCACCGCACGAATCGCCGCGCCGACGTTGCCGACGTGCAGACCGCCGGCCAGTATCAGCCGGGTCTGGCGCGCCAGCGCCGCGGCTTGCGGCCAGTCGCCCGTCTCGCCACTTCCGCTGCGTGTGCCCTCGTACAGCACCCGCACCGGGTAGTTCGTGAGCGGTGCGTCCGAGGAGCGGATCACCGGGAGGCGTGCCAGGCGCTGCGGCAGACGGAGCCGGGAAAGGTCACCGATGTCCGTCTGCAGCAGATCAGGATGGAACTCCTGCACGATCGCATCGATCTCCTGCTGCTCCGGATGCTGCGTGACGGCCACGCAGGTCAGTTGCTGCCGCACCGTGCGCGCCAGTTCCGCGGCCCGCTCCGGCGACACACGCCGTGGCGAGGGAGCGAACACGAATCCGATCGCGTCGACGCCGGCCTGCAGCGCCGCGTTCACCGCTTCCGCGGTGGTCATGCCGCAGATCTTGATCCACCCGGTCATGAGCGCCGTGCGCGCTCGTTGCGCCCCGCGCTCAGCATGGCCCGCACCAGCTGGAGCGGCTCCAGGGCCGCCATCAGCGCGGTGCCGACCAGCGCGACTTCATACCCGGCGACGGAGATCCGGCCGGCATCCGCGACCGTGGCCACACCGCTCTCGGCGACGCGCGGCACGCTGTCGGGGAGCGTCCGCGCCAGCTGCTCAAGTCGGCCGGGCACGACCTTGAGCGTGTGCAGGTCGCGGCAGTTCAATCCGACCAGCAGCTGGCCCGCGGCGCGGTACTGGTTCACCAACGCGCTCGCGCGCGCGATGTCCGCCTCGTCGAAGGCCTCCAGCAGCACGAACAGCTTCAGCTGCAGGGCGCACTCGAGCAGCGCCGCGATTTCCACATCGTTGAGCATGCGCAGGATCAGCAATACGCCACCCGCGCCGGCCAGCCGCGTTTCCAGGATCTGGTAGGGATCGACGAGAAAGTCCTTGCGCATCGCCGGAATGCGCCCGGCCAGCGCGCGTACCGCGAGTGGCTGGGCTCGGTCAGCACCGACACCGCCGCGGCACCCGCCTCGGCATAACCGGCCACGCGCGCCAGCACGCTCCCCTCACTGCCTTCGCGCAGCTGCCCGCTCGCCGGCGAGCGCAACTTGACCTCGGCGATCAGATCGAAGCGCCGCGAAGACAGTTGCAGGCGGGGCGGCACGGCGCTGTCCAGTGCCCGCGCCCGCAACTCGGTTTCATCCAGCGCGGCGCGCGCCGCCTCGACTCGCGCGCGGCTGGCCGCGGCCATGGCGGGCAGGAAGTCGATGCCGTCTTGCGTTTCTTCCATCACGCATCCTTAAGTGCCACCCGCGGCACTGAACTGCGCCAGCTTCGCCAGCAGCTCCGCGGCGGCGCCGGAATCGATGGCCGCGGCGGCGCGCGCCACGGCGAGGCGCGGGGCGGGCTCGATCCCCGTCACCTCGAGCGCCAGCGCGGCTCCCAGCAGCAGCGCATCGCGCGCCGCGCCGCGCTCCTCGCCCGACAGCGCCCGCCGCAGCAGCTGCGCATTGTGGGGCGCATCGCCGCCGGCCAGATCCGCGGTCGTGCAGGCGGCCAGGCCGTAATCGCCCGGCGAGCGCAGTTCGCGGCTGACCGTTCCGTCCCGCACGTCGAACACCGTGAACGGCCCGCAGGGCGTGGGCTCATCCCACCCCTCGGCGCCATGGATGACCATGGCCCGCTCGATGCTCATGCCGGCGAGCGCCTGGGCGATCAGTTCGGCGGTCGGCAGATCGAAAGCGCCGATCAGATGGAAGGGCGGCTCGGCCGGATTCGTCAGCGGTCCCAGGATGTTGAACACCGTGCGCACGCCAAGGGCCGAGCGCACCGGCGCGAGATTCTTCATGGCCGGATGGTAGTGCGGCGCGTATAGATAGGTGAAGCCGGTGGCCGCGAGGCATTCGCCCGCGCGCGCTTCATCGAGCGGCAGCCTCAGGCCCAGCGCCTCGAGCACGTCGGCACTGCCGGCGCGGCTGGAGATGGCGCGGTTCCCGTGCTTGACGACGCTGACGCCGCAGCTCGCGGTGAGGAGCGCCGCGCCGGTGGACAGGTTCAGGCTCCCGGACCGGTCCCCGCCGGTGCCGACGATATCGATGGCACGGAGTGCCGTGGGCAGTCGCGGCCGGCGCGCCAGCGCGCGCATTCCGCCCGCCAGGCCGCGCAGCTCGGCCGCGGTCACCCCCTTGGCCCGCAGCGCCGCGAGCAGCGCGCCGGCCAGCACCGGCGAGAGCTCCGGCACGGTCAGCGCGGCCAGCAGCTCACCGGATTCGCGCTCCGTGAGATTCTGGCCGTCCAGCAGACGATCGAGTGTGTGGTTGAGGCTTTCCGGCATGTGCTTTGGTCCGCTAGGCCCGGCGCGCCGCCAGGAAATTGGCCATCATCGCCGGCCCCTGCGGCGTGAGCACGCTCTCGGGATGAAACTGCACGCCCTCCACGTGATGGGTCCGGTGCCGCAATCCCATGATCTCGCCCTCCGCGGTGCGCGCCGTGACGATGAGTTCCGCAGGCAGGGACTCGGGCGCGGCGATCAGCGAATGATAGCGGCCGACCTCACAGGGCGTGGCGATACCGGCAAATACCCCCTGCCCGTCATGCTCGATAGGTGAAGTCTTGCCGTGCATCAGCCGGGCCGCGCGCACCACCTGGCCGCCAAAGGTCTCTGCGATGGCCTGGTGGCCCAGGCAGACCCCGAGGACCGGAATGCGGCCGGCGAAGGCGCGGATCATCGCGATGGACACGCCCGCCTGGCGGGGTGTGCCCGGACCCGGCGAGATGCACAGGTGCGTCGGCGCCAGCGCCTCGGCCGCGGCCACGTCGAGCGCATCATTGCGGTGCACGACGACCTGCGCACCCAGCACGAGAAAAGCCTGCACCAGGTTATAGGTAAAGGAGTCATAGTTGTCGATGAGCAGCAGGCGTGCCTTCACAGCCCCTCCTCGGCGACACGCAGCGCCTGTACCGCCGATGCGCTCTTGGCGAGCACCTCTTCATACTCGGCTTCCGGCCGGCTGTCGGCGACGATGCCGGCGCCGGCCTGGTAACTGTACTCATCCCCCTGGAACACGAGGCTCCGGATGGTGATTGCCTGGTCCATGTCGCCGCGTGCGCCGAAGTACCCGACCGTGCCGCCGTAGAGCCCGCGACGCAGCGGCTCGAGTTCCTCGATGATCTCCATCGCCCGGACCTTGGGTGCCCCGACGAGCGTCCCCGCCGGAAACGCGGCGGCGAACAGATCGAAGGCATCGCGGCCCGGCGCCAGCCGGCCGTGCACGCCGCTCACGATGTGCATCACGTGACTGTAGCGTTCGATCGCGCGGAACGGATCGACCTGCACGCTGCCCGCCTGCGCCACGCGCCCGAGGTCATTGCGTGCGAGGTCGACCAGCATGACGTGTTCGGCATTTTCCTTGGGATCCGCCAGCAGCTCCGCCTCGAGCAGCGCATCGAGGGCCGCATCGCCGGAGCGCGGCCGCGTGCCGGCGATCGGCCGCAGCTCGGCGCGGCCGCCGCCCAGCTTGACCAGGGCCTCGGGCGAGCTGCCGACCACGTCCAGCTCGCCGAAGTGGCAGTAAAACATGTACGGCGAGGGGTTCAGCAGTCGCAGCGCGCGATAGATCTGGAAGGGATCGAGATCGTGGCGTCCGGAAAATCGCGACGCCAGCACCAGCTGGTAGACGTCGCCCGCGGCGATATATTCCTGCGCGCGCCGCACGCCGGAGAGATAGGCGTCGCGGCCCAAGGCCGCCGTGGGCGGCGCATGAGTGCCGCCGCGCGCATGATTTGCGGGCATCGGCCCGCGCAGCGCGCGGACGACTTCGCGGCGCAGCGAGGCGCGCTCGGCCTCACTCCCGGCATGCAGCAGGGCGATGGCACGGGTGAGATGATCGAACACCAGGAGCGATTGCGGCGCGACGTAGTGCAGGAGCGGTGGCGGGTTCGGCAGGCGCGCGGCCTGCTGGGGGAGCCGCTCGAAATAGCGCACCACGTCGTAGGAGGTGTAGCCGACCAGGCCCCCGGCCAGCGGCACGGTGCCCAGTTCAGGGAGCGGCCGCGGCGCGGCCGCCAGCGCCTGGCGCAGGCCGGCCAGCAGCTCAGGGGCGGTGCGCGGCACGGGGAGCGAGCGAGCGCCAATCATGAAACTGTTTTCGTCGAGCCGCACCTCGAGCGCAGCGCCGAAACCGATGAAGGAATAGCGGCCCAGCCGCTCGCCGCCCTCCACGCTCTCGAGCAGGAAGCGCGGCTGGAACGAGGCCAGCTTCGCGTACGCCGATACCGGCGTATCGAGGTCACCGGCAATGTCGAAGGGCGGTTTCATTCAAAATGCTGCGTCCAAAAAAAGACCCATCCCGGTCGAGGCCGGAGATGGGTCTGGTGTTCGGTAAACTTTGGAAACTTGGTCGAAAACAGCCGCAGGCCCACTCCGGATTCAGGAGCAGGGCCACCACCATCGAATTGGGGCAGAAGGGGCTGTCTTGTACATACGGAGGTCAGTATGGCCATGGCCCGGCGGGGGCGTCAAGCGCACCTGAATCCGCCGCTTGGCCTATGGCGTGGCCGAGGCGAGGCGCGCGCACAGCGCCTCGGTCGCGTCCACGACCTCGGGCCCCAGGCGGCTCAGGCGCGCATCGACGAAGCTCAGCAGCCGGCCATTGCGCACGGCGCTCATGGCGGGAAAGGCGTGCCAGCGCTGGATCCACTCCTGCGCCGTGGCGGGGTCCGAAGCCACCGCCAGGATCACTTCCGGGTCGCGCGCCGCGATGGATTCCAGGGATACGGCGGGCGCGGCGTCGTGCAGTTCCCGGTAGATATTGTCGTAACCGCAGAGCGAGACGGCGTCGTCGATGAGCTGCTCGCCACCGATCGTGTAGACGGGCCGGTCCCAGACCTGCACGAGGACGCGCGGCGCGCGGGCGCGGTGATAACGCGACTGCAGTGCGCCGATGCGCCGGCGCAGATCATCGGCCGACCGCTGCGCCACGGCCCGCGTGTCCAGCAGGTCCCCGAGCCGTTCGATCGCGGCGGGCAGGTCGGCGAGGCGTGTGACGCGGTGCCGGTAGACCGCGAGGCCCGCGCGCTCGAAAGGCAGGAGCTGGGCTTCGGAAAATCCTCCGGTCCAGGCGATGATGAGATCCGGATGCAGCGCCAGGATGCGCTCCAGATCGAAGCCGTGGCTGTCGCCGATGCGCGCGATGGCGCGCGCGGCCTCCGGTTCCACGGAAAAATCCGGTGTGCCGACGATGCGCGCGCCGCCGCCAGCGGCGAACAGCATGGCTGTCGCGCCCGGCGAGAGGCTGATCACGCGCTGCGGCGGATGAGGAAGGGCGATACTGCGCCCCTCATCGTCACGGGCCTGCCAGGCGGCGGCGGCGCCCGCAGCCAGCAGTGCCAGCCCGCCCAGCAACAGCGCCGCGGATTTTCGCGCCTCAGGCATGACGGGCCTGCGCCGCGGAACCCAGGGCCGCAAAGCGGCAGCGCACGATCAGCCCAGGGCCCGCGTCGAGCAGTTCGAGCTTGCCGTGATGGAGACGCACCACGGCGGCGACCAGGCTCAGGCCCAGGCCGCTTCCCGGTGCCGCCGCGTCGCGCACCTGGCGGCGAAACGGCAGCAGCATTTCCGCATGCAGGGCGGCGGGTATTCCCGGCCCGTCATCGCTGACGGTGAGCTGGACCTGCGCCTCGCTCGCCGTCACCGCAAGGCGGATGCCACCCCCCGCCGGCACGTACTTGAGGGCGTTTTCCAGCAGGTTCGTCACCAGCTGCGCGAGCAGCTGCTGGTGGGCGCTCAGCAGTGCGGGCGAATCGGCCTGCACCTTGAGCGTCAGCCCCCTCTCGCGCGCCTCCGGTTCGTACAGTTCACCGAGCTCGCGCACCATCTGCGCCAGATCGACGTGCTCGCGGCTCGCATTGTTGCCGCCCGCCTCAGCCTGGGCAATCTGCAGCAGCGTGGCGAGCGTGCGCTGCACGCGCTCCAGGTCATCGATGGTGGCGCGCATCGCGGCGCCCGTGCTGTGATCCCCGGCGGCAGCGACCCCCGCCGCCGCACCGGTCAACGCAGCCTCGAGCCGAGCCCGCATGCGAAACAGCGGCGCGCGCAGGTCGTGCGCCGCGCTGTTGAAGGTGACGTTCACGATCGCGGTCTGCTGCTCGATCCGGTCGAGCATGCCGTTCACCGCGCTCGCCAGCTGGTCGAACTCGTCCGCGTTGCGCTCGCGCGGCAGGCGCCGGGTCAGATCGCCCGAGATGATGCGCTTGCAGGCCTGCGCGACCGCGCGCACGCGCGCCGCGACCCGGCGGCTGAACCACAGACCGGTGAGCGCCATGAAGCCGACGGTCAGGCCCATGCCCCAATAGGTGGTGCTGCGCAGGCGCTCGGCGAAGCGGCGCCGCTCCGATACATCCGTGCCTACCAGCAGGCGGTTGCCGTCGAGTGTGACCACCGTCGCCCGCACCGGATGATCGACCGCGCGGCCGCGTTCGCTGGCGCGAATGTCAAACTCCAGCCAGGCGCCCGCGGTGGTGAACTGCTTCGGCCACGACGAGAGATTGCCGGCCAGCTGGTTACCCTCCCGGTCCACCAGCAGATAGGCTGCGCCCAGGCGGCCCCAGTCATCGTCACGCTGGTCCAGCACCTCGATCAGGCGCGCGATCCCGCCGCCACGGTAATCCTCGCGGAGCGATTCGATCTCCGTCTCGACCACGAGGTCAACCTGGCGCTCCATCGCCCGTTGTGTGAGCAGGTAAGTGCTCCACAGCAGGACGCTGATGCCCAGGCCCGCGCCGCACAGGTACCAGAGCGCCAGCCGCGCCGAGGAGGACAGGAAGCGCGGCATCTTCAGCCGTCCCGCCCCGGCTCGCGGATGCTGTAGCCCACGCCGCGGATGGTGTGCAAAAGTGGCGGACTGAACCCGCGATCGATCGCCTGGCGCAGCCGGCTGATGTGCACGTCGATGAGATTGGTCTGGGGATCGAAGTGCAGGTTCCACACCGACTCGAGCAGCATGGTGCGCGTGACCACCTGGCCGGCGCGGCGTACCAGGAAGTCGAGCAGCTGGAATTCCTTCGCAGTCAGATCGATGGCGCGGCCGGCGCGCGTGACGCGTCGCGCCATCACGTTGATCTCGAGGTCGGCGACGCGCAGCACGCCCAGCTGCTGGCCGTCGCCCGCAGCGCGCCGCAGCAGGGCCTCGACGCGCGCCAGCAGCTCGGCAAAGGCAAAGGGCTTGACCAGATAGTCATCGCCGCCGGCACGCAGGCCTTCGACGCGGTCATCGACGGTGCCCAGCGCGCTCAGCAGCAGCACCGGGGCCGGCACGTTCTCGAGCCGTAGCCTGGCCACGATGCTCAGGCCGTCCATGTGCGGCAGCATGCGATCGACGATCAACAGGTCGTAGCGCGCGGCGCGCGCGGCCGCCAGCCCCGTCTGGCCGTCGGCACAGTGGTGCACGGCATAGCCGGCCTCGCGCAATCCGTTGCCCACGTGGCCGGCGGCCTCGACGTCGTCTTCGACCAGCAATATCTGCACGGACGCTCCGCGGTCAACGCGCCCATCGTAGCTAAGGCGTGGCCGAGGCGCGAATCGGGCTCCCCTGCCGGCCTTAAGGCCCCTGTTGGTGCTCGAGGACCCCCGCGACGGCATGGAGCGTCGCGGCAATGCGCACGGTGCTGTGGATCTGCTCGCGCGTCGCGCCGTGCTGGCGCAGCGTCTGCTCGTGCGCGCTGATGCACATGCCGCAGGCATTGATCGCGGAGACGGCGAGCGAGGCGAGCTCGAAGTCCACCTTGTCGATGCCCGGATTGGCGATCACGTTCATGCGCAGGCGCGCCGGCATCCGCTGGTATTCACTGTCCCCGACCAGGTGCAGGAAACGGTAATAGACATTGTTCATGCCCATGATCGCCGCGGCCGCGTGCGCCGCCTGGAGCTGCGCGGGCTGCAGCTGCGCCGCGGCCAGCCCTTCGAGCGCTCGCGCGAAGCGCGCATTGCGCGCCGCGAGGGCGGCCGCCAGGGCGATCACCCAGATCTGCGCCTCGCTCAGGCCCGGTGCGCCGGCCGGGCTAAGGACGCTCCCCAGGTTGAGGCGCAGGTCTCGCGCATATTCTGGGATGCTCGCGCGGATTTCCTCCAGGCTCATGGACTTGATCTCCCCGGGCGGCGCGGCTGCACGTCAGGCCGCCTTGAGGGTCGCATCGCCCGGCTGCCAATTGCAGGGACACAGCTCTTCGGTCTGCAGCGCGTCGAGCACCCGCAGCACTTCGGCAGGGTTGCGCCCGACGTTCAGGTCGGTCGCGTAGGCGAAGCGGATCAGGCCCTGCGGGTCCACGATGAAAGTGGCGCGTTGCGCGACGCCGGCCCCGGGGTCCAGGATCCCGAGCGCGCTGCTGAGTTCGCGCCTGACGTCGGCGAGCATCGGGAAGGCCAGTTCGCGCAGTTCTTCCCGGGCCTGGCGCCAGGCCAGGTGCACGTACTCGCTGTCGACGCTGGCGCCCAGCAGCTGCGCATTGCGCTCGGCGAATTCGCGCGTGAGGGCGCCGAACGCGGCAATTTCGGTCGGGCAGACGAAGGTGAAGTCCATGGGCCAGAAGAACACCACCTGCCACTTGCCGGCCAGCTGCGTACTGTCGATAGTCTCAAAGGCCCGGCCCGGATCGGCCGAGACCACCCCGGTGAGCGAGTACTGTGGAAATCTCTGTCCTATGCCCAACATGTGACTACTCCTTCCGGGTCGGTGGTGCCGCTGATCGTCCGGGGCTAGTCTGGCAGGGGAGGCTGCATTGTTCCAATCGATTGTCTTTATGATTAGGATAGATGGCGTATATGGATACCCATGGCTGATCTCAAACTCAAGGACCTGCGCTACTTGAGCGCGCTGGCCGCGACCCGCCACTTCGGTCGGGCCGCCGCCGCCTGCTTCGTGAGCCAGCCCACGCTGTCGGCGCAGCTGCGCAAGCTCGAAGCGTACCTCGGCGTGCAGCTCATCGAGCGCCAGCCGCGGCACCTCACGCTGACCGAGGCGGGAACGGCGATCGCCGCGCGCGCACAGCAGATCATCGCCACCAGCGATGAAATCGTGCGGCTCGCGCACACCTGGCGCGACCCGCTGGCCGGGCGATTGCGCGTGGCCACGCTCCCGACCGTCGGGCCGTATCTGCTGCCGCAGCTCATGGTGCAGATCCGCAAGTCCCTGCCCCGTCTCAATCTCATGCTGTACGAATTCCAGACCGGGCCGATGCTCGAGCAGCTGCGCGCCGGCGAAATCGACCTCGGCATCCTCGCACTTCCCGTTGATCTGGACGGCCTGGAGTCCCGCCCGCTGTACGAAGAGCCTTTCCTCCTCGCCGTGCCCGAGAGCCACCGCCTCGCGACGCGCCGCCAGGTGCAGATCGGCGAGCTGGGGGAGGACACTCTGCTGCTGCTCGAGGACGGCCACTGCCTGCGCGAGCAGGCCCTCGCGGTCTGCGCGCGCTCGCGCGCCCAGGAGCGTGCGGATTTCCGCGCTACCAGCCTTGAGACCCTGCGCCAGATGGTGTCCGCCGGCGCCGGCGTCACGCTGTTGCCGGCGCTCGCCTGCCGCGGCGCCTACGGCGCGGCCGCGGGCCTCAAGCTGCTGTCGCTGGTGAAGCCGACGCCGACGCGGCAGATCGGAGCGGTCTGGCGGCACAGCAGCGCGCGTACGCCGGCCATCAAGGCCTTTTGCGAACTGCTCGTGCGGCACAGCGGCATCGGGCGCCGCCCATGAGCTTAGGAGCCGGAGGCGGATTCTCGATCTACGACCGGCTGTGGCACAGCAATGAGGAGCTGTGCCTGCTGCTGGCCACGGGCGCCGCGCGCCGCGAGCTCAGCGCGATGTTCGGCGCCGCCGACTACGCGCTGCTCACGGGCCTGGCGCGCGCCGCGCAACGCGCGCCGCCGCGCCCGCAGGCGCAAACCGTCTACCTCCTGCCCGGCATCATGGGCACGCAACTCGGCGCACTACCGGCCGGCGGCAATCCGGCCGACCTGATCTGGCTCGACCCGCAGGACGTGATGGAAGGTGGTCTGTACCGGCTGCGGCTCCCACAGGCGAGTGGCCTCGTCCCGCTCGGCGCCCTGCCCTTCAGTTACCTGGCCCTGCAGCTGCGATTGCGCGCTTCGGGGTTTACGGTGCATATGCATGACTACGACTGGCGCTTGAACCTGGCCGATCTCAGTGCCACGTTTCTGGCCCGCCTGCGTGCCGATCCGGCCGACTCGCTCCTGATCGTCGCTCACAGCATGGGCGGGCTGATCGCGCGCAGCGCGCTGGGCGCCGCGGACCAGGCGCGCGTGCGCCGCCTTATTACGCTCGGCACGCCGCACCGCGGCTCTTATGGCGCGGTGCAGGCCCTGCGCGGCACCTATCCGGTCGTGCGGCGCCTCGCCGCACTCGACCGGGTGCACGATGCGGAAGCCCTGTCCAGCGATGTGTTCAATACCTTTCCCAGCATCCACCAGATGGTGCCGGGCCACGGTGGCCCGCCGCACGGCGATCTGTTCGACCTCGGCAGCTGGCCGACGACCGGTCCGCGGCCCAGCCCGCAGCTGCTCCAGGAAGGGCGCGCCTTCATGGCCGCGATGCCGGGGCCCGACGAACGCTGCATCGCCATCGCCGGCACCCAGCAACGCACTGTGACCGGTGTCACCCTGGCCGGCGATGAGTTTCACTACCAGATCAGCAATGCCGGCGACGGCACCGTGCCCCTGCAGTCCGCGCAGTTGCCCGGCACGGGCAACTACTACGTGCGCTGTGAGCACAGCGCGCTGCCGCGCAGCGCGACGGTGGCGCGAGCCGTGCTGGATCTGCTCCGCCATGGCCGCACCAGCCGGCTGGCGGCGCAGCCCGGGCGGCTCCGTGGGCGGACGGTGACGGTGCGCGATAGCGAACTGCGCAGCACCTGGCTGCAGAAAATCGACTGGGCGGGACTGGCGCCGGCCGCGCGCCGCGACTATCTCAATGACCTGAATGAACCGCCGCGCCAGTACGCCGCACCCTTTGCCCCGGGCGCTCCGCCCGCGTAGCATCAGGGCACCCCTTCATCGCGAGTACCCCACCATGAAGACCGAGGAGCCCAACGCGTACCCTGCTCACCTGACACGCCGCGACCTGTTGCTGGCCACGGCCGGCGTCGCGGCCCTCGGCCGCAGCGGCCTGGCGCGCGCCGCCGCATCGCCCACCGCCGCCGCGGGCGCGGCGACGCCTCCTGCCATGCCGGCGCCCAAGGCGCCCAGCGGCCCGTTCAGCCTGCCCCCTCTCCCTTACGCCGACAACGCACTGGACCCGGTGATCAGCGCCAACACGCTGGGCATCCACCACGGCAAGCATCACCAGGCGTACGTCGACAATCTCAACAAGGCCGTGGCGGGCACGCCCTTTGCCGACATGACGCTCGAGGCGATCATCGCGGCCACCTACGGCGTCGCGGAGCGCACCGCGATTTACAACAACGCGGCGCAGCACTGGAATCACAGTTTTTACTGGCGGAGCCTGAAGGCGCAGGGCGGTGGCGAGCCGCCCGCCGCCCTGAAGCTGCGCATCGAGGCCGCGTTCGGCAGCGTCGATGCCTGTCGCAAGGAATTGCTGACCGCAGCCACCACGCAATTCGGCAGCGGCTGGGCCTGGCTCGTGCAGGATGGCGACAAGCTCGCGGTCACCAAGACCGGCAATGCCGACTCACCGCTCCACGGCGGGCAGAAACCGCTCCTGACCATCGACGTGTGGGAGCACGCCTATTATCTGGACTACCAGAATCGCCGCGCCGACTACGTAAACGCCGTGCTGGGCAAACTGCTGGACTGGGGGTTCGCGGCCGGGAATCTCGGCCTGTCCTAGGAGCCCTTCAGGCGCGCAGCGCCGCGTCGGACGCCGCGGCGGCGATGATCGCGGCGAAGGCGGGCGGGCCGGCCTGCTGGGTCAGCAGCTGCGCCAGCAGTTCCTGGATGCCGACCGCCTCGCCAAACAGGCGCCCCTGCGCCAGATCGCAGTCCCATTTGCGCAGGAACGGCACCTGGCGTGCGAGTTCCACGCCCTCGGCGACCACCTTCAGCCCCAGGCCGTGGCCCATGTCGATGATGGTACGCACCAGCGTCGCGTCGGCCGGATCATCGGCGACATCGCGTACGAAGGACTGATCGATCTTGAGCGTGCCGATCGGGAACTGCTGCAGCGCCGAGAGCGAGGAGTAGCCGGTGCCGAAGTCATCGATCGACAGGTGCAATCCGATGGCGGCGAGCTGATCGAGCATCTGCACCGTACGGCGCGGATCGGCCATCAGCGTGGTCTCGGTGATTTCCAGCTCGAGGCTTTGCGGCGGCACGTTATGACGCTCGAACAGGGAGCGGCAGTTGAGTATGAACCCGGCATGCCGCAGCTGCTTGAGCGAGAGGTTCAGTGAAATGCGGCCCGGATTGGTGACCGCGCGGCGCAGCAGCTTGTAGTCGATGCAGACGCGCTCCAGTACCCAGGCCCCGATGGCGCTGATGAGATCGTTCTCCTCGGCGATCGGGATGAACTGCGAGGGCGGGATGTCGCCATGCCCCGGCAGGCGCCAGCGCAGCAGGGCCTCCGCGCCGACGATGCGCCCGTCGCTCAGATCGACCTTCGGCTGGTATTGCACCACGAACTCATCGCGCTCCACGGCGCGCCGCAGCTTGCTCTTGAGCATCAGCCGCTCGACCGCCGCGGCGTTCATCTCCTGGGAATAAAAGGCGAAGGTGTTGCCGCCGTTCTGCTTGGAGTAATACATGGCCGCGTCGGCGTTACGGATCAGGTCGATGACGTTGTCGGCGTCGCGCGGGCAGAAGGCCACGCCGATGCTCACCGTCAGGACCACTTCCTGCTGGCTGACGTGGAACGCGGCGCCGACGGTGTCGAGCACGGTGCGCGCCAGCTGCGCCACCTGCTCGCCGGCTTCCTCGCCCTTGGTGGCCAGGCCGTCGACGAACAACGCAAACTCGTCCCCGGCGAGACGCCCGATCACCGTGTCGCTGCTGAGCGCGCGCGTCAGCCGCTCGGTGAGCAGCTCCAGCACCCGGTCGCCCGAGGCGTGACCAAAGGTGTCATTCACTTCCTTGAAACGATCCATGTCGATGTACAGCAGCGCCACGCCCTGCCCGAGGCGCCGCGCGCGCGCGATGGCCTGCTGCAGCAGGTGCTGGAACTGCATGCGGTTGGGAATCTTGGTCAGGGCATCGTAGCGCGCGAGGTAGCGGATGCGCCGCTCGGCGCGCTTGCGTTCGGTGATGTCGCGCGCCACGTAGATATCGCCGGCGAACTCCTCGGCGAGCGCGGTCACCGTGGACACGACGAACGACACCGGGATCGTCTGGCCCGCGCGCGTGCGCAGCACCGTCTCGCCGAGCTCGCGCGCCGCCACCAGAGGATCGACCCCTTCCTCCACGGTTGCGGCGAGGAGCGAGGCGATCTGCATGCCGGACAGTTCAGCGGCGCTGTAGCCGGTCAGCCGCTGCGCGGCGTCATTGACGATGCGGATCGCACCGTCGGGCGCGGCCACGAACACGCTGTCGCTCATGCTGTTGAGGACGCTGTGCAGGTAGTCGCGGCTGTAGGTGGTGTCATGCAGGGCGACGCGCATACGCTCGAAGGCGCGCTGCAGCAGGCCCAGATAGCCGGTGCTTCCGCCAGCCACGGGTTGCGAAAACTCACTGCGGCTCAGGCGTTCAGCCGCATCAATCAGCTCTTCAATGGTCGCCTGCATGCGCCGCTGTTCACGCCAGGACCAGTATGCCAGCAGCGCCATCCCCACAATCGTCAGCAACTCGGCCGCTGTGGTAATCGAATCGGGTAACAGCGGCGGAAACGCCAGGTCCGCCACCCAGGCGCACAAACCGAGCACCACCGCAATGGTGATGGCATTGCGGCTGAGGATCTGCCGGCTGGGCAGGCGTCGCTTTGGGTCAGGACCGGACATTACTCTTGGCCGTGAGGCAGCTTAGAATCATGCCCGATGGCCGTTCAGATCGCCAATTCCGCGCCAGTTCCG
>WNFM01310520.1_pt1 | contig 42567 bp, 44 predicted proteins | sample 5400271 | NCBI WGS metagenome assembly WNFM01 (sample SAMN13153352, study PRJNA577476) | soil metagenome | isolation source: 60 cm saprolite on Douglas fir-dominated hillslope | place: USA:California | collected 2013-09-17
TAAAAGGTACTCCGGGGATAACAGGCTTATCGGGCCCAAGAGTCCACATCGACGGCCCGGTTTGGCACCTCGATGTCGGCTCGTCGCATCCTGGGGCTGAAGTAGGTCCCAAGGGTTGGGCTGTTCGCCCATTAAAGCGGTACGCGAGCTGGGTTCAGAACGTCGTGAGACAGTTCGGTCCCTATCTGCCGTGGGCGTTGGAGAGTTGAGAGGATTCGTCCCTAGTACGAGAGGACCGGGACGAACGCACCTCTGGTGTATCTGCTGTCCTGCCAAGGGCACTGCAGGTTAGCTACGTGCGGATCGGATAACCGCTGAAGGCATCTAAGCGGGAAGCCGACCTCGAGATGAGCTCTCCCATCCCCTTGAGGGAGTAAGACCCCTGGTAGACCACCAGGTTGATAGGCCGGCGGTGCAAGCGCAGCAATGTGCTCAGCCGACCGGTACTAATGGGTCGAGGGCTTGACGGATTTTCGATTACTTACTTTGAGGCCTTGTGCGGTTTTCAAGCTCCACCGGGGCGATGTCTCGCAAAATTCCGGTGGCGTATAGCGAGTGGGAGACACCTCTTCCCATTCCGAACAGAGCAGTTAAGCCACTCTGCGCCGATGGTACTTGGGGGGCAACCCCCTGGGAGAGTAGGTCGCCGCCGGTTCTTCCATGGCTCTGGGCCGCCCCCTCGGGGCGGCCCTTTGTCGTTGCCGGCCCTCGCAGCTCGACGTAGTTCTCCCAACGGGCTCCAGCCCGTACTCGCCGAGCGTGGCGAAGTCGATCAGCAGGTCGACGGCGTCGGTCAGCCGTCCGGTGAGGGTTGTCTTTGAGTCGAACATGGGTTCGCAAGCTACGCTCGCCCTCGGACGACAACCCCAACCTGCAACGGGGCTTGCATTCCCGTGCCTGAGAGAGGCCGGCACGCCGCAGCGCTACTGCTCGCCAGTAGCGCTGCGAACCCCAGAAGCGCGGTGAGAGGCGCTGCTGCGGAGCTTCGCTGTGGCATCGCCCCACGCTCCACACCGCCTCGTTATGCCCATCCTAGGGCCGCGAGGGGGATCTGGCAAACGCCAGCACTAGCTGGGAGACCTGGGCCGGCCTCTCGACGTTGGGCGAGTGGCCGGAACCGGCGATCAGCTCGGTTCGCGCCCCGGGTACCCGGGCGTAAGCGGCCAGGGCCCGCTTGGCGTCGTAGATCTGGTCCTTGGCGCCGAAGATCGCCAGCAGCGGGACGCCCGTCCTGGCGATGCGGCGGTCGAGCGGGACGGCGCCGCTGTAGTCGCTCTCGGCCGGGGGCGAGTCGTGGTAGGGGGTATAGGTCATGCGACGGAAGTCGTCGACGAAGCGCTCGGGCACGTCGAAGCCTGGGGCGAAGGCGACGCCGAGGCCGTCCTTGATCGCGAAGTCCGGAGTTGCTCGCCACAGCCCCTCGCCGATCAGGGGAAGGAAGGTAAGGGCCGCGGTGAGCGGCAGCCCCCCGGATTCGTAGCTGCCGTCGGGCGCCTGGTCGACGATCACGAGGTGGCTGACCAGCCCCGGCGACTCTTCGGCCAGGGCGGTCGCCACGGTCCCTCCCAGGGAGTGACCGACGACGGTCGCATGACCGGCGTGGAGCCGGGTGAGCGCCTGGGCGACGATCCCCGCCTCGTCTTCGATCGAGTATCCCGAGCCGGGCTTTTCCGAGCCGCCGAACCCGAGCAGGTCGACGGCGATTACCCGGTGGCGGCGTTCGAGCGCCGGCAGCATCCCGTCCCACCAGTCGATCGCGCAGGTGTAGCAGTGGATGAGGACGATCGGGCGGCCGTTGCGGGGGCCGCGGTCGAGCACCTGGAGCTTGCCGCCGGGCAGGTCGAGGACCTTGCCGCCGGGCACGGTCACCTCGGCGGGCTTGGTTTCGCTGTCGAGGAACAGGGCGTTGACGACCAATAGCGCGATCAGCGCCAGAACTGCCCCGATCCCGATCTTCCAGCCTCTCCCCATGGCGGTCGTTACCCTAGCCGCATGAGCGCGGAGCGAGCAAACGTGCATCCCTGGCTCTTCCTGCCGCTAGAGAAGCGTGAAGGTCATTAGATGGAGAAATTCGTGATCCAGGGCGGCGCCCCGCTCTCCGGAGAGCTGACCGTCGCCGGCAACAAGAACGCCGCGCTGCCGATCCTCGCCGCCTGTCTGCTGACCGAGGAGGAGCTGCTGCTGCATCGCGTGCCGCGGATCCGCGACACCGAGGCCCAGATCGCGCTGCTGGAGCAGCTCGGGGTCGAGGTGGCGTGGGTGGCCGACAACAGCGTCCGCCTCTGCGCCCGTGGGGTCGCCGACACGAGCGTCGACGAGGATCTCTCGCGCCGGATCCGCGCCTCCTTCCTGCTCGCGGGGCCGCTGCTGGCGCGCTTCGGCGAGGCGCGGATGCCGCCGCCCGGCGGGGACTTCATCGGTCGCCGCCGCCTCGACGCCCACCTCGACGCCTTCAGGGACCTCGGCGCCCGTGTCGACGGCGGCCGCTGGATCGAGCTGACCGCGCCGGGTGGGCTACGGGCCTGCGAGATCTTCATGGACGAGCCCTCGGTGATGGGGACCGAGAACGCGCTGATGGCGGCGGCTCTGACCCCGGGGCAGACGAAGATCTCCAACGCCGCCTCCGAGCCCCACGTCCAGGACCTCGCCCGCCTGCTGACCAAGATGGGCGGCCGCGTCGACGGCATCGGCTCCAACGTGATGGTCGTCAACGGCGGCGAGCGGCTCGAGGGCGCCGAGCACACGATCTCGCCCGACCACATCGAGGTCGGCAGCTTCATGGCGCTGGCCGCCGCAACCGGCGGCGAGCTGCGGATCCGCGACGTCGAGCCCGCCGACCTGACCATGGTCCGGCGCCAGTTCCGGCGCCTCGGGCTGCGCTCGGACATCGAGGGCCCCGACGTGGTCGTCCCCCCGGGACAGAGCCTGGAGGTCGAATCCGACCTCGGCGACGCGATCCCGAAGATCGAGGACGGCCCCTGGCCGGCCTTCCCGGCCGACCTCACCTCGATCGCCCTGGCGCTGGCGACTCAGGCGAAGGGCGAGATCCTGATCTTCGAGAAGATGTTCGAGAACCGCCTCTTCTTCGTCGACAAGCTGGTCGCGATGGGCGCTCGGATCACGCTGTGCGATCCCCACAGGGCGATCGTCAGCGGTCCGAGCCGGCTTCACGGCGAGCGCGTCGAGAGCCCCGACATCCGGGCCGGGATGGCGATGCTCATCGCCGCCCTGGCCGCCGAGGGCACCTCGGAGATCGGCAACATCCGTCAGATCGATCGTGGCTACGAGCAGATCGACGAGCGCCTGCGGGCGCTCGGCGCCCAGATCGAGCGGGTCTCTGCAGAGGTCCCTGCGTAGCGGCGCCTGCAAACCGGCGCATTTCGGCGTCCTCGGTCGGGCGTCTCGCTCACGTACTGGGGTACGCTCGCGTCGCCGTCCTCCCTGCGTCCACCGAACTGCTTGGTTTTCGGCACCGCTACCGGTAAGACAATGATCCATCCGATCCCGCCCGGAACCCGTGACGTGCTCCCCGACGAGATGCGGGAGCTGCGACGCCTGCACCGGGCCCTGATCGACGTCTTCGAAGAGCGCGGCTACGGCGAGGTGGCGACGCCGGCGATCGAGTACGACGAGGTGCTGGCGCGCGGCGACGGCCGCACCGCCAGCAGCGCCTATCGCTTCTTCGACGAGAGCGGCGATCTGCTGGCGCTGCGCTCCGACATGACCGTCCCGATCGCCCGCCTGGTCGCCAGCCGCTTCGCGGACACAGAGCCGCCGCTGCGATTCTCCTACCTGGCCAGCGCCTACCGTGCCGTGCGCCCGCAGCGCGGCCAGATGCGCGAGTTCGTCCAGGCTGGGGTGGAGCTGATCGGGGCGCCGGCGCCCCAGGGCACCGCCGAGGTGATCGAGGTGCTGGAGGCGGCGCTGGACGCCGCCGGGCTGAACCGCGCCGTGATCGGACTCGGCGACGCCGACCTCTACCGCCAGCTGCTGACCGAGCTCGGGGTCGAGGGCGAGGCTCGCGACTCGATCATCGAACGGCTGGCGATGCACGACCTGGTCGGCCTCGAGGCCGAGCTCTCCGCGGTCGAGGGGATCGGCGAGGAGCAGTGCGCCACCTGCGTCGCCCTCTCCCAGCTTCGCGGCGGCAGCGAGGTGCTGGAGCGGGCCCGCGGCCTCGGCGGCGCCGCGGTCGAGCGGGCGACCGCGCGGCTGCAGGAGACCTACGAGGAGCTGGAGCGGCGCGGCGTCGCCGACCGGGTCCAGATCGACCTCGGCCTGCTGCGCGACCTCGGCTATTACAGCGGCGCCATCCTCGAGGTCTACGACCCCGCTCTCGGCCACGTGCTCGGCGGCGGCGGCCGCTACGACGGGCTGATGAAGCGCTTCGGGATCGACCTGCCGGCGGCCGGCTTCGCCCTCTACCTGGAGCGCGTCCACGTCGCCCAGATGGAGGAGGAGTCGCGGGGGAGGGGAGGGCAATGAGCTCCGAGGTGGCCGGCCTGGGCCGGGCGAAGGCCGGCGGGCCGCTGAAGCTGGCGGTGCCGCGCGGCGCCCTCTTCGGCGAGACGCTCGACGTCCTCGACGCGGCCGGGATCGACACCGGCGAGCTGCGCGGCGACTCGCGCTCGCTGATCTTCGAGACCGAGGGAATCACGCTGGTGACGATGCGCCCCTCCGACGTGCCCACCTACGTCGAGGCCGGCGCCGCCGACGTCGGCATCACCGGCAAGGACGTGCTGCTCGAGCAGTCCGACCGCATGGTCTACGAGCTGCTCGACCTCGGCTTCGGCCGCTGCCGCATGGTCCTCGCCGGGCGCAAGGGCGACGAGCGACTGGGGGAGTCGCAGCGACGGCTGGGGATGATGCGGATCGCGACCAAGTACCCGCGGATCGCCGAGCGCCACTTCGAGGCGACCGGCCGCCAGGTCGAGGTGATCGAGGTCAAGGGCTCGGTCGAGCTGGCGCCGCTGATCGGGCTCGGCGACGGCATCGTCGACCTGGTGGCGACCGGTCGCACTCTCGAGGACAACGACCTCGAGGTGCGCGAGGAGATCCTCGAGTGCACCGCCCGCTTCGTCGCCAACCGGGTCGCCCACAAGCTGCGCGCCGCCGAGGTCGACGAGCTGACGGCGAAGCTGAGAGAGGCGGCGGCGGGATGAGGACGCGCCGCTTCGAGTGGGAGGGAGCGGCGCCCACGGCCTCGGCGATCCGCCGCTGGGTGACCGAGTCGGAGCCGGACGTGGTCGAGGCCGTCGAGCGGATCGGACAGCAGGTGCTGGAGGGCCGCGACGCGGCGCTGTGGGCGCTGACGGCGCGCTTCGACGCCACCGAGCGGCGGCCCGACGCGCTGCGGGTCGATCCGGCCGAGATCGAGGCCGCGCCGGGGAAGGTCGAGCCGGACCTGCGCGAGGCGATGGGGATTGCGGCCGCAAATGTCCGCGCCGTCGCCGAGGCCCAGGTGAGCGAGGAGGAGCGCACCATCGAGCTTCCGCAGGGGCAGACCGTGAGCGTGCGCGAGGTGCCGGTCGGCGTCGCCGGCGTCTACGTCCCCGGCGGCCGCGCGGCCTACCCGTCGAGCGTCCTCATGTGCGCCATCCCGGCCCGCGTCGCCGGGGTCGAACGCATCGCGATCGTCTCACCGCCCGGCCCGGACGGCCTGATCTCAACCCCGGTCCTGGCGGCGGCGGCGCTGTGCGGAGTGGACGAGGTCTATGCGGTCGGCGGCGCCCAGGCGATCTACGCGCTTGCCTACGGCACGGAGACGATTCCGGAAGCCGACGTCATCGTCGGACCCGGCAACTACTGGGTGCAGGAGGCGAAGCGCGCGGTTATGGGAGTGGTCGGCATCGACTCCTACGCTGGGCCGTCCGAGCTGATGCTGGTGGCCGGGCACGACACCGACGCCGAGTGGGCCGCGCTCGACCTCTGCGCTCAGGCGGAGCACGGCCCCGAAAGCCCGCTGGTCGCCGTTGCGGTCGAGCAGCACGTCCTCGATGCCATCGCCGCCGCCGCCGCCGCCGCCGCCGCCGCGCGGTCGAGCGTCGCCGAGGCGCCGCTGGCGCTGGTCCAGGTGCCCGACCTCGGCGAGGCGATCGACCTCGCCAACGCTTTCGCTCCCGAGCACCTGGAGCTGCTCGAGCAGGACGCGGCGCTGCTCGCCGAGCGGGTGACGACCGCCGGCTGCGTCTTCGCCGGCCGCTTCGGCGCCACTGCCTTCGGCGACTACGTGGCGGGCTCCAACCACGTTCTGCCGACCAACCGAGCCGGGCGCTTCTCCGGCCCGCTCGGCCCCGGCACCTTCCGCCGCCGCATCGCCAACGTCGAGATTCCGCCGCAGGCCGCCGCCGCCCTGGCGCCGCACGTCGACGCCCTCGCTCGGGCCGAGGGCTTCCCCGTCCACGGCGAGTCAGCGATGATTAGGCGATGAGCAGGACGGCGACCAGAGAGCGCGAGACGGCCGAGATCCGGATCAGGCTCTCGCTCGACCTCGACGGGGGGGAAGCGAGCGCCGAGACCGGCGTCGGCTTCCTCGACCACATGCTCGACCTGCTCGCCCGCCACGCCCGCCTCGGCCTGCGGATCGAGGCCAGCGGCGATCTCGAGACCGGCGCCCACCACACCGTGGAGGACGTCGGCATCGTCCTCGGCCAGGCGCTCGACGAGGCGCTCGGCGACCGCGCCGGGATCCGGCGCTACGGCTCGGCCCTGGTGCCGATGGACGAGTCGTTGGCCGAGTGCGCTATCGACGTCTCCGGGCGCCCGCTCTGCGTATTCGACGCCGAGCTGCCGACGACGTCGATCGCCGGCTTCGACACCGAGCTGGCCGAGGAGTTCTTCCGCGCCGTCGCCAACAGCGCCAAGCTGACCCTGCACGTCTCCGTCCGCTACGGCACCAACGCCCATCACATGATCGAGGCCTGCTTCAAGGCCTTCGCCCGCGCCCTCCGCGTCGCCGTCTCGATCGACCCCGAGGAGAGCGGCGTGCCCTCGACCAAGGGGACGCTGAGCCTATGAGCGCGGCAGCGACCGAGCGTGCATATCTGACTCTTCGCGAGAGAGCGAAGCGCGAGGTTCTGTCGTGATGACGCGGATCGCGATCCTCAACTACGGGATGGGCAACCTGCGCTCGGTCGAGAAGGCGCTGGAGCACGTCGGCGTCGTCGCGACCATCACCTCCGACGCCGGCGAGGCCCGCGCCGCCGACGGGCTGATCCTGCCCGGCGTCGGCGCCTTCCCGCGGGCGATGGAGCGGGTCCGCCAGCTCGGCCTCGACGCGCTGATCGCCGAGCGCCGCGACGCCGGGGTGCCGATCCTCGGCATCTGCCTCGGCCTGCAGCTGCTGTTCGAGTCGACCACCGAGCTGGGCGGCGCCAGCGGGCTGGGATTGCTCGACGGCGAGGTCGCCGAGCTGGAGGCGGACGGCCTCAAGGTCCCGCACATCGGCTGGTCGCCGGTGCGCTGGGAGCGCGACTCGCGACTCGCCGAGGGGATCGACTCCGAGACTCCGTTCTACTTCGTCCACTCCTTCGCGCCGCGCCCGGGGCCCGGCGAGCTGCTCGGCAGCGCCGCCTACGGCGCCCGCTTCGCCTGCGCGGCCGAGCGCGACGATGTCTTCGGCGTCCAGTTCCACCCCGAGAAGTCGAGCGCCGCCGGGCTGCGGCTGCTCTCCAACTTCGCCGGGGTCTGCGCGGCCGTCCCCGCGTGATCCTCTACCCGGCCATCGACATCCGCGGCGGCCAGGCCGTGCGGCTGCTGCGGGGCGACTATGAACGCGAGACGGTCTACGATGCCGACCCGGTCGAGGCGGCGACGCGCTGGGCCGCCGAAGGCGCCGAGTTCCTCCATGTGGTCGACCTCGACGGGGCGAAGGCGGGGGGGCCTCGGAACCTGGAGGCGGTGCGACGGATCGCCGCCGCGGTCGAGTGCCCGATCCAGGTCGGCGGCGGTTTGCGCGACCCCGCCTCGGTGGACGCGGTACTGGACGCCGGAGCGGAGCGGGCCGTGATCGGTACCGCGGCGCTGCGCGATCCGGGCTTTCTCAAGGGGACGCTTGCTCGCCATGGCGAGCGCGTGGTCGTCTCGGTGGACGCCCGCGACGGCAAGGTCGCTCTGGCCGGGTGGACAGAAGCAGGCGAGGAGGGGGTTGTCGAGGCGGTTGCGGAGCTGAGCTCCCGGGGCGTCTCGAGGTTTCTCTGCACCGCGATCGAGCGGGACGGGACGATGGAGGGCCCCGCCATCGACCAGCTGGGTCGCATAGCCGAGGCAACGCAAGCTCAGGTGATCGCCTCGGGCGGCGTCGGCACCCTCTCCGACCTCGAGGCCCTCGTCCGAGACGCCCCCCCCAACGTCGAGGGCGCAGTCGTCGGCCGCGCCCTCTACGAGCGCAAGTTCACCGTCGCCGCAGGAATAGCGGCCTTAAGGCCGCCCTGAGCGGCCTGGGCGACTTTTTGTCGGATAGCGACAGAAAGGTCGCCCACTAGGCTGTCGAGATGGTCCTGAAGCGAGTCATACCGTGCCTCGACGTCGATGCGGGGCGGGTCGTCAAGGGGACGAACTTCGTCGGGCTGCGCGACGCCGGCGACCCGGTCGAGCTGGCCGAGCGCTACGACGCCGAGGGCGCCGACGAGCTGGTCTTCCTCGACATCACCGCCTCGCACGAGAAGCGCGAGACGATCGTCGAGCTGGCGCGGCGCACCGCCGACAACGTCTTCATCCCCTTCACGATCGGCGGCGGCATCCGCTCGGTGCGGGACGCGCAGGCGGTGCTCGACGCCGGCGCCGACAAGGTCTCCGTCAACACCGAGCTGGCCGACCACTTCGGCGCCCAGTGCGTGGTGATCGCAATAGACGCCGCCTCCTCCGCTCCCGCCCAGTCACGAGAATCGGATATGGACGCGGCTGGGCCCCCGCGTCCGGGGGCGGCTTCGCCCAAATGGGACGTCTTTGTGAACGGCGGCCGCAGGAAAGTCGAGGGCCTCGACGCGGTCGGCTGGGCACGGGAGGCGGTCGAGCGCGGCGCGGGGGAGGTGCTGCTGACCAGCATGGACCGCGACGGGACCAGCGACGGCTACGACATCGAGCTGACCCGAGCGGTCGCCGATGCGGTGTCGGTGCCGGTGATCGCCTCCGGCGGCGCCGGCGAGCTGGCGCACCTGAGCGAGGCGATCGCCGAGGGCGGGGCCGACGCCGTCCTCTGCGCCTCGATCTTCCACTACGGGCGGCACCGCGTGCGCGAGGCGAAGGAGCGCCTCGCCGCCGACGGCATCCCGGTCAGGCTCTAGCCCGGCTCAGAGGCCGACGGCGCCGGTTGCGCCGGAGCCGGTGCGCAGGTCTTCGGCCATGCCGGAGACGCCGCTGGAGCCGAGGATCTCGAAGCGGGCCAGTTCGTAGGGCGCGTCGCGGCTGGCGTAGCCGGGAATCTCGGTGGTGGCCCCGGTGTAGCCGGCGGCCTTGACGGCGGCGATCACGGTCGCGTCGAAGCGGCCCGCCGGATAGCAGAAGTCCTTCACCGGGACGCCGTATTCGCGCCGCAGGATCGCCCGCGATCCCGCCGTTTCTTCCTTCAGCTGCGACGCGTCCAGCGTGGTCAGGTCGAGGTGGTGGATCGTGTGCGCGGCCAGCTCCCAGCCGGCGGCGATCATCGCCTTGACGTTGCTCGTGTAGAGGTCGGAGCCTTCCGCCTTCAGGTTGAGCACCCCCGCCCAGCCGTGTCTGCGCAGCTCCGGCAGGGCGTAGGTGAACTGCGGCCGGTAGCCGTCGTCGAAGGAGAGGACCACGGGCTTGGCTGGGAGGGCGCCGCCGTGGTACCAGGCGTCCTCGACCTGTTCCAGCGTCACAGCCTGGTAGCCGTGTTCGTCCAGCCAGTCCATCTGGCGGTGGAAGTCCGGGCGGGTCACGTACAGCTCGGGGTAGGGCGCGCCGGCCGGTGCCGCGCCGAGCACGTGGTACTCGAGGATCGGCACCGGGCCGGTGTACGGCTTCCAGCCAGGCTGGGGGGTGGCGTTGCGGACCAGGCCCGATGGCCTGCCTGCGGCCGCGGTCCCCGCGGCGCCGCCTGGCGTCCCGGCGGTCGCGTTTTCTGCCGCTGCGCGGTTGGAAGCGCCCCCGCCGTTGCTCCCGCCCGCCTTGGAGCCGCCGCCGGCGCTGGAGAGGGTGACTGCGGCGATCGCGAGCGCGACCATGGCTAGCGCCCCGCCCGCGATGAGACGTCGGCGCCTGCCGCGAGCCTGCCGCTGCGCCTCGCGGCGGGCGATCAACTCGCCTCTTCGTGCATCCGGCCCGTCGGGCCTTCCTGTGTCTCGGCTGGCCATCCGCGCAGCCGATCATGGTAGGGAAGGAACCCATGCAGAGTGCCGGGAAGCCGATCGAGAACCTCGCCGAGGCGCTGCAAAGCGCCTATCCGGAGCTGGACGCGCTGCGCGAGGCGGCCACCGAGCCGGTCCACCTGGTCGGCGGCTCCGTTCGCGACCTTCTGCTCGGCCGCGGCCGCGCCGACATCGATGTCGTCGTCGAGGGAGACGCCGGCGCGCTCGCCGCCCGGCTCGGGGCCGAGGCGGTCGCGCACGAGCGCTTCGCCACCGCCAAGGTCGAGCTCGACGGTCACGAGGTCGACATCGCCAGCGCTCGCTCGGAGACCTACCCGCACCCCGGAGCGCTGCCGGAGGTGGCGCCCGCCGCCGGTATCGAGGCGGACCTGAGACGCCGCGACTTCACGATCAACGCGATGGCGATACCCCTGCGCGGGGAGCCGCGGCTGATCGACCCGCACGGCGGGCGCGGCGATCTCGAGCTGGGCCTGTTGCGGGCCCTGCACCCGCGATCCTTCGCTGACGACCCGACCCGGGCGATCCGCGCCGCCCGCTATGCCGCCCGCTTCGGCTTCGAGCTGGAGCAGGAGACGGGAGAGCTGCTGCGGGCGGCCGACCTCGGCACGGTCTCCGCCGACCGCCGCCAGGCGGAGCTGCTGCGCCTGGCGGGGGAAGCGACGGCGCCGCGGGCGCTGGCATCGCTCGCCGACTGGGGACTGCTCGAGCCCCGCGAGGGCGGCCTCGAGCTGGCAGCGCGGGTCGGCGAGCTGCTCGCGTCGGCGCCCTGGAGCGAGGTGGCGCCGCGGGCGCAGGCATTACTGGCCGCGGCCCTCGGGCCGGACGGCGGCGAGAGCGACCTGGCGGCCGAGAGGCCCGAGCGCCCGTCGCGGGCGGTCGGGCTGGCGCGCGGGCGAGACCCGGTCGAGCTGGCGCTGGCGCGGGCGCTGGGCGCCGAGTGGCTGGACGACTACGTCAACAGGTGGCGCGCGGTCGAGCTCGAGATCGACGGCGGCGACCTGATCGCCGCCGGGGTGCCGCAGGGCCCGGCGCTGGGGCGAGGGTTGCGGGCGGCGCTGCGAGCGAAGCTCGACGGCGAGGTCGGGGGGCGTGAGCAGGAGCTGGCGGTGGCGCTGGCGGCGGCCAGGGGCGAGTAGGCCGGTGGGCCTGAACCGTCCGTCGCATGGACGGCTCAGGCTCGTCGACGCCGTGTCTGCTTGATTACGACGATGGAGTGGCACGAGCGCGAGGGGCTGCGGTGGTTGGAAGCCGACCTGGGCACGGCCCGCGCCGCCTTCACGACGCGACTCGGGGGCGTCAGCGAGCCTCCCTTCGACCGCCTCAACCTCGGCATCCTCACCGACGACGCCGACGAGGCCGTGGTAGAGAACCGGCAGCGGCTGGCGGCGGCGCTGGGGCTCGACCCGGCGCGGATACCGATCGGGCTTCAGGTCCACGGCGGTGCTCTCGCCTTCCACTCGGGCCCGCAGGGGCCGAGCCCGTTCGCCCAGCCTGGCAGCGAGATCGTCGAAGTCGACGGCCATGTCGTCTCCGAGCCGGGCCTGGCGCCGCTGGTCTTCGTCGCCGACTGCCTTCCCGTCGCCCTGTCCGGACCGGGAGGGGTGGCGATGCTGCACAGCGGCTGGCGCGGCCTGGCGGCGGGGATCCTCGCCGCCGGCGCCGGGGCGGTCGGCGCCACGGATGCGGCGATCGGCCCGGGAATCGGGCCCTGCTGCTACGAGGTGGGGGACGAGGTGCTCGGCGCCTTCTCCGACCTCGGCGACGGCGTCGCCGAGGGGCGGATGCTGGACCTGCCCGAGGTCGCCCGCCGCCTGCTGCGCGAGGCAGGCGTGGACCGGGTCGAGTCGGCGGAGCTCTGCACGAGCTGCAGGCGGGAGCTGTTCTTGACACCGGTCGCACGGGGCGCCAGGCGGGCCTGGCCTGGATCGAGGCGGGGGAGGCCTGAGTTGGCCGGCCTGGTCCACGGCATCGACCCGGCCAAGGTGCGTTCGAACCTGGAGCGGGTGCGGGAGACCGTGGGGGAGAGCGTCGAGGTCCTGGTCGCGGCGAAGTACGTGCCGATCGAGGAGATGGGGGCCCTGGCCGAGGCCGGGGTGCGACTGGTCGGTGAGAACCGCCAGCAGGACCTCGCGGCCAAGCGCCAGCGCTGGGGCGAGGCCTTCGAGTGGGACTTCGTCGGCAACCTGCAGAGCCGCAAGGTGAAGCAGGTGTTGCCACTCTGCCGCCTGGTCCACTCGGTCGCCACCGACTCCGTGCTGGCCCAGCTTGGCCGGCATGGCGGGCCCGAGACCGAAGTCCTGATCGAGGTCAACGTCGCCGGCGAGGAGGGCAAGGGCGGCGTCGCCCCGGAGGACCTGCCCGCCTTCGTCGAGCGCTGCCCGGTCGAGGTCGGCGGCCTGATGACGATGCCGCCTTTCAGCGAGGATCCGGAGGCCTCGCGCCCGCATTTTGCCCGCCTCGCCGAGCTGGCCGCCGCCAACGGGCTCCGGCGCCTCTCGATGGGGACCTCGCAGGACTGGGCGGTCGCGGTCGAGGAGGGGGCGACGATCATTCGCTTGGGTACCGCGCTGTTCGTGTGAATCGGCGCTAACCTGAGCGAAATTCGTAGAGGAGTCGGCCCGAACAGGCCGAAACACCGATACCGATGGCCCTTCGCGACACCTGGCACAGAGCACTGGTCTACTTCGGCCTCGCCGAGGATCACGACTACGGCCCCGAATACGAGGAAGACTTCGAGCCCGAGACCGGCTCGGAGGAAGTCTTCGAGGCCCGCCGCGAACGCGACCAGACCTCGGTCCGGCGCCTGCCGACCTCGCGCCGTGCCCGCCGCGACGAGATCGACGACATCTTCGCCGACGACGAGCCGATCGCCGCGAGCCGGACGCGCACCCTGCGCCCGGTCGACAACGGCGGCTCCGAGATCCAGGTCCACCTGGTGATCCCGCGCAACTTCAACGACGCTCAGCAGGTCGCCGACCAGTTCAAACGACAGGTCCCGGTGATCCTCAACCTGCAGACGGCCGATCACGAGCTCTCGAAGCGGATGATCGACTTCTGCTCGGGTCTCACGTATGCGCTCGATGGCGGGATGCAGCGGATCGCCGAGAAGATGTTCTTGCTGACGCCGCGGAACGTCGAGGTGTCGGCGGAGGAAAAGGCGAGGCTGATCGACAAGGGGTTCTTCAACCATTCCTAGCCACATAAAGTTTCTTGACAAATCAGGGACTAAAATGGTAAAAAGCCCTGATGCGGAGTTTGAGAGCAAAGCGCGGTGCCGGTCTCCGCCAGCGCCAGCGAATTCAAGGCCGCCGCCTATCCGGCGACCTTGACGGGGTCCCAGCTCGCCGGTGAACGGGTCCAGATCAGCTTCGGAACCTTCGGGTCGGTGAGCTGCGAAACGGCGACCCTCTCGGGCAGCATCGCGGGTGCCTCCAGCGAAATCACGCTGCATCCGGTTTTCGGCACCTGCAAAGGGCTCGGCTCCGAAAAAGCGACCATCACCACGACCGGCTGCAACTTCAAGTACCACTCCGGGAAACTGGCGGGAACCCTGATCTGGGAAGGGACTCTCGACAACGCCTGCGAATCCGGCAAAGCCATCGTCGTCAGCGCGGGCAACTGCGAAGCGGAACTCCTTGGATTCAACGGCCACCCCGAAGTCGAGCTCATCGACGATGGCGGCCTCATAATGGACGTGACAACGCGCTACTTTTTTGTCACCGAACTCCCCTACACCGTGACCAAAGACGGCTTTGGATGCCCGTTTGAAGGTCTTGCCAGCTATGTCGACGGGGTCATCTCCGGCAGGCAGACAATCACCGCGACCTCCGGCGGCAAACAGGTCTCCTTCTTCGTCGAATAGGCGCTCACGGAATCGACACGACCCGGCCCCAGCACAACGTCGGGGACAACGCCACCTACGAAGTCCTGGCCGAGAGGCCGTAGGGCACTCGCGGCCGAATCGCGGCAAGGACCCGGCCGCCGCGCCAGGCCCTTTCGGCGTTGGCCGGGCGCGCGCGGGGATAGTCTCCCGGCCATGATCATCGGCTTCGTAGGGTCCGGCAGCATGGCCGCGGCGATGGCTCGCGGCTGGGCCGGCAGGTGCGAGGGGATGCTCTTCTCCGACAGCGGCTCGGGGCGGGCGCGGCAGCTGGCCGGGGAGCTCGGCGGCGAGGCGGCGAGCAACGAGGAGATCGCGGAGCGGGCGGACTTCGTGGTGGTCGCCGTGAAGCCGGTTGCGCTGGATGGGGTGGCGCCGGAGCTGGGAGCGGCTCGGAGGGTGGTGTCGATCCTGGCGGCGGTGCCGCTGGAGCGGTTGGAGCAGGCGTTTCCGGAGGCCGAGGTGCTGCGGGTGATGCCCAACGTGGGGGTGGAGGTGCGGAAGGGGGTGCTCTGCGTGGCGGGGGAGGCCTCAGAGGCGGTGCGGGAGAAGCTGGGCGTGCTGGGGCACGTGGTGGAGATCCCGGATCGGGACTTCGACGAGGCGACGGCGGTCATGAGCTGTGCGCCGGCTTATCTGGCGCTGGCGGTGGGGCGGAGGCCGGGCTGGATGGGGAGCTGGCGCGGGAGCTGGTCGTGGAGACGACGGCGGGGACGGCGGAGCTGCTGCGGATCCGGCATCCGGCGGACGTGCGCAAGGCGGTCGCCTCGCCCGGAGGGAGTACGGAGGCGGGGTTGGAGGCGCTCGACCGCGAGGGCGGGCGGGCGGCGTTCGAGGCGGCGGTGCGGGCCTCGCTGGAGAGGATGCGGAGATGATCGCGCTGGCGCTCAGCCGCGGCGACGTGGCGACCTACGTCAACGCGCTGTTCACCGTCTACATCGTGTTGATCTTCGCCAACGTCCTCATCTCCTACATCCCGCGGATCCCGTACAGCCCGCCGCTGCGGGCGGTCCTCGACTTCGTCACCGAGACCACCAACCCCTACCTCAACCTCTTCCGTCGCTTCCTGCCGCCGATCGGCGGCGGTGGGTTCGCCCTCGACCTCAGCCCGGTGATCGGGATCATCGTGCTGTTCGTGCTGCAGGCCATCCTCGTCGGCCTGATCTCAGGGTGAGCGCCGCCACTCGCGCCTGGTGCCTCGCCGGCGGCCTCTGTGGGATCGCCGCCGCCGCCGACCAGGCCGCCAAGGCCGCGATCGAGGCGCACCTGGTGCCGGGCGAGCACGTTGACGTGCTCGGGCCCCTAGGTCTGACCCTGTCCCACAACCGCGGCGTCGCCTTCGGCCTGGCCGGGGGCGCGGGGGCGCCGCTGGTCCTGCTCACCCTGGTGGCGCTGGGAGTGGTCGGCTACCTCTTCGCCCGTGATCCCACCCGCCCGGGGATGTGGGTGGCGACGGGCCTGGTGGCGGGCGGGGCCCTCGGCAACCTCACCGACCGGGTCCGCGCCGACGCCGTCACCGATTACGTAGACCTGCCGCACTGGCCGCCGTTCAACCTCGCCGACGTGGCGATCACCGCCGGCGTCCTCCTGCTCGTCTGCCTCTACCTGCGCGACTCGGACCCGGGGGCAGAGGGTGGCTGAGCCGCGCCTGCGGGTCATCCACCTCGACGAGGCGCTCGCCGTCGTCGACAAGCCGGCGGGCCTGGTGGTCCATCCGGCGCCGTCGCACAGCGGCCCGACCCTCGTCGACGAGCTGGGCGACGTCCTCGCCGGCGGCGGCGACCCGGAGCGCCCGGGCATCGTCCACCGGCTCGACAAGGGCACCAGCGGCCTGCTCGTCGTCGCCCGCGGCGACGAGGCCCACGCCACCCTGCAGGCACAGGTCCAGCGTCGCGAGGTGGAGCGGGCCTACCTGGCCCTCGCCGGTGGCAGGCTCGGCTCGCGCACCGGCACGATCGACGCCCCGATCGGCCGTGCCTCGCGCCAGCGCCACCGGATGGCGGTCTCCGGCGCCGCCTCGCGCGAGGCGCGGACGCACTTCACCGTGCTCGAGCTGCTGGGCCTGGACAGCTACCTGGAGGCGCGCCTGGAGACCGGCCGCACCCACCAGATCCGCGCCCACTTCGCCGCGATCGGACATCCCCTGACCGGCGACGTCACCTACGGCGGCGCCCGCCGCTACGGCCTCGAGCGCCAGTTCCTGCACGCCCACCGCCTCGCCTTCGACCACCCGTTCAGCGGCGAGCGCCTCGCCTTCGAGTCGGCGCTCCCACCCGACCTCGCCGCCGCCCTCGACGCGGCCCGCGCCGCCTAGGCCGCGCCCTCTACAATCAGCCGTCCTAAACCAACCCCCGTTCGGCGGCGAGCCGGATCCTGCCTGGCGCCAGGCGCCAGGTCCGGCAAGCGCGACGGGAGAGCTTCACCCAACACAAGGAGATCTACTTTCATGCCAGAGGCGGGCCTCACCGAGCTGCTCCAGGCCGGAGTGCACTTCGGCCACCAGACGCGTCGCTGGAACCCGAACATGCGCCGCTTCATCTTCGGCGAGCTGGACGGGATCCACATCATCGACCTGCTGCAGACCGAGGCGCTGCTGGAGAACGCCCGCCGCTTCGCCGGCGAGCTGGCCAGCGGCGGCGGCATGGTGCTCTTCGTCGGCACCAAGAAGCAGGCGCGCGACACGGTCCAGGAGTGGGCCGAACGCTGCAAGATGCCCTACGTCAACAAGCGCTGGCTGGGCGGCCTGCTGACCAACTTCAACACGATGTCGGGCCGGATCGCCCGGCTGCACGAGCTGACCGACTGGAAAGAGGAGGGCAAACTCGACCTCCTGCCGACCAAGGAGCGGATGGGGATGGAGGCCGAACTCGCCAAGCTCGAGTTCAACCTCGGCGGCGTCCGCGACATGGACCGGCTGCCCGACGCGGTCTTCGTCACCGACCTCAAAACCGAGGAGATCGCGGTCCACGAGGCGGCGCGCCTGCGGATCCCGATCATCGGCCTGGTCGACACCAACTGCGACCCGACGCCGGTCGACTTCGTAATCCCCGGCAACGACGACGCGATCCGCTCCTGCGAGCTGATCATCGGCACGATCGGCGCCGCCGTCGAGGAGGGCTCCAGCGCCTGGCGGGTGCAGGAGGACAAGCGCATCGCCGAAGAAATGGAGCGGCGCAAAAAAGACGAGGAAGAGCGGAAAAAACGCGAGGAGGAAGAGAAAGCGCGGGTCGAGGCGGAGGAGGCCGCGAAAGCAGCGGCGGAGGCCGAGGCACAGGCAAAAGCGGCGCAGTCCCCGGCGCAGCCGCCCGCGGGCCCTGTGGCGGGGGAAGGGGGGGCGCTGCGGGCCGGCTCGTCCTCGACCCCCCCTTCCCCTCCGTCCCCCGCAGCGGGGGCGTCTGAGGCAAAAGCGGAGGAGTCCACGGCCGCGGAGGAGGCTTCTTCGCCACCCGAGAGCGAGAAAGCGCAACCCGCGCCTCCCGAGGCTGCTCCGAAAGAGGGAGAGGCGAAATGAGCGACATCACCGCCGCCGACGTGAAGGCGCTTCGGGACCGCACCGGGGCCGCGATGATGGACTGCAAAGCCGCCCTGGCCGAGGCCGACGGCGACACCGATCGGGCGATCGAGCTGCTGCGGGTGAAGGGCCAGGCCTCCGCCGCCAAGCGCGAAGGCCGCGGTACCGACGAGGGCGTCGTCTCCTCCTACATCCACGCCAACGACAGGGTCGGAGCGATGGTCGAGGTCCAGTGCGAGACCGACTTCGTCGCCCGCAACGAGGACTTCAAGGCCTTCGCCTACCAGGTCGCCCTGCACGTGGCCGCGACCGCGCCCCGCTACGTCTCCTCCGAGGAGATCCCGGCCGAGGAGCGCGAGGCCGAGAGGCGGGTCTTCGCAGAGAAGGCGCGCGAGGAAGGCAAGCCCGACGAGGTCGTCGAGAAGATCGTCGAGGGCCAGCTCTCGAAGTGGGCGAGCGAGGTGGCGCTGCTGGACCAGGCGCACGTCAACGCCGAGAAGCACGACTCGAAGACGATCGAGGAGCTGCGCCAGGAGCTGGCCGCCAAGACCGGCGAGAACGTCCGCATCGCCCGTTTCGCCTACTTCCGCGTCGGCGAGGCTTGAGGCGGAGCGCAAGGTGGGCGTCATAACCTGATTCCCGCGAGCGGAGCGGAGCCGAAATTTATGGATGGTCATCCAAAGTTCAGCCGCATCCTGCTGAAGCTTTCCGGCGAGGCCCTGATGGGCAAGCTCGAGTTCGGCACCGACGCCGCCGAGGTCGACCGCATCGCCAAACAGGTCTCGGCGGTGTGCGACCGCGGCGTCGAGGTGGCGATCGTGGTCGGCGCCGGCAACATCTACCGCGGCCTCGACGGGGCCGCGAGCGGCATGGACCGCGCCACCGGCGACTACATGGGGATGCTGGCCACGGTGCTGAACGCGCTGACCCTGCAGGACGCGCTGGAGCGGCTCGGGCAGCACACGCGAGTGATGTCGGCGATCGACGTCAAGGAGGTCGCCGAGCCCTACATCCGCCGCCGCGCCATGCGCCACCTGGAGAAGGAGCGGGTGGTGATCTTCGCCGCCGGCACCGGCAACCCGTTCTTCACCACCGACACCGCCGCCGCGCTGCGGGCGCTGGAGATCCACGCCGAGGCGATCCTGATGGCCAAGAACGGGGTGGAGGGCGTCTACGACGCCGACCCGGCGACCCACCCGGAGGCCGAGTTCATCCCCGCGATCACCCATCGCGAAGCGATCGAGCGCGGCCTGCGGGTGATGGACTCGACCGCGCTCTCCCTGTGCATGGACAACGACCTGCCGATCTACGTCTTCAACATGGGCGACGAGAGGAACATAGATAGGATCGTCTGCGGCGAGAAGGTGGGCACGCTGGTCGCCAGTGCCCCCGCGGAATGAGCGAGGACGGGAACCGGTGGCGCTGATCGACGAACTTCTGGAGGACGCCAAGGGGCGGATGACGAAGTCGGTCGAGTCGAGCCGCGGCGAACTGGCCACGGTGCGCACCGGGCGCGCCTCGCCGCACCTGCTCGACCGCATCGTGGTTGACTACTACGGCAACCCGACGCCGCTGAAGCAGCTGGCCAACATCGCCACGACGGACGCCCGGCTGCTCACCGTCACCCCCTTCGACAAGGGCTCGCTGGGCGGGATCGAGAAAGCGATCCAGGAGTCCGACGTCGGACTCACCCCGAGCAACGACGGCAACGTGATCCGCCTCCAGATCCCCGAGCTGACCGAGGAGCGGCGGCGGGAGATGGTCAAGGTGGTCAACGGCGTCGCCGAGGAGGGCCGCGTCGCGATCCGCAACGTCCGCCGCGACGTCATGCACGACCTGCGCGAGCTGAAGAAAGAAGGCGAAGCGGGGGAGGACGACGAGCGCCGGGCCGAGGCGGTGCTACAGAAACAGACCGACGGCGCGATCGCCGAAATCGACACTCTTCTAAAGGGCAAGGAAGAGGAAATCCTCGAGGTGTGAGGCGGTCCACGGCAGCGTGACCGCGCCCAGATACGTAGCGATCATCACCGACGGCAACGGCCGTTGGGCGCAGCAGCGCGGCCTGCCCGTCGTCGAGGGGCACCGGGCCGGCGCCGACGTGGTCAAGGAGAGGCTGCGCGACGCGGTCGAGCTGGGCGTGAGGGAGCTGACTGTCTTCTCCTTCTCGACCGAGAACTGGACCAGGCCGGCGGAGGAGGTCGAGGGCCTGATGACGATGTTCGGCGAGCGGATCGCGAGCGAGACGCCGGAGCTTGACGCGGAGGGGGTGCGGATGCGGTTCGTCGGCCGCCGCGAGGGGGTCTCGCCAGGGCTGGTCGAGCGGATGGAATGGGCCGAAGAGACCACCGCGGGCAACGAGCGCATCGTCTTCTTCGTCGCCTTCAACTACGGCGGCAGGGCGGAGATCGTCGACGCGGCGCGAAGCTTTCAGGGGGGCTCCGAGGAGGAATTCCGACGCCACCTCTACGCACCGGAGATGCACGACCCAGACCTCCTGATACGAACCAGCGGCGAGCGGCGCATCTCCAACTACCTGCTCTGGCAGTGCGCCTACTCGGAGCTGGTCTTCCGCGACGAGCTCTGGCCCGACTTCGGCCGGGCCGCGTTCGAGGAGTCCCTGCGCGAGTACGAGACGCGCCAGCGCCGCTTCGGGGCGAGGGCATGACCGTCGACCTCTTCGACGACGAGATGTTCGAGGACGAGCCGGCGCGGGCCCCGAAACCACCGCGCCAGCCGCGACGCAAGCGCGGGCTGCGCGGCGAGACCGCCAAACGGGTGCTGGTGGCGCTGCCCTGGATCGCCTTCGCGATCGCGATCGCCGTGGCCGGCGGCATCGTCTTCGCGGCGGCGATGGTCGCGATCGGGGCCGCCTGCCTGCGCGAGTACTTCGCGATGACCGAGGACTCGCGGCCGCTCAAGATCCCGGCCTATGCCGCCGTCGCCGCCCTGATCGTCGCCGCCCACTTCGGCACCGCCTTCAACGTGCTGATGGTCCTCGCCGTCTCCTTCCCGCTGCTCTTCGCCTTCGGCGCCGACGCCCGCCACCGCGACGGGGTCACGGTCTCGATGGGGGTGACGCTGCTCGGGGTCTTCTGGATCGGCGTCCCGCTGGTCCACGCCGTGCTGCTCCGCGACCTCCCCGACCACGGCGCCGGCCTGCTGGTCGACGTGTTGGTCGGCACCTTCGTCGCCGACACCGCCGCCTACGCCACCGGCCGCATGTTCGGCAGCCACAGGATCGCCCCCAACCTCAGCCCCAACAAGACGATCGAGGGCCTGGTCGGCGGTTTCCTGATCGGCACCATGGGCTTCTGGTTCGCTGGCCTCTATCAGGACTGGCTCTCCGGTGTCGACGCACTGATCATCGGCGCCGCGGTGGCCGCCGTCGCCCCGGTCGGCGACCTCTTCGAGTCGATGCTGAAGCGCGACCTCGGCACCAAGGACACCGGCACCCTCTTCGGCCCCCACGGCGGCATCCTCGACCGCCTCGACGCCGTCCTCTTCACCATCGTCGTCGGCTACTACCTCTCGGTGGCGCTTGTCTACTGAGTGCGGACACCTACTGGGGTCATAGGCCCGGTAATTGTCCGCGTCCGGCTGAGCCGTCTCCGTATCCTCCGGGGTTCATGAAGAAGGTCTTGATACTCGGGTCGACGGGGTCGATCGGGACGCAGGCGCTCGATGTCGTCGGGCGCTCCGAGGAGCTCCAGGCCGTCGGCCTGGCGGCCGGGAGCGGCTGGGAGCTGGCGGTCGAGCAGGCGCGCGAGCACGGAGTGCCGGCGATCGCGCTGGCCGACGACCGCGCGGCTGAGCAGGCTCGCCATAGCTGGAGCGGACGTGTGCTGGCCGGCGAGGAGGGCGTGCGGGAGTTGATCGCCTCCTCCGGCGCCGACCTGGTCCTCAACGGCATCGTCGGCGCCGCCGGGCTCGCCTCGACCGTGGTCGCGCTGACCGAGGGGACCGACGTCGCCCTCGCCAACAAGGAGAGCCTGGTCGTCGGCGGCGAGCTGGTGATGGCGCTCGCCGAGGCGACCGGTGCCCGCCTGCTCCCCGTCGACTCCGAGCACTCGGCGCTGCACCAGCTGATCGGCTCAGAGCCGCCCGGGACGGTGGAGAAGCTGGTCCTGACCGCCTCCGGCGGCCCCTTTCGCGGCCGCGAGGACCTTTCCGGGGTCAGCGTCGAGGACGCGCTCGCGCACCCGACCTGGAAGATGGGCGGCAGGATCACGATCGACTCGGCGACGCTGATGAACAAGGGCTTCGAGGCGATCGAGGCCCACCATCTCTTCGGCGTGCCATATGAGCGGATCGGCGTCGTCGTCCACCCGCAGTCGCTCGTGCATTCGCTGGTCCAGCTGAACGACGGCTCCTCGCTCGCCCACCTCGGCTATCCCGACATGAGGGTGCCGATCTCCTACGCGCTGCACTTCCCCGAGCGGGCCGACGTAGACGTGCCGCAGCTCGACCTCGCCGCGGCGGGGGCGCTCACCTTCGAGGCGCCCGACCTCGACACCTTCGCCTGCCTGCGCCTGGCCCGCGAGGCCGGCGAGGCGGGGGGGACGGCGCCCTGCGTCCTCAACGCCGCCGACGAGGTGGCGGTGGCCGCCTTCCTCGACGGCAGCATCCCCTTCACCGGCATCGCCGCCGTGATCGAGCGGGTGCTGGCGGAGATGCCGGCCCAGCCGGTGAGCCATTTCGAAGACCTCTTCGCGACCGACGCCGAAGCCCGGCGGCGCAGCGAAGACCAGGTTCGAGGGTTGACTCCAGCATGAGCTGGCTCCTGGTCATCTTCGGCTTCTGCCTGCTGATCGTTCTCCACGAGGCAGGCCACTTCTTTGCGGCAAAGGCGACCGGGATGCGGGTGGAGAAGTTCTCCCTCTTTTTCGGACCAAAAATCTTTTCGTTCAAGCGGGGGGAGACGGAGTACGGAATCGCCACGATCCCCGCGGGCGGCTACGTGAAAATCAGCGGCATGACCCCCGACGAGAAGCTTCCGCCTGGAGAAGAGCATCGCGGTTACTACGCGCAGCCGGTGTGGAAGCGGATCGTCGTCATAGGGGCCGGCCCAACCGTGAACATCATCTTGGCGCTGACCATCTTCTTCGTGCTCGCGCTTGGAGCGAGCGAAGTGACTCAAACGGTAGGAAAGATCATCCCCGGAAGCCCAGCGGCGACGGCGCTGAAGCGCGGCGACAAGGTCATTGCAGTCGACGGTAAAAGCTACCCGAGTCTTGATCGCGGAGCCCGGCGCGAACATTTCAACGAAGACATCTCCTCCCACAAATGCGGTGGCGAGCAACAGGCCGGCTGTCGGGCGGCTACTCCGGTGAAACTGACGATCGAACGCGACGGGAGCGTCAAGACCATCAAGGTCCGCCCTGAATATCGCTCGAACGAAAAGCGCACCCTTATCGGCTTCTCTTATGGCAGTACGCCAGCCAACCTCGGAGTTGGCGGGGCAGCCCGATTGGCCCTCAGCGGCGCTTGGTTCATTGCCCACGAAACGGCAACTCGTTTCGCCAGAATCTTCGACGCCGAAGAACGCAAGCAGATCTCAAGCGTCGTCGGCATCAGTGATGTTGCTCACCAGACCATCGAAATCAGCGCAGAAAGAACCCTGTTCCTACTTGCCGTTGTCAGCCTCTCACTCGGCCTGATCAACCTCTTTCCATTTCTTCCCCTGGATGGCGGGCACATCTTCTGGAGCCTGGTCGAGAAACTTCGTGGCAAGCGCGTCTCTTTCCGGGTGATGGAACAGGCCAGCGTCGTCGGCTTCCTGCTGGTGATGGTGCTCTTCGTCATCGGCCTGACCAACGACATCGGGCGCATCACGGGCGAAGGCTTCAACGTCCGCTAGCGCCTCGGCAGCACCCTGAAGGAGTAGAGCGCGGGGGAGGGGTCCACCTGGCCCGAGTTGTCGACGGCGCGCACCCTGAAGATGTGACGGCGGGGGGGGCGGTGAAGGGGGACTGGCAGGGACGGAACGGCCGGTCGTCGAGGCGGCATTCGAAGCTCACGCCCGCCTCATCGGCGCCGAAGCGGAAGGTGGGAGTGCGGTCGCGCGATCTCCTCGGCGGCTTCCTGCGCAGCACCGTCTCGGGAGCGCCGAGCCCCGGCGCCGCAGGCCCGGCGCCCGCTCCGCCACTGCCACTGCCACAAGGATGCTCCGACGGAACGACCGAGTTCGGCCGCGGGCCGGGAAAGGCGGGGGAAAAGTCCGCGGCGCTGTTGTCGTGGTCGTCTTCGGGCTCCAGCAGGGTGCCGCAACCCGGCGCGATCGAGCGCCGCAGCGCCATGCCGTCGGGGATTCCGGCGGGCACGGCGGGTGGCCCCGCGGGGCTCGGCAGCGAGCCGCTGAAGCTGCCCCAGGAGACGCAGTCGATCGACTCCCAGCAGACGGCTCCTCCGCTCGGGTCGAGCTGGCCCGAGGGCGAGAGCGGCGCGTCGGCGAGGAACCCGAACTGGGCTTCGGCCTCGGGCGTCGCCAGCACGATGGTGCTCTGGTTGGCCCCACGGGGCACGTCGGCGGGGAAGGAGGAGACCCCGGTAACCACACCGGTGGCGCTGTAGGCGCGCAGCAGGTGGCCGGCGACGTGGTTTTGGCCTTCCGCCCACATCTGCAGCTCGACGTACTCGGAGCCGGGGCTGGCCACCGAGCCGGGGTAGACCTCGCGAACCTGCATCAGGTGGAAGGTAGCCGAAGCCGGCGGCGCCCAGAGCGCGAGCGCGGTGAGCGCGAGCGCCGACGCTGCAAGGGCTCGCCGCGAGCGCACCAACTCAGCCTCCCCGAACGACCGTGAAACCGAATTTGGCCGGAGTCGGGTCGGCGAGCCCGCCCGCGAGCGCCCGCACCGCGAGCGTGTGGTGGCCGAAACTCAACGATTTGGCCGTGAACGGAGAGCGGCACGGCCTGAAGGGCTGGCGGTCGACGGCACACTGGAAACTGGCGCCAGGCGTGTCTGAGCGGAAGCGGAAGGTGGGCGTGCGATCGTGCGTCTTCGCCGCCGGCTTGGCGGAGAGGACCGTCTGTGGCTTCACGGCCGTTGGGGCCGGCGGGCTCGGGCCGGAGGGCGGCGCTGGCGCTTCCACCACGACGCTGAAGCTGTAGCCGGCGGGCGTCGGGTCGACGTTGGCGCTGGTGTCGATCGCCCGGACCTGGAACGTGTGGGGGCCGTTGGCGAGCCCGGAGTAGGAGATGCCGGCGGCGGGGCAGGCGGCGAAGGGGCCACCGTCGAGGGAGCACTGGAAGCTCGACCCGGCCTCGTTGGACTCATAGGTGAAGGAGGCCGTCGAGCTGCCGCTCGGGTCCGGCGGGTGCGAGTCGATCGTCGTCTGCGGCGGCGTCGTATCGGCGAGGGAGTTGTCGACGGTCCAGCCGAAGGCCGTCGGAGAGGGCTGCGTATTGCCAGCCAGATCGGTGGCCCGGACCTTAAACGTATAGGTGCCGTCCGCCAGTTTCGAGTAGCTCTTGCCCGAGGTGCAGTTGGAGAAGAGGTCCGCTTCGACTCCTTTGGCCAGGCTGCATTCGAATTTCGAGGCCGCCTCGCTGGCGTGAAAGGTGAAGGAGGCGGTGCCGCCGGGGCTGGGATCGGCGGGGTGGCTGTCGATGGTGGTGGTTGGCGCCACGGTGTCGACTTTCCAGGTGTAGCTGGCGGGGGTCGGATCGGGGCCGGAGGAGTTGACGCCGCGGACCTGGAAGGTGTGGCTGCCGTCGAGCAGGCCCGTGTATTCCTTGCCGCTCGCCGTGCAGAGAGCGAAGGCTTCGGCGTCGAGCTTGCATTCGTAGCTCGTCGCGGTCGGCGCTTCGTAGGTGAAGCTCGCCGTGGTGCTGTTCGTGTTGAGGGGCGGCTTCTCGTCGATCGCGGTGTTGGGCACACCGGCACAGGTCATCTCGGTGATCGTCGAGGCGTTGTTGCGCGGGGCCGGGGTCACCTCGGAGAATTCCTCCAGCAGGCTCGGGCAGCCGGGCGCGATCGTCCGCCGTATCGCCTTCCCTGCCGTGACGCCGGCCGGAGAGACGGGTGGGCCGGCGCTGGTCCCGGTGGCCGTCTGCAGCGCCGCGCCGCCGCTGAAGTTGCCCCAGGCGACGCAATCGGCTGGAACGCCGCCGGCGTTCCAGCAGGCCGCGCCGCCCGCCGCCGGTATCGTCAGGTTCGAGTCGACCAGGTCAGGCGTCACCCCGAACGCCGCCTGGACGCCGCTGTCGCCGATCAGGACCGTCTGCTGGTTTGCCGAGTTCGCCACCGATCCCGAGAAGGTCGAGCTGTGGACGAGGGTGCCGGCCGAGTCATAGAGGGTCATCGAGTGCCCGCTGAGAAAGTTCTGGCCGGCCGCGTACATCTGCAGCTCGACGTAGCTGTCGTTGTTGGCGCCGGGGTAGACCTCGCGCACTTTGATCAGGTGGAAGGTCGCCTGAGCCGCCGGCGCGGCGACCAGAAGCAAGCTGGCCACGAGGAACGGCAGCGCAAGGTGTCCCCGCCCAAGCGGGCGTACCCCCCTCGCCTGTGCACGGGTTCGCGAACCCATCCATTTATGCCTACGGGGGTGCCGGTCGCAAGGTTCAAACCCGAGCAGGCGATCCGTCCCAGTACGCTTGGGACATGGCCTCGAAGCGCCAGATATTCGTCGGAGGGGTGCCGATCGGCGGCGGTGCCCCGGTTGCCGTGCAGACGATGACGAAGACCGAGACCGCCAACCTGGCGGCGACGATGGAGCAGATCCGCAAGGTCGCCGACGCCGGGGCGGACATCGTGCGGGTGGCGGTGCCGCGCGGCGACGACGTCGAGGCGCTGAAGACGATCGTCCGCGAATCGCCGATCCCGGTGATCGCCGACATCCACTTCAACCACACGCTGGCGCTGAAGGCGATCGACGCCGGCGCCCACTGCATCCGCCTCAACCCGGGCAACATCGGCGGCCGCGAGAAAGTCGCCGAGGTCGCGGTGAGGGCGACGGCGGCCGGGGTGCCGATGCGGATCGGGGTCAACTCCGGCTCGCTGCCCAAACACCTGCACGAGCTGGAGCGCGAAGCCCCGGTCGAGGCGCTGGTCGCCGCCGCCATCGAGTTCGTCGAGCTGATGGAGAGCCTTCACTTCGAGAACTTCAAGGTCTCGATCAAGTCGACCAACGTGCCCAACACGATCGCCGCCAACCGCCTGCTGGCGGAGAAGATCCCCTATCCGCTGCACCTGGGGATCACCGAGGCGGGGACCAAATGGTCGGGCTCGCTGAAGTCCTCGGTCGGGCTGGGGACGCTGCTCGCCGACGGCATCGGCGACACGATCCGGATCAGTCTCTCGACCTTCCACGCGGAGGAGGAGGTCAAGGTCGCCTGGGAGATCCTCAAGGCGCTGCATCTGCGCGAGCGCGGCCCGGTGCTGATCGCCTGCCCGACCTGCGGCCGCCTCCAGTTCGACATGGACTCGGTCGTGGCGGAGATCGAGCAGCGCCTCGAGGGCTACGCCGAGCCGATCGAGGTGGCGGTGCTCGGCTGCGCGGTGAACGGGATCGGCGAGGCCAGCCACGCCGACTTCGGCATCACCGGCGCCAAGAACGAGGGCCTTATCTTCGCCCACGGCAAGCCGCTGCGAAAGGTCGCGCAGGCGAGCCTGGTCGACGCGCTCTTCGAGGAGATCGACAAGTCGGTCGACCGCGGCAAGGTCGAGGTCGACGAGGCTAAGTCGGCCGAGGGCGGCGCCTGGCTGGCGAAGATCGAGGAGGAAAACGCCGGCGAGCTGACGCCCGAGAGGATTGCGCAGCTGGAGCACGAGGCGGCCGAAAAGGGGGAGTCGGACCGGGTTCTGCTCGACGAGGAGGCGTCTCCGACCGCGGGGCGCCGATTCACCAGGGCCTGACCGCTCCCGATCGCGGCGGGTAGGTTTCCTCGGATGACGCGGCTCTCGCAGGCCGTGTCCCACAAGCTGATGGTGCGGGCGGGCTTGATCCGCCAGCTCGGAGCAGGGCTGTGGACCTACCTTCCCGCGGGTTGGAGAGTGGAGCGGAAGGTCGAGGAGATCGTTCGGGAGGAGATGGAGGGGATCGGGTGCCAGGAGATGCTGATGCCCGTCCTGCAACCGGCGGAAGTTTGGGAGAAGACCGGTAGGTACGCGATCGAGGAGCTGTTCAAGCTCGAGGACCGCAAGGGATCGCCGCTGGTGCTGGCGATGACTCACGAGGAGTGTGTGACTTACCACGTCGCCCGTGAGGTGCGGTCGTATCGCGACCTGCCGCTGATGCTCTTTCACATCCAGACCAAGGAGCGCGACGAGCCGCGGCCGCGGGCCGGCCTGCTCCGCACCCGCGAGTTCACGATGAAGGACGCCTACTCCTTCGACCGCGACGAGGAGGGCCTGGGGCGCTCCTACGAGCTGCAGGCGGGCGCCTACGAGCGCATCCTCGACCGCTGCGGGGTGCGCTGGCACCGGGTCGAGTCCGACGTCGGGATGATGGGCGGCTCCGGCGCCGACGAGTACATGGCGCCCTGCCCGGCGGGCGAGAACGAGGTCGCGCTGGCGCCGGGCTATGCCGCCAACGTCGAGGTCGCCTCGGCCGAGGCGCAACCGGTCGAGCTGCCGGCGTCGCTGGCCGCCCCGGAGCGAGTCTCCACGCCCGGCATGACCACGGTCGACATGGTCTCGGGCGAGCTGGGGGTGGCGCGCGGGGCCCTGATCAAGGCGATGCCGGTGATCGCCGACGGTCGCGGCATGGTCCTGGTCCTGCTGCGCGGAGACCATCGCCTCAACGAGATCAAGCTGCGAAACGCGCTCGGTGTCGACTTCCGGCAGGCGAAGCCAGAGGAGATCGCGGACGAGGTCGGCCCCCCCGGCTTTATTGGCCCCGTCGGCGCGACGGTGCCGGTGGTCAAGGACGCCGCGATCGCCGGCGACTCCTTCGTCTGCGGCGCCAACGAGCTCGACGCCCATTTGCGCGGCGTCCAGCCCGGCCGCGACTTCGAGTTCGAGGAGCTGGACGTGCGCACGGTCGAGGTCGGTGACGCTGCCCCCGGCGGCGGCACGATCGAGATCGAGCCGGCGATCGAGGTCGGAAACATCTTCAAGCTCGGCAGCCGCTACTCGGAGCCGCTTGGCGCCACCTACCTCGACGAGAGCGGGGTGGAGCGGCCGGTCGTGATGGGCAGCTACGGGATCGGCCCGGCCCGGATCGTCGCCGCGGCGATCGAGCAGCGCGCCGACGAGCGCGGGATTGTCTGGCCGCGGGCGCTCGCGCCCTGGCAGGTGCACCTCGTCTCCCTCGCCAAGGCCGGCGACGCCGAGCGCGAGGCGGCCGACCGTCTCTACGAGGAGCTGCGAGCGGCCGGGGCCGAGGTCCTCTACGACGACCGCGACGCCGGGCCCGGGGAGAAGCTGACCGACGCCGAGCTGCTGGGTTGTCCGCTGCGGATCGTGGTCGGTCGCCGCGGCCTCGCCGACGGCGTCGTCGAGGCCAGCGAGCGCGCCACCGGCGTCGAGCACAAGTTGCCCGTGGAGGAGGCCGCCGCGCGGGCGCTGTCCCTTCTCCAGGGGCTCGATGACTGACACGGCCCCCTTCGGGCGCGGCCGGCTGCGCCGCCTCTTCGGACTCGATCGAACCGGCAGGAAACCGCGTCCGACCCGCCGGGGGGAGCCGCTCAATCCCTGGACGATCCCCAACCTCGTCGGCTACGTCCGCCTCGCGGGGCTGCCCGTCTTCCTCTACCTGGCCTTCGAATCCGGCGACGGGCGCAGCGCCGCAGCCGCGACCGTCTTCTGGCTGATTGCCGCCGGCGACTACCTCGACGGCTTCCTGGCCCGGGTCACCGGTCAGTACAGCCGCATGGGAGCGCTTCTCGATCCCCTGGTGGACCGCCTGACGATCCTCTCCGGGGCCGTCGTCTGCTGGCATTTCGAGTTGCTGCCGCGCTGGGCCCTGGCGCTGTTGGCCCTGCGCGAGCTGGCGATGATCGGCCTCGCCGAGTACGGCCTGCGGCACGGGGTCGACGTCGAGGTCAACTGGCCCGGCCGCCTCTCGGTCTTCCCGATCATGGGCGCGATCTTCTTCGCGATGGTCTTCGCCGGCTGGGTGCCGTCGGCGCTGCTGATCGCCGGCCTGGCGCTGGCGATCCTCGCCACCGTGCTCTACGCCCGCACCGGCATGCGCGCCGTGCGTGGCGCCCGCGCTGCAAGCTGAGGGCCAATCTCCATAAACCTTCAACCTTCAGTTGAACCTTGGGCGGCGCTCGACCTATAATCGTCGCCTGCGCAAACGGAGGCGCCCGCGCCTCCTTGATTAAGGAGCGAGATGGAGGACACCTTTCCCGATCTGGGCTCCCTCAACGACAAGGAGCTGAGGGACCTGATCGACAAGCTCACGGAGGAGGAGAACGAGATCTCCTACAAGCGGCGCGTCCTGCACGGGAAGATCGACATCCTCCGCGCCGAGCTGGTCAACCGCCTGCGAGACAAACACGAGCGTGGCGACTCGATGTTCTCCGGCGACGACGTCAGGCAGCTGACCGAGATCCTCGCCGGCAAGGCGCAGCAGGCGTCGGAGGACGAGCCCGCCGCCTGAGCGCCGGGAGCCCAGCATGGCCGTTCACTGTCCCGAGTGCGGGTTCGCCAACCCCGAGGGCGCCAACTACTGCCAGAAGTGCGGCGCCTACCTTGGCGGGCCCGCCGAGTCCGGCGAAGACCCGACGACGATGACCTACACCGTCGACGAAACCGGCGACATGCAGCCGGTCGACATCGACGAGGTCGTCGAGGAGGTGGGCGCGGCGATGGTCATTCGGGCCGGCGGCGGCCGCGCCGGCGAGAGCTTCAGCATCGGCGAGGACCGGGTCAGCATCGGCCGCAGCCCCGACGCCGGCGTCTTCCTCGACGACGTCACCGTCTCCCGCAACCACGCGCTGCTGGTCCGCCGCCGCGACGGCCTCTACATCGACGACCTCGGCTCGCTCAACGGGACCTACGTCAACCGGCGCCGGATCGAGTCGCACCGGCTCTCCGACGGCGACGAGATCCAGGTCGGCAAGTACAAGCTCAGTTACCTGGAGCGATGAGCGTGCCGGTCTCCGAGCAGCCCGCCCGCCCACCGGAATCGGCCAGCCGCCCCCGCAAGGCGCTGACGATCGGCGCCGTCTGCAAGATCCTCCAGAGCGAGTTCGACGACGTCTCGATCTCGAAGATCCGCTACCTCGAGGACCAGAAGCTGCTGAGCCCGCGCCGCACCTCGGGCGGCTACCGCCTCTACAGCCAGTCCGACGTCGAGCGGTTGCGGACGATCCTGCGCCTGCAGCGCGACGAGTTCCTGCCGCTGCGGGTGATCCGCCAGGAGCTGGCGGCCGGCGGCGACATCAGCATCGGCGATGGCGACCGGAGGGCCCCCGGCGGCGCCGTGCGGAGGGCGATCCTGGTCGACACCTCGCGCGCCTACCTGACCCTCGAGGAGGTGGTCGAGGAGACCGGCGCCCGCGAGGAGCTGATCGCCGAGCTGGAGAACTTCGGCATCGTGCAGCCGGAGCGGCGCGACGGCAAGACCGTCTACGACGAGACCGACCGCGAGATCGTCCGCGCCGCCAACGAACTCTCGCGGGTCGGCGTCGGCGCCCGCAACCTGCGCGTCTTCCGCTCCTCGGCCGACCGCGAGGCGAACCTGCTGGAAGCGCTTCTGGGCCCGGCGCTGCGCTCGCGCAACCCGGAGCGCCGCAAGGAGGCGCTGCAGAGCCTGGAAAGCCTGGCGGCGACCGTCAGCCACCTCAAGCACCTTCTCCTCGTCCGCGACCTCCGCCGCCTGGCCGGGGACTAGGACGCTGCAAATCTGCGTCTGGCGGTGTCCTCGGTCGGCCGGCTTGCTCACGTGCGGGGGCACGCTCGCTGCACCAGCCTCCCTGCGTCCTTGCCAGACTTGATTTTCGCGCCCTAGTCAATGCCACGAATAACCAGACGACGAATGATCGCCGCGCCTCCGGAGGATGTCTGGCGGCTGATCTCCGATCCGCATAGCCTGCCGCGCTGGTGGCCGCGCACGAGCCGGGTCGAGAACGTCGAGCAGAAGAGCGCCGGCCGCCGCAGCCAGTGGACCAAGGTGCTGGAGACGAGCGAGGGGAGGGGGGTGCGAGCCGACTACCGCTGCCTCAGCTCGGCCGAGAACGAGCGCTACGTCTGGGAGCAGCAGCTCGAGGGCACGCCGTTCGCCCGCCATCTGCGCAGCTCCCGCATCGAGATCGCATTGCGCGACCGCGATGGCGGAACCCAGGTCGACCTCAGCTCGGTGCAGTCGCTGAAGGGGATGTCGCGGCTCGGATCGCCGATGATGCGCCGCGGCCAGGGCGCGATCCTCGACGAAGCTCTGGACGGGATCGAGAGGGCGCTGACGTGAGCGGCCTGGGCGACTTTGTACCGCTATGCGACATGAAGTCGACCCGGGGGCCGGGATGAGCCGCCCGCGGCGGGATTCGAAGTGGTGGGGGTGGGGGGACCCGGCGGTCGCACCGGAGCTGGACGCGGAGGCCCCGGAGATGCTGCGGGAGCGAATCGGCGAGCTGGAGCCGTGGCCTTTGGCAGGAGGGTTGGAGGACTTCGAGCTGCCGCGGCCCGAGCCGCTGCCGGCGGCGCTGACCGAGGTGGTCGGGGTCGAGAGCGTCTTCACCTCCAAGGAGGACCGCCTGCGGCATGCGAGCGGTCGCGGCTACGTCGACCTGGCACGGATGCGCGGCGGCGGTCTCGAGGCGGCACCCGACGCGGTCGTGATGCCGCCCGACGCCGGCGCACTGCGGCGGGTGCTCGACGTCTGCGTCAGCGAGGGGATCGCCGTGGTGCCGTTCGGCGGCGGCACCAGCGTCGTCGGCGGCGTCGAGCCGTTGCGTGGCGCGCACCAGCGGCTGATCAGCCTCGACCTCGGCGCCCTGCGCGACGTCGCCGTCGATCGCCGTTCGCTCACCGCTCGCCTCGGCGCCGGCCTGCGCGGGCCCGAGGCCGAGGCGGCGCTGGCGCGGGAGGGACTCACGCTCGGCCACTTCCCGCAGTCCTTCGAGTACGCGACGATCGGCGGCTTCGCGGCGACCCGCTCCGCCGGCCAGGCCTCCAGCGGCTACGGGCGCTTCGACGCCCTGGTCAGCTCGGTCCGCCTCATCGCCCCGGCCGGCGAACTGCGGACCCTGGAGACTCCGCACACGGCCGCGGGACCATCTCTGCGGGAGCTGGTCGTCGGCTCCGAGGGGGTGCTGGGCGTCATCCCCGAGGTGACGGTGCGGGTGCGGCCGGCGCCGAGAGTCCGGCGCTACGAGGCCTGGATGGCGGAGAGCTTCGAGGCCGGCGCCGAGATCGTCCGCGCGATGGCGCAGGGGCCGGGCCTGCCCGATGTCGTCCGGGTCTCCGACGAGGAGGAGACGCAGGGCTCGCTGGCGCTATCGGGACCGCGCGGCCTCGCCGGCAGGCTCTTCGGCGGCTACCTCGGTCTGCGCAGGCGCCGCGACGGCGGCCTGACGATCGTCGGCTTCGAGGGGGACGAGGAGTCGGTGGCGCGTCGTCGGGCGCTGGCGGTGCGGGAGCTGCGCTCCGGCGGGGCCGCCTACCTCGGCCAGGCGGCGGGCCGCTCCTGGGAGTACGGCCGCTACCAGGGCCCCTACCTGCGCGACACCCTGATGGAGATGGGGGCGATGGTGGAGACCCTGGAGACCTCGCACACCTGGAGCCGGCTGGGGGAGCTGCACGAGGCCGTCGCCGCCGCGATCCACGGCTCCCTAGCGAGCCAGGGCACGCCCGGCCTCGTCTTCTGCCACCTCTCCCACGCCTACCCCGACGGCGCCTCGCTCTACTTCACCTTCATCGCCCGCAGCCGCCATGGCGAGGAGATCGCGCAGTGGCGACGGGTCAAGCGCGCCGCCTCGGAGGCGATCGTCGCCTGCGGCGCCACCATCACCCACCACCACGCCGTCGGCCGCGACCACGCCCCCTACATGGAGGCGGAGGTGGGGAGGACCGGGCTGGACGTCCTCCGGGCGGTCAAGGACCAGCTAGATCCCAGCGGGATCATGAACCCAGAAAAGCTGATCCGCTGATCTGAGCAAGCAGGTCAAGGACGCAAGGAAGCGAAGCGTGCTCTGCACGTGAGCGACCGAGGACGCAGAGATGCGCCGCGTCAGATCAGCGGATCGCGGGACCGGTGACCTTGCCGCGCAAGACGTCGGTGCCCGTGTAGGCGGGGAGGCGCTTTTCCTTTTTCGCCTTGGCGATCTCGGCTTCGTAGGCGGCGTTGGCGGTGAGCGAGACGTCGATCTGGTCGAAGGCGCCGCTGGCGACGTAGGCGAGCAGTTCGGTCGGCAGCGGGAGCTGGGCCGCGATCCCACCCGACTTGGTGACGTTGACCGAGCCGACGCGCAGCGCCAGCTTCGGCGACTTGTAGAGCCAGATCGTGTAGGAGGAGCCCTTCGGCGACGGTTCGAGGCCTTCGGCCTGGACCTGCAGCACGACGTTCTTCTTGATCCGGCCGAAGATCGCGACGCCTTTGCCGCCGCCGCCGCTGACCGGGGTCAGGACCGCCTGCGTCAGCTTGGAGTTGGCCGGGGTGGTGCTGGAGGCTTCTTCGGAACTGCTCGTGCCGCTCGCGGCCGTGGTCGTGCTGTCGCTGGACCCGCCGCCGCCGCTGACGGCCAGGACGACGATCGCCGCGACCAGGACGGCGAGGCCGGCCGCGATCGCCGCACGGGCGCCGCCGCTATCGGGAAGCGTGATCCTGGGACGCGAAGGAGGGGTGCGCTTTGCGACCGGGATGGAGGCCTTCGCCGCCGCAGCGGGTTTCTCCGCCTCCGGCGTCTTCGATGAGGGCGGCTCTGCCGCCACCGGCTCGGCGGGGGCCTCGGGCGCCGGCGACTCCGCGGCGGTAGGTGGCTCGGCCGGGACGGGCGGCTCCTCGGCAGGGGTTGGCTCGGGCGGGACGGGCGGCGGCGTTTCGCCTTCGGCCTCGAGCTGCTCGAGCGCGTCCTTGACCTTGGCCCGCACCTCGTCGACGCTGAGGCCCATCAGGGCCGCCAGGTCGTCGTAACCCTGCTCCCGCTGCGCCAGCAGCCGCAGCATCGCTTTCTGGTCGTCGCTGAGCGGCATCGGCCGCAAACCCTATGGGAGCGGCCGTCGAAAGCTTAATCTCGGCCCAGATAGGGTTGGCCGCGATGGTGGACGATTCCCGCGGGCCCCTCTCCCACTTCGATGGGCTGATCGGCACCGAGTGGCTGGACGACGATCCCGATCATGCCCGGGTCCGGGTGCGTATGCGCGACGAGCTGCGCCAGCCGGTCGGCCTCCTGCACGGCGGCGTGATGTCGACCCTGGTCGAGAGCATCTGCTCGCGGGCGACGGCGCTGGCGGTGATGGACGACGGGATGGTGGCGATGGGCCAGTCGATCGGCGTCAGCTTCATCCGCCCTGTCACCAAGGGCGCCGCCGAAGTCCAAGCCAGAGCCCGCCACCGCGGCCGCACCACCTGGGTCTGGGAAGCCGAGGTCCACGACGATGACGGCAAGCTCTGCGCCCTGGCGCAGATGACGATCGCCGTCCGACCGCGTCCGGAGACTGAGAGCCGATCCCGGTAGGGGTGAAACGTCTTGTACTTTTTCGGCGCCTCCCACCTCGGACGGCCGCAGCCGAGGACGAAAAAGTTAAGTGAAACCCCTACCGGGATCGGCTCTCACCCGCCGAACCTGTTCGTGATCGGCAGCCTGCGATCGCGCCCGAACGCCTTCGGCGTGATCCGGATCCCCGGCGCCGCTTGGCGCCGCTTGTACTCCGAACGGTCAACGAGTCGTATGACCTCGTCGACCGTCTCCGCGGGCAGGCCGGCGGCGATCATCTCCTCGCGGCCCTGGTCGCGCTCGACGTAGGCCTCGAGGATGCGGTCGAGCAGCTCGTAGGGGGGAAGGGAGTCGCTGTCGAGCTGGTCGGGGCGCAGCTCCGCCGAGGGCGCCCGCTCTATGACCGAGGCGGGCACCAGCTCGTCTCCGGCTCGCTCGTTGCGCCGTCGCACAAGCTCGTAGACGAGCGTCTTCGGCACGTCCTTGATCACCGCGAAGCCGCCCGCCATGTCGCCGTAGAGGGTCGCGTAGCCGACCGACACCTCGCTCTTGTTGCCGGTGGTCAGGACCAGCCAGCCGTGGCGGTTGGAGAGCGCCATCATCAGGTTGCCACGAATCCGCGCCTGGACGTTCTCCGCCGCCAGGTCGGACTCCAACGGCCGGGTCGGGTCGCGCGGCGCCTTCGCCTCCTCCTCGGAGGGCGCGCCCTCCTCGTCGAAGGACGGGGCCAGTGCCCGCCGGTAGTCCTCCATCATCGGCTCGATCGGGATCTCGACCAGCTCGCAGCCGAGGTTGCCGGCGATAGTTCGGGCATCCGCCTGGGTTTCAACGCTGGAATGAGGCGACGGCATCACCACGCAGCTGACCCGCTCCGGCCCGGTCGCGTCGGCCGCGAGCATCGCCACCAGGGCGGAGTCGATACCGCCGGAGAGGGCGACGCCGACGTGGCGGAAGCCGTTCTTGGCGACGTAGTCGCGCAATCCCAGCACCAGAGCCGCATAGACCTCGTCGAGGTCCGGCAGCGACTCGGCGAGCGGCCCGGGCGCGGCCGCCGGAACCTCGCAGACCAGCAGCTCCTCCTCGAACTGGGCCGCGCGGGCGATCGGCTCGCCGCTGGGGTCCGTGACCAGGCTCTGGCCGTCGAAGACCAGCTCGTCTTGGCCGCCGACGAGATTGCAGAAAGCGAAGTAGGCCCCGTAGGCGCGCGAGCGCTCCGCGAACATCGCCTCGCGCTCGCGGCCCTTGCCGCGGTGGTACGGCGAGCCCGACGGGTTGGCGATCAGCTGCGCCCCCTGTTCGGCCTCGATCTGGGCCGGCGGCCCGGGCACCCAGCAGTCCTCGCAGATCGTCAGGCCGACCCGCTGGCCGACGACGTCGATCGTCATCGGCTCGCTGCCGGGGACGAAGTAGCGCTGCTCGTCGAAGACGGCGTAGTTGGGCAGCCTGTTCTTGCGGTAGACGCCGCGCACGCCGCCTTCGGTGAGGACGGCGAGGGAGTTGTAAGCGTGGCGGGAGTCGCTTCGATCGGCGACCGGCTCGGCGAAGCCGACCAGGACGGTCATGTCGCTGACCTCGCGCGCCAGATCCTCGACCGCCCTGCGGTTGGCCTCGACGAAGTGACGCTTCAGGTAGAGGTCCTCGGCCGGGTAGCCGGGCACGCACAGCTCCGGGAAGATCGTCAGCTCGGCGCCCTTGGCGCGGGCCCGGCCGATCCACTCGGCGATCTTGGCGGCGTTGCCGTCGATGTCGCCGACGGTGGGGTCGATCTGGGCGAGGGCTACGCGCATTGGGGCCTCGTGGCAATCACCCGCGAAGTATCGCCGTCGCGGCGCCCGGAGCGAGCCGAGGTGCCCGTTAGGGTGCCGCCGATGCCGGACCGCCGTCGCCAGCTTGCCGGGATCTGGGTGGCGGCGCTCCTGCTCGCCGCCACCGCGCCTGCCGCTGCCTCGGCATCGACCGGAGTCGCGGTAGCCGTGCCCAGTCTCGCCTCACCCAGCCAGAAGCCCTTCATCGCCCCGAAGCCGCGACCGACCGAAGCCCGCGGGCGGCCGACCGACAGCCCCGACCCCAACCGCAACGCCTACACGGTCCCGGAGGCGCCGCGCTCGCCCGCCTGCGACCGCAACTTCTGCGTCCACTGGGTGGCGGAGGGCATCGACGCTCCCAACCTCGCCGACGCCGACGGCAACGGGATCCCCGACTACGTCCAGCGGGTCCTGAGCGTCGCCGAACACGTGCACGCGGTCGAGAACGGCAAGCTCGGCTGGCGCGAGCCGAAGAGCGACGGCCGGATGGGAGGAGGGAACGGGAAGACCGACATCTACCTCTCCCAGATCGGCGGCGAACTGTTCGGCTACGCCGCCCCGGACCGCGGCCAGGCCAGCAAGGAACACCGGATCCCGCGCCGCCTGCACGGCTACCTGGTCCTCGACAACGACTACAGCGCCTTCGAGTTCCCCGGGACGACGCCGACACACGACCTCGAGGTGACGCTCGCCCACGAGTACAACCACATCCTCCAGTTCGGCTACGACGCCTTTCAGGACCCCTGGTTTGCCGAGGACAGCGCCGTCTGGATGGAGGACCAGGTCTACAACGGCATCAACGACTACCTCCGCTACGTGCGCCGCTGGGTCAAGCTCTGGGACACGCCGCTGACCGCAAGCTCGATCAAGGAGTACGGGTCGGCCGTCTGGAACCAGTGGCTGGCGCGGCGTTACGGCCCAGCGATCGTCCGCCAGGCCTGGGCGCGGGCGATCCACACCCGGCCCGGGGGCTTCTCCGTCAACGCCTACGAATCGGCGATCCGGGCCGCTGGCAGCTCCGACCTGGGCCACGAATTCACCCGCTTCGCAGCCGCCGTCGCCGAGTGGCGCACGGGGGAGGGCTTCCGCGAGAGCAGGCTGTACCCGGACATGCCGCGGCGGGGGCGGTTGCCGTTGGACGGGCGCCCGCTGAGGCGGCTGCAGAACCACACCACCTTCGAGCTGCTGCGCGTGCGCGCCCACAGTGGCCGCGCCGTCGTCGTCCAGGTGACGGCCCCGCGGGGGACCGCTTCGGGCCTGGCGCTGGTCGGCCGCGTCGGCAGCGAGCGTCACGGCCACACCGTCACCCGGCTCGACTTCAGCCACGGCGGTGGCGAGCTCGCCGTGCGCCTCGCCAACCCGCGTCGCTTCAGCCGCATCACCGCGGTGGTCGTCAACGCGGACGCCAGTGCCAACGGCTTCAGCGCCCGCCGGCTCGACTGGCGCTACCTGACCGACCGGATCCCGTTCGAGGTCCGCGGCAGGCTGGTCCGCTGACCGCTAGGAGCGGGACTCGGAGGCGAGGGCGCTGACGCCGTTCGAGGACGTCTTGCTGCGGGCCCGGCCGCGTTTCGCGGCGGCGGCCGGCGCGGTGGCCACAGCCTCCTGCGTCGCCGCCTCGAGGTCGAGGGCGAAGCTGTCGAGGTCGGCCATCGCGTCGTAGTCGCCGATCAGGCCGAAGTTGACCTGACCGTTGTAGGACATGATCCCGACGCAGAGGGCCTGGCGGCGGGCCAGGGGCACCATCGGGAAGATCGACTCCATCTTGCGGCCGAGAACGTAGAGCGGGAACTGCGGCCCCGGGACGTTGGTGACGACGAGGTTGAAGAAGCGCTGAGCCGGCTGCAGGCGAGCCGCCTGGGAGGCGATCGTGGTCGGCGCGAAGTCGGTGATCTTGGTCAGGATCTCGGCCCCCACCGCCTGGCCGGAGGACTTCAGGTCGCCCATCTCCTCGGTGACGATCTTCAACCTCTCGACCGGATCCTCGCACCAGACCGGGAGCGGCGCCATCATCGCCGAGATCCGGTTGCCGAGCGCTCCGTGCTCCTCCTCGGCGCGGACGCTGACGGGCACCATCGCTCGCAGCTCCAGCCCCTCGGTGTCGTGGCCGCGCGCCCGCAGGTACTTGCCGATGCCGCCGGCGACGATCGAGAGGATGACGTCGTTGACGGTGCCGCCGTGGGCGTCTTTGACCTGCTTCAGGTCGGCCAGGTCGGCCTGGGCGATCGCGAAGCGCCGGTGGGGGCCGATCTCGACGTTGAAGACGCTGCTGGGAGCGGCCATGCCGGCGCCGATCATCTTCGAGGTGGCGCCGATGCCGCGCACGACCTGGCGCGGGCCGCGCAGGGCGGCGCGGAAGCCGCGGACTATCTCCTTTGGGCTGGTGAGGCGCTCGCGAACGGCGTCGCTGAGCAGTTTCAGGTCCGTCGGTTCAGGGCGGGCCAGCCAGGGCGGGGCGGAGGACGGCGGGCCCTGCGGCTCGGCGTCGAGATCGAAGAGGACGGTGGTGATGTCGACGCCGGAGACGCCGTCGACGAGGGCGTGATGGCTCTTGCCGACGATCGCGAAGCGCCCGTCGCGCAGCCCCTCGACCAGCCACAGCTCCCAGAGCGGCTTGCTGCGGTCGAGCTGCTGGGAGAAGATCCGCGCCGCGAGATTGCGAAGCTGCTCCTCGGAGCCGGGCGCCGGCAGCGCGGTCTGGCGCACGTGGTAGTCGAGGTTGAGGTGCGGGTCGTCGACCCAGACCGGGCGGCCCTGGTCGAAGGGGACGAAGCGGAGCTTCTGGCGGAAGCGCGGGACCAGGTGCAGCCGCGAGGCGATGTGGTCGCGGAACTCCCGGTGAGACGGGACCGGGCCTTCGAAGATGATCGTCGAGGCGACGTGCATGTGGGCGCCGGCTCGCTCCATGTGCAGGAAGGACGTATCGAGTCCGCTCAGTCTTTCGGCCGCCACATGTGCATCTTCGCACACGGCGGAATAGGCACCAGAGGGTTCGGTTTTCGGCTCTGCGAAGCGGTTTGCACGCTTCCTTGCCGGAACGCCCGCGTGTGAGTGCCGTCACTCAGGCGCTCTCGGGACCGTCCTAGGGTGTTCCCTCACAAAACGATCGAACCCACCTGCCGAATCCCCTCGCACCACGCGACGGGGAGCGGGGGCCCCAAATGCCGCGGCGACGAAGCCGTGGCCGGGGCGAATCGGGCGGCGAGCCGCCCGTAGCGAGAGCCCGGCGCCGTGCCGGATTTCGCGAGCCCGTCAGCTAACCCCGCAGGCAGTCGAGAAAGCGAGCGAAACACGATGCGATACCTCCTGCCCGCGGTGGCAGCCGCCACCGCGCTGTCGATCGGCATTGCGCCGGCCGCGGCGACGAATTCGCACCATCACAGGCCCAAGCGGGTCTCCTCCCACGTCTCCCTGCACCTCTCCCGGCACACCATGCTGCGCGGCAAGACGGTCATCGTCAGGGGTCGGGTCGGGTCGGGCGGGCGTCGCCGGGTCAAGCTCGTCTTCCACGGCCCGGACGGCGGCGTCCTGGGCGCCACCACCAAGGCCAACGGCGCCTTCGCGGTCCGCTGGTCGCCGAGCCTGTCCGGGAATTACGCGGTGCGGGCCTTCGGCCTCCACGACGCGCGCAGCCGCGGCTCCACCAGCAAGGCGCGTCGCCTCACGGCCTATCACCTGGCTGGCGCCTCCTACTACGGCCCAGGCCTGTACGGGAACGGCGTCGCCTGCGGCGGCACTCTGATGCCGGGGACGATGGGCGTGGCGAACAAGACCCTGCCCTGCGGGACGATGGTGAAGCTGCGCTACCACGGCCGCACGGTCACCGTGCCGGTGATCGACCGCGGCCCCTACGTCGCCGGTCGCGACTACGACCTCACCGAGGCGACCAAGAACCGGCTCGGCTTCCCCGGCGTCGGCACCGTGCTGGCGAACCGCTGACGAATCGACCGAGGTCCCTCAGTAACGGAATGCGTCGCTGAGGAGCCACGGGTCAGGCTGTTCCGGCACCGAGGCTGAGCTGAAGCTGCGGCTCTGGCTCAGTCTCCTCGGCGTCCGCGTCGTGCTCGAAGGAGGCGACGCGGACGCCGAGCAGCCGCACTGGCCGCCGCGGGTCGTAGGCCCGCAGCAGGTCGAGCGCCACCGGCCCGACGACGTCCGGATCGTTGGTCGGGTGCTCGACGGTGTGGGAGCGGCTGACGTTGGTCCAGTCGTCGAGCCGGACCTTGATCCCGATCGTCCGTCCCTCCAGCTCGCGCTTGCGCAGCCGCCGGCAGAGCTCCGCGGCCAGCCCGGCGAGGTGGGACTCCAGCCCGGCGAGGTCGCGCACGTCGACGTCGAAAGTCGTCTCCGCCGACTGCGATTTGGTCTCGCGGGCGACCGTGACCGGTGTCTCGTCCCAAAGCCGCCCGCGGGCGTGCAGCCAGGCGCCGGAGCGGGGGCCGAAGGCGGCTTCCAGCTCCTCCCGCTCGCGTGCCCGCAGGTCCGCCAGCGTCTGGACCCCCATTCCCTCCAGCTTGACCACGGTCTTCGGCCCGACGCCGGGAATGAGGCCGGGGGACTCGCCGCCGAAGCGCTCCAGCGCGGCTTGGCGCGAGAGCACAATCAGCCCGGCCGGCTTGCCCAGCTCGCTGGTGATCTTCGCCAGCATCCGGCTCTCGGAGATGCCGATCGAGCAGCCGAGGCCGGTGCCCTCGCGGACCTCGGTCGCGATCCGCCGCATCGTCGCCTTGGGAGAGAAGAGCCCGGTCAGGTCGAGATAGGCCTCGTCGAGCCCGACGACCTCGACCGTCTCCACGTTGCGACGCAACACCTCCATCACCTGGGCCGAGGCCTCGCGGTAGGCGGGAAAGTCGGGTCGCAGGTAGACGGCATCGGGCAGCCGTCGCCGTGCCACCGCCGCCGGCATCGCCGAGTGGATCCCCGCCAGCTTTCGCGCCTCGTAGCTGGCCGTCGTCACCACCGCCCGCGGCCCCGACCCGCAGACCACCACCGGCTTCCCCTTCAGCTCCGGCCGCCGCCGCAGCTCCACCGATGCGTAGAAGGCGTCCATGTCCAAATGTCCGACACAGTGGAGCCAGTCGTGCACCGTCCAACCGTACGCCCCTATCCGGCGGCGAAGCACTGACACCCAGAACCAAGAAGTCCCGACTGGGTTTGGACCTCCGGCCGGGACTCTGCGCAGTTCTTGAGACGATCCCTCGAAGAACCTCCTTCAACCGCACACGACACCGCGGCGGAACCGCGTCATGACTTCGGTTCAAGTCCCGGCTCCACCGTGATCAGGGCACCGTGTCGAAACGTCTCCCGAGCCGTGGATCAGGGCGGCTGGAGCGAGCTCGCCGACCGCCCGGTCTGAACGCACCCGGTGCTACGGTCTCGACATGCCCGGCTGACGTTAGAGAGCGCCATCGATCTTCGCCCCGGGCGATGCGCAGGCGCACCGCCGCCGGTTTTTTGCGCGCACCGCGACCCGAACCGAGCCGCAATGGCTCGGCGGTGGC